>Ga0209640_10001793_pt1 | contig 18516 bp, 14 predicted proteins | sample RifCSP10_1_FD_184018 | JGI IMG/M metagenome (GOLD analysis project Ga0209640, IMG submission 184018) | Soil microbial communities from Rifle, Colorado - Rifle CSP2_sed 10_1 (SPAdes) (version 2) | ecosystem: Environmental > Terrestrial > Deep subsurface > Rock core/Sediment | place: Rifle... | reverse complement strand
TGGAGGAGAGAGGTATCGCCTGCGCCTATCATGGATGGCTCTATGACATAGAAGGCAACTGTTTGGAGACGCCGCCGGAGCCTCCGAACAGCAACTTCTGTCTGACCGTCAAGCATCAGGCCTACCCCGTGCAGAAATTTATCGGCCTCTACTGGACCTACATGGGCCCAAGGCCGGCCCCGCTCATACCCAGATACGATGTGTGGGTCAGAAAAGGCGGCAAAAGAAAGATAGTCGTTTATCCGCTGCTGGACGCGAACTGGTTTCAGGCGATGGAGAACTCCGTCGATCCGGCCCATCTGCAGATCCTGCATCAGGACACGGCCATGAGGGCGAGAAAGCCGGCCAGCACGACGCGCGGCTTTATCGACGATATTGAAAAGACCGAGTTCTACGAAGTCTCCTACGGCATCATGAAGAGAAGACGCTACAAGAAAGGCGTCGTCGATGAGCACCCGCTCATCTTTCCCAATATCCTCCGCCAGGGGGATGCGACCCAGATTCGGGTGCCGATGGACGACACGCATACCCTGATCTATTTCGTGCATTATATTCCGGGAGGGAACGGCGGCGGAGACAGCGAGGCGGAGCCGGAGGTTCTTTACATGCCTCCCTTCAAGGATCCGCCGAAAGCGCTGCATCCGTTTGCCCGATTCAGGACGGATCTGGTTCTGGCCCAGGATCACATGGTCTGGGAAACGCCGGGTCCGATTGCGGACCGCACGCGCGAGCGCCTCGCCACCTCGGACCGCGGCATCGTCATGCTGCGGGAGATCATGATGAGGGAGGTCCGCAAGGTGGCGCAAGGGCTCGATCCCATGGGGGTGATCCGGGACCCCGCGCAGGATGTCATGATAGACACAAAACTCGCGGAGTCGTTGGAGGAGATGAAGGCAAGGGGGCAACCCGCCGGCGGACAGGTGACCGCTCTGACAGAAGCGGAGCGGGCGTTGGGGAGATTATAATGGGCCTGAAAGTGATGAGTCTGGGTGCCGGCCTTCTCCTGTCATTCGTCGCCGCTGCCCAGGCGCAATCTGATTGGCAGAGCGAATGGGAAAAGACCCTGGCGGCTGCGGAAAAGGAGGGCGAAGTCGCGCTTTATGGCGCCTACCGAAGCGGGGTGCGCGAGGCGGTTTCGGAATTCACCAAGAGATATCCCAAGATCAGGTTCAATCACGTCGCGGGTTCAGGCTCGGAATTGGCCAATAAGGTGATGGCCGAGAAAAGGGCCAATAGGCACTTTATCGATATCGCCGTCGGCGGCGGCGGGACCATGGTCCTGGTTTATCACAAGGGCGGTCTCCTGGAGCCGATGCAGTCCGCCTTTCTCTTGCCCGAGGTGAAGGATCCTTCCCACTGGTGGGGAAAAAAACATCACTATGCCGACCCCGACGGCAGCACCGTTCTGATGGCGCAAGGCGACGTCAACACGCGCATCGGGGCTTTTAACACGAAACTGGTGAAACCCGATGAGATCCAGTCCTGGTGGGACCTGCTGAACCCCAAGTGGAAGGGAAGGATCGTTATGACCGATCCCAAATCCAGGGGCAACATCGGCAACTGGAGATACCTCTACTACAATCCCGAGCTGGGACCGGCTTTCGTCCGGCGGCTCTTGACCGAGGCGGAGGTTACCTTTTCAAGCAACGAGCGCCAGATGATGGATTGGCTGGCCTCCGGGAAACACGCCATCTATGTCATGGCGAAGGACGAGGATGTGGCTCAGGCCATGAAGCAGGGCCTTTCCGTCGACTTCTTGGAGAGCCATAAGGAGATGGCTGAATTGGGGACGGGATCGGGCCACATCGCCTTCTTCAAGAATGCCCCCCATCCCAACGCGGCAAAAGTCTACATCAACTGGTTCCTTTCGCGGGAAGGCCAAATCGCATGGCAGAAATACACCGGAGGCAATTCTTTCCGCATCGATATACCGAAGGAGATGCTGCCCAACGGAAAGGCCCAGGCGCCCAAGGAAGGTCAAAAGTATCTTTTCACCAGTCATCCTCAGTACGAAAACATCAGGCCGCTGCGGCAGCTGATCAAAGAGCTTTCCGCGGCCGGAGCGAAATGAGGCGGCGATGGCAAAGCTAAGAGAGCTAGGACTCCGAGGGCCGAAGGGCCGCGGCATTATCTTTGCCGGTCTTTTCTTCGTGGGGCTGGTCGGAAATGCCCTTGCCCAGTCGGATTGGAAGCGTGAGTGGGACAAGACGCTGGCGGAGGCGGAGAAAGAAGGGCAGGTGACCATTTATGGTCCGCCGGGGGTGCACTATCAGAATGCCATCAACTCGTTCTCGGCGGCGCACCCGAAAATTAAACTCGTCTATGTGCCCGGTTCGGGAAGCAGCAACGCCCAGCGGCTTGTCGCCGAGAGGACGGCCGGCAAATACCTTGGGGATGTTTTCGTGGGCGGCTCGGGAACGATGGTCCTGGTCCTTTTCAAGGGCGCGATCCTCGATCCCCTCCCGCCCGCTTTGATTCTCCCTGAAAATAGCGACCAGTCGCTCTGGTTCACGAACAAGCACCTCTATGCGGACCCCAAGGGTCAGTACGTTTTCATCATGCAAGGGAACGCCCAATCTCATATCGGCGCCTACAACACGAAGCTCGTGAATTCCGACGAGATAAAGTCCTATTGGGATGTGCTTCATCCCAAGTGGAAGGGAAAGATGGTGGCCTACGATCCCAAAGCGCGAGGGCATATCCAGACCATCCGGGGAGTCTATTACAATCCCATTTTAGGGCCTGAGTTTGTCCGCAGGCTCTTCGGCGAGATGGATCTCACGATCAGCAGGGATCAAAGGCTCATCCTGGATTGGGTGGCCCAGGGCAAGTTCCACATCTCTATCTTCTCCACGCGAAACGATATTGTGGACGCCAGTAAAAAGGGGCTCCCTCTAGGAGTGCTTGAAGTCTCTCCCGCGGAGGGCCATATATCCGGCGGCTTTGGCCACGTGAGCTTGATCAACAAAGCGCCCCACCCCGGCGCGGCGAAGGTTTTTGTCAACTGGTTGCTCTCGAAAGAGGGACAGATCGAGTGGCAAAAGAAGACCGACAACAACTCGCTTAGAACCGATATTCCCAAGGAGATGTTGAGCGATCCGCGCCTGGTGCCGAAAGAAGGCGGAAAATACCTGATCAGCAGCTTGCCGCAATATGAGAATGTGAAGCCGCTCTTGAAGATCGTTAATGAGGCGCTGGCGAAAAGCCGTAAGAAATAGAAAACAGTGGCGAGGAGGATAGAGCCATGCTGAGCCGAGAAGAAAACGAGACGCTCACCCGGGTCGGTCCGGGAACGCCGGCAGGGGAGCTTTTGCGTCGCTATTGGCTGCCGGTTGCCGTAGCCGGCGAGCTCACCGAGAAAAATCCCGCCAAGCTTGTAAGGATCCTCGGCGAGGATCTGGTGCTGTTTCGCGATCTCAAAGGGAGGGTGGGGCTGATTGCCGACCGCTGCTCGCACCGCGGCGCGTCCCTCTCCTACGGCAGGGTCGAGGAGAGAGGGATCGCCTGCCCTTATCACGGCTGGCTCTACGATGTGGAGGGAAGCTGTCTCGAGTGCCCGGCAGAGCCCGCGCAGAGCAAGTTTCATCTCACCGTGAAGCACCAGGGCTACCCGGCGCAAAAGTTTATCGGTTTATACTGGACCCACATGGGCCCCAAGCCGGCTCCGCTCATACCGAAATACGATGTCTGGGCGCGCAGAGACGGGAGAAGAAAAATCTTCATTCAACCGCAGCTGGACTGTAACTGGTTCCAGGCTATGGAGAACTCCGTGGACCCGGCCCATCTCCAGATTTTGCATCAAAATACGGCTATGAAGGGGAGGACGCCCGTCAACACGACCCGGGGGTTTACCGACGACATAGAACAGTTCGAGTTTTACGAATCCGCGTACGGCATCATGAAAAAGAGGACTTATAAAAGCGGGATCGTGGATGAGCACCCGCTGATTTTTCCCAATATCTTGCGCCAGGGCAACGGGACGCAGATTCGCGTGCCGATGGACGATACCCATACGAAGATTTTCATCGTGCGCTTTTTTCCCACGGAGGGCGGAAGGATCGTGGAGGAGGAGGGGGACCCTCCGGTCGAATATGTTAAAGCGTACAAAGACCCCCCCGACGCCGTTCATCCCTTCACCCGCTTCAGGATGGACGAGGTGCAGGCGCAGGACCACATGGCCTGGGAGACCCAGGGACCGCTGGCGGATCGCACCCATGAGAGGCTTGCCACCTCGGATCGCGGCGTGGTGATGCTGAGGGAGATCATGAAGCGGGAGATCGCCAAGGTACAGCAAGGCCTCGACCCGCTGGGGATCGTCAGGGATGCAGCCCAAGACAAGATGATCGATACCAAGCTGGAGGAATCGCTCCACGGCCCGGAAACTCAGCATCAGCTCAGGATTCCTTCCCGGGAAGCCCGGGCGGGTGTTTGACCCCCGGAGGGTCATAGGATAGGTTTGCCGTTCCTGCCTCACTTCACCTTCCCCGCAGCAGAGCTCTGAAAGCAACGGGATTGGGAAAATAAATTCCAGGGGATTGGTCTTGGCAAAAGACTATAAAGTGATGTATCAGCAGGATCAACGAAACCTATGGCGCAAGCGGTTATCGAGTTTGTCGAGGTCACCAAACGCTTCGGTCCTGCTCTCGCCGTCGATCGGATGAGCTTTGCGGTGGCCCCCGGCGAGTTCTTTACCCTGCTGGGCCCTTCGGGCTGCGGCAAGACCACCACTCTCAGGCTGGTGGCCGGCCTGGAAGAACCGGACGAGGGCGAGATCCTGCTCAACGGCATCCCGATCGCCTCGCCCAAGCGGGGAATTTTTGTGCCGCCGGACAAGCGCCGGATGGGAATGGTTTTTCAATCTTATGCGATCTGGCCCCATCTCACTGTTTTTGAGAATGTCGCCTTTCCCCTCAGGGTGCGCCGGGAGCCGGCCGCGGCCGTAAAAGAGCGGGTCTTGGGAGCGCTTGATCTTGTCGGCCTTCAAGGGCTGGCGGAGCGCGGCGCCACCGAGCTCTCGGGGGGACAGCAGCAGCGCGTGGCCCTGGCGCGCGCCCTGGCCTATACGCCGGCGGTCTTGCTTCTCGATGAACCCCTTTCCAACCTCGATGCCAAGCTCCGGGAACAGATGAGATTTGAGCTGCGGTCGTTGCAGCGGCGGCTGAATCTCTCGGTGCTCTATGTGACGCACGATCAGGGCGAGGCCATGGCCATGTCGGACCGCATTGCGGTAGTGCACCGGGGCCGGCCGGAACAGGTGGGCGTTGCGGCGGAGCTTTATGAAACGCCGGCCAGCTCTTTCGTGGGAGACTTCCTGGGGCGGACGGTGATGCTCCGGGGAACGGTCAAGAAGAGCGCGCAGGGGAGCTGGATTGATCTGCGCAACGCAGGCGGCCGCATTTCCCTGGCGAATAACCGCCCCGCCCAATTCGCTGAAGGCGAGGAGGTCCGTATCCTGTCCCGTCCCGAAGACATCGACCTCCTGCCCGGCGGCGAGGTCGGCCCGAACCAGATAAAGGCGAAGGTGGAGATGGTCGCCTATCTGGGAGACCATCTCGAATATAGCGTGAGCGCCGGGGGGCGTTCGTTCGTCCTCGCGGCCGGAAAAAAGGCTCGCTACCCGGTGGGCGCCGGCATCCGCCTGGCCTTTGACCCGGCCCGGATCACAGTCTTACCGCTATGAAAATGCCGGCCGCCTCACTTCCTTTTCCCGGCCTGCGGGTCAGGCTTCGGCTCTCTCATCTCGCCGAATCATTCATGCTTGTTTTCTTCGCCGTCGTCATGGGGCTACCGGTGCTCTTTCTCCTCTGGAGCAGCCTCAACGTGGCCGCGCCCGGCAAGGACGCCGTTTACAGCCTGGCGAACTGGATCCGCGGCTTTTCCGACCCAGGGACGTTAAGCGCGCTTTGGATGAGCTTTCTCCTTTCCGTGGTGCGCCTGATCCCCGCCATGATCCTGTCGGTGATGGTCGCCTGGCTCATTGCCCGGACCGACATGCCCGGGGGAAACACGCTCGAGTTCCTTTGCTGGTTCGCCTATTTCATCCCTGACTTTCCCCTGGTCCTGGCGTGGATTCTGCTTCTGGATCCGAGCTTCGGCTTTCTGAACACGCTGGCGGGCGTGCTCCCGTTCGTCGAGGGGCCGATTTTCAACCCCTACAGCTTCTGGGGAATCGTTTGGGTCCATACTTCCACGAACGGCATCTGGTTCAAAGTGATGCTGTTGACGCCGGTCTTTCGACGCCTGGGGGCGAGCCTGGAGGAGGCGGCCCGGGTGGCCGGGGCGAGCAACCTGACGACGCTCCGGCGTATCACCCTGCCGGTCCTTGCGCCGATGGTCCTGGCGGTGGCCGCGTTGAGCTTGATCCGCGGGCTGGAGTCTTTTAATACGGAGCTTCTGCTCGGCCTGCCGGCGGGAATCTACGTCTATGCCACCCGCATCTACGACTATACCAGGCAGGAACCGCCGGCCTTCGGCGAGGCCACGGCCTTGGGATCGGTCTTTCTTTTGGTCTTGGTGGTGCTGTCATACTTTTATTGGCGTTATCTCAGGGGAAAGAGGTTCATCGTGGTCACCGGCCAGGCCTACTCGACGATGCGGGTCAAGCTGGGAAAGTGGAGATATTGGGCGCTGGGGGGATGTCTTCTCTACTTCGCGGTGATGATGATCCTCCCTTTGAGCTTCCTTCTTATAGGCTCCTTCATGCGCCGCTACGGTTTTTTCAATATCGCTTCCCCGTTTACGGCCGCCCACTGGCAGAACCTTCTCATGGATCCGATTTTTCTAAGCTCGCTGAAAAACAGCCTGATCATCGCTACGGCGACGGCCCTGGCGGGGATTGTTCTCTACTCCACCGTGGGATATCTCGTGGCTTCGCGGAAGAGCCGCGGCGCCGAGCTGCTCGATCTTTTCTGCTGGCTCCCCTGGGTGGTGCCCGGCATCCTCATGAGCCTCGGACTTCTCTGGCTCTTCCTCGCCACCCCCCTGCGTTCGGTTCTCTACGGCAGCGTCTGGGGCATCGCCCTGGCGATGACGATCAAGGACAGCCCGGTGAGCACGCAGGCATTTAAAGCGGCCTTTTTGCAGCTCGGCCCCGACCTGGAGGAGGCGGCGCGTGTGACCGGGGCCTCGTGGGGTTACACCTACCGCCGGATCCTGCTCCCTCTGGTGGCGCCGATTGCCGCCACCGTGGGGCTGCTCAACTTCGGCAGCGCCCTCACCAGCATCAGCACCCCGGTGCTCCTCTACAGCGCGCAATCCCGTCCGCTGTCGATCCTGTTGATGGAATACAGTTTTACCGGAGAGCTGGAGCGCGCCGCGGCGCTGGGATTGCTGATCACTCTCATTATCAGCGCGATGGTGCTGGCGGGGAGAAGGCTCGGGCTGAAGCTTACCGGTTCATAACAATTTAAGGAGGAAAGATGAAGACCGAAGGCAGAGAGCAGAAAGCGGAGAGCAGAAAACAGAAGGCGGAAAACTCGAAGCAAAAATTGACTCGTTCTTTACTGCCGGCTGCCTACTGTATACTGCTTACTGTTGCGCCCGCGTGGGCGCAGTCCAGAGACTGGGAAAAAGAGTGGAATGAGACCCTGGCCGCGGCCAAGAGGGAGGGAAAGGTCGTGGTCGCGGGCTCGCCGGATCCAGTCATGCGCAACGAGATCATTCCCAAATTCATGTCCCGGTTCGGCGTTCCCGTGGAATTCATCGCCGGGCGCTCCAGTCAGATTGTGGCCCGAGTTCGGACCGAGCGGTCGGCGGGGATCTACTCGATCGACATTTATCTCTCCGGGCCGGATACCACTGCCAATACGCTTTACGGCGAGAAGCTGGTAGATCCGCTGAAACCACTGCTGATCCTCCCCGAGGTGGTGGATCCGGCAAAGTGGAAGACGGGGAAACCCTGGTTCGTGGATCCTGAGGAGAGCTACGTGCTGCGCCCTTTTAGGAGCGTGGCGAATCTGCTCTTCATCAACCCGGATCACGTCAAGCCGGAGGAGATGCGCTCGTCCAAGGATCTCCTGAATCCCAAGTGGAAGGGCAAGATCTCGACCGAAGATCCCACGACGACAGGCGCCGGCGCCAATCTGGCCTCGCGCTTCTTAAACCAGCTCGGCGAGGAGTTTTTGAAAAAACTCTACATCGAGCAGAAGCCGGTCAGCACCCGGGAGCGACGACAGTTCACGGATTGGCTCGCCCGGGGCACCCAGCCGATCTGTCTGAACTGCCGCGAGGACGATGTCAGGCCGCTGCAAAAGGAGGGCTTTAAGATCCTGGAGATCTTCGAGCTTGCCGACGTGGCGGGCGCGGTCAATGGCTCTCCGTGGCTGCTCACGCTTGCCAACAAGGCGCCGCACCCGGGCGCCGCTCGGCTCTTTGCCAACTGGATGATGTCCAGAGAGGGGCTTGAGATCTATGCGAAGGGTTATGGCAGCGCTACATTGCGCACCGATGTGGATGAGTCCTTTCTAAACCCCGGCAATATTCCCCGTCCAGGGGCGAATTACTTCGACGACACGGATTGGAAATGGGTGGTCAAGGGCAGAAAGGAGACGCGCAGCAGAGTGTGGAAAATACTGAAATCGCGATGAAGAGAGGCAATAGGCAGTAGGCAATAAAAAGAGGTCATCTACTAGCGGCTGACGGCTGATCGCTAATAGCAAAAACAGACGGGAGAATATCTCATGGCGGGCAAGAAAATTCGTGTTTTTTACCGGGCAGCGGGCCATGTGCCCCTGTGGAAGGTGATGGAGGAGGGCGGGTTTCTCGAAAAACACGGGGTCGAGATCGAGCTCGGCTCCAGGGAAGGGCTGCGAGAGCAGGCGCTTAAGGAGCTGAGGGCGGGAGAGCTGGATATTATCTCCGGCAACCACCACAACCTCTACGCCCCGCGGGCGCTGAAAGGCGAGCCGTTCGTGCACATCGCCCAGACCAATAATCTATGGAAAGAAAATTGGCTGGTGGCGCGCGCCGGCATTCGCGGGGTTGAGGACCTAAAGGGCAGGCGCGTCGCCATGGACGACTTCCACAGCCATACCGGGCTCAACGTCTGGCGCTACCTGCAGATTCACGGTCTGGAAGAGGGGAGGGACGTGGAGCTGGTCAACGGCGAGAGAAAAGGGTTGGATCGCGTTCGGAAAGTGATGTCAGGGGAATATGATGCGACCTTCGTGCGCGCCGTCGAGCAGTTCCGCGCGCGCAAGCTCGGGGCCAACGTGATCGAGGTCTCCTCGATGCCGATGATCGAAGGGGTGACGATCACCACGACGACGACCTACGTGAATCGCCATCAGGACGAGGTCCGCCGTCTGCTCCTTGCGCTGGTGGATGCGATCCACTTTTTCAAGACCCGGCGGGAGGACACCCTCAATATTTTTGAGAAGAGCTGCCGCGATGTCCTGAAATTCCAGTCGGGAGAAGAGATGGACATATTCTACGAAAACCAGGAGAAGTCTCTGGAGCGAAAACCCTACCCCACCGCCGGGGCGATCGAGAATATCTTTGCCCTGGCCGTGCAGGAAAACCCGGCGATACGGGATTTCAATCCCTTGGCCTTGTGGGATCTGCACTACGTTCGCGAGATCGACGACAGCGGCTATATCGACCGGTTGTATGCGTGAGCGGAGGCGCTAAGGACTCACAAACCTAAAGGAGGGAGAGCGATGGGCTACGGGCAAAAAATCAAAGCGGCCAGTTTCGTCACAAGCTTGGCGCTTCTGCTTCTCCTCGAAATGGCTTTCGGCCGCGCCGCGGGCGCCGACTGGAAGGCCGAGTGGGAGAAGACCTTGCAGGCGGCCAAGAAAGAAGGCCAAGTCGCGATTTATTTCTACCGCTACGGGAGGCTCCTGGACGCCTTCCAGAAGGAGTACCCTGAGATCAAGGTGGTCTCGGTCACGGGAAGAGGCTCTCAGCTGACAACCCGGATCATAGCCGAAAGGCGGGCCGACAAATATCTCGCCGATCTCTACAGCGGCGGGGCCAACGGCGCCTTCAATGTGCTCTATAAGGCCAAGGCTCTGGATCCGCTGAAGCCTCTCCTCCTCCTGCCCGAGGTCGCGGATGAGTCCAAGTGGTTTGGCGGCGAGCACCGCTACGCGGATCCCGACGGGAAATACATCTATGCCTACCTGGCCAACCCGAGCGATGCCCAGCTTTCCTATAATGCGAAGCTGGTGGAACCCAAGACCTTCAATTCCCACTGGGATCTCCTCCATCCTAAATGGAGGGGGAAGATCGTTTCTTTAGATCCCCGGGATACCGGTCTCGGGGCCACCATGCAGTTTCTCTACTATCATCCCGAGATCGGCCCGGAGTTTATCAGGAAGTTTTTCGGCGGCATGGACATCACCTTCAGCAAGAACTTTCCCCAGATGACCGACTGGCTGGCCAAGGAGAAGTTCGCCATCTGCATGGGATGCAAGGACTCCCAAAGGGCCAAGAACCAGGGGCTTCCCGTAGACGATTTTGACACCGGCGGCTGGAAGGAGGGGGGCAGCTTCTCCACCGGCGGCGGCTCGCTCAGCCTGCTCAATCGGGCGCCCCATCCCAATGCGGCCAAGGTCTTCGTCAACTGGTTTCTCTCCCCCAGGGGACAGAAGGCGCTGCAGCAGCTCGGCGATCCGCATGACCCTCCCAATTCCCGGAGAATCGATATCTCCAAGGATGAGGTTCCGCCGGGCAACCGGATGATTGAGGGGAGAAGATACTTTGATGTGGTCCGGCCGGAATTTGCCGACATGAAGCCTATTTTCGATCTGGCCAAAGAGATTATGAAGGCGAACGAGCAGAAGCGATAGGATGCCGTAGCTTGAAGAAAAAAAAGGAGGAGTGCCGTGGCGAACGAGCAAGAGGCGAAAGTCGAGAAGCTGGATGAGAGCGTGCTCCCTAGGATTGAAACCCATGCGGACTGGCTTCAGACACAGAAGATCCCGGTCGTCAGGGGATTCTTCGTCGAGGATATCAAGAGCGTGGAGCTCGCGCCGTGGGATCTCAAAGGGGGCCTCGGGGCGATCGTGATCCTCGACGGGACCGGCGGGGTGAACGACGGTTATGTCTGCGAGATCCCGCCCGGAGGGAAGCTGAAGCCGCAAAAGCACCTCTACGAAGAAATGGTCTACGTCGCCAAGGGGCACGGGGCGACGACGGTCTGGCAGAAGGGGAGCAAAAAGCAAACATTCGAATGGGGGCCGGGCAGCCTCTTCGCCATTCCCCTGAACGCCTGGTACCAGCATTTTAACGGCAGCGGCAGCGAGCCGGCCCGGTATTTCGCCGTCACCAACTCCTGCTTCATGATGAATCTCTTCCATAACCTGGACTTCATCTTCGGCGATGAATTTGTTTTCAGCGACCGCTTCAACGCCGAGGAGGAGGATTACTTCAGCGGCAAGGGGAAGATCTACGGCCGGCTCTTCATGTCGACGAACTTCGTCGCCGATACCCATACCGTCTCTTTGAAGGACTACAGCGAGCGGGGCAAGGGCAGCAGCAACATGAAATTCGACCTGGCCGGCCAGACGATGGGGTGCCACATCTCGGAGTTTCCCGTGGGGACCTATAAGAAGGGCCACCGGCACGGACCGGGCGCCCACGTCATCATCTTGAGCGGGCAGGGCTATTCGCTTCTCTGGAAGGAGGGCGAGGGGCGCAGGCGGGTCGACTGGAAGCCGGGGAGCGTGGTCGTGCCGCCCAACCAGTGGTTTCATCAGCATTTCAATTCGGGGGCCCAGCCGGCGCGCTACCTGGCGCTGCGCTGGAACAACTGGCGCTTTCGCTTCATGAGGATGACCGACGGCGACGGCTCCACCTACACGGATATCAAGAAAGGCGGCGGCCAGATCGAGTTCGAGGACGAGGATCCGGGGATCCACCGGGAGTTCGAGGCCGGTTTGGCGAAAGTGGGAGCCCAATGTCGCATGGGGGCTTACCATCCCCACTGCACTCAGAAGGGTTAAGCAAACTTTGAACGACTTGAACAGTTTGAACGGTTTAAACTGTTCAATCGCTCCGCTCCGTTCAAACGGTCAGGACTAAGAGCTGGCTGCTCATACCGGCCTGTTGCAAGGAGGAACTGATGGTCATCGACATGCACGCGCACTGGCTGAGCCCGGGTCTTAAGGATTGGGGATTCAGCCTGCTCTCTTTGAGAAACGCCTCGGCCGCGGCCAGGCCGCTCAAAGGGATCGACGAGGAAAACCAGAGAAACATCCAGTGCATGGACGAAAGGGGGATCGATCTGCAGATCCTCAGCATCCGGCCCGTCTCCATGCTCTCCGCGGAAAATCCCATGATCAATATTCCGTGGTGCAAGGTCTTCAACAACGTCGTGGCCGAGGCGGTCGGGAAAAGGCCGGATCGACTGCGCGCCATGGCCACCCTCCCGCAGAGCGATATGAATGCGGTAGTGGAGGAGTTGGAAAGGGCGGTCCGGGACTTGGGTCTGGTCGGGGCGATCGTGAATCCCAATCCCAAGGGGGACGAGTCCACTCCGCCCCTGGACGATGACTATTGGTCGCCGCTCTATGCCAAGGCCCAGGAGCTCGACGCGCCGCTCTTCATCCACGCGGCGTTTCTCACGGGACCGAGGTTCCTACGCTACCGCCTGGGCTACATGCTGGGACAACCGCTTGAAGAGACCATCGCCGGCCCGACGCTGGTTTACGGCGGGGTGCTGGAACAGTTTCCCAAGCTCAAGGTCATCATCGCCCACGGGGGAGGGGGAACGACATTCCAGATAGGGCGCTATCTCAATCCTCCCGGAAGAGAGGAGGCCGATCTTTACGGTTCCAGGTACAGAGGGGCTTTCCTGGACGGCTACAAGAAACTCTACTTCGACGGGACTCTCTACACCAAGGAGGCGCTGGAGCTCCTGATCAAGGTCGTCGGCCCGGAACGGGTGCTCTTCGGCACCGAGACTCCCGGAAGAGGCTCGTTCAAGTACCAGGGAAGAATGCTGGATGACCTGAGGCCCGTGGTGGAATCCATCGACTGGCTCTCCGCAGATCAGAAAAGAATGATCCTGGAAGATAACGCCAGGCGGGTCTTTAATCTCAAAATTATCTAGGGGCAAGGATTCGCTTGTCAGGAGCGAGATACAGGCTCAACCGAGAAAGAGAGGGTAGATTATGGCGAGCAAGAGACAGGTGGTGAATATCCCGGGGCTGGCCCACGGCGCGCCGATTCCCAACGGCGCAAAGATCGGCAATATGGTGTTTTCCTCGGCCATCTCGGGCCGGGATACGGAGACGGACAAGCTCCCCGAAGAGCCGGACCGCCAGGCGGAAGCGCTTTTCCGCAACATCCGGACGTTCATGAAAAATGCCGGCGGGACGCCGGACAACATCGCCCATATGACCGTGTTTCTCAAAGAGGAGAAACTCCGCGACTCCATCAATAAGGAGTGGGTCAAGATGTTCCCCGACGAAAAGGACCGCCCGGCGCGCCATGCCGTGACGGGGGAGTTGCGCGGCGGCATGCTCTTCCAGGTCGAGGTGGTTGCGGTTCTTTGAGGAGGGATCATGGCACGAACACAAAAGGTCGGGGAGCTGAGAAAAAAGGTCGCTCTATCATGCCGGATGATAGGGAAGCTCGGCGTGACCCGGGGCGCCTTCGGTCACGTCAGCGCCAGGATCCCGGGGACGGAGAGGATTCTGATAAAGTCCAAGGGTCCGAATGAGGCCGCCCTGGAATTTACCAGGGAAAAAGACATCATCACCATCGACCTCACAGCGAAGGTCCTGGAGGCCGCCAAGGGATTGGAGGCGCCTCAAGAAACGGCCATGCACCTGGCGGTTTATAAAGCCAGGCCGGAAGTCATGAGCGTGATCCATACTCATCCCGACTGGGTGGTGGTTCTGACCGCGTGCGAGAAACCCTTGCTGCCCATCTATGCCGCTTACAACCCGCCCAGCATGAGGCTTCTCCTCGAGGGCATCCCGCTCTATCCCCGGAGCGTCACCATCATCAACGAAGAACTGGGCGAGGATTTTATGCGGGTGATGGGCCGGAAAAAGGCCTGCCTGCTGCGCGGCCATGGGATGACGACCGCCGGAGAGAGCGTGGAGGATTGCACCCTGATCAGCATGAACGTTTTCGAGCTTGCGCGCATGAATTATCTCGCCTACTGTGTCGGCGACCCGAGGCCGGTCCCGGCCGAGGATATCGAGGAATATCGCCGCAGGTGGGAGCGGCGAATCCGGAGAGAGGGCCGGGGCCCCGGCTCTGCGGCGGAGCCGGCGGATTGGCGCCATTACAAAAAAATGCTCGAGCGCTAGCGTCCCCTTGGGAGACGTTATGGAAGCATTCGCGTGGGCCTGTTGACCGCAAAATTCTATGAATGAAGCGCCTGCCGCTGCGGCGGAAACCCCGGCCCGGTCGTGGACGCCCCGGCTCCATCGGGGCCTGTTTTTGATGATCCTGCTTATCGGATCGATGGGTTTCTATATCCTCTACCCTCTGGTCTTGATTCTGATCAACAGCTTCAATGTGGCTACTATCGCCGAGCCCCCAGTCTATGGTCTGCAGGCGTGGCGAGACGCCTTCAGCGATGCGGGGATCTGGGTCTCCCTGTGGAATACGATCAAGATCGCCATCGTGCGCAATCTGCTGGTCTTCCCCCTGGGAGTCCTGATCGCGTGGATTTTGGCCCGGACCAATATCCCCTTTGCCAACGGCTTTGAGTTTCTTTTCTGGCTCTCCTTCATGCTGCCCAGCATCGCCGTCACCTTTGGCTGGATGCTGCTTTTGGATCCCAACACAGGACTCGTCAATACGTGGCTCAAGCAGATCCCGTTCCTCAACAGGATCACGTTTGACATCTACTCCTTCTGGGGAATCATCTGGGTCCATTGTATCAGCGGCCTCGACACCAAGGTCATACTCTTGACCCCCGCCTTCCGGCGGATGGATGCCGCTATGGAAGAGGCCAGCCGAATGTCGGGGGGGAGCACGCTGAAGACGATGTTCCGTGTCACCCTGCCCGTGATGACCCCGGCCCTGGTTGTGGTATTTCTCTTGGGTGTGGTGCGCCTCTTTGAGTCCTTCGAGATCGAGCTGCTGCTCGGCATTCCGTGGGGTTTTTATGTCTATTCCACGAAGATTCTAGACCTGGCGCGGCAGGAACCGCCGCTCGTGAACCAGGCAGCCGCTCTTGGAAGTATTGTCCTGCTGCTATTGGCGATCATCATTCCCTTGCAGCAGAGGCTCATCCACGGGCGGCAATACACCACCGTGACCAGCCAGTTCAGGCCCAAGCTCGTCGACCTGGGGATCTGGAAATTTCCCCTCATGCTCTCGATTCTGCTGATCGTTTTCCTCGCGGTCGGCGTTCCCATTTTGAGCGTTCTGGGCGGCAGCTTCATGGTGCGCTTCGGTTTTTTTAATCTGCCGAAGACTTGGACGCTGGAGTACTGGCAGATGGCCCTCAGTGATCCGCGCTTGCTGGAAGCGCTGGAAAACACCCTCATCGTGGCCGGCAGCGCGGCCCTGATCGGGCCCATTCTCTTCTCCCTCATCGCCTATATTTTGGTTCGCACCCGGCTTCCCGGCCGCTCTATCCTGGATGCCATCTGCTGGATTCCCTCGGCTATCCCCGGAGTGCTGGCGGGGCTCGGGCTGCTCTGGATGTTTCTCGGCACGCCGATCTTCAGGCCCTTTTACGGCACGCTTTTTCTCCTGATGATCGCCTTTATCATGGGAGGCGTGACCCTCTCGACTCAGATCCTCAAGGCCAGTTTCATCCAGCTGGGCAGGGAACTCGAAGAGGCCTCGCGCATGTCGGGCGCCGGTTTCCTGCGCACCTATTTTAAAATCGTGCTTCCCCTGATGGCCCAGACGATGGTCTTGATCGGTGTGTTGAAATTCCTTTTTGCGGCGCGCGGCGCCTCACCCATCATTCTTTTGGCGACCTCCGAGACCAGGACCCTGGCGTTGCTGGCCCTGGATCAAATTGCGGCGGGTTATAGGGAGACCGCGAGCATTACGGTGCTCCTTGTCGTGCTTCTCACCACAGGGCTGGCCCTCATCGCCAGGTCCTTTGGTCTCAAGGTGGGGATCCGAGCCGAATAAATAATTATCAGGTGTCGATCGTATGGAGAAGGGATTTGATGGGATTTCTTCAGGTCCGGCAATTGCGTAAACGCTTCGAGCGCGTAACCGCGGTCGATGGCGTGGATCTCGACATTGAGGAGGGAGAATTTTTTACCCTGCTAGGGCCGAGCGGCTGCGGCAAGACCACCACGCTGAGAGTCGTGGCCGGCTTGGAAAAGCCCGATTCGGGAGAGATCTATCTGGGAGAGCGCTGCCTGCTCTCTCATAGCCAAAGGGTTTTCGTCCAACCCGAGAGGCGGGAGATGGGGATGGTCTTTCAGTCTTACGCGCTCTGGCCTCATATGACGGTATTTGACAACGTGGCCTATCCGTTGAGGCTCAGGCGCGTGAAGGCGCCTGTGGTGCGGCAAAAGGTCATGGAGGCCCTGGCCCTGGTGGGGCTTGCCGGGCTGGAGGATCGTCCCGCCCCCGCGCTTAGCGGCGGGCAGCAGCAGCGGGTGGCCCTGGCCCGAGCCCTGGTTTTCTCGCCCCGGGTTCTCCTCCTGGACGAGCCTCTCAGCAACCTCGACGCCCGGTTGCGGGAGGAGATGCGGCGCGAGCTCAAGGCGCTGCAGCGACGTATCCGCGTAACCGTGCTGTTTGTGACTCACGATCAAATCGAAGGCTTGAGCCTGTCCGACCGCATCGGCATCATGAATGGGGGAAAGCTGGAACAGGTCGGCTGCCCCGAGGAGGTCTATTACCGGCCCGCCACTCCTTTCGCCCGGGATTTTTTGGGCAAAACCTTTGCCCTTGGGGGAAAGGTTTCCCGTCCCGCAAATGAGGGCTTGGAAGTGCGGCTCGATGGAATGGCATGTTCCCCCTTGCAGGTCGCCGCGACGAGCCTTCCCTCAGCGCGTGGCGGAGCCCCGGCGGCGGGCGATGAGGTCATGGTCGCCATACGTCCGGAGCAGATCGCGATCTGGAACTCGACGCCGGCCGGGATACCCAACGTTGTCCCGGCTACCCTGGAGGGCGTGCACTTTCTCGGTGATCGCTACGAATATACCGTCTCTCTCGGCTCGGTGACGCGGCTCCTGATCGCCCCTGCATCGCAGGTCCTCAAGGCGGGCCAAAGGGTTTTTCTCGAGCTTAAAAGCGAGGGCATCACGCTCTGGCCCAGGTCGGGATGACGGGGAGGGCATAGGCGATGGCGGAACTCGCTCGCCCGGATTGCCTACAATCTCCGATCCAGACTCCGGTACTGGATCGCCTCGGAGATGTGGGCGGGCTGGATCTCCTCGGAGCCTTCCAAATCCGCTATCGTTCTTCCCACCTTTAATATCCGGCTATAGGCGCGGGCGCTCAGGCCCAGCTTGTCGATCGCCGTCTCCAGGAGCTTTTCCGCCCCCGGCTTCACGCCGCAGTAGCGCTTGATATCTCTTGCTCCCATCTGGGCGTTGGAGTGGATGTTTCTCTTCTCGAAACGCTTGAGCTGCCGAGCGCGGGCCTCGTTGACCCTCTGGCGGACGAGCGTTGAGGGCTCGCCGGGATTGCGGGTGGCGAGCTCCTGGTAGCGCAGTCCCGGCACCTCCACCTGGATGTCGATCCTGTCGAGCAGCGGGCCGGAGACCTTGGAGCGATATCTTTGAATCTGTGGAGCCGTGCAGCCGCATTCTTTCTGCGGGTCGGTAAAGAAACCGCAGGGGCAGGGGTTCATCGCCGCGACCAGCATGAAGCTCGCCGGGTAGTTGATCGATCCCACCGCGCGCGACACCGTGATGTTTCCGTCTTCCAGGGGCTGGCGCAGGACCTCCAGGACGTTGCGCTTGAACTCCGGCAGCTCGTCGAGAAAGAGCACCCCGTTGTGCGCCAGCGAGACCTCGCCCGGCCTGGGAACGGTCCCGCCCCCTACCAGCCCGGCGTCGGAGATCGTGTGGTGCGGGGAGCGGAACGGGCGAGTCGCGATAATGGGACGGCCGTCCAGCAGGCCCATGACGCTGTGGATCTTCGTGCATTCAAGCGCCTCCGTGAGCGTCAGGTCCGGGAGAATGGTGGGCAGCCTTTTGGCCAGCATGGTTTTGCCCGATCCCGGCGGCCCCACCAGGATGACGTTGTGGGCGCCGGCGGCAGCCACCTCCAGGGCGCGTTTTACGTGCTGCTGCCCTTTGACGTCGTTAAAGTCCGCATCGTACTGGCAGTGCAGATGGAACAGCCCGGCCAGATCCACCCTGGTCTGTGGGAGGCCCTTCTCGCCGTTGAGGAACTCGACGACTTGGGGCAGCCTTTGGGCGGCGAGCACCTCGATGTCTTCAATGACGGCCGCCTCAGGGCTGTTCGTTTCCGGCAGGATAATGCCTTTGAGCCTCGCTCTTTTTGCCGCCACGGCGATAGGGAGGCCGCCGCGAATGGGTTTGATCTCTCCGTCTAGAGAAAGCTCTCCGGCCAGCAGATAATCTTTGAGGCGCTCCTTTTGAACCAGCCCTTCGGCTGCCAGGA
>Ga0209640_10001792_pt1 | contig 18517 bp, 17 predicted proteins | sample RifCSP10_1_FD_184018 | JGI IMG/M metagenome (GOLD analysis project Ga0209640, IMG submission 184018) | Soil microbial communities from Rifle, Colorado - Rifle CSP2_sed 10_1 (SPAdes) (version 2) | ecosystem: Environmental > Terrestrial > Deep subsurface > Rock core/Sediment | place: Rifle... | reverse complement strand
CTCTCGTCGCCGATGATCGCGTCGAATTCCCCCTCCAGCAGGAACGCCATGAACTCATTGGGATGATAGTGCAGCCGCGATTCGCCGCCCGCGCGCTTGGTCACGCGCCGGAAGAACATGTGCTCACCTTCGATGATCGGCCCCCGCGTGGACGAGAGGTGCGGGTTGAAGTGATGCGTCTGCAACTGCTCGAAACGGTAGAATTCCATCGGCACACTGCTCCTATATCACACCCCCACCCTGGCCCTCCCCCATCGAGGGGGAGGGAATATTCGTGCTCGCCCCGTTCGCTCGATCAATCAATGCGGATGAGCTGCATGGGATACTGCTGGAGCGCGCGGGTGCGATTCTCCTGGGTGGCGTGCATGCCGATGTTTCCCTGCCCGTTCGCTGTTGCCGCTGCCGCGACGTTTGTTGCCCGGATTATAGGGCACGCACTCGCCGTCCGCGTTGGGCTAAAATTCTCTTGCGTGGACTCTTCGAGTTCCGCGAGCCAAGCAGGAACACCATGAAAAACACCACGCGAACCAAGGGGCTGCTCGCCGTGTCGTGCGCGGCGCTGATCGCCTGTGCCATGAACGCCGGCGCGCAGCAGTACCCTGTGAAACCGATCCGCATCATCGTACCGTTTCCGCCCGGCGGGCCCACGGACACCCATTCCCGGTGGGCAGGGCAGCAACTCCATGCCGCTCTCGGGCAGCCTGTGGTCGTGGAAAACCGTGCCGGCGCTGCCGGGGTGATCGGCACGGAGGCTGTCGCCAAGTCGGCGCCCGACGGCTACACCCTGCTCGGCGGTAACCCGGGGCCACTCACCATCGCGCCGACCTTGCGCAAGCAGCTCGCATACGACCCGCACAGGGATTTCGCGCCGATCACGCTCATCGCGCGCAGTGCGAGCTGCATGTGCGTGCATCCCAGTGTGCCGGCAAAGAGCCTGAAGGACTTCATCGCCATTGCCAAGGCGAAGCCCGGCGGAATCAATTTCGCCACCCCGGGCGTCGGCACGGTCGGACACCTGGCCATAGAGAACTTCTCGACCCTCGCCGGGATCAAGATGACCCACGTGCCCTACAAGGGCGCCGCGATCTACACCGTTGACCTGCTTGCCGGACACATGGACTTCGCCCAGATCCAGATTTTCCAGGCCGCGCCGTATGTACGCGCCGGAAGAATGCGCTGCCTCGCCGTCACCGCGGTGATGCGTTCACCGTTGCTGCCCGAGGTGCAGACGGCGCAGGAGCAGGGCTTGAAAGGTTTCTCCAGCTACAACTGGAACGGCATCCTTGCCCCCGCTGGCACGCCCAAAGGCGTCATTGACCGGATTCACGCCGTGCTCGCCAAGCCGCTCAAGGACCCCGGCACGCGCAAGCAGATGGAGACACTCGGCTACGAAGTGTCGGGTGACGGTCCGGCCGAGTACTCCGCGTTCATCAGGGCGGAAGTCGAGAAATGGGCGAAGGTGGCGAAGGCGGCGGGAATTAAACCGGAATAGAGACGTGAGATCGTTAGAGCGGGAGATCGGGAGGTGGAGAACTTTCCTCTCACGCCCTCCCGCCCTCACGCTCTCACGGATTTCTTGACTGAAAGGAATGCACATCGTGGCTGAGATGAAGGAACCGCCCTATTTCATGTACTTCCCCGGCAATTACCGCTGGTCGGCAGCGTTCGTCAACATGATCGGCTCGATCGCCTATGGCGGCGCCGAGATGGGCGAGCTGCACAAGATCGGCACGATGCTGAAGGGCAAGGCGCCCGAGGACGACGCGGCGTGGTTCGACGCCTGCATGAAAGTCGCCGACGGGGTGCGCGGCCACGCTGAAAGGTTCGAAGGCAGCGGCCACCGCTACTCCGCGGCGCATGCGTACCTGCGCGCCTGCAACTACTACCAGATGGCCGAGCGTTTCCGCACGCCGAAGGACGAGAAGGCGCTCGCCGCGTTCCGCAAGGGCGTGGAGTGCTTCCACCGTCACGTCAGGCTCACGGACGTGAAGATCGACATCGTCGAGGTGCCGTTCCAGGGCGGGAGCCTGCCCGGATACTTTGTGCACGCGCAGAACGCGAAAGCAAGGCGCACGCCTTGCGTCGTGTTCTTTGACGGCCTCGATGTCACCAAGGAAATCCAGTACGTGCGGGGTGTCGCCGATCTGGTCAAGCGCGGCATATCGTGCCTCGTGATGGACGGGCCCGGCACTGGAGAAGCGATCCGTTTCCGCGGCCACTACCTGCGCCACGATTACGAAGTGGCGGGCTCGGCCTGCATCGATTACCTGGAGAAGCGCGACGACGCCGATCCGAAGAAGATCGGGATCGTCGCCATCAGTCTCGGCGGCTACTACTCGCCGCGCTGCGCCGCGATGGACCCGCGCTACGCCGCCTGCATTGCATGGGGCGCGCAGTGGGACTACCACGACACGTGGAAGAAACGCGTCGAGGCCTCCTTCAAGACCGCGCTCTCGGTGCCGGGACATCACATCATGTGGATCCTCGGCGTCGACTCGCTCGAAAAGGCGTTGAAGGCGCTGGAGCCGTTCAAGCTCGATGGGGTCATGCAGAAGATGCGCTGCCCGTTCCTGCTGGTGCACGGCGCGGAAGACGAGCAGATCCCGCTGGCGGATGCGCAGAAGCAGTTCGACGCCTGCGGCTCGAAGGACAAGACCTTCCGCGTCTACACCGCCGAAGAAGGCGGCTCGCAGCACTGCCAGCGCGATTACCTCACGCTGGTGGTGGCCGAGATGTGGGACTGGTTCGAGGATAAACTCGTGAGAGCGTGAGGGCGTGAGGGCGTGAGGGCGGAAGAGCGGGAGAGGGGAAGACCGTATCTACCTCGCGACCTCCCGATTTCACGATCTCCCGAAACATACACCTGAGGAGGCATTGCATCCATGAATCACGAGTCACGTCCCATGCGGGACCGCCTCGCGCTGCATCACTGGACGCTCGACCATCTGCCGCTCGCGGATTTTCTGCCCGTCGCGCGCAACACCGGCTGGAACGCGGTCGAATTGCGCCGCAGCAGCTTCACCAAGTGCTACGACGCCGGCATGACCAACGCGCAGGTGCTCGATCTCATCCGGGCGAGCGGCGTCAAGGTCGCCGTCATCGGCACCGAATACGGGCTTTATTTCGCCAAGGGCGCCGAACGCGAGCGGCTGCTCAAGGTCCTCGACGAGACCTGCGCCAACGCCGCCGCTCTTGGCTGCGACATGGTGATGTGCGCCGAGGGGCCGCGCAAAGGCACGTTAAGCGAGGTCGCGGACAACCTCCGGGCCGGGGGCGACGTGTGCAAGCGGCACAACGTGCGCTTCGCCTTCGAGTTCAGTTCGACGGCGGCGATCATGAACTCGCTCGCGGTCGCGCGCGAAGTCCTGGCGCAGATTGGTCATCCCAGCGTGGGGCTGCTGCTCGACGCCTACCACCTCGAACGCACCGGCGGCGGCGGGCGCGGTTTCGCCGACGTGCCCGCGCGCGAGATCTTCGCGTTTCAGTTCAGCGATGTACCCCCGACGCCGCTCGTGCCGGGCGCGCCGCCCAACGACCGGCTCGTGCCGGGACGCGGCGTGGTGCGCTGGCGCGAAGTCTTTCAGCTGCTTGACGAGAAAGGCTTCGAAGGCTACCTCAGCTACGAGGCGCCGAACGCGGGGCACGCGAAGCGCCCGCCGGAGGAAGTCGCGCGCGAAGGTGTCGACGCGACGCGCGCCCTGCTCGCCCAGGCCGGGGGTTAGCGACGGGTGACGGGTGGAGGGCTAGGCCCGATGAATCATCGGGTTGATGGGTCACGAATCACGAGTCACGCGCTATGAACTTGCTGCGCCGCTGCCACGAATGCGGCCAGCCGCTCGGACAGAAGGACCGCTTCTGCCCGCGCTGCGGCGCGAAACAGCCGCGCGAGGCGAAGTACTGCAACAACGTCACGGCCGGCCATCCTGGCCGCCGGGAAATAATTACAGCCCCAGCAACGATTCCAAGTTGCGCCAGAGAATCTTGTCCTTCTCTTCCTGGGTAAGGGACTTCAGGTTCTGGACCCAGGTGACGGGAGAGGGATGCCACGGCACGAAAGGCCAGTCGCTGCCGAGCACCACGCGGTCGGCTCCCACCCGATCGAGGAGGAAACGGAGCGCTTCCTCGCTGCCGGTCACGGTATCGTAGTAGAGACGGCGCTGGTACGCGCTCGGCGGTTGCGGGGTGCGGCGGCTCTCGGGGAGTCTACCCCAGCCACGGTCCAGCCGCCCCATCGCGTAGCATGCGGGCCCTCCGCCGTGGGCGATGCAGACGCGCAGGTCCGGACACGCTTCCAGCACACCCCCGCAGATCAGGACCGCGGTGACGATCGCGTCATCGAGGATGACGCCCAGACTGTTGAAGAGTCCGTGACGAGGGATGCGCTCCCGCAGGAAGTTGTTCTGGGGCTGCGGGTGATAGAAGAGCACCGCGCCCATGGCCTCGGCGGCCTTGAAGAACGGCAGGAACTTTGGCTCGTCCCATTGCGCGCCGTTCACCTGGGTGTCGAGTTCGGCCCCCTTCAGTCCGAGCCTGGTCACCGCATGCTCCAGTTCGTCGATGGCTGACTTGACCTCCTGCATGGGCAGCGTGGCGAGTCCCGCGAAGCGCGTGGGCCACTGGCGGGTCATCGCGGCGATCTCGCCGTTGACGTCTCGCGCCAGGGCCCGGCCCCGCGCCGCATCCAGGTGGTAGCCGAAGAACGGTGTGTGAATGGAGACCACCTGCACGTCCACGCCCTGCGCGTCCATGTCCTTCAGCCGCTCTTCCGGCGTGTAGCGCACTTTCGGTGAGGTGAAGGTGGTGCGCATGCCGCCACCCACCATGGTACCAAGGCCGTCGCCGGCTTCGTGACGAAAACCGTGCCACTCCGTTCGAGCGTCGGCGGCTTTCCACAGCGACTGCGGGACGACATGCGCATGGATGTCGATGGTCTTCATGAACCTGAACCCCGTCAGTCGCGTCCCACCCAACCGCCATGCACGGGATGGTGCGAGCAGATGAATTCGAGAAATGCCGGCCGGCCCTTCGCGTTTTCGTCGAACGCGCGCTTCAACGCGGGGATCACTTCCGACGGCTCGGTCACGTCCTCGCCGTAGCAACCGACGGCGCGCGCCATCGCCGACATGCAGGCCGAGCCGTGGTCAGACACCTTCCAGGTGTAGGGATCGTGCCCGCCGCCCCAGAAACCCGGCCCATATCCGGAATAGCCGCCGTTGTTGATGTGCAGCGTGGTGATCCCGATGCCGTAGCGCGCCACCGCTTCGAAGTTGCCCATCATGTAGCACACGCCCGCGTCGCCAGTGATGTTCACGCACTGCCGGTCGGGAAACGCGAGCTTCGCCGCAATCGCCCCCGCGAGGCTGAAACCGAGCGTCGAGACGTGACCCCAGCCGAGGTGGCCACGCGGGATGTGCGCTTCGTACACCGTGCTGGTCTGGTCGCGCGTGTTGCCCGAATCGGCGGTGACGAACGAGGCCTTGGGGTCCAGCACCTTCATGAGGTCGCCGATCACGCGGTACGGATTGATCGGTTTTTCGTTCGACTCCATGAAGGGACGGAACTTCGCCTGGAACGTCTGCCTGGCCGCCCGGATTTCGTCGAGCACCGCAGGGTTCTTCCAAACGCCGCGGCCGGTCTGTTTCGCGAGCTCCTCGATCAGGGCCTGCAGGGTGAGCTTTGCGTCACCGATTACAGCGAGACGCGTCTCATAACTGCGGTTGATGTCGAGCGTGTCCACCGTGCACTGCACGATCGTCTTCTTCTCAGGGTCGGGGATCGCATGACTGAAGCGATTGGGAAACAGGCTTGAGCCGATGGAAAACAGAAGATCGCACCTGTGCAGGAAGTGCGCGGAATGCGAACCGCGCACCCCGACCGAGAGCGCGTGATTCTCGGGGAAGGCGCCCTTGGCCTTCAACGTCGTCAGCACCGGTACCTGGGCGAGTTCTGCAAACTGCAGCAACTCGGCGGTGGCGCCGGCGTAGTAGACGCCCTCACCGGCGTAGAGAAGCGGGGCCTTCGCGGCAAGCAGCGCCTTGACCGCCGCCTTGACGTCGTCCGGATCGGGAGCGGAGCGCCAGCCCTTCACCGGAACATAGGGATACTTGGCCTCGTCGTATTCACCCAGGTCGCGCGGCACGATGAGCAGCACGGGGCCGGGCCGGCCCGAGCGCAGTTGCGTAAACGCGCGGCGCATGTAGTCCGGCACCAGCTCGGCGCGGTCGATCTTCCCGACCCATTTGGTGACGGACTTGAGCGCCCCCGCGATGTCGAAGTGCGTGTGCCGGCTCGCGCCCTGGCCCACGCCTTCCGTGATAACCAGTAGCGGCGATGAATCCTCCCACGCCTGCGCGATCGCGCCATAGGCCATCTGGATGCCGGCGGCGTTGAGGTTGGACATGACCGTGCATACGCCGATTCTCTTGCCGCATGTCACCCGGGAGTAGCCGTCGGCGACGGCCACCGCGAAGCGCTCCTCGCCCATCATGAGGATGCGCACGCCCTCCTCGCCGAGCGCGTTGTTCACATGGTTGGTGGGGTAGCAGCTCACCCACGGCACGCCCTCGGCCTTGAGTATCCGCGCAACGCCATTCGCCGCTTTGATCATGCTGGCTTCCTCCTCTCCGGGTTATGACAGCAGGACGAGCGGGCAGGCAGTGGAATCAGCGCGCTCTGCCGCGCATCAACTTCGCGCTCTTCTTCACCGCCTTGATGATATTGATGTAGCCGGTGCAGCGGCAGAGGTTGCCCTCGAGGCCGTGAATGATCTCGTCCTCGGTCGGGTTGGGGTTGTCCTTCAACATGCCCACGGTCGCCATGATCATGCCTGGCGTGCAGAAGCCGCACTGGAGTCCATGGCACTCGGCGAAGGCGCGCTGCACGGGATGCAGTTTCCCGTTCTTTGCCAGGCCCTCGATGGTCGTGACCTTCGAGCCATTGGCCTGCACCGCGAGCACCGAGCACGATTTCACCGCCCGCCCATCAAGCGTCACGGTGCAGCAGCCGCACTGGCTGGTGTCGCAGCCGATATGGGTGCCGGTGAGCCCCAGGTCTTCGCGCAGAACGTTGACAAGCAAGGCGCGGTCCTCGACCTTGCGGGTATGCTTGACGCCGTTTACCGTGAGGGTGACTTTTGCCATGATTATTTCCTGCCCAGTTTGGCCACGGCGCGCTTCGCCATGACGCGTACAAGATTGGCGCGATACGCCGCGTCCGCATGAATGTCCGAATTGAAACCGCTGGAATCGAGCGCGACGCCGTCGAGCGCTGCTGCTTTCGGGCTTTTCGCGAGCGCCGCCTCCGCTTTCTTCCAGCGGAAGACCCCTGGACCCGCGCCGGTGACCGCCACCCGCACGCCGTCGCCGGTCTGCGCCACGAACACGGCCGTCATCGCATAGCCCGACGCGGGGTGCGCGAATTTGGCGTATGCCGCGCGCTTCGCAACCGGAAACACCACGCGCACGATGATTTCGCCGTCCTTCAGCGCCGTTGCAAACATGCCCTGGAAGAAATCGTCGGCCGCGATCTCGCGCTGCGTCGTGACGATGGTCGCTCCCAGACCCAGCACGGCGGCGGGATAATCGGCCGCCGGATCGTTGTTCGCCACCGAACCCCCGAGCGTGCCGCGATTACGCACCTGCGGGTCACCGATGACGCTGGCAAGCTGCGCCAGCGCCGGGATGGCCTTCCTCACGACGGCCGATGCCGCGACCTGGTGGTGCCGCGTTGCCGCGCCGACCTCGAGCCTGCCCGCCTTCAGCTTGATGCCTTGCAACTCCGCGAGCTGCGTGATATCCACGAGGTGCGACGGGCGTGCCAGCCGCATCTTGAGCGTCGGAATCAGCGTCATGCCCCCCGCCACGAGTTTCGCCTCCCCGTGGCTCGCCAGCAGGCGGCCCGCCTCCTTGAGTGACTTGGCCTTGACGTAATTGAATTGATACATGCTCTGGTCCTTTTCAGATCGTGGTCTTCACAGTCCGTGCCTTGATCGGAATCATTGCGCCTTTTCCTTCGCCGATTGAATCGCGTGCCACACCGTGGCGGGCGTGAGCGGCATGTCGAGACGGTCGATCCCGAGCGGCCGCAAGGCGTCAATCACCGCGTTGGTGGCCGCCGGCAGCGAGGCCGTGCAGCCGGACTCTCCCATGCCCTTCACGCCCAGCGGGCTCACCTTGCTCGGCGTGGGGTGCTCCTCGCCCCGGATGCCGCGCACGATGCCGGCACGCGGCATGCAGTAATCCATGAAACTCGCCGTGAGCATCTGCCCCGAGGCGCGATCGTAGACCACCTGTTCACCCAGCACCTGCCCCACTCCCTGCACCACGCCGCCGTGCAACTGGCCCGCCACTACGGCATGATTGATGACGACGCCGCAGTCATCGACCGCACAGTAGGAAACGATGTCGGTTGCGCCGGTATCGGGATCGACTTCCACCTCCACGATGTGGCAGCCGTTGGGTTGCGTCGAGCCGAATTTACCCTCGGCCGCCACCGTAAACGTCTTGCCCTTGGCCAGATCGGCAAGCTTCACCGCCCTGCGCGACTCCCGGGTGCGGAACGCGCCTTTGGCGTATTCGACCTGCGAGGGTTCGACGCCCAGTTCCAGCGCAGCGAGCGGTTTCCCCTGCTCGATCACTTTCAATGCCGCGAGATGGCACACGCTGCCCGCGCCCACGGTCGAGCGCGAACCGCCGGTGTGATTGCCCGTGAGCACGTGCTGCATGTCCGGCATGCACTGGCGCACGTGGACGCGTTCGATCGGGATCTGCAATGCGGCCGCCACGATCGCGGCGAACGTAGTCTCGTGGCTGTGCCCCTGGGCTTTCGATACCGTGTGAACCGTGACCTCGCCGCGCGCGTCGAGGTCGATCTGGATGTCGTCCTTCGGTGCGTTGCCGGCGCCGGTGTTCTCGATCACGGTGGAAATGCCGATGCCGCGGAGCTTTCCCGCCTTCTCCGACTTCTTGCGCCGCCCCGCGAATCCTTTCCAGTCAGCGAGCTTCAGCGCCTGGTCCAGCAGGCCCGGCAGGTCGGCATTCTCGTAAACCGAGCCGGTTGCCGTGGTGTATGGAAAAGCGTCCGTCGGAATGAAGTTGCGCCGCCGCAGTTCTGCGGCATCGACTTTCAGCTCCGCGGCCGCCTGGCTCACCAGGCGCTCGACGACATAAGAGATGTCGGGACGGCCGGCGCCGCGATACGCTGCGACGGGCGTGGTGTTGGTCAACGCGACGCGGTAGTTCGCGTAGAGCGCGGGAATGCGATACACGCCCGTCATGCAACTGCTCGTATTGCGGATGTGGCCCATCGCGCCCGGCCCGAGGTACGAGCCCATGTCGTTCACCCAGTCGAGCCGCATCGCCAGGATTTTCCCGGCTTTGTCGAGCGCCAGTTCGCCGCTGATGATGTTGGCGCGGCCATGGCTGTCGGTCATGAAGCCTTCGCTGCGCGTCGAAACCCAGCGCACGGGCCTGGCGGTCGCGCGCGCCGCGATCATCAGGGCGCAGTACTCGGGATAGGCGAGCGTGCGCTGGCCGAAGCCACCGCCGACGTCGCGCACTTCGAAGTTCAATTTGTCGCGCGGCACCCCGGTGTACGCCGAAAGCTGTGCGCGCAGAGTGGTGTAGCCCTGCGAGCACACGTGCAGCGTGTAGCTGTCGGCATTCGCGTCATGCACCACGGTGCACGCGCGTGGCTCCATCGGGCTGGGTGCGACACGGGTCACCTCCATTTTGAGGCGCGTCACATGCGCCGCGCCGGCGATCGCCTGCTCGACCGCTGCGGCATTGCCCACCTCGGTTTCCAGCGGCATATTGCCGGGCACGTCATCGTGCAACTGCGGGGCCCCCGGGGCCAGTGCCGCCTCGGGCGATACCACCGCAGGCAGGTCGCGATACTGCACCTGTAGCAGCTCGGCTGCGTCCTGCGCGGCATGCACCGACTCAGCCACCACCAGCGCCACCGCCTCGCCGACGAAGCGTATCCTGCCGTGCGCGAGCGCGGGCCGCTTGGGGGCGCGGGTCTTCATGCCGTTCTTCCCGGGAAAATTGAGCGCGTGCGGGGCATTCACGTATCCCGCGCGCACCGCGTCCTCGCCGGTGAATATTGCAACGACGCCCGGATGCTTCAACGCCGCGCCGGCATCGATAGCCACGATCTCGGCGTGCGCGCGGTCGGCGCGCAGGAAGTACCCATGCAGCTGGCCTTTGAGGTCCCAGTCCGCCGCGTACTTGCCTGAACCGGTGATGAGCCGCGTATCCTCCAGCCGCATCTTGGGCGCCGGAAAATGATGGTGTGCAGTGTGTGCCATATCCAATCTCAAGTGTAAACGTCAACCGCTGATCGATACCACTGACCCCGAGTGAAAGTTGAACAGTAAGCAGTGAGCAGTGAGCAGTTAGCAGTTAGCAGTTGGCAGTTGGCAGTTGGCAGCAAGCGGAGTTACCCCGAGGCGCCACAATTTCTACTCACTGCTCACCGCTCACTGTTCTTGTTGGTGGCTGGAATCGGACTGTCCTCCATCCGGATGGGCGGAATCATCCCTGCGCGCGGCATGCAGTAGTCCATGAAGCTGCCGGTGAGAAGCTGGCCGGCGCCGCGGTACGCAGCCACCGGCACCGTGTTGGTGAAAGCGGGCCGGAAGCGGCCATAACTTGGTGTAACCCGCGCGCACCGCGTCCTCGCCGGTGTAGATGCGCTTGACTCCGGGGTACTTCGCCGCCGCATCCACGTTGATGGCAACGATCTCGGCATGGGCGCGATTCGCGCGCACGAAATGCGCATAGAGCTGTCCGGGGAGATTCCAGTCCGAGGCATACCTACCGCGGCCGGTTACGAGGCGTTCGTCTTCCACCCGCAGCGCGGGCGCGCCATGACCGTGCACAGCGTGAGCCATTCTTGCCTCTCTCCTATGAGTGACGATCAACCAACCGATCGGTGATCCATCAGCACCAGCATGTTGCCGCCGTCCCGCCCGGGTCAATGCCTTGCGCCGCCTTGGGACGCTTATCATGGCGGTTCTTGTTGCGAGCAGGACTGGGTTGACGATCCCGCCCGACATTCTACCGGAACTTTCGGCAGGTTCCGCCAGATTTGTCCATGTTGTGGACATCTTGCCGCTTTCCGTGAGCGCCCAGGCACTGGATTCCATGGCTCGCCCGCCCGTCGCGGAACTTACGGATGCCCGGCGGGGTGATGTTGCGCCAGCGGGCCGCGGCGGGGAGAATAGCCGCTCCATCCCGCCGCCCGCCATACGGACATCCCAGTGAAGAAAGATACGCTGCTCACCCACGTTGCGCGCGACCCGGCCAAGTACCAGGGCATGGTCAATACGCCGGTCTACCGCACCTCGACCGTGATCTACCCGGATCTCGGATCGTACGAGGCGCGCGGCGGCGACGATTACAAAAAAGTGCGCTACGGCCTCTACGGCACGCCCACCACCTTCGCCCTCGAAGAGGCGATCGCGAAAATGGAAGGCGGCCATGCGGCGGTGGTGGTGCCCTCCGGGCTGGCGGCGATCGCCGCGCCGCTCGCCGCGTTTCTCAAGACCGGCGATCACCTGCTGGTGGTCGATTCCGTCTATGGCCCCACCCGCACCTTCTGCGACCGGCACCTCAAACCCAACGGCGTCGAGGTCGAGTACTACGATCCGCGGATCGGCGCCGGCATCGATAAACTCCTCAGGACCAACACCCGCGCGGTGTTCTGCGAGTCGCCGGGATCGCTCACCTTCGAAATGCAGGACATCCCCGCGATCGCCGCCGCGGCGCGCGCGCGCGGGGTGCCGGTGCTGGCCGACACCACGTGGGGCACGCCGTACTTCTTCCGGCCGTTCGAGCACGGCATCGACGTTTCCATCCACGCCGGCACCAAGTACATCAACGGCCACTCCGACGTCCTGCTCGGCGCCATCGTCACCAACGAGCGTTGCTGGAAGACCGTGCGCAAGACAGTGGCCGAATACGGCTACTGCGTAAGTCCTGACGACTGCTACATGGCGTTGCGCGGCTTCCGGACGATCGGGGTGCGCATGAAACACCAGATGGCGAGCGCGTTGGCGATCGCGCGCTGGCTGCAGGCGCGTCCGGAGGTGAAGCGCGTCATCTTCCCCGCACTCGAAGGCGATGCCGGCCACGCGCTGTGGAAGCGCGACTTTGAAGGGGCCGCGTCGCTCTTTTCCTTCATCTTCAATCCGGTGAGGCCGGCGGCGGTGACGGCTTTCATCGATGCGCTTGAGCTCTTCGGCATCGGTTCCAGTTGGGGCGGCTTCGAGAGCCTCGCGATCGTCGCGCGCGCTGAAGGCCAGCGCACGGCGACGAAGTGGGATCCCGGCGGCCCGATGATACGGCTCCACATCGGGCTCGAAGACCCGGATGACCTCATCGCCGATCTGGAGCGGGGTTTCGCCAAGCTAAAGAGCGTGGTGTAACCCCGCGGTTATCGGGTCGAAGCGGGGTCCTCAATCGGCGCTTCCCGGCGATTTCGGATCGGGTTTGTGAATCCGGCTGAAGTGGGTTACAGTGGCCGCGACCACGCCATTGCACGGACGGGGCAACGGTAGAACACCGCCCCGGTCCGTTCCCCGCTTTCTCATCTTGTCCCAGCGGTGCGGCTTGCGCAGGCGCGCGGCAGCACGCAGGTGTCCTGGTCGCGCCGTACCGATGGCGCCCCATCATGGGTCGCTGACCATTCACGGGAACTCAAGGAGATCACATGCTTGCTGCACCGGTAACAGAATCCAGACCCAAAAACGCACTGACCTGCTGGAAATGCGGGCAGGACACGCTCAAAGAGGCAGCCGGCGCGACCGAATCGTTCAGCTCCAAGGGCGAGAAGATCATGTCCGTCGCCCGCAGGCATTCGGATTGCCAGAAATGCGGCGCGTACTCGGTGGATGCCGATCAGGCGCGCTACAACAAGGCGATCGACAAGAAAAACCGCCGGGCAAACATCCGCGAGACCAACCGCAGGACCGTGTAAGGCATCAACCCCCGGGTTACGCCCGGGGTTCGCGGCGCGCAAGCCTCACTTGAGCGCAGCGACCGCCGCATGCATGCGGCGGCAGGCCTCCTCCAGGCTCACCATGTCGGTCGCGATCGACATCCGGAAGTACGGGCTCATGCCGTATGCCGCGCCCACGACGACCGCGACGCCGGATTCGAGCAGGTACATCACGATATCCTGCTCAGTGGCGAGCGCGTTGCCCTGCGGCGTCTTGCGTCCGATGAGACCGCCGCAATGAACGAATAAATAGAACGCTCCCTGCGGTTTGTGCGCGGAGAGCCCCGGAACGTCCCTGAGCAGTTCGAGCACCCGGTCGCGCCGCGCCTCGAAGGAAGCGGCCCGGTCCTTGATGAATTCCTGCGGCCCCGTCAAAGCTTCCACTGCGGCCCACTGGCTGATGGAACACACGCCGGCGGTGCTTTGGGACTGCATCTTGACGAGCGCGCGGATGAGCGGCTGCGGCCCGCCGGCGTATCCCAGCCGGAAACCGGTCATGGCGTAGGCCTTGGAGACGCCGTTGATCGTCAACGTGCGCTCGTACAGTTTCGGCTCCACCTGCGCGATGGTGGCGAACTCGTTGTCATCGAGCGTGAGGTGCTCGTAGATGTCGTCCGACAGCACCCACACCTGGGGATGGCGCAGCAGCACTTCCGAGAGCGCCTTGAGTTCGGCGCGCGAATACACCGCCCCGGTGGGATTGCACGGCGAATTGATGATGAGCCACTTGGTGCGGGGCGTGATCGCCGCCTCCAGAGCCCCCGGGGTCAATTTGAAGCCGTCTTCGGGGCGGCACGACACGACGACCGGCGTGCCATCCGCCACCAGTACCATGTCGAGATACGAGATCCAGTACGGCGCGGGGATGATCGCTTCGTCGCCCGCGCCTACGGTCGCCATCAAAGCGTTATATAGCAGCTGTTTGCTGCCCGTCCCGACCATGATCTGATCGGTGCGGTAATCCAGCGCGTTCTCGCGCTGGAACTTGAGCCGCGCCGCGGCCTTGAGTTCGCGCACGCCGTCGATCGGCGGATAGCGCGTCTCGTTGCGCGCGAGCGCGGCGGCGACCGCCTGCTTCACGTGCGGTGGCGTCTCGAAATCCGGCTGGCCGATGGTGAGGTCGACGATGTCGCGGCCCGCGGCGCGCAGTTCGCGCACGCGTGCGGTTGCGGCGTTGCTCGCGGAGAGCGTGATGCGATCGAGGCGGGGTGCGAAAAAACTCATGGCGGCGCGGTCAGTTCCCCTTGCCGCCGCCCTTGCCCTGGCCCCCGGCGGCTGCCGCCCCCTGACCTCCCGCGCTGCCGGCGCCACTGACGATCCCCTTGCCATAGGCGTTGCCCTGGCCGGCCCCCACGCCCACCGGCGTTCCCGCACCGGTGACAATGCCGCGACCGTAGGCATTGCCGCGGCCCGAAGCTCCAGCGCTCGACCCCGCAGCCGCGCCGCCTGCGCCGGTTACGATCCCGGATTTCGGCGCCGGCGAGGTCCTTGCGCTTGTAGTCGACGCGGTACCACCCGCGGTAACGGGCGCCTTCGCGACGTGCGCGTTCGCCGACCTCATGCTGCTGATCACTGGACCCAGTTTGTAGCCAAGCGAATTCGCAATCTGTCCCCAACCCATGCCCTGGCTGCGGAGTTGCAGAATGCCGGTCAACTGTGTGGTCTGTCCGCTGCTGTTGGTGACCGTTCCACCCACGAGCGCGGCCTCGATCTGCTGTGCCGTGGGATTGGTGATGCCGAGCCCGGCGAGTTGCTGCCTGGCGAGCGCGAGCGAAGTGTAGACGTTCCCGTACCCCATGTTGCCGGTCGGCGGCGTGAACGCGGTCGAGGTCGTCACGCCCTTTGCGTCCGTCGCCGTAAGCGTGATCGTGGTGCCGCTGCGCAGGCCCGTGACCAGCGCGTCGGCGTTGGCGGAAGATCCCGCGAACGTGGCGAAGTCGGAGCTGATTTTTCCGCTGACCGCACCGTCGCCGCGGGTCGCCGTCAACGTATTCATCGTACTCGCCTGCGTCGCGAGTGCGCTTTCACTGCTGTCGGCGGCATGAGCGCCAACGCCGCCCACACCGATCACGCCCGCCACCAGGAGCGCGTTGACGACTGAAATCGGGTTCCGCGTCATATGTCACCTCCGCTACAAGATTCTAGCCGCCGGCCAGAGCCTTCTCGGTCTGGATAATGATCTCGGTCGCAGTCGCAGAGTCCATGAACGGACCATTGCGCGCGGTCGAGCGCATGCGCGTGGTCCGGGGTGTCAGGGCCTCGAGTTCAATCTCGATGTCCCGGCCTGAAACGCGCGCCTTCAACCGTTTGCCGTTCTCGATATTTTCCTCGGCGTAAACTTCGATCGCCATCTGTCCCAGCGCGGTATTGACAGCCGACCGTACCCGCGCCAGCGGCGCGGTAAATGTCCGGTAAGTGATGCCGATGAGCGTATGCTGAACGCCCGTCGCCGCGCCGACGCCGAAAACCGTGAGTGAAACCGGATCGCAGCCTGTCAGCGTGACCACCAGCAATGCGCACAGCGGCAGGCGCGCAAACGCGCCGATCCCGGCAAGACCCGCGCGCCCGCTGTACTTGAGTCGCACTTTCGCTCCTGGATCCGTGACGGCGAAATCCGGGGTATTGCTCTCGGTTGACGTCATTCTAGACGCTGTCGCACCAGGTTGCCATGCGCGACTACGCTTCGATGGTGACGGACTTGCCGAGCTTTTCGCTCGCCTTGTCGCGCCAGACGAGATAGACCGCGTCCGCGTCGTCCGTGGCCACCGCGTCATGCACCATGTTGGGCGGGATGTGAAGGAGCCGTCCCTTGGGCACCAGGAACTCCTCGCCGTTCATGTTGACCTTCAGGGTGCCCTCCAGCACGTAATTGAAGGTTTCGTCCGGGTGGTAGTGCGGCTTCGATCCGGTGCCGCGCCTCTTCGTCACCAGGCCGCAATAGATGCGCTCGCCGCTGAACGATGAGCCCTGTGAAGTGGACGTCTTGCCGAGCAGCGCTTCCTTCGGCATGCCGTGGAAATCGTAAACGAACTGCCGTTTGACCGGCGTGCCGGGATGGGCCATCTTCTCTCCTCCTTCGCTGAATCGAGGGGCTTCGAACGCGTGCGTCTCGAGGCGCCCGGTATAGCACTCGCTAAAGAATCATGTCAAGGCGGCGCGTCACAAGTTGTCGGCCAGCCAGTCCGCGACATAATTCGAGCCGACGATGCGGTTGTCGCCGTGACAATGCTCGGAGCCGCCATCCTCGGGGGTGAAGACTTTGAGGAATTTTTTCTTCGACCCCACCGCCGCGTAAAGCTTGTGCGCCCACTCGACCGGCACGATGGTGTCGTGCAGGCCGTGGACGATGAGGATCGGGCACTCGATCTTCTCCGCCACGCCGGCAAGCCGGAAGCCCTTCGCTTTTTCCATTGCCGAATCCATGTCGGGCGTGCCCATCACCCACGGCAGCTGGAACAGCGCGGAGGACGCGTTCCTGCCGCCGGCCTCGAGGTGCTTGCGCCGCTCGACCCACACCGCGTGATAGTCGAAATGCGCGCCCCACGCCGCACACGCGGCGTAGCGCTTTTCGAACGCGGCGATGCGTGGCGCGTAGTAGCCGCCCATGCTGAACGCCATGATCCCAACGCGCTTCGGATCGACGTCCGCCCGCCCCGCGACATAGTCGTAGGCAGCCGTGCCGGGAACTTCGTAATCGTAGCGGCTCGGCAACTTGCGTAACCGCAACGCCTCTCCCTGGCCGGGGCCGTCGATCGCCAGCGTGTTGATGCCGCGATTGGCAAGTTCGACCCCGGCGAACAGGATGCTCATCTCCTTGCACAGATCGAGCCCGTCGAAGCACACCACCGTCGGCTTCGCGTCCGTGCCCGGCGCCTTCAGGAAAAATGCAGGCAGACTCTTCCCCTCGTACGGTACCTCGACGCGCTCGATGTTGGGATAGCGGCGCTTGAATCCCTCCTCGAAGCAATGCATCGAGCGGCGGTAACTCGCAAACTTGCGTTCGCTCGGGGGAATGAAACGCTCGGCGTAGAGGAAATACACCCCCGCGTGCAAGTAGTGGGTGCCGGCGGTGAGCGGATGCCTGGCCGTATCCGCGGCTTCCGCCTTACGCTCCATGTCTTCGGCCAGCGCATGCCACTCGGTGAACCAGGCTTCGTTGTCACCCTCGCGATTCCTGAGCCGCCGTCCTGCCTGGTCGATCTCGCCCATGGCGGCCGCGCCCCAGATCGCCATGTCGATCATCGAATTGATCTGCTGCGACCAGACGAAATTGCCGGGGAAGTATTCGAACAGGTGCTTGCGCGCGTCTTCGCTCATCGCTATGTCATTTTCCGCTGCATTGCGGCGGCGCCGCGGACCTGAAACAACGGCTCGTGAGCCATAGAATCGAGCCGGCGCACAGCGGGGTGGAAGAGTTCGGGGGCCATTCCGCCACCAAAGTCACAAAGTGGGCGAAGACGACCAAGGACGCCGGCATCCCGCCGCAATGAGCGGCACGCGCGGGCTATGCACGCGAATCAGTCGAGCCCCTGCGGCGCACCAGCCTTTGAGTCGACGAGAACGCTGCGACCTGGACGCCGCTGCGGTGAGAGGCGCTCCACCGAAGCGCGCAGTCCGGACGTCCAGTCGGTCGCAGGCAATTTGAGGTTCACCGACGCGAAAGCGGCCGCCACGGCGGGCGCGTCGAAACCCAGGTGCGAAAGCAGCTTGAGGGCAATCGCGTCTGCTTCGTCCCGCTGGACTGGCCTGTAGGACGTGACCACCAGGCGCGATCCGATGAACGACGTGGCGGTAACCGAGGCGCCCGCGGCAAAGTTCGCAAACGCACCACTGCTCAGAAAGGCATTTGTGAACAGGCGCGCGACGTTCGCTGCTGGAATGAGCAGCTGCACCAGACCAGAGACGATGAGGCTCACTGCCGTGTTCTCCTCGTGGTGCTTCGCGATGACATGTCCAATCTCGCGTCCCACGATGAAGGCGAGCGTGACATCGTTGGGCGACAAAGAACTGACCGGCCGCAGAATGATGATCCGGCCCATGGAGCCCGACAGCGTGCCGGGCTCAGACTTGTCGGCGACGACGAATTCGAATCCCTTGATGCGGTCGCCAAGATCGGGAAAAACCTGGTACGCCGCTTTGGCGAGTTCAGGCCCGATCCAGGCGATGCGTTGATCGAAGGGTTCCGACGCGCCGCAGCCGGGCTGGGGGCAGCGTAGTGATTCGCCCGCCACCGTCACCAGGCTGAGCTGCATGTTCATCTCGGAGTAAACCGCACTCACGGGCGCGGGTGCGGTCAATTGCGTACGACCGTACTCGGGGGCGATGGCACACCCGCCCAACAAGGCGCACGCACACAGGAGGAAATACAGCTTGTTCATGGCCGGCATTGAAGCCGCGTCACCCAAGTCTGATTTTCACGGAAAAATCGAGTATACACCGTTAAGAATTTCAGCAGCCTCCGGTGAATCGCGTCTTGACGAAAATCAAGCATGGCCCGGATTCCTGCACGGAGGCGCAG
>Ga0209640_10001791_pt1 | contig 18521 bp, 14 predicted proteins | sample RifCSP10_1_FD_184018 | JGI IMG/M metagenome (GOLD analysis project Ga0209640, IMG submission 184018) | Soil microbial communities from Rifle, Colorado - Rifle CSP2_sed 10_1 (SPAdes) (version 2) | ecosystem: Environmental > Terrestrial > Deep subsurface > Rock core/Sediment | place: Rifle... | reverse complement strand
GAAAAACTGCAAGCCTGGTATGACCGTATAGCAGCAGGTCTCAATGCGTCACCGCGATCCACGTTTGATTTGTTACCGGGTCAGGAATTGGGATTTGACTTGCCTGAGCCGGTCACTCTGTTTACCGAGGCAGGCGCCGGCGTGGTTGTGCTGGGCAAAAATTCCGGTCCCCAGGGCATCCGCTTCAACGCCGCTAATGCGGCACGCGTCGACGGTATCACCGTCACCGGTTCCGATAACGGCGGTGGTATCGTGGCGAGCGGATATGCCCATCAGCTCCAGATTAGCAATAATCGCGTCTACAGCAACTACGGTGTTTACGGTGGTGGTATCCGTGTGGGCCATCCCGGCTTGACGAATAACGGCGTCAATAACAATGTGAGGATTCATAATAACTACGTAGCCGCTAACGGCGGCAATACGGGCGCCGGTGGTGGTATCAGTATCAACTGGGGTAGTAATAATTACCAGGTGACCAGCAACTGGATCTGCGGTAACTTCACCGGCGGTGACGGTGGCGGTGTCGCGCACTACGGCTTCAGTAACAACGGCCTGATCGCCAACAACACCATTATCTTCAACCAGTCCTTCCAACAAGCCAACCCGGTTGCCGGTGGCGGCATCTTTGTCGGTGGCGTGCCGGGTGTTGCGGGCGCACTGACTGTGGGTACTGGTGATGTTATCATCGATGCCAACCTGATCCAGGGCAACAATGCCGGCGCCGGTAACGGCGGTGGTATCAGCCTGGCGCTGGTGAATGGTGAAGATATCGGCAGTTTTACCAATCCCAACTTTAACAATCGCTGGCATCGCGTGGATGTGTTGAACAATATCATCACCAATAACATCGCTGGTTTTGCCGGTGGCGGTATTTCCCTGCAGGACGCGGCCAGGGTCTATATTGTCAACAATACCATTGCGCACAATGACAGTACCGGCACATCAGGTGAAGCGTTTGAAGCCGATCCCAACGTATCGACACCACACGCGGCTGGTATCGTGTCGTTTGGCCACAGTCCGACCTTGCTGGATTATCTTGCTGGCCTGCCGACCAATAACGCCACGCAACGGAATAACAAAGCCCGGTACGGCTGGTTCTCCAATGCCACTATGGCCAATAACATCATCTGGGAAAACCGCTCGTTCCACTTTGCGATCGATACTACGGGCGAGTTGCCGGCCCTTGGCTTAGTGCCGAATATCAGCGCGGGTGACCCGCCGATGTATGACGACATGGCGGTCTATGGACTGTCTGCCGGAGTGCCTGCTGGAGCGCCGACATCGTTGACGTCAGCTACCAGTCTACTGACCGGTGGCGGCAACCCTGCCTTTATTACGCCTTACTTCAACCAGGCGCCGGGTCAAACCATCAACGAAGTGGAAGCGACTACCAGTATTCAGGCGCAACCGGCGTTTGATGAAGGCGGCAACTTTATCAGCATACGCTTCGGACCGCTGACCTTAAGTGGTGATTACCATGTCGGTGCAGGCGCTGCGATTAACGCAGGCAGTGGAGTCGGCGCGTATCAACGGTTAGCCAGGGATATCGATGGCGAGACAAGACCAAGGGGCGCCCGTGTTGATATCGGCGCGGATGAATCGCAATAACATAGTCAATCCCTGGGCCCATCAAGCATGGGTCCAGGATTAACAAGGGGAATAGCAATGAAAAATAGATACCTCAAACCCATTCCCGCAGCGGTCGTCTGTGCGGTCATGGGGCTGGCGGGAAACGCCTTTGCCGCGGCTTATGTACAATGCCCCGGCGACAACAACGGCGATGCCATCATTGATAGCGTTGGCCCGCAGTACGCGAATAAAAAATGCATGCACTTAACCGCGGGGGACGGCTTTATCAAAATGGGCGACGGCCGCTTGCAGTACATGTTCGGGTTTGCCAATGTTACCGGCACTCCCGAAACGCAGGCTATCGATGCGGGGACTTTGGCGGCTTCCTTTCCCGCGCCAACCATCGTGGTGGATGAGGGTGATGAGTTTTACCTTACCTTGACCAATGTCGGCATGATTATGCGTCCTGACCTTGCCGACCCGCATTCGGTGCACTTCCATGGCTTTCCCAACGCCAGTGACATTTTCGATGGCGTGCCGGAGTCAACTATATCCGTCAACATGGGCGCCAGTCTCACGTATTACTACAACCTGGTGCAGCCCGGTACCTATATGTATCACTGCCACGTGGAAGCCTCCGAGCATATGCAAATGGGCATGCTGGGTAATCTCTATGTGCGCCCGGCGCAAAACAAATTGCCGAACCAGACCTTCCCGAATGGTTTTGCGCACCAGCAGGGAAATACGTACGTTTACAACGACGGCGATGGCTCAACCCAATACGATGTGGATGTGCCCATACAGCTGGGATCGTTTGATCCGGAATTTCACGACGCCAGCATGAACGTGCAGCCGCTGCCGTTCGCCAACATGAAAGATACCTATGCCATGTTAAACGGCCGTGGATATCCCGACACGCTCAATACCGGGGATTTGGTGCCACCTCCGGAAAATACCGGTAAGCCATCGCAAAGAGTCAGTTCGCTGGTAGCGGCGACTGCAGGAGAAAAAATTCTGCTGCGTGTTTCCAACCTGAATATCACCAATTTTTACACGCTGGCGGTAAATGGCTTGACCATGAAAGTGGTGGGACAGGGCGCGCGGTTATTGCGGGGGCCGGATGGCAAGGATCTTTCGTATGCCACCAACTCGGTAACCCTGGGTGGCGGGGAATCCATCGATGTCATTATCGATACCGCGGACGCGACGCCAGGTACCTACTTCCTGTACACATCCAATCTTAATTACTTAAGCAACAACGATGAGGATTTCGGGGGCATGATGACCGAAATTCATATCAACTAATTGCTGAAGTAGGGGAGCTGAATCATGAGATTAACGACACACAAAAAGCGAAATAGCGGGCTGCATCTGGCCCTGGTGTTACTGCTGGCGTTTGCCGGGCAAGCCTCCGCGGTCGTGGACGGAGTTACTGATCCTGGCAACACCTTCAATCTGACGGCACGGGCTGGCATTATCAATACGCCGGATGGCGATAGTTTTTTGGTATGGGGTTATGCCATTAATAATAATCCCATGCAATATCCCGGTCCAACCTTGATCGTTAATCAGGGCGCCACCGTTACTGTGACACTGACAAGTGCATTGACCGCGGGCACAGCGCCGGTGCCGGTTTCCATTGTGTTTCCGGGGCAGCAAGGCGTATCCGCCACGGGTGGCAGCGCAGGCCTGTTAACCCAGGAAAGTACCGGCGTTACGGACACGGTGACCTACACATTCACGGCCAACAATCCGGGCACGTATCTCTATCAAAGCGGCACGCAACAACAGCTGCAAACCGAAATGGGGTTGGTGGGAACCATCATTGTTAGGCCTGCTGTCGCCAATCAAGCCTACAATCACCCGGATACCGCGTTTGATCACGAGTATCTTTTTCTGCTCACTGAAATGGATCCTATGATCCACTACAAGGTCGGTGCCGCGCGGAGCCTCGCTGCCTTAGCTGCCATTGACAATACTAAATATCACCCGGTGTTGTGGTTTATCAACGGCCGCAACGCTCCCGACACCATGGCGCCGGCCTACGCCGGCTGGTTGCCGCACCAGCCCTATAATTCCTTGCCCAGGGTTCATCCCGGTGATACCGCGTTACTGCGCTTTGTGAATGCCGGCCGTGATTTACATCCGTTTCATACTCATGGCAACCATTTTAGATTAATCGCGCGCGATGGCCGTATGCTTTCCAGTGCGCCAGGTGCGGGCGTTGATCTTTCAATAGAGGATTTCACCTTAAAAGCCGTTCCCGGTGCAAGCTTTGATGCATTGTGGCACTGGACGGGGGAGAAACTGGGTTGGGATATTTTCGGCGCCAACGATGACTTGTCGCCGGAAGATCCTTTTTACAACCACACCTGCGTGGACGGCAGTGGTGACGGCTATGATGATACCACCCGCGAATATTGCGCGGATCATGGTAAGCCATTCCCCGTGGTATTGCCGAGCCTCACTGATTTAACTTTTGGTGGTTTCTATAGCGGCAGTCCGTTCTTGGGTGCGTTCGCCAGCCTGCCACCGGGTGAAGGCGGGTTGAATCTTAATGGCGGCCTGTTTTTCATGTGGCACTCGCACACCGAGAAAGAAATTATCAACAACGACATTTTTCCGGGCGGCATGATGACCATGATGATCGTCGAGCCACCGGGCGTGCCGATTCCATAATTCAGGGCGGGGGAGTAAAACATGAAAAAGATGAGCGATATGAAAACGACAATCTTTAAAAGAAGTATGCTGTTCACCGCCATGATGATTGCGGCAGGTCAGGCAAGCGCGATCACTTATAATCTTTGCGCGGGCACGGCCAGTTTAACCATGCCGGACGGCACAACCAGTATTGCCATGTGGGGATACGGGATAGACACCGGCGGGGCTTGCAACGCCACTATCCCTGGACCGCGATTAACGGTGCCTCCGGGCGACGCCACCTTGACTGTTAATCTGCGTAACACACTCAGCGTACCGGTTTCTATCGTGGTGCCGGGTTTAAGCAGCACGGAAGCCCCGGCGCCGGCTACTTTTACCGATGCGCAGGGACGGACACGGGCGCGTTCTTTAGTAAAAGAGACGGCGAATGGCGCCACGGTAGCGTACTCTTTCAATGCGCGCACTGGCACCTTCCTGTACCACAGTGGTTCGCATCCGGCAGTGCAAGTGCAGATGGGGCTCTATGGCGCAGTCACCAGTGATGAAGCGGTTGGCGAGGCCTATCCGGACGTTCCCTACAACACGGAAGTGGTGATGCTGTACAGCGAAATTGACCCGGCGTTGCATGCGGCGGTTGATAGCGGTACTTATGGTACCGCCGCATATCCCAGCACTATTGGCTACAGTCCCACATACTTTCTGGTCAACGGCGCGCCTTATACAACCGGTGCGGCCAATCTCGACGGCGGTGCGGTTGGGCAACGTACACTTATTCGCTTTCTTAATGCGGGTCTGGAAAGTCATGCGCCGACGTTATTGGGTGCGCACATGAGTGTGGTGGCGGAATACGGTAATCCTTACCCGTATGGGCGGGAGCAGTATTCCTTATTGTTAGCCGCGCAACAAACACGGGATGCGGTGATCGATCCAAGCGCGGCCGGTACACTGGCGCTTTATGACCGCCGTTTGCGTTTGACCAACAGCAACACGGCTGGCCCTGGGGGCTTGATGAGCATTTTAGCCGTCAGCGCGGGTGGTGGCGCAGGCTCGGCGCCGCTTGCAGTGGATGACTCAATAACAACCGATGAAGAGGTTTCCGCCCTCAATGTTAATGTTGCCGCCAATGATACTGATGCTGATGGCGATCTGAATGTGGCGTCAGTTGCAATCACAGCGCAGGCTCTACACGGTACCGCCGTTGGTAATGCTGATGGGACGGTAAATTATACGCCCGCTCCAAACTATAATGGCGCGGACAGCTTTGCTTATACTATACGCGATCTTGCGAACAACATATCCAACGCCGCAACGGTATCCGTAGCTGTGAACGCGGTTAATGATACACCCGTCGCCGCTGGTGAAAGTTACAGTACTAACCAGGGCGCGGCGCTCAATGTTGCATTACCGGGCGTATTGAGTAATGACAGTGATGTGGATGGTGACAGCTTGACGGCTGTGCTGGATACCACAACAACGTCTGGATCATTAACATTTAACGGGAATGGTTCTTTCAGCTATACACCGAATGCGGGATTCTCCGGCAGCGATTCGTTTACCTATCACGCCAATGACGGCGCCGCTAATAGCGCCGGCGTTACAGTGGCGATTACGGTAGTTCCGGCCGTTAACCAGGCGCCTGCCGCAGTTAATGATTACGCGACGGTTCGGCGCAATACTAGAAACTCGTCAAACACGGTAACGGTAAATGTCATCGCCAATGACACCGACAGCGATGGCAGCATTAATGCCGCCAGCGTTGTGATTACCACGCAACCGCGTAAGGGCGGCGTCGTCAACAATGGTGACGGCACGGTTACCTATAGACCGGCGGCGGGCAAAACCGGTTCCGATGCATTCGGCTACAGGGTGATGGATAACCAGGGTGCGCTCTCTAATGTTGGGACAGTTCGCATCAATATAGTGAGGTAGGTGAGTTGCAAAAACGGGAGTGACCCGGCTGTTGCTGCGTGGTGGGTACCGGGGCAGCCGGGTCAATTTTCCAGTGCAATTTTAGTAAAAATACCATCATACTTACGACACCAACAATAACTGTTGTTGCTTGAGGTTTAACGATGAAGTCTCCGTTACTAATGTTCATTCATGTTTATCGAAGTTTCCGGTGGCTGTTTGTCATAGTACCCGTCGGTATGTTATTAGCATGCGCCAACACGCCCGTGGCTACCCCGCATACCGGTGATACGTATACTGGAAATAATAGTGAAACCGCTAGAGTAGACCAGGACGGTAACAAGCCGCTTAACTCAATCGCTGTTGTTGGTGATCTGACAGCAGAGTCATTAAGGCATGCGGAAGAGTGGGGCGTGCAAGTGCTAGGTCTTCGGCCAACCGCTGATGGCTATATGCTTGATTTTAGGTATAGAGTCCTGGATGCCAAAAAAGCCGCGGAACTGGTTAACCGCAAGGTGAAGCCTTACCTGCATGTCGAAAAGGATGGCAGTACCTTAATGGTGCCGGTAACATCAAAATTAGGCCCGCTGCGTCAATCCGCCCAGTACGCCAAGGAAAACCGCAACTACTTCATGTTTTTTGCCAATCCGAATAAACATGTTAAAAGCGGTGATCAGGTAACCTTGGTCATTGGGGATTTCAAAGTCGAACATCTGGTCGTGAACTAAATCAACGATTTCAACTAACGATTTCAACTAATGTGGTGTAATTATGATGAGTAGAATAAGTTTCCTGGCGTATAGCGCCGCATTGACTTTGGGGATACCGGCAATGGCGCACGCCGGTACCATAGACGCGGAATTGTCGCAAGTGCTGGCTAATGGCCCCCCCAATGATAATGTCGCCGTGATTATTGAGATGGCGGACAAGTTAGACGTGAGGGCGATAAGAGTCGCCAATGCGCAGGGACGGGCGGGGTTGGTGCGTGGCCTAAAAGGCCGAGCTTCCGCCTCGCAACAACCGATTACGGCACTATTGGCGAGGAAAGGCGTTGCCAGATCCAAAAAACTGTGGCTGATTAACTCATTGGCCGTGCAAGTGCCCGCTGAATTAGTGCCCGAACTGGCGGCGGCCATACAGGTCGCATCCGTGCGGCTGGATAAGCGCATCACAATCAATGCGGAAATACCGGGCATTCCCAGTGCTGCCGAGTGGAATATTGCCAGTGTCAGAGCTGACGCGGTCTGGGCGCAGGGTATTACTGGCCATGGCGTTGTTGTAGGGTCTATGGATACAGGCGTCGATGCGCTGCATCCGGATTTGGCAACACGCTGGCGCGGCGGTAATAACAGTTGGTTCGACGCGCATGGCCAACACAGTACGCCCTATGATGCGAATGGCCATGGCACACAAACCACCAGTCTGATGGTCGGTGGTGACACCAGCGGTATTACCATCGGCATGGCGCCTGGTGCGCAGTGGATTGCGGCAAAAATATTCGATGACGCGGGAAACTCTACGGTCAGCGCCATCCACGCGGCATTTCAATGGATGCTGGATCCTGACGATAATGCGGATACGAATGATGCGCCGCAGGTGGTGAACAATTCCTGGAATATTTTCAGCACGCTGAACCAGTGTGATACCGAATTTCAGGCCGATATCCAGGCCTTGCGCGCCGCCGGTATCGCGGTGGTGTTTTCCGCGGGTAACGATGGTTCAGCTGCCTCTACCAGCTTGAGTCCTGCCAACAATGCAGGGAGTTTGGCAGTGGGCGCAGTGGATGAATTCCTGGCGGCGGGTTATTTCAGTAGCCGTGGCCCTTCCGCGTGTGATGGCGGACTCTACCCGCAACTAGCAGCGCCGGGTGTGAATATTCGCACCGCCGATAAAACCTATGGCGGCATTTTGTTGAATTCTTATACGTACAACAATGGTACCTCTTATTCGGCGGCGCATGTTGCGGGCGCGCTGGCACTCTTACAGAGTGCCTTTCCAGGCACCAGCCTGGAACAACGGGAAACGGCGCTGCAGCAAACCGCGGTGGACCTGGGTAGCACAGGTGCAGACAATACGTATGGCTATGGCTACATTGACGTTAGCGCTGCTTATAATGCGCTCGTCAACAGCAATCCCAATCCAGATCCAGCACCAGATCCAGCACCAGATCCAGCGCCAGATCCAGCGCCAGATCCAGCGCCAGATCCAGCGCCAGATCCCGTTCCAGATCCCGGTCCAGTGGACGCGGATGGAGACGGCGTGGCAGCTGACCTGGATTGCAACGATAACAATGCCGCCGTTTATCCTGGGGCGACCGAGATCAAGTTTGATGGAGTTGATCAAGACTGTAACGGCTATGATTTAACAATAACGATTACCAAAGCCAGCTACAATAGAAAGCGCGATACCTTGTCCGTTGAAGCAACCAGTAGTCTGGGTAAAAGCGCCGCATTAACGTTGCGTGGCCATGGGAGTATGAATTGGATCGCCAAAAAGCGTCTTTGGTCCATTACTGTTCGCAATCTAGCGGTTAAGCCAGGCTCAGTAACGGTTGTCGGCGTGGAAGGTTCTGAAACTGTCAATACGTCGAACTAATAAACAGCAAACCATGCGCCTGTTGCTGCGTTAGCAGCAGTTAGGTAATCCGCATGAGGGTATGGCGTGTCACTATTTCGCATAACAAATAACCGGTGCGCGCCTGGGCCGGAATATCAGCGTACGCTACTTCACCGGCGCTTACCAATAGCATTGCTGCTATTGGTAGTTGCTACCAATGTCCGTGCTTTGAGTTTTGCCCCCCAGGTTTCTTATGAACTTTCCGAAACCACGCCTGCCGGCATTGCCGCGGCCGATTTTAATAATGACGGTTACGGTGACCTGGCTATTACGATGTCAGGCGCCGATGGCGGTGTAGGCAGCGTATCGATTCTGCTCGGTGACGGTACCGGTGCATTTCCTTCCCATAATCAATTGACAGCCAGTGATGTGGATGGGCTTGGATACACGCCGTGGGGTATCGCGGCGGCGGACTTTAATAACGATGGGAATCAGGATCTCGTTGTAACCGCCTACGGCGCCGGGGTGTACCGGGTCAGCGTTTACCTGAATGACGGTAACGGACTTTTTGTTGCCAGCGACCTCCTCGCGACAGTCAGCCAATCACCCTCGACCGTGGTGACCGGTTTTTTCAACAACGATGCACATGTGGATATTGCCACCGGTAGCGATTCCGGAACCGGCGCGGGCGTGTCGGTGTTTTTCGGGGTGGGCGACGGAACGTTTGGCAACGCGAATCCGATTACCGCCAGTACCTCGCTCAGCGTCAAAGACATGGTGACGGCTGATTTTAACCTCGATGGCGATACCGATCTTATTACCACGCGTCAGGTTTTGCTGAATGATGGCAACGGTGTTTTTTCCGTGGCGGGTATTACTGGCGGCAATACAGCAGTCGCCGTTAGCGCATTTGATATAAACCGCGATGGCCGGGTGGATATTGTCCTGGCAACTAGCACCTCAATTGATATTTGGCGCAATGACCAAAACGGATCGCTGATTTATGTCGATACGTATGATCTCGCTTCCGGTAACATTACCGCTCTAGCATCCACTGATTTTGATAACAACGGCGATCCGGATATTGTGGTGTCGGACTATACCAACAGCCAGGTGCATGTTTATCAAGGATTAGGTGACGGGAGTTTTGCCTTACCGGAATCCTTTACGACCGGCGCGCAACCCAAGACCGTGATCGTTGCTGACTGGAGCGGCGATGGCGCGGCCGACATCGCGGCAGCTTATCGAAACGGTGGAGAAACACCGTACGCGTCGGTGTTAATACAAGTGGCTGATACGACTCCGCCACCCACCGGCAGTTTTCAATTCAGCTCCGCGACGTACAGCGTTGCGGAAAACAGCGCGAGCCTGACCGTCACCGTGAGCCGGGTGGCGGGCAGCGCCGGCGCGGTCAGTGTGGACTACGCCAGCGCGGATGGCAGTGCGACCGCGGGCAACGATTATAGCGTAGTAAGCGGCACCTTGGATTTTGCGGCTGGCCAGATTAGCCAAACCATTGTCGTTTCCCTGCTGGATGACGCGAGCTACGAAGGCAATGAAAATTTCACGCTCAGCCTGAGTAATGCCACGGGTGGGGCAAGCGTGGCGGCGCCTGCTACCACAACAATTACTATTCTTGAAAATGATCCGGCGCCGCAACCGGGCAGCCTGCAGTTTGGCGTGAATAGTTATTCCGTCACCGAGATTGGAGTCAATGTCAACATAACAGTGACACGCACCGGTGGCAGTTCTGGATTAGTTTCAGTGGATTACGCCAGCAGTGACGCCAGCGCCACGGCAGCCAGTGATTACACCGCGGTGAGTGGTAGGCTGAATTTCGACGATGGGGTAGTCAGCCGATCCTTTACTGTTTCCATCCTGGACGACACGGTATATGAAGGCAGTGAGACATTTACTATCAGGTTGAGTAATGTGTCGGGGGGCGCCGTGTTAGGCGCTATCACGGCAGCCACGGTCACGATCACTGAAAATGACCCTGTGCCACCGGCGGGTGCGCTGCATTTTAGTGTGGCCAGCTATTCAGTGGCTGAAAATGCCGGCACTGCGCTTGTTACTGTTGTGCGCAACGGCGGCAGTTTCGGCGAGGTATCGGTAAACTATGTCACGAGCAATGGTACTGCTAATGCAGGCAGCGATTATACCGCAACCAGTGGCACGCTAACTTTTGTTAATGGCGTTACCAGTCAGACAATTACTCTCCAAATCGCCGATGATGCTGAATACGAGGGTAACGAGACTATTTTTGTTAGTCTGGCGAGTGTAATAGGCGGCGTTAGCCTGATTGCGCCAACAACCGCAACGCTAACTATCGTAGAGAATGATCCGGTACCACCCGCCGGTAGCCTGCAGTTTAGTGGCGCGAGTTACTCAGTTTCCGAGAACAATAGTAATAATAATGTCGTAGTAACCGTAACCCGGACCGGAGGTAGTTCTGGTCAGGTGACGGCGGATTTTATGACGAGTGATGGGACTGCTATCGCCGGCGACGATTATACTGCACAAAATGGCACACTGACATTTGACGATGGAGTTACCAGTCAGACTATCACAATACTGATTAATGATGATCAACTGTTTGAAGGTAACGAGAATTTTAATATTCGCTTAAGTAGCGTCAGCGGTGGCGCGAGCCTCTCAAATCCTTCCGCAACTGTAGTTAATATTCTGGAAAATGATCCAGTACCACTTGCGGGCAGCCTGCAGTTCAGTGGTTCGACGTACAGCCTTGCTGAGGACGGCAACAGTCTGCTGGTTACTGTGACTCGTGCAGGTGGTAGTTTTGGCAGCGTAACGGTAAGCTATGTATCCGGCGACGGTACTGCAACAGCAGGTAGTGATTTCACTGTTGTAAGCGGTACCCTGACTTTCTCAGATGGTGTTACCAGTCAAACCTTCGAAGTGCCAGTTATCGATGATCAGCTGTTTGAAATTGACGAATCCTTTGCCATAAGCCTATTGAATCCCACAAACGGTGCGGTATTAGGCCAGCCGGCTGCCGCAACAGTTACCATTATGGATGACAGTGATCCTGCGTCCCCGCCATCGGCTCCATCCACCCCTGCTCGGCCGGCTAAATCCGGTGGCGGCAGCATGCCGGGATTGTTTCTACTCTTAATGGCAACACTGATGGTTTACCGCCGCCGCGGACGTTAGACGACGGCGTTAGGCTCACTGTAACCGTCAAACCTGCTGTTTTGCCTGTACATTTCGATAGCTCTACCTAAAAGGAATATAGTTCCTGCGTTTTTATTTCGTTTATACTTTCCGGGCGCATTACACAAAAATCCCATCAGGCACCTAGACTTAAATCGCGCTGTAACTTACTAGCTGTTATATAGTTAACATTTCTCTCGGGTATTGAGGTTTTTCCATGGCAGTGAGATTAAAGACCAAATGGCATCGATCCAACCGCTCGGAACGCAACCGGCGCGGCTCCACTGCGCCGAAAAAACTGCAGGATCTATCCAGTGTCATCGCGATCAGTATCTGGAAGCTTGCCAAAGAAGCCTTTACCCGCATGGAAAAAGAAGGCTTCCGGTTTCGCGAAGATCAGCAAGCGATTAGTTTTATCAGTGAATTCATTATCTATCAGTTGCACATCACCGACCGCCTGCTATATGGCGCCGTCTCCGAGGAGGAACGCATTGCATTTATTAATGCGACGGCCAGGCAGCTCACAGAATCGGTTGTGGACAATCAAACAGACTTGCTCGGTCCTGGCGACTATGCCGAATTATTTATCAAGTTAGTGAATGATCGCATGGCCAATTATGCCGAATGCGGTTTTAAGGATGGCCAGCCGGGTTATGATTTTACGCGTTACCTGGCGCGTAATATTGCCGACATTATGCAGGCGACCGACGAGAAGTGGGTGGTGGAACAGGTTATCGATATCGAAGCGCCTGCCGTGGTAGAAAAAATTACCGGTGTGGTGACGGAAGTGCTGGGTCTGCGGCAACGTCAGCAACAAGAACAACGAAAAGAGCAAGAACAGTAACAGTAAGCCTCACGCAACGCGAATTACTGTTTTTTGGGCCGCAAAAAGAAAGCCCCGTTTCCGGGGCTTTCTTATTTTAAACAATATACCTATTAAATTGGCTTAGTCGTCGCCGCCAAACGCGGTGAGCAAATGCAACAGGCTCAGGAACATATTATAAATACTGACATATAATGTGATCGTCGCCAGGATGTAGTTGTTTTCGCCACCATGCACGATTGCGCTGGTCTGATACAGGATCAAGCCAGACATCAACAATATAAACATGGCTGATACCGCCAGTGACAACACCTGCATGTCAAAAATCGCGGCGCCGATACCTGCCAGAAACGCCACCAGGATACCTACCATCAGGAACCCGCCCATGAAGCTGAAATCCTTGCGGGTTGTCAGTGCGTATCCGGAAAGACCCAGGAAGATGGCACCCGTACCGCCTAATGCAGTCATCACCAGTTGATCACCATTGGGCAGGCTCAGGTACATACTGAGGATGGGACCTAATGTCAGTCCCATAAAGCCGGTCAGGGCAAATACAAACAACAGGCCCGTCGCGCTATTGGCGGTTTTGTGAGTGAGAAACAACAGCAGGAAATATCCGCCCAGGGTGATAAAAGGATTCAGAGGCGGCATGTTTGTTATCATGGCTATACCCGCTGTGACGGCACTAAAGATCAGTGTCATCGCTAACAGCGTATAGGTGTTGCGGATTAGTTTATTGGTAGTAAGGACAGCTGACTGTGAACCTACTACTGCCGGATTGTGCTGACGCATTGTGTGAGAACCTCCAAAGTTATTTTTCCATATTTAGGCGATTAGAACCGCTGCAGAAAGGCTAAGTTCAAGCATATCCCGAACAAAAAGCCCGAATCAAGCTGGAACTCGTTGTGGAACTTGAGTATTATTCCACGCCTTATGGCCTATATAGCGGCTGGTGCCACCAATTCAAGTAATTGGGTCAATTGATAACCATTTTTTGACACCGAGTCACGACAGTTTATACGGCTTAGGTGAAAAAGTCTTTGACAATGTCATGAAGCCGTATGATTTATAAGGCTTAATACGGGGCTAGTGGATTTGGCCTATTCAATCAACTAGATATAGATGTAAATAGGTAGACTGAAGCGGGAAACCGCCGCTTGAGACCAAGTGAGAGTTAACAACTGAAAAAACTTACGACTACCAAAAACTAAATAGATTGGAGAGCTGGCTGAGCGGTCGAAAGCGGCGGTCTTGAAAACCGTTGAAGGGTAACCTTCCGGGGGTTCGAATCCCTCGCTCTCCGCCAATTTTAATCAATTGTTCAAACACTCCTATAAGCGGTCCTTCGCGTTCGATCAATTGTTTTGCGTCAGGTAACTAGCAATGGTTGTAAAAAAGGTGATGGTTGTTCTTCTCTTCACGCTCGTGGCCACGAGTTGTGTTTTTCAAAAAGTAAAACCCTGGGAAAGAGACATTCTTGCACAAGACAAGATGAAGCTCGAACCCAATCCCATAGAGAACGCGCTTGACGAACATATTTATTTCAGTAAAGAAGCCGCCAGTGGTGGTCAGGGAGTCGGGGGCGGGGGTTGTGGCTGTAACTAAAAAGTATTCAGACGTCAGTAGCGCCCTAAAGCTTGCGACCTGCACCTTGCTTTCGTCGACGGCATTATCGGCACAAGCGGCGGAATCCAGCAGTGATTGGTTGTTTGATGGCGCTATACTGCATTATTCCGAAAGAGATCGCGTGCAAGTATTGGAGCCCGTCATCGCCTATCGAAAGTACGCGCAATTTGACGAGTTCATAGAATACAAACTAACGGTCGATTCCATGACCGGTGCGTCACCCAATGGTGCGACACCTTCCAATGTTCCGCAAACGTTTACCGGTTCCTCGGGTCAGTCTGGCTATTCTGTTCCCGCGGATGAAACGCCGCTGCGTGATTTCAGTGATACCCGTATAGCGTTTAATATTAGTTCCGAAACACCCTTGAGCAATGTGTCGCGCCGTTCTACCGGCTCTGCGCTTTCAATCGAACAGGACTATGGATCGGTGGGATACAATACGTCATATTCCAACGATGTTAATGAAAAGCATACAACGCTGACGGCAGGCCTCGGTATTAGTCTCGACCTGGTGTATCCTGACGGTGGTGCGCCTGATGCGCTGAAAAACGTCAATGAACCCAGTGCTCAAACCGGTGATGAAGAAGAAGACGAAGATGAACGAGATGGCGAGAGTTTTGATCCTGAATTCAAAGGCATGTTTGATGTATTGTTTGGTATTACCCAGATTCTGAATCGTTCCACCTTAATGCAATTAAATTACTCCCATGGATTTATTCGCGGGTACTTGACCGATCCCTATAAAGTGGTGAGCGTGGTGGATAGTATTACCGGTGAACCAGTAATTACTCCCACAACCACCTATGGCACGTATCTGAATGAAAGTCGTCCTGACGCACGTGATACCAATTCCATTTACTGGAAAACGGTGGTTAGTATCTTCGGCGATGTTTTGCGGGTATCGTATCGTTATTTTTGGGATGACTGGGGCATCAAGTCCAATACAATGGATGTCCACTACCGGTTTGGCATTGGCAGTAAATTTTATATTCAACCACATTATCGGTATTACACACAAACCGCCGCGGATTTTTACCGGCACAGCCTGCGTGATGATGAGCCGCTGCCAGAATTTGTCAGTGCTGATTTTCGATTGGGTGAATTCGTCGCAACGACGGTGGGCGTGAAGATAGGTGCGGATTTTGGCGCTTCGAGCAAGTTTGCTGTTCGTTTTGAGCAATATAAGCAAAGCGGTGAAAGCCATCCAGACGACGCCGTGGGTATCCAAAGGAATTATGATTTATATCCCACGTTGGAAGCCACGATTTTCCAAATATCGTACTCAAAATACTTTTAGAAGGCCGTGGATCGATTAAAGGCCCGCAGCGGCTCTAAGATCCCCCCAGTTTGACGAACACTCCTGTTTAGGGCTATTGTCTTCTTCTTGGAGTATCCGGCAAACTGGGAGACCTGTAACGGTTCGCCATTTCAATGCAACGAGTGAATCTATGCCGACGCTACGTAAAATCTGTGCAGGTTTGTTGTTTGTCAGTACCTTGTCTTGCTACGCGGAACCGCCGCCACCACCACGTGCGGTAACGACGAATCTGAAAAGTGATGAGACTGTCATCCTGTTTCCCACCAACGTCTTCTTCGATGCCAAACAAAACAGATGGGTAGCACATATTCACGGCTGGGTTTTTGAACCGGAACAGGATTCAGCCTTGCGTAATAGTCTCATAGGCTCGGTGCGCGCTTTTCTCGATATTGATCAGAGTTCACATGCGTACCCGCTGTTTACGGCGCGCACTCGCATGTTTCTGGTGGACAACGAAGGCGACAAGGATATTGCCCTGCAGGTGCGCGGGCAAAATATCCAGGCACACAAAACCGGCGACAACGGACATTTTGAATTGCTTACGCCATTGGCCATCGAAACTTCCGGCTGTACAAAATGGTTGAACGTAAAAGTAATTACTCCGCAAGATGATCAGCGCGATTTCAGCGGCCGAATCCAGTGTGTTGCGGAACAGGGTATTTCCGTCATTTCGGATATTGATGACACCATCAAGCAATCCAACGTCCTGGATAAAAAGGAATTGATGAAAAATACGTTTGTGCGTGACTTCAAGGCAGTGCACGGGATGGCGGAACTGTATCGGGCTTGGTCGGCACAAGGTTACGCGTTTCACTATGTCTCATCGTCGCCCTGGCAACTTTATCCGGCACTTAATGCTTTTTTACTGGATGCGGATTATCCCGCCGGCAGTATGCATCTGAAACTGGTGCGCCTCAAGGACACCTCTTTCTTCAACCTGTTTGATACGCCGGAAGCGGGCAAGTTTCCCGAGATCACGGCCTTGCTGACTCAATACCCGCAACGCAAATTTATTCTCGTTGGTGATGCCGGTGAGAAGGACCCGGAGATCTATGCGCGCATCGCGAAGGATAATCCCGATCGCATCCTTAAAATCCTGATCCGCCGCTTACCCGGCCAATCAGGCGATTTAACGCCGCGCTTTGCCGGGCTGGCGGCAAGCAAATGGCAGGTCTTTGAGCAGGCTGAACAGGTCCTCAACGCCATAGCGATCCGTGATCCGCGGTAAATTGCGAAACGCGAACCCCGGTGCCGCACTGGATTTGCGCCAGTGTAACGGACAATGCTTGCTTTCTTGGAAAAAGCAGGTGGTAAAGCATTTGCTATAATTGATTTTCGATGGCAACGGTTGTTTTAACGCCCGCCAAAGTCTGGTTTTTTTATTCGCTATTCTCAAATCCAATAAAGGCGGCTTTTCATGAAAAAATCAATGCTTGAATGTTCTGCATTGCGGAACGCGGTGTTTTCCGTGGCGCTAATGGTATGGATAACGCCTGTCATGGCTGAAGACCTTGCTTTCCGGCTGTATCAAGATTCCGGTATGCAAACACAGCTGCAATCAATACCGGCAACCTTTGATCAGGAGTTCCAGCAATACGCAAAAGACATTCCCGAAAAAATATTGAAAGATGTAGTCCAGATGGGTAAGGACTCATTTGATGAACCCACCATGCGTAAAATAATCGTTGCGCGCCTCAACGAAAAATTAACTCAAGACCAACTGAAAAAAGTGCTTGACTGGCATTCGTCTAAAATAGGCAAAAAAGTGACACAATTGGAGAACGCGGCTGCAACGCCGGAAGGTCAGCAAAAACTGATGGCGTATGCGGAACAACTCGCCACCAAGCAACCGGACGCGGCTTATGTCGCCCAAATCCAGCAACTCGCGGTCGCCAGTAAAGCAATCGATTTGGTCGTTGAAATAGCGGCCAACATGCAATTCTCCATGGGCGTGGGATTAGCGATGGCGACCGCAGATGGTGAGTCCGTGAATTTGGATGCGATAGCCGCCGAGATTGAAGCAGCCAAACCGCAATTACAACAACAAATGTCCCAATATATCCTTGTCAGCATGCTTTACACATATCAGGATTTGTCGGAGCAGGAATTGAGTCGCTATATAGAATTTGTCAGCAGCCCCCTGGGTGCGAGTTTTTATGCCGCTCTGTTTAGTGGCGTGGATGAGGCATTTATCAAGGTCGGTAAAAAATATGGCAAGGCATTGGGAGAATACTTCGAACAGGACGCCAAGCAAAGCAACACCTAATAATGGCCGCATTCGATGCATATCCCGCTGGGAAGCTCTTATAGCACCGCGCAGTTTAAAAGCCTGGAAAAACTGAAAGCCGTTTGTCCGGTCGCGGATGCATTGCTGGATCAGTTAATTGCGGCGGGTTCCGGATTAGCGGCGCAGGAGTCCATTGTACTGCGCGCCGGACTGATAGCAGGTTGATAGAGCGTGCCAGAGACCGCAAGCGATGACGCGCATCACTTAAGTCTCTGGCCTGGTAAGGCTTCAGAAAGTGTTTTTGATTACATCATTTCATCCATACCGCCCATGCCTATGCCTGGCGCCGCGGCTTTTTCCTGTTTCGGTTTCTCAGCCACCATGGCTTCGGTGGTGATCATGAGCCCGGAGATAGACGCGGCGTTTTGCAGCGCGGTACGGCTTACCTTGGTGGGATCCAGGATACCCATGCTGATCATGTCGCCGTATTCGCCCGTCGCGTGGGCTATTTGCCGCAAAAGGTAAAGGGGACAGTTAAACCTAGATTCCGCAGTTAACCACTTTATAAAATAGCTACCCAACTGATGTCATTCTATTTTCATGCACGAACGAGGTTCACCTGTTGGGTGAACAACGCTACGCAGTGGATTGCACGATTT
>Ga0209640_10001790_pt1 | contig 18535 bp, 18 predicted proteins | sample RifCSP10_1_FD_184018 | JGI IMG/M metagenome (GOLD analysis project Ga0209640, IMG submission 184018) | Soil microbial communities from Rifle, Colorado - Rifle CSP2_sed 10_1 (SPAdes) (version 2) | ecosystem: Environmental > Terrestrial > Deep subsurface > Rock core/Sediment | place: Rifle... | reverse complement strand
CGCATCGGAACTTGTGTTTGCCGAAGGCGGACCGAAGTCCATTGCTGACCTGCAACCAGGTGAAAAAGTGTGGTCCATGAATGGCGTCTCTGGTAGATTACATCTGTCTGTAGTCGAGGCATCCGTGTGTTCTGGAGAAGACGAGATACTCGAGTTGCGAACCACAAATAGAATGGTCCGTTGCAATGCCGCGCATAAGATTCTTGCACGGCGAAAATATCCAGCACCTACCGGAGGCCCTGGTGGATATCAATCAATTCGATGGGAGACAGAATATATACCAGCCGGAGATTTACGAGTCGGCGACACTATTGTCGTACTCAAAAATTTACCAACTGCAGGAACCCACACGTCACCGACACGTGAGGTGAGCGTGGAATTTATGGAGTTCTGCGGGCTGCTCCTCGGTGATGGAAATATCAACAAGGATCATGGAGTCACGATCGCGCGTGGTGAGTCTGCGTTGTATATGGATCATTACCGGGCTGTTATGCAGCGTGAGTTTCAGTCCTTTGGGCGTGCCGGTAATGGGCGAACGAGGAACCTCGAAACTGTTGCTGTCACGCTCACGGAGGGCGAGCGACAAACACGATTTGCCTCAGTCCTTGCGGCGGAAGAATTGACGGCGTGCGGCTTTGCTGGAACAGCACGGACCAAGACGGTCCCCGATTGGATATTTCTTCTGACCGTGGAACTACGCCTTGCCTTTGTACGGGGGTATTTAGACGCTGACGGGCATGTAGACAAAAAAGGACGCATCTCTTTTGCGAGCGTCAACGAGTATCTGCTCTCACAGATACGCCATCTCTGTATGTCCTGTGGTATTCCCGTGACCAATGCGCGAGAACAGCAGGCAACCTGCACTCTACCGAACGGGGAGTTGTTCGAGGCAATCTCTTACACCTTTACCTGCTCGAATCCGGAAGAGAACTGTCGCATCTGGTCACACGACCCGCGCTATCAGCAGCGATTAAAGGATGGACAACCGTTTGAGAAGAAAGGACGGGCGTATCCTCGGTATGGCGGTGAAGATTTTGAGAGTGAAGGCTGTGAACTGTCACGGATTGTCTCAATAGCATTGCTGTCCAGTGAGCCAGTGTACGATTTGCAAGTAGCAGGACACTCTTTTATTGCCAATGGAATCATTGTCCACAATTCAAACATCGAGCACCAAGCGATCGAATTTGTCGTCGATACGCTAGTCCCGTGGGCGATGCGCCTCGAACAAGAGGCCAATATCAAGTTCTTTGGTCTCAATCGCCAAACACTCTTCACCAAGTTGAATGTGGCCAGTTTGCTGCGTGGGGATATGAGCAGTCGCTACGCTGCCTATGCGACCGGTCGGCAATGGGGCTGGCTTTCCGTGAACGACGTCCGCCGCCTGGAGGACCAGAACCCGTTGCCGCCACATATCGGGGATCTATTTTTAATTCCGACAAATATGTATGCGGTCCCCCTTGACGGTACTCAGCCTACGATCGGCCCTCCTCTTTCCCCTCACCCCCCTCGTGAACGTCCTCAGGATCCCGAGGATGTAATGCGCGCTGTGCTGGCCGCCCAGGTCGATGCACACCGCAACGGCACGCTCTCGCCAGGAGCCAGCACATGAAAAAACCCTGGTACACCATCAAAGCCGCCGCGGCCAAGGAAAAGAAGACCGCTGAGATCATGATCTATGATGAGATAGGCGAATCCTATTGGGGGGACGGGGTCACCGCGAAACAATTTGTGAAAGACCTCCAGGCCCTTGGCGTCCTCGATCTCATTACCCTGCGCATCAACAGTCCAGGCGGCAACGTCTTCGATGCCTTCGCCATCTATAACGCCTTAGTCCGCAACCCGGCCCGCGTCGAGACCGAGATCGACGGTATGGCGCTCTCGGCTGCCAGCATCGTCGCCCTCGCCGGTGAGGACGTCCGCATGGCCAGCAATGCCATGTTCATGGTCCATAATCCGTATGGGATCGTGATGGGGGACGCCTCAGCGATGCGCAAATCCGCCGAGATGCTCGATAAGATGCGCGACAACCTGGCCGACGTCTACCTCACCAAAACGCAGAAGACCGTCGAGCAGGTCCACGGGTGGATGGACGCCGAGTCCTGGTTCACTGCCGAAGAAGCCGAGGCGGAAGGATTTGTCGATCACGTCACCGAGAGTTATGCACTGGCTGCGCGTTTCGATCTCTCCCGGTTTCAGCGCGTCCCGCAGTCCGTCTTGGCCCTGCGCCACGCGCGGGATCACTATCAACCCCAACTGCTGCGCCTCCAACAGGTTGCAGCCCAGCACCGTAGGAGGTCAGCATGATGCACACGATGCGTCGTCTCTATCCCGTGAACTCACTGCGCGAGCAGATGATCGCGTGCGGATTATTCCCCGTCATCATGGCCGATGGCACCGCCATCGAGCAGTTGCGTGATCGGTTGTTTGAGCTCAACGAACAGGCGCAAACGATCCAGGCCAAGGCAGACGCCGAAAAGCGTGATCTCCTGGAGGATGAGCAGCGCGATCTCGACAAGATCTTTGCCGACTTTAACCGCACCGAGCAAGAGATTGAACGGCGCGAGCGCATCCAGGCGCAGAATGAGAAGCTCACGCGCGGTCTCGGGCGCAAGACCGAAGCAGACGGCCCAGGCGAGGACGACGACGATCCCACTCCTCTGCCGGCCCAGGCGCGCGCCCACGCACAGCAGCCGCCACCCCGAGCCAATGGCACGCCGCGCCGCCAGACCAACCGCATCGAGCCGGTCTATCAAGATCGGGGAAAATGGGGCTGGCGCAACCTCGGTGAGTTCGCCGCGGCCGTCAAACGCGCGGCTGCACCGGGTGGCCTTGTGGACCCACGCTTCGACGTGCGCAACCAGCCCACAACCTATGGGAGTGAAGGCACGGGCGCAGACGGCGGCTTTGCCGTGCCCCCGGATTTCCGCACCGCCATCGTCGAGCTGGTGATGGGTGAGGATTCGTTGCTCGGTCGCACCGACCAATTGACCAGCATGAGCAACAGCATCACCGTCCCGGTCGATGCCACGACAGACTGGCAGACCACTGGCGGGATTCAAGCGTACTGGGAAGGCGAAGGCGATCAGAAAGCCCAGAGCAAACCCTCGCTCAATCAGGTGACGATTCGTCTGAACAAGCTCGCTGCTCTGGTGCCAGTGACTGACGAGTTGCTCGAAGATGTCGCCGCGCTCGCGACCTACATCAACCGCAAAGCGCCGCGCAAGATCGATTTCAAGGTCAACCTGGCGATCATCCAGGGCAATGGTGCAGGCCAACCGCTCGGCATCCTCAGCTCGCCGGCATTGGTGAGTGTGGCCAAGGAAACGTCGCAGGCGGCAGATACCATTGTCGCCGCCAATATCATGAAGATGTACTCGCGCATGTATGCGCCGAGTCGTCAGAACGCGGTCTGGTTGATCAACCAAGACATCGAGCCGCAGCTCTTTTCCATGCAGTTCGCGGTAAAGAACGTGGCCGGGACCGAGAATGTCGGTGGTGTCCCGGTCTACCTGCCTGCCAACGGGCTCTCCATGTCGCCGTATGCCACGCTGTTCGGTCGGCCGGTCATTCCCACCCAGGCGATGGAAACGCTGGGCGATAAGGGCGACATCCTCTTTGCCGACCTCTCGCAGTACATGAGCGCAACCAAGGCGGGCGGCATTCGTCAGGATGTGTCCATTCACTTGTGGTTCGATTACGACGTGACCGCGTTCCGCTTCGTCATGCGCATCGCCGGCCAGCCGTGGTGGGCAACGACGGTCGCAGCCAGGGATGGCAGCACGACGTATTCACCTTTTGTGACCTTGGATGAACGCGCCTAGTTGAACCGCGCACCCGGTAGGGGCGCAGCATGTTGCGCCCCTACATCTGGCATCTGACCCAGAAGGAGAACGCCATGAACCCCAATCTCTCAATTCTCGAACAAGCAAAAGTCGTCGTCGGCTTGCCGCCGCGCACCCCCTCCACCAGCACGCCCGATTATGTCTCCATGAAAGGCTACTCGCGCTGTGCTGTACTCATTGTCGTGGACAATGCGACCACTGTGACCGGCAGTGCGATCACGCTCAAGCAGGCCCAAGCCGTCGCCGGCACTGGCGAGAAAGCCCTGGCCTTGCCGACTGCCCATCGCAACATCGACACCGATGCCGCCGACGCCCTGGCCGCGTTCGACGTGACCTCGGACACGTTTACGACCGACGCCACCAACGCCAAGAACCTCCTCTATGTGGCGGACGTCAAAGCCGAAGATCTGGACGTGGACAATGGCTTTGATTGCATCCGCGCCGGCGCAGGAGATGCGACCGCCGCCGTACTGGCCATTCTCTATATCCTCTACGGCGCGCGCTACACCGTCGACGGCCAGGCGTCACCGTCTGCCATCCTGGACTAAACCCTCCCCCCTGCCTGCCCCCCTCCTGGGGGGGTGGCCCTCCGTGGGCCATCGAGGGAGAGGGGAGTGAAAGGCACAAGGAGCGAGTATGAAAACCGTGAGGTTTGTGCGGGATCGGGAAGTGAAAGACGCCAACGCCGGGACCAAAAAGGCCACCATCTACCACAAAGATGACGTGGTCGAACTACCCGATAGTAGCGCCGATCACTGGATCAACCGCGGTGTCGCCGTCGAGATCAATGCCGAGGAGGCCGATGAAGCTAAACGGCCAAAGCTTGCGAAGCAAGCGAAAACCGAAGCCTCCGCAAAGCTATAGTCACCATGCTCCGTCTCATCACCCATCCGGCGACCGAGCCGCTCGACCTGATCGAGGCAAAGCGTCAACTCGTCGTCGAACACGACGAGCATGATGCGTTGATCTCCAGCCTCATCACGGCAGCCCGGCGGCATATCGAAGAACGCGCCCGCCACGCCATGATCATGCAGACGTGGGAAATGATCGCTGATGCTTTTCCCTGTGGCTACCGGGAGCCGCAATGGATACTGCTCCCGCGCGGTATCGTGCACAGCGTTGAATCGATCAGCTACGTCGATACCAGCGGCGCGCCGCAGACCTTGCCGGCAAGCGACTATGCCGTCGATCTCTCCTCTGCCCCGGCGCGTATTCTGCCCGCGTATGGCGAGGTGTGGCCGAGCACCCGCGCGCAAATGAACGCCGTCACTGTGCGCTATCGCGTCGGCGAGGCAACGCCCTTCACCATCGATGCCGCGACGAATGTACTCACTGCCAAGGGTCGCACGCTGACCAGTGGCGAAATAATCCGCCTCTCGAATAGTGGTGGCACCCTGCCCGGTGGGCTTGCGCTGGACATCGACTATTACGTCGTCGAAGCCAGCGGCAGCACCGGCAAACTCTCCCTGACGAGCGGCGGATCCGCCATCGACGTTGCCGACGCGGGCAGTGGGCTGCATTTTCTCGGCGTGATTCCGCAGGATCTCAAGCACGCAGTGCTGTTCCTCCTCGCCCACTTCTACGAAAACCGCGAGCCGGTCAACATCGGCAACATAGTGAACCCCATCCCCATGACGGTCGAGGCCCTGATCGGCCCCTATCGTCAGATCGAGGTCTACTGATGCGTGCCGGAACACTCCGCCATCTCTGTATGGTTCAATCGCTCCAGGTCACACGCGACACCGCCGGAGCCGAGGTGCAGACGTGGCAAGATATTGCTGCCGTGTCGGTTGCCATTGAGCCGCTGGCCGGTCGGGAATTTTTTGCCGCCCAGCAAGTCAATGCCGAATTGTCACACCGGGTGCGGATGCGCTACCGGCCCGGGCTCATACCCACTATGCGCTTGCAATATGGTACACGCGCTCTCCTGATCGAGAGCATCATCAATCTGCAAGAGCACAACCGCGAACTCGAACTGCTGTGCCGGGAGGTGATTCTCTAATGGCGGAGATCGAGGGCATGAAGGATCTGAAGCTGCGTGTCCGCACGCTGCGGAAATTTCCCCAGGCTTCCCTGAAACGGGCCGTCCGGGCGGCCGGCCGCGTCGTCCGTGACGAGGCTCGTCGGCGTGCTCCGCGCCTGACCGGCTTTAGCCGCACCAAAATCGTCACTCGTGACCGGCGCGGGCAGAGCCGTGAGGAAGCTATCGTCCAGGTCGGCTTTCGTCGCGTTGCTTTTTATTTGCGCTTCGCTGAGACTGGAGCGAAGGCCCATCGTATCACCGCTGGTAGTACCCGCCGCGTCATCGATCCCAAGACGCGCGCGATCATCAGCAAGCAGACGCGCACACAACGCGCGCGCCTGGTCATTCGCACCGGCGGCCTCCGCGTGTTTCGGTGGGCGGTCGCCCATCCGGGCGTCCGTGCCCGTCCTTTCCTGGGCCCGGCCCTGGAGAGCACACGCGCCGCGGCCCAGCACGCGATGGAACAGGTCTTCCGTGAGCAACTGGAGAAGGCGGTGTAGTGATGTTGTTAGAAGAGGGCTTCTATAGCTGCTTGAGCACCGCACCGACAGTCGCCGCGCTGATTGGCACGCGCCTGTATCCGGTGTTCCTGCCCCAAGGGGTTGCCGTGCCCGCGGTGACCTATCGCCGTGCCCGCAGCGATGTGACGCAGACACTTGAGGAAGAAGGGCTGCGATCGGCAACGATGGAAGTGATCGTCTGGGACGACGATTATGTGCGCGCCAAGCGCGCCGCCCAGACCATTCACGATGTCCTGGTCGCTGTGACTGCCACGCTGGGAGGTCTGCCGATACATGGCATTACAAGGGAAAACGAAGAGGATGTCTTTGACGAGGAGTCGCGCGCCGCTGGACTGCTGGGCGTGCGCCAAGAGTTTGAGATTATTGTCGACCCCTAAACCGGAAAGGAGTATCACATTATGAGTCTCGTATCACAACTGATGATCTCGCTTGTCTCGACCCTGGCTGGCGCAGCGGGGCTCGGCACGCCCAAGGAAGAGCTGAATTACTCGAAAAACTACACCTGGGCGAGTGGCGTCGGTGCTGACCAGGCAGACAAGCAATACCGTGCGCAGCGGACTCTCGCTGCCAGTGCGACAGAGGACCTTGACCTGTCGGGCGTCTTGACCGACGCGCTCGGCGATGCCTTCACCCTGGCAAAAATCAAAAAGGTGATAATCGCCGCTGCGGCCGGCAATACGAACAACGTCAACGTGACACGGCCTGCGGCCAACGGAGCGCCGGTTTTCCTTGCGGCTGGCGATGGGATTGGCATACTGCCTGGCGGTATCTTTGTGTGGGTGGCGCCGGGGGTGGCTGGCATTGCCATCACTGCCGGCACTGCCGATCTGCTGACAGTGACGAACAGCGGCGCCGGGACAAGTGTCACCTATGACGTCATCATCGAAGGCACGTCTGCGTAGAGATGCAGCACCATGCGCGGGCTAGTCCGACGGGACAAAGAGGCGGAACGTCGAGGCCGCCCTGCCCGCGCATCTATTCTCGACGGCACACTCGACGGTGCCATGTGGCCACACAAGGAGTGACTCATGGCGAAGCAAATCGGTAAGGGCGCAGCCCTCTATTATGGTGATTCCGCGACCGGCCCGTGGACGAAAGTCACACAGTGCGAGTCCATCGGCGAGATCACCTCAGAATCGTCAGATGTTGATGTGACCGACCTGGACTCGGTCGAGGCCGAGTTCATCGGCGGGATTGGTGAGCCGCAGGATGTCGCCTACAGCTTTTACTCGGATCCACTGAATGCGGCCCACATCCAGATGCGCAAGGACCAGGAGGCACAAACGCCTCGGTATTATAAAAACGAAATCAAGCGGCTGGGCGTGCTGATCGAGACCGCGATTTTCCAGGGGCACGTCAAACGCTGGGGTATCGGGCCGTTCGAGACGCGCACGGCCGTCAAGATGCCCTGCGTCATCAAGCGCAGTGGCGGCATCACGTGGCTCAATAATTAACGTTTGCAACCGCTCGACACAGGAGCAGCACAAAACCGACTCGACGGGGGATGTGCTGTTGATTTAATGGCAAATATCAATCGTGGGGAATACGCGCTGCTGATTGGCGAGACAGAGTACACCCTCGCGCTCACACTCGATGACCTCGAACAACTGGAAGAGAGCCTTGGCATTGGCGCGATAGAACTGCTCAGACAACTGAGCGTGCGCGAGGCCCAGGCTCGTCATATTAAAGCAGTGCTGGTTCGTGCCTTTCGCAAAGCCGATCCACGTCCCAAGCAAGTAGAAGTCCCGGAGTTGCTCGCGCAAGTGGCATTTATGGATCGCTATCGGGCGGCGACTCTGCTCGTCACGGGTGCACTGAACTTGCTGGAGGTACAGCAGCCCGCTGGCACAGAGTCGGACGAGGATGACGGCCACGCTGCAGACGCAAAGCTGGAGGAGAGCGCCGACCCTTTGTCCGCGACGGCCGCCTGAACTGGCCACGATTGATGGCCATGGGCATGGGGGAACTCGGCTGGTCGCCCCAGGTGTTTTGGCAGAGCACCTTGCCTGAGTTACTGGCCGCCTACCGTGGCCTGCAAGAGCGCGAGAAAGGGGCCTATCGTCGCGCCGGAACGATTGCATCGGCGATCTACAACGTCAACCGCAAACCGGAGGCCGACCCCGTGCACCCTGAAGATATTTTCCCCTTCCTCCTCACTGCAGAAGAGCGCCTCGCCCAGGAGTGGACACGCATCACCGCTGGTATCGAAGCAGACGATGAGGAGCAAGAGTCGTAGCGATGGCGACCGAGACGAAATTAGGCAACCTCGTTGTTGAGCTGATTGGTCGCAGCGATAAATTCGAGGCGGCGCTCAAGGGGATAGAGGGTCGCCTGAGTACCTTTGGGCGTGAGGCCCAATCGCAGCTCAAGAAGATCGACCAGTCAATTACGAATACTGGCAAGGGCGGATTCTCCAAGTTCCAGGCCAGTATCGTCACGCTGAACCAGGGCCTCCAATTGGCCGCGCGGTTTGTTGGTGGTCTGACGCGGCTGACGACTGGGGCTTTACAGAGCGCGGATGCTATCCATGATACCGCACAACAATTAGGGATTGGCGCTGAACAACTCCAAGAATGGCAATTTGCGGCTGCACAGTCTGGTTCCTCAGCCGAAGCGTTTACCATTGCCCTGCAAAAGTTCGAGCAGAACTTAGGCAAAGCGGCGTCTGGCACCGGCGAAGCCAGTAAAGTCCTGAAGGCGCTGGGCGTGGATGCAAAAGCCCTGGCCGCTGATCCACTGAAAGCCCTCGACCTCATCGCTGATAAACTTGCCGCGATCCCCAACCCAGCCCAGCGTGCACAGATTGCCCTTGCTCTCTTAGGTAAAGGGGGCGCGTCCATGATCCCCGTGCTCCAGCAAGGGAGCGGCGTGCTCGCCCAGTTGCGCCAAGAGGCGCACGACACGGGGAATGTCATCACTGATGACCTGGTGAAGAGTGGGGCGGAACTCAACGATAAGTTTACCGCCGCCGCCGCCGCCCTCGATAAGCAGTTCAAAGGGGCGCTGATTGGTCTTGCCCCCGTCATTACTACAGCGCTGGAGAAATTAGGACCTCTGGCCAAGGCAGCGGCCGATATCCTGTCTGTCGTCCTGCAAGCCAATACCATCGGCCGGCAGGGCCGCATGCAAGAAATCAACGAGGAACTGGCCGCGCTCCAGGCAGAATTTGTCCGTGTGCAAGAGGAGCAGGCCGATTCATTATTCCCCGGATTTGGCGCGCGCGCAGACGAAATTCGCGCCGAGATGCAAACCCTGACCGATGAATTTGCAAAGCTCGAAGGACAGACGCAACAACTTGGGCACACTGCTGCGCAGACCGGCGGCGCGCTGGATACCGAATTAGCAGTGGCCCTCGGTAAGACAGAAACGGCAGCAGATAAGGCTGCAAAGGCTACCGCCCAAGCCACGGCCCAGGCGCGTGAGGCTATCGCTACCATTCAGGGATCCCTCGCAGTCGATATCATCAGTGTGGGATTGCCCGAGGTCGAACAGCGTGTCCTCGATGTCACCGATAGAATTCTTGAGGCTGGAGCAAAAGGCTCGCTCGGATTCGGCGAAATCGAGACCGCCGTCACCGACACCACGGCAGCCGTGCGACAGCTTGCAGCGGTGACGGCCACCTTTCAGATTGACGAATTGCTGAAGGACCTCACGTTCGATGCCGATACCGCCGGGCTAACAGATTTTGAGAAGCAGATCCGCGATGTGAAAAAGCGGATCGAGGAACTTGGTAAGGCAGGCGGTCTCTCCCAAGCGATCATCACCGAGAAAACTGACGAAGCGACCGCCGCGCTGCGCAAAGAACGGGAAGCCCTTGGGGCCATTCAGCTTGATGATTTTTTCAAGGATATTCAGCATGACATTGATAGCGTTGGGCTGGATGAGTTTGACCGGCAAATTCTCGATGTCACACGCCATTTTCAGGAGATGGCAAAAGAGGGGCTGATCCCATTTGACGCACTGCCTGGCAAGATCGCTGCGGCGACCGCCAAGATCGAGGAGCTGCGCAAGAAAACGACCGCGCTCACCGATGCCCTGCTCACCACTGGTGACCTGAAAGACGTCGGGGCTGATTTTCTCGATGACCTGTTTGATCGCAAGCTCTCGACCCGGGCCTTCCGGAAGAAAGGCGAAGAGATCGGCAAGGAGTTGATCCACGGCATCTTCTTCGGCAAATCGAAAGAAGAGCACCAGATCATCGGCAATTTCAATGAGCTGGTTGGTGTGGATAAGGGCGGCGGGATTCTCGGCGGTATTTTTAAGCAGGGGGGCATTTTTGCTGGAGAGAATTTCGCAGACGAGTTTCTGAAGAATGGTACCTCCATCGTGCAAGGGAATTCGCAGGGGTCCATACCGGGGATTTTTAGCTCAACGGCATCCGGGGCAGGGCAGGCGGGGACACAGGCAGGAACGTCCTGGGGAAGTGCCTTTGGTGTTGCCTCTATTGCCTCTATCGGGGCGACGGCTGGGTCTGCTTTCAGCACAGGCAAATATGGCACTGGCGCCGGGACCGTCGCGGGCGCCGCGATTGGCGCCTATTTCGGCGGTCCGCAAGGCGCCGCGATTGGCGGGCAGCTTGGGGCATTCTTCGGCTCTTTCTTCGATCCTTTTTTCGCGCCGCAACGCATCGAGAAAGAACGCAAGCGACTGAAAAAATTCCTCGAGCAGGTATTCGATGTCGATGTCCCGCTCAAAGGAATCGAGAAAATACGGGACGCGGCAGAAGCCAATTTCGATGCCATCGAGGGAGCGCTGTCCGCACTCGGTGTGAGCTTCGCTTTAGAGGCAAAAAAGGGCGGGATCGGCACGGTCAAGCGGTTCGGCAACTTGAGCCAGGCGGCATTCGAGCAAGCCGGATTCTCGGCAAAAGAAGCGCGTGCTGAGGTCCTGCGGCTCGCTGATGCGATGGATTTCGACCTGTTGCAATCCATCCGCGATGTCAACGACGCGCTTGGTGGCGCGTTCGCCAAAGACAATCAGCTCTCGCTGAAAGAATACCGTGAGGAAGTGCGTGAGGGGCAGACTGATATCCTCACCCTGGGTGACATTCTGACTGGTACGCTGGAAATCTTCACCGCCTTCTCGCCGGTCATCAATGAATCGGCACTTGCTGCTCGTTTCTTGTCAGAGGAATTTCTCCAGACCGCGCAAGCGACCGGCTTGATGGATGCCCGGGTCGAGGCCTTGGCGCTGCAAGTGCGCGCGGGGCTGATCCCATTTGAAGAAGCGGTGATCCAGCTCAATGCGATCCGCAAAGCAGCCGGGCTGGGGGGGCTAGAGTTGGCTGACTTCCATCTCGATGCCAACACCATCAGTGAGGAAGCCGCCCGGATCGTGGCGGTTGCCAACGACATTGGCCAGTCTGCTGGCGATGCGCTCTCACGCGGCTTTGCCGACGGGCTATCGACCGGAGAGATGGAAGCGGCCTTCGCGGAGGTGGTCAAAGGGATTGCCCGCGATGCCATTATTGCCAAAGTTTTCACCGACAATATCGAGTCTATTTTTGCTGGCATCGATCTCACCGATCCGTTCGCGCTCACCAATGACCAGATTGAAATCATGGCCGACCGGTTGGGTGTGGCCTACGACAGTCTCCAGCAGATTCTCTCGGCTGCCGGGCTGTTGCCGGACGCACTCGGTGAGGTCGCCGATTCCGTGCAGGGTATCTCGAATGAGTTCCGCACTCTCGGCAAAGATATTCAAGGGATTATCGACTCGCTGCTCTTTAGCGATCAATCGCCGCTCCTGCCCACGGAGCAACTCGGCCTCCTGAAAGAACGAGAGCAAGCACTGCGCGCAAGTCTGGCCACCGCAGACCCTGATGCAGTCCCGCAGATTCTCCGTGATCTGGGCGATGTCCTCAATCGGCAATCAGGTCTCAGCGCAGACGTGTTTGGCGTGTCGAGCACCGCGTACCTGGGGGAGTTCAACGCAATCATCGCAGAGCTTGAGGCGATCCGTAACCAAGCTACTGCCGCAGCGGCCTCTATCGACCAGCAACTGCTGGACTCCGGGCTTCGGCAGGAGGACCTGCTGGCACAGATTCGTGACACCATCGCCCAGGGTCTCGGCGTAGAGGTGCACGCTGCGACGGGCTTGAACCGCATCTTCCAGAGCCGCACGCGGATTGAAGTCGGAGAAGCGGGACCAGAATACGTCTGGGCGCAGCCGCTCTCTCGGATGGCGAGTGCAAAGATGTCGACGCTCTCCGGGCTCACGAACCCCGCACCCAAGTACATATCTCTTTCTGTGATGATGCCACCGGGCGCGGTGGTCATCACTGGCGGATGCCGCAAGGACGGCGCCGCCGCGGCGGATGCCTTTGTCGAGACACTCCTCCAGACCCTGCGCTCAGATGCGCGGGTCCGGTCCGCCTTCCGCGAGGTCACAGGGCACTGAGTATGGGCAAATTTCAAATCTGCACCAGCTTTCATGCCTTCACCGTCACGGCTAGCCCGGCGGCGGATGCCAATGCACCTGCCTCGCGTCTCGCCCAGCGTGAGCGCCCACTCCGCGAGGCGCTCAGCACCAGCACCGCAGAGCAGACCTACACCTGTGATCTGGGTTCCTCACAACTCGTAAAGGCCGTGCATGAGCTGCACGGCAACTTCACCACCAGGACCCTCACCTATTCTGCCGACAATGTGGTATTTGATCCTATCCCCGGCGCGTCCGCTGCGCTGGCCCTTGACCGCGAGGACGGCTACCGCAAGGCCAGCGTGATCGGGGATTTCACCAAACGCTATGTGCGGACCGTGATCCCGACCCAAACGCCGACGGATGGCGCATCCGCCTTCTCGCTCGCCACCGTTTTTCTGTGTGCCAACCTCATCACCCTGGGCCGCAGTACACGGATGGGCACGGCTGGCAGCCGCACGGAGCCGGCGGAGATCGTGGAGGAAGAGAGCTTTTACTTCCGGCGCAAGATGGGGAATCAGGCCAGGACGTGGGACTTTGGCTTCGGTCTGACCCTCGCGCAACTGCCTCTCTATCTCGACCTGATTGCGGCGACGGAGGATGCGCCGTTTCTGCTTTTCTGGAACGTCAACGCCGGCGCACACCAGGAAGTGTATTACTTGTGGCGCACTGGGCCGCCACAAGACCAACATCACGGACGGTTCTATCGTGAGATTTCTTTCCCAGTGAGGCAGGCACAATGAGCGCGCCGCAATCACAGGTAGACCATATCCGTGACGACGGGCTGGGCGGCTTCGAAGAAGCGGGCTTCGAGCCGGCAGGCTTCGAGACCGGCTCGACTTCGACCCGCAGATTCTGTGATTATGAACACAAGCGCGCGCCTACCTATCTCAAGTTCCTCGCAGGCTCCGTCGAAATCAGCCGCGCATTGCCTGATCGCTTCACCGGGGTACAGCTTGCCCGGCGGGCAACCGTGCCCTTTCTCAATAGGGACCTGGAGGACCCGGAGTGTGATACTTCGACTGCGTTGCCCTTTGGCGATGAGAATATCGGCGACGCGATGACGGTCAGACTCCGCGATCTCGATGGCAGTACGACGCTCGACGAAATCTCCGGGGTGATCGCTTCGCTCTCCGGGTCCGATGATCTTGCCATCGAGGTGAGCGCGGACGATGAGGACATCTTCAAGAACCTCCTGCCGCGCCGGAAATTGATTGATGTCTATCCGACCGTTGATCTTACTCTTGCACGTGAATCTGACCCGTCTATCCGGATCCCGTTCGGCACCATGCGTAAAGTGCCACTGTACAAGGTCAGCGAGATTGCGGGGCTGCGCTACGACTACGGCGCCTTTCGTCGCAACCAGACGGGGACGTTCACCCTCGCGACCATCTACCGTGGAACTGGCCAGGTGGTCCCACCCAGCGAGTACCAGCTCATCGAGAGTCCGGTCGGCTACCTGGTGGTACGCTTCGCCATTGCGCAGCGCGATCGCAACGGCAACTCCTTGCCGATCTGGGCTGACGTGATTTGCACGGAATTGAGTAACCCAGCCACTGCGATTCTGTTCCTCCTCTCCGACGCAACGCATGGGCTAGGCTTGTCCTGTGATGCGACGACGTTCGCAGCCGCGGTCACTGCCTACAGCACCCTGGGCTATCAGCTCTCTGGGGGATTATGGAGTAGCACACCGGCCCTTGACCTCTTGCCTTTCGTGATGCTGCGTGGCGCACTGCTCGACCGCAACGCAGCGCAGCGATACACGTACCTGGTCGATGCCGCAGCAGCGCATCCCGTCGCGCCGATCCAACTCGGGTTCGGCGATCTCAAGCCGTACAACTGGACCAACATTGCCAACGTCCTCACCGATCTCAACACGCGTGCCCAGACTCGGGTCAAGAAATACGTGCTGAGTAGTTTGCCTGATTGGGGCTTCACCGGCACGCCGAAATATCTGGCGACCACGGACCCGATTACGGCAGCCGGCAAGGGCATCGACAAAGAGGAGAAGAGCGAATTTCTCGGTCATCTCGCCACGCTCAAGAAAGAGGCGCGCTACCGTGCCGAGGTGCTGGCGAAAGGGACGATCCGCACCGTGACCGGCGCGCCGGAATTGATGCAGGTGCCCCTGGGTGGACGCGTGAAACTGTATGCTCCCTCGCGCAAGATCACGGGCGAGGAGTTCTTCGTCCAGCGCAAAGTGAGCGGATCCGGCGCGATTACACTCGACCTGATGCCGTACTCGGACATCTGGTCGCAGCCGGATGCGACCTGCACGCCACTGCCCGAGGCGGCCTATCTCACCGACTACCGCTTCACCTTTCCTGCGGCGCCAACGGGCCTGACGCTGGGCGCGATGGTGATCCGCACCAGTCCGAGCGGACAAGATGAAGTCTGGGGACCAGTCACCGCTACTGCGCCAGCGGTCAACGTGACGCACTTGGTCTGGCGCGTGCGGCTGTCGGGACAGGCGGGCATCTTCTCTGAGTCCGTCGTGGAGGTGACGCCGGGCCAGGCGAGCGTTGCCAGCGAGTTGCGGTTTCCCCCGGGTGAAGACGTACAACTGAGCGTGCGAGCGCGCAACATCAACAATGACCCTGCCTTTCAAGACGGGGAAGTGGCAAATCTGGGAGAAATTATCCAGGTCCCCCACCTGGAGACCGGCGCGCCAACGAATAATCCAGCGGCACTCTCGATTGTCAGCACCGACCTGAAGGACGGTAGCCGGACCGACAAGCTCTCCTGGACGTACACCCAAGGCGCAAAGCCAGCAGACGGATTTGTGCTCTACTACCAGGCTGGTATTATCACCACGCCCACCGGCAACGTGCAGGACCTCGGCGACACGGCGCTCGATTACACCAAGAGCTGGCCGCAGGATCACAGTGTGAGCTATGGGATCGCGGCCTACCGCGTGACCAGGCTGGGTCGTGAGATTGGGCCACTCCAACAGATCGCCGGGTGGCGCGTGACCGGCGCGGTGAACCCCAACTACACAGGCAACATTGATGGTACGAGCGCGGTCTCTATTCGCCTGGGTGCAGAGACCAACGTCAACGAAGGGTCGCTCGTCGATGGTTCGCCAATCTCACTACCGGATAATGCCTGGACGGACATTATGACTATCTCCGGGGTGGTGGTGCCCGCCGAGGCGATCGATGCGCAAGTACAAATCCAGGGAAACCTCACATTTCGTTACAAGACCGACGACGAACTGAACCAATTACGATGGAGAGCCTTGCGTGATGGTGTGGCAAAGTACACCGCCAATGGGCGCACCGTGATTAAGACCGGCGCCACATTCCGCACTGAAGACATCTACGTCATGCTCGCGCACGAGAACAACGTCCCGTCCGGCGCGACCTATACCTACAAAATCCAGGCGTACTTCGACACCAATATCGGGACCTCGAATTATGTCGGAGATCTGCGGTTCCCCTCCTTCGCCACGTTCACCGTGAAGAGTCGATGATGCACGAGCAACATACCCTCACGATTGATAGCCAGGGGCGCGTGGTACAGATCACGCGGCGCACAGGCCCCAGCGCGGAGAGCACGCCAGCGGCGGATGAAGTATTGATCTCGCGCGAGGTCTATGGGTTGATCACGCAATATCCTCAGGGATCACATCAGTGGTCTCTGGATCAGCAAGAGGGGAGACTCATACATACGGAGATGGAGGAGATCATCCAGCCCGACGGGCAGACGATCACCCGCCCTGGGCGCGCACAGACATTTCCCCTGCGCCGAGGTGAAGGAAAAAATGGCATTATCTGACGTATACGGCTGGGACCTGCCCGACGATCCAGAGCGGTTCTCCTTGGCGCTGATGCTGTCAATCCTGAACGACATTGATCGCACGGGTGGGCCTGAAACTATCAATGCCTCGCGCTACGCCTCGCTCAATGACGCCGTGACAAATATCGGCGCTTCACCGCGCACACTGAAAGTGACCTCGCCGCTCACTGCGGTGGCTAATGTCACGATCCCGGACAATATCAATTTCCAGTTCGAGGGTGACGGTCTGTTGTCTGTCGATGCGGGCGTCACCGTGATCCCGCTCTGCCCGTTCGTTGCGCCCACGGAGCGACAAATCTTCGGCGGCCTGGGCACCATAGACTTGAGCCAGAATCGCTTTCTCCGATTGCTTCCCGTGGGCTGGTTTGGCGCCAAGGGCGATCTCAATACCGCCAGTGCCACGGCCAATCTGGCCGCGATCAACAAGGCGATCAGTGCGATCACGCATCCGACGACGCGATTGGCCATCGCAAAATTACTGCTGACTGGCCAGGGCTATTATGTCAACGGGACCGTGCTGGCCGATAGCGTGGTCGGCTTCGCAATGGAGGGTGTTGGTCGCTCCGTGAGTGCACGCAGCGCCTTGGTGCCGGTCTCTTCAGCCGGCGTGCCCGTACTGCGCTTGCGCAATTGCTCGTATCCCTCCTTGTCTCACTTTACCGTTGCGGGGAATGCCAGTGCAGTCCCCTCGGCACTGATTGAATTATGGTGTGACACGACCGTCGCACCACCAGGCACTGTGACGAAGGCGCGCCTTCAGGACCTGGTGCTGGGTCTCACCGTGGATTGTACGCAGAAAGGGGTGCAGATTCTCAGCACTGGACCCGGCGCGCCCAATAACGATCTTGGTGGATTCGATCACGTAGACGTTGCCGGGGCGATTCAGGCGGCCTTCTCGATTGAGCACGAGCAGAGCCGCGGGAATGAGTTCACTCACTGCATGATGCAATTGTGCGGGCGGGGTGTCGCGACAAGTTTGGGCGTCGGTGGCGGCGCATTCAAGTGGTATAAGGGCGTTGCCTCAAACAATGATACGGACTTCGAGCTAGGCCCACTGACATCTGATGCGATCCTTGTCCACGGTTTAGTCAGTGAGGTGTCCAACAGGTTGCTGAACTGCCCTTCTCCGTCACAGTTTCACCAGCCTGTGACTATCGAGTGCTGCGAGTTCGCCTCGCTCACACCGACAGATGGGCGCATCATCGTCTATCAATTTTCTGGCCCACTGCGGGTGATTGGCAATTACCTCGGAGTTGCAGGCTCGAACGTCCCCCATAAAATTGCCGTGGGCGCCCAAGCAGATCTACCGGTCATGGTGGCGATCGAGGGCAATGATTTTGCGGCACTGGATTCTGTGACGCATGTGATCGTCGAGAATGTCCCTGGGAACGTGTCGAAAATTCGCGCTACTTACGGCCACAATAAATTTTACAATCTTCTCGCCGGCGACGCGGAGCGGTATGATTTGGTGAGCTACATCCCGGGCCGAGAGCGGGGCACTGTGGTGTTTGTTGGTGCGACGACCCAGATTCAGGTCGTCTTGACGGACCAGCCAGATGCAAACTATGGCATCCGGCTGGCGGCGGGGGTGAACCTCGGGGCTCCGCCCCTGGCCGCGTTATCGGCGTACTATATTTTAAAGAACACGACATTTTTTTTCATCGAGTTACAAGCCGCGCCGGGCGGCATAAACGAGGTCCGGGTCGATTGGGAAGTGTCACGGTGAGCGCACTATAATGGCCATCATCGCAACCAACCGACTCGCAGAAGGATTCAACAACGACGCTGCGTCGTATGTCTCCACTGCGTCTATCACCCCTGGGGCGAATAGTCTGATGCTGGTGGCTGTGCTCAACAGTAAAGCAGCCCTGCCTGATCAAGCCTCCCTCAGTGGCTGTGGGTTAACCTGGGTACAGATTGATTCGATTCTCTTT
>Ga0209640_10001789_pt1 | contig 18538 bp, 16 predicted proteins | sample RifCSP10_1_FD_184018 | JGI IMG/M metagenome (GOLD analysis project Ga0209640, IMG submission 184018) | Soil microbial communities from Rifle, Colorado - Rifle CSP2_sed 10_1 (SPAdes) (version 2) | ecosystem: Environmental > Terrestrial > Deep subsurface > Rock core/Sediment | place: Rifle... | reverse complement strand
TTCTACCTCACCACGGTCGGCCGCGTGCAGACGCCGACGCTCGCCATTCTGGTCGAGCGCGAGGAGGCCATCCGGGCCTTCACGCCACGCGATTACTGGGAGGTACACGCGCGCTTCGGAGCCAAAGCGGGCGAGTACCCCGGGCGCTGGATCGATCCCGAATTCAAGAAGAACGAAGACGCCGAGCGCAAGGCCGAGCGGCTCTGGAGCGCGGCCGAGGCGGAGGCGGTCGCCGCAGCCTGCAACGGCCAGACCGGCACCGTCACCGACGACACTAGACCGGCGACACAGCTCTCGCCCTTGTTGTTCGACCTCACCAGCCTGCAGCGTGAGGCCAACGGGCGCTTCGGCTTTTCCGCGCGAACCACGCTCTCTCTTGCCCAGTCGCTCTACGAAAAGCACAAGGTTCTCACCTACCCGCGGACCGACGCGCGCGCCTTGCCCGAGGACTACCTGGCCACCGTCAAGAAGGCGATGGACATGCTCGGCGGTATCCGCGACTACGCGCCGTTCGCGAGGAACGTCCTGAAAAACGGCTGGGTGAAACCGAACCGGCGCATTTTCGATAACTCGAAGATCAGCGATCATTTCGCGATCATCCCCACGCTGCAGCCGCCCAGGCACCTGAACGAGATCGAGCACAAGCTCTACGACCTCGTGGTGCGGCGCTTCCTCGCGGTATTCCATCCCGCGGCGGAGTACTTGCAGACCACGCGCATCACCCGGCTCGGCGAGCATCAGTTCAAGACGGAAGGCCGCATCCTGCAGAAGCCGGGCTGGCTCGCGATATACGGCCGCACCGCACAGGAAGAGTCCCAGAACCTGCCGGCCGTCGCCGCGGGGGAAAAAGTCGCCGCGCTGGAAGTGAATGCCGTGGCCAACCAGACCAGGCCCCCGCCGCGCTATTCGGAAGCGACGCTGCTCTCCGCCATGGAGGGCGCCGGCAAGCTGGTCGAGGATGACGAGCTGCGCGCAGCCATGGAAGCCAAGGGGCTCGGCACACCCGCCACGCGCGCGGCCGTCATCGAAGGGCTCATCCAGGAGAAATACGTCCACCGCGAGGGCCGGGAACTCAAGCCCACCTGGAAAGCGTTCCGGCTCCTGCTTGCGCTCCACCACTTCGGCGTCACGGAGATCACCTCGCCCGAGCTGACCGGGGACTGGGAATACAAGCTCAAGCTCATGGAAACGGGCAAGCTCCAGCGCGAGGTCTTCATGGATCACATCGAGCAAGTGACGCGGGATCTCGTGGCGCGCATCAAGAACGGCGACATCCCGGATGAAGCCTACGCCACGGTCGAGGCGCCCTGTCCCAAATGCGGGGGCGTGATCCAGGAGAACTACCGCAAGTTCCAGTGCCAGAACTGCGATTTCGCGCTGTGGGTCGTGCTATCAGGCCGGGACTGGGCGCCGGAGGAAATCGCGGAACTCATTACCCGCCGCTTCGTGGGACCGCTCACCGGCTTTCGCAGCCGTGCCGGCAAGCCATTCTCCGCGGGCATCCGGCTGAGCCCAGACCTGAAGCTCGAATTCGATTTCGGACAGGCCCGGCTCGACGAAGAGGCGCAGAACCCCCCCGATTTCAGCAGCCAGGAAAGCGTGGGCGCCTGCCCCAAGTGCCGCGCGCGCGTGTTCGAGTACGGCGCCGTCTATGTCTGCGAAAAGGCGGTCGGCCCGGAGCGCAGCTGCGATTTCCGCTCCGGCAAGATGATCCTCCAGCAACCGGTGGAACGCGCGCAGATGGAAAAACTGCTCGCCACCGGCCGCACCGATCTCCTCACGCAATTTATCTCGAGAAAGGGGCGGCGGTTCAAGGCTTTTCTGGTCAAGACTCCGGAAGGCAAGGTCGGTTTCGAGTTCGAGGCGCGCGCGCCGCGGCAGGTCCCGCGGAAAGCGGCAGCCGCGGCAGTCGAGCCGGCACGCCCGCCGGCCCCAGCGCGCCAGCCGCGCGCACCCGGGAAAGGGAAGACCCCGGCCCGGCACCAAACCCCCGCAGCCTCTGCCCGCAAGGCGCCAGCGCGGCGCAAGAAGTCCTGAAACGGCTCGGCCGGCGATCAGGCGCGCCCGCCGGGCGCGCAGCCGGCTAGATGTCGAGGTTACGCGCGCCGAGCGCGTTCGTTTCGATGAACTGACGCCGTGGCTCGACTTCGTCGCCCATCAGCGTCGAGAAGATCTCCCCGGCGCTGATCGCATCCTCGATCTGCGCCTTGAGCAGCCGCCGGGTCGCGGGATTCATCGTGGTCTCCCATAGCTGCTCCGGGTTCATTTCGCCCAGCCCCTTGTAGCGCTGGATGGCGACGACGCGCTTGGCCTCTCCGAGCAGCCAGTCGATCGCCTCGCGGAACTCGCGGACCGGCTGCTGCTGGTCGCCGCGCTTGACGTACGCCCCGTCCGCAAGCAGACCCTGCAGCACCTGGGCGGTGCGCTTGATCTGCGCGTAGTCGCCGCTCTGCAGGAAATCGGCGTCGATTTGGCTGTCGCGCACGATGCCATGCTGCGTGCGGCTCACCACCAGCACGTTGCGCTCGGTCTTGTCGTCGTACTTCATTTCCCCCTTCATGCCCAACGGCGCCACCAGCGCGTGGAGCGCGGCGGCGCTCTTGCGCGCCGCCGCTTCATCCGCGAGATCGAGGGGCAACGGCTGGCGCAGCAGCGCGTGCAGCACGCCCTCGTCGATCAGGCGGCTCAGCCGCTCGATCACCGCCTCCGCGAGCAAATACTCCTTGGCGACCTTTTCCAGCGCGTCCTTGCTCAGCGTCTGGCCGTTGACGGCGGTGTGAAGCTCCGCTTCGGACAGCGCCAGGTTGAGCAGGAGCTCCTTCAACTCGTGCTCGTCCTTGAGGTAGCGCTCGACCTTGCCGTGTTTCGCCTTGTAAAGCGGCGGCTGCGCGATATAGATGCGCCCATCCTCGATAAGCTGTCGCATCTGGCGATAGAAGAAAGTGAGCAGCAGCGTGCGAATGTGCGAGCCATCCACATCGGCGTCGGTCATGATGATGATGCGGTGATAGCGCAGCCGCTCCGGCGCGTACTCCTCGCCGATCCCCGTCCCCAGCACGCTGATGAGCGTGATGATCTCCTGCGAGGAAAGCACCTTGTCGACGCGCGCCTTCTCGACGTTCAGGATCTTGCCCTTCAGCGGCAGGACCGCCTGGAACTTGCGGTCGCGGCCCTGCTTGGCCGAACCGCCGGCGGAGTCCCCCTCGACGATGTAGAGCTCGCATTGCGAGGGGTCGCGCTCCTGGCAGTCGGCGAGCTTGCCCGAGAGACCGAACGAGTCGAGGACGCCCTTGCGCCGCGTGAGCTCGCGCGCCTTGCGCGCCGCCTCGCGGGCGCGGGCGGCATCCACGATCTTGGAGCAAATCATGCGCGCGTCACCCGGCTTCTCGAGGAGAAACTCCCCCAGCTTCTGCGCCACGATCTCGTCGACTACCGGGCGCACTTCGGAGGACACCAGCTTGTCCTTGGTCTGGGACGAGAACTTCGGCTCCGGCACCTTCACCGACAGCACCGCGGTCAGCCCTTCCTTCATGTCCTCGCCGCTGGTTTCCACCTTCGCCTTTTCGGCCAGTTTGCTCGACTCGATGTACTGGTTGAGCGTGCGCGTCAGGGCGCCGCGCAACCCGGTGAGGTGAGTGCCGCCATCCCGCTGCGGGATGTTGTTGGTGAAACACTGCACCTCCTCCTGGTAGGAGTCGTTCCATTGCATCGCCACCTCGACGATGATTTCATCCTTCTCGGCCTTGGCATAAAAAATATTAGAGTGCAGCACGTTCCTGCTGCGGTTGATGTACTCGACGAAGCCCTTGATGCCGCCGGTGAAGGAAAAACTTTCTTCCTTCCCGCTGCGCTGGTCGGTGAGAACGATACGCAACCCGCTGTTGAGAAAGGCCAGCTCGCGCACGCGCTTCGCCAGGATCTCGTAGTGGAAATCGACCTTGCCGAAGACCTCCGCGCTCGGCAGGAAGTGGACTTCCGTGCCACGTTTCTCGGTCCTGCCGGTCACCTTGATGGGCGCCACCGTCTCGCCCATCCGAAATTCCATCTGGGACACCTTGCCGTCGCGGCGAATGGTGAGGCGTAGCCATTCGGAAAGCGCATTGACAACGGACACGCCCACCCCGTGCAGGCCGCCGGACACCTTGTATGAATTGTTGTCGAACTTGCCTCCGGCATGGAGCTCGGTCATTGCGACTTCAGCACTCGACCGGCCTTGTTCGTCCTCCGGATGCTGCTCCGTCGGGATACCGCGGCCGTTGTCGACCACGCTCACGGAGTTGTCGGGATGGATGGTTAAGGTAATCTCGTCGCAGTATCCGGCAAGCGCCTCGTCGACTGCGTTGTCCACCACCTCGAACACCATGTGGTGCAGGCCGGTGCCGTCGCTGGTGTCGCCGATATACATGCCCGGCCGCTTGCGCACGGCCTCCAGGCCCTTGAGGACCTTGATGCTGCTCGCGTCGTAGTCGTCGCCCGTTCGCTGGTGCTCCGATTCGCCGCCCGCTGTTGCCATTCTTCGCTCCTAAATACGCATCGGCATGACCACGTAGCGGAACTCGCGATTGTCCGGCACCGTGACCAGCATGCTGCTGTTGGCGTCACCAAACGAGCATTCGACCGTGTCGCTGTGCACGTTGTTAAGCACGTCCAGGATATAGGTGATGTTGAAGCCGATATCCAGCGCTTCTCCGCCATATGAGACCTCCAGCTCCTCCTGCGCCTCCTCCTGCTCGTTGTTGGTGCAGGATATGCGCAGGCTGTTGGCCGCGACCATCCAGCGCACGCCGCGGAACTTCTCGTTGGACAGAATTCCTGCCCGCTGCAGGGACTGCAGCAGCTCCTGGCGCTTGATGGAAAAGCGCTTCTGGTAGTTGGTCGGCACGACCCGGGTGTAGTCGGGAAACTTGCCGTCAATGATCTTGGTAGTCAGTACGGTGCTGGCGAAGCTGAAGCGCACCATGCTCCCGAAGATCTCGATCGTCACCACGTCCTCGCTGTCCGCGAGGAGCCGGCTCAACTCCAGCACCGCTTTGCGCGGCAATATCACTTCGCGTTTGTCCTGCTGCTGGCCCAGAGGTCGCGCGGCGTAGCTCAGCCGGTGCCCGTCCGTGGCGATCACCTTGACCTGGCCGGCGTCCAGCACCAGGAGCAGCCCATTCAGGTAGTAACGTATGTCCTGCTGCGCCATCGCAAACTGAACCAGCAGCAGCAGTTCCCGCAGCGCCTTCTGCGGCATGCCTACCTTCGCCTGCGGCGCCCCGGGGTCAGCCATCGCCGGAAAATCCGCCACCGGCAACGTCTGGAGGTTGAACCGGCTCTTGCCGGAACGCACCTGGAGCCGGTTGTTCTGAACGTCAAGCGACGCCTCGGTCCCCTCCGGCAACGCCCGCAGGATCTCCTGGAGCTTGCGCGCGGAGACCGTGAGCCCGGCGTCTTCTCCCGACCCCTTTTCGAGTTCCGTGCGCGTTGCCACCTGGATCTCGAGGTCCGTCGCGAGCATGAGTAGACTCCCCTGCTTGCGCTCGATGAGAACGTTCGAGAGGATCGGCAGCGTATGACGCTTCTCCACGATGCCGGTAACCGCCTGCAGCGGCTTGAGCAGCGCGTCGCGTTCGAGCTGAAGGAGCTTCATAGGTTTTGTACTAAGTTAAATATAATAAGAGTAATAAGGCCCTCGAAAGGCTGTGCAAAAGTCGCAGGCAACCAGTGCGGCAGGGACTCGGCGGAACGGACAGGTCTGTGCGTAAGCTGGTAGCGGGCGTGGGCAATTTGTGGATAACCGGCTCGTCGGAGGCAGGGGTCCCGGATATCCACAATCAGCACGGCGATGATCAACTCCTCAAGACGTTGAGCAGGGAATTGAAGTCGCGGGTCAGATCGCTGCTGGTGGACTTGAGCAGCGCGATCTTGCGGCAGGCGTGCAGCACGGTCGTGTGATCGCGGCCGCCGAAGGCTTCGCCGATATCGGGCAGGCTCAATTGCGTGAGCTCCTTGGCGAGCGCCATCGCGACCTGCCGGGGCCGCGCGACATTGCGGCTGCGCTTCTTGGAGTACATCTCCGAGACCTTGATCTTGTAATAGTCGGCAACGGTCTTCTGGATGTTCTCGATGGAGATCTGCCGGTGCTGTATGGCGAGGAGATCGCGCAGTGCCTCGCGGCAGAGTTCCACCGAGAAATCCCGCCCGGAAAAGCGCGCATAGGCGATCACGCGCTTCAGGCCGCCCTCGAGCTCACGCACGTTCGACTGTATGTGCCGGGCGAGGAAAAACGCCACCGCTTCGTCCAGCTTGACGCCATCGCCCTCCGCTTTCTTGAGCAGGATGGCGACGCGCATTTCAAGCTCGGGCGGCTCGACCGCCACGGTCAGGCCCCACCCGAAGCGCGAGATCAGACGGTTCTCGATCCCGGCAATTTCCTTGGGATAGGTGTCGCAGGTGATGACCACCTGCTTGTGCGCCTCGATCAAGGCGTTGAACGCGTAGAAAAATTCCTCCTGGGTGCGGTTCTTGCCGCTGAAGAACTGGATGTCGTCGATCAGCAGCAGGTCGAGCGAATGGTAGTAGCGCTTGAAATCATCGAACGCCTTGTGCTGGTACGCCCGCACCACGTCGGAGACGTACTGCTCGGCGTGGATGTATCGAATCTTGGTCTCCGGCGCCTGCCCGCGGAGGCGGTTCCCGATGGCCTGTATCAGGTGCGTCTTGCCGAGACCGACCCCGCCGTAGATGAAAAGCGGGTTGTAGGCGGACCCGAGGCGCTCGGCTACCTGTGCAGCCGCGGCCCGCGCCAGATCGTTGGCCTTGCCGGTGACGAAGGTCTCGAAGGTGAAAGCGGGGTTCAGCCGGGAGATCTCGCGGCTGCTCGGCTTGGCTTCGTTATCCCTCGCGCCCTGTCCGAGCGGCATGGGCCGGGAAACCGGCAGCTCCTTTTCGGCGAGGGCGATCAGCACTTCGACATCGCGCTTCAGGTGCTCGCGCGCAAGCTGCTCGATGCGCGCCAGGAACTTGTCGCGGATCCATTGCAGCACGAAGCGGTTCGGCGCGACCAGCGTCAGGCGGCTGCCCTCGACCTGAGGGCGCAGGGGCTTGATCCACGTCCGGTACTGCTGGGGGGGCAGTTCTTTCTCGAAGCGGGCCAGGCAGAAGCGCCAGAAACTGTTCATCGGTGTAGCGTTGTTGTTTGAATCCGGGCCGCGCGGAGACACGATTTTCAGCTTCGGATTTTATCCCTTTTGAGGGCTGTTATCCACAGCAGCGCGCGCTCGGAGCACGGGTTTGCGCGCGTTGAGATTCTGGTTGACACGGCGGAGAATTAGAGGTTGTAATAGCGCGCTTTTCAGCAGCCGGACGGATCCCATGAAACGCACCTATCAGCCATCGGTGAAGCGTCGCAAGCGTACCCACGGCTTCCGCGCGCGCAGCCGGACCCGGGGCGGGCGCGGCGTGCTGCGGGCGCGCCGGGCCAAGGGGCGGGCGCGATTGAGCGCCTGAGGGACACGCGCTGCGCGCTTCCGCGCAGCGCGCGGCTGTATCGCCGCGAGCAGTTCACTGCTACGCTCGCAGCCGGCGCTGCGCGCGCGCTGCGCTATTTCAGGTTGTATGTCAGGCCGAACGACCTTTCCCAGGCGCGCATCGGGATCATCGCCAGCCGGCGCGTGGCGCCGCGCGCGGTCGATCGCAATCGAATGAAGCGCATGGTGAGAGAGGTGTTTCGCACCATGGCGCAGCGGCCGGCCGGCGTGGATATTGTGGTCGAGCTGCGGCGCTGCCCGGCGCGGGACGCCCGCGCGGCCGCGCGCCTGGAGCTCTCCCGGCTGCTGGAGGAGCTTGTCGCGGCGCGGCGCAACCACTAGGCTGCTGGTAGACGCCGTACGGGCACGGTCATGGACTCGCAACGACTGATTCTTTTCTTCGTCTTCTCCTTCTCGGTATTCATGCTGCTGGATGCGTGGCAGCGTGATCAGCAGCCGGCACGCCCCGCAGCGGAGGTGGCGGGGAAGGAGCAGAAGGCGCTCCCGCCATCGGCGCAGCCACCGGTGCCCGGCGAGAAGCTGACGGCAGGCCAGGGGGCCGTACCCAAGCAGGGGCGGGCTGTGCCCGGGAGCGGCGACACGATACGGGTCGAGACCGACGTGCTGATCGCGGAGATCGGCCGCCAGGGCGGAGATGTGCGCAGGTTGCAGTTCAAGAACCACCGCGACACGCTCGAACGCAGCAAGAATTTCGTGCTGTTCGATACCCGCCCCGAGCGGACCTACATCGCGCAGGCCGGGCTGATCGGCAATGGCCTGCCCAATCATCGCACGCTCTTCACCGTGGCGGGCGACAACTACCAGCTCAGTGATGGTCAGGATCAGATTGAGCTCCGGCTCACCGCCCCGCCTGCCGAGGGCGTGCAGGTGACCAAGATCCTTCGCTTCCGGCGCGGAAGCTACCTGGTCGATGTCAGCTTCGAGATCGCCAATGCGAGTGGGGCAACCATTCAGCCTTTTGCTTATTTTCAGCTGGTGCGCGACGACAAGCCGCTGCCGGGGGACTCGGCGATGCTCCCGACGTTTACTGGGATCGCGCTCTATACGGACAAGGACAAGTTTCAGAAGCTGTCATTTTCGGATATCGAGAAAGGCAAGGCGCAGTACACCAAGAACAGCGACGACGGATGGATTGCGATCCTGCAGCATTATTTCTTCAGCGCGTGGCTGCCGCGCAGCGGCGTCGCGCGCGAATTCTATGCGCGGCGGCTGGAAGAGGGGCTCTATGCGGCGGGAGTGATCGTTCCGGCCGGAGCGATCGCCGCGGGCGCGAGCACCACGGTCACGGTGCCGCTGTATGCCGGGCCGGAGGAGCAGGAAAAACTCGCGAAGATCGCACCGGGTCTGGATCTCACTATTGATTACGGCTGGCTGACGGTGATCGCGGTGCCGCTGTTCTGGGTGCTGGCCTGGCTCTATCACTGGGTGGGCAACTGGGGAGTCGCGATCATCCTGCTCACGGTGATCATCAAGCTCCTGTTCTATCCGTTATCGGCGGCGAGTTACCGCTCGATGGCCAAGATGCGGGTGCTCGCGCCGAAGCTGCAAAAGCTCAAGGATCAATATGGTCAGGATCGCCAGCGCCTGCAGCAGGCGATGATGGAGCTCTACAAGACACAGAAAATCAATCCGCTCGGCGGTTGCATGCCAATAGTTGTGCAAATACCTGTTTTTATTGCACTTTATTGGGTACTGCTGGCGAGCGTCGAGCTCCGGCACGCGCCGTTCATGCTGTGGATCGACGATCTGGCGGCGCCTGACCCGTGGTTCATCCTGCCGATTCTGATGGCGGTCACCATGTGGGTGCAGACGCTGCTCAACCCCGAGCCCCCGGATCCCGTGCAGGCGCGGGTGATGAAGATCATGCCGATCGTCTTCAGCGTCTTTTTCTTCTTCTTTCCCGCCGGCCTGGTTCTCTACTGGCTGGTGAACAATGTGCTCTCGATCGCGCAGCAGTGGAGAATCACGCGGGTGCTCGAGCGCGAAGCCGCGCTACGCAAGAGCTGACGGTCCGGGAGACGGCGCGCGCGCCGTCCCCGTTCGGTTCACCGCCGCCCGATGAGCGAGAGCGACATCATTGCCGCGATTTCGACCGCCTCCGGGCGGGCGGGCATCGGCGTGGTGCGAGTTTCCGGCCCGCGTCTCGGTGCGCTCATCGCGGGGGTCATACGCACGGCGCCTGAGCCACGGCGCGCCACGCTCTCGGATTTCGTGGATGCGCAGGGGTCTGCAATCGACCGGGGTATCGCGCTCTATTTCCCGGCGCCACATTCCTACACCGGGGAAGACGTGCTGGAGTTGCAGGGACACGGCGGCCCCGTGGTGCTTCAGCTATTGCTCAGGCGCTGTATGGAGCTCGGTGCCCGCCCGGCGCAGCCGGGGGAGTTCACGCGTCGCGCCTACCTCAATGACAAGATCGATCTCGCGCAGGCGGAGAGCGTCGCCGACCTGATCGACGCGGCAACTGCGGAGGCGGCGCGCAGCGCAATGCGCTCCCTGCAAGGTGCGTTATCCGCGCGGATCGGGGAATTGCTCGGCGGGCTGGTCGAATTGCGCACGCTGGTCGAAGCCACGCTCGATTTCCCGGACGAGGATGCTGAAATCATCAAGCAGTTTGACGGTGCAGGCCGGCTCGCGAAGGTGCGGGCCAGGTTAGAGGATGTCCTGTCCGCGTCGCAGCAGGGCAGCCTGCTGCGGGAAGGCATACGCGTGGTCCTGGTGGGCCGGCCCAACGTAGGCAAGTCGAGCCTTTTGAACCGTCTTGCCGGTGAGGAGCTGGCGATCGTCACTGAGGTAGCCGGCACGACGCGGGATGCCATCCGCCAAAGCGTCAGTATCGGTGGGGTTCCGGTTCACGTCATCGATACGGCCGGCCTGCGCCCCTCCGCCGACCCCGTGGAGCAGCTGGGCATCGCGCGCACCTGGGCGGCGATCGAGCACGCAGATCTTGTTCTGTTGATGGTCGACGCAACGCAAGGTGAAGTCGAGGCGGACCGGGACATCATGCGGAGGCTGCCGGCGGAGTTGCCGCACCTCAGGGTCATGAACAAGATTGATCTGGTGCCTCTCGGGCCGGGCCTGGAGAGCGGGGGGAATGGGCGCACAGTCTGGTTATCCGCCAGGTCGGGCGCCGGAGTGGATTTGCTGCGCGAGGCGCTGTTGGATTTCGTGGGCTTGCATGGACACGGCGCAGAAGGGGTGTTCATGGCCCGAGAGCGCCATGTCCACGCGCTACAGCTTGCGCAAAGGCACTTAGAGCGCGCCGCCCGACAGGCAGACAAGCTCGAACTGCTCGCGGAGGAGCTCCGCTTGGTCCAGCTTGCCTTGGGCTCGATCACCGGGGAATTCACAGCCGACGACCTGCTGGGTGAGATCTTTGCGCGGTTCTGCATCGGCAAATAGCCGGCAGGGCCGATTGTTCCACGTGGAACGTTGTCCCCAGTGAATGATGCTGCGGCGCAGCATAACAGACGTTTCACGTGAAACCGCATAGAGTGTCCCAATAATTCACGTTTTCGGGTATCATTCCAACCGGCGACGGTCGGATTATTATTATGCAAGTTATTGATAACTATGATGTTATTGTAGTAGGCGGAGGCCACGCGGGAACGGAAGCGGCACTGGCCGCCGCCCGCATGGGGTGCGAGACCCTGCTGCTGACCCACAGCTTTGATACATTGGGCCAGATGTCCTGCAATCCATCGATAGGCGGTATAGGAAAAGGCCATCTAGTCAAGGAGTTAGACGCATTAGGTGGCGCGATGGCGCTCGCTGCCGACGAGGCAGGGATCCAGTTTCGCATCCTCAATTCGCGCAAGGGTCCGGCAGTCCGCGCAACCCGCGCCCAAGCCGATCGCGTGCTATATCGAGGCGCGATCCGCAGCCGCCTGGAGCGTCAGCCGCGGCTGCGGATCTTCCAGCAGGCGGTGGACGACTTGCTGATCGAGGGTGAGCGCGTGACCGGAGTCGTGACCCAGATCGGGCTCCAGTTCCACGCTCGCGCGGTGGTGTTGACCACGGGAACGTTTCTCGCAGGACTGATCCACGTCGGGCTCAAGCATCACCCAGGCGGACGCGCCGGCGATTCACCGGCACTGACGCTCGCACGGCGGCTGCGCGAATTGAAGCTTCCGGTCGGGCGGCTGAAAACCGGCACGCCGCCGCGCATCGACGGCCGCAGCATCGATTTTTCGGCGATGACGGAGCAGCCCGGCGATGTCCCGGTCCCGGTATTCTCGTTTCTGGGCAGGCGCGAGCTGCATCCACGGCAGCTGCCGTGCTGGATCACGCATACCAACGCGCGCACCCACGAGATCATTCGTGGCGCGCTCGACCGCTCGCCGCTCTATACGGGCGTGATCGAGGGTGTCGGGCCGCGGTATTGCCCGTCGATCGAAGACAAGGTGACGCGCTTCGCGCACAAGGCCTCGCATCAGATCTTTCTTGAGCCCGAAGGACTCACCGTCAACGAGTTCTATCCCAACGGGATCTCGACAAGCTTGCCCTACGATGCGCAAGAGGAGCTGGTGCGCTCGATACGCGGCCTCGAGCGCGCCCACATCACGCGCCCGGGCTACGCCATCGAGTATGACTACTTCGACCCGCGCGGCCTGAAGCGCTCGCTCGAGACGCGGGCGATCGGCGGCCTTTTCTTCGCCGGGCAGATCAACGGCACCACCGGATACGAGGAGGCCGCGGCGCAGGGATTGCTCGCCGGCATCAATGCGGGGCTGTTCGTGAAGGAGCAGGAGCCCTGGTGTCCCGGCCGCAATGAGGCCTATCTGGGCGTGCTGGTCGATGACCTGGTTACACGCGGGGTATCCGAGCCCTATCGCATGTTCACCAGTCGCGCCGAGTACCGGCTTTCCCTGCGTGAGGACAACGCTGATCTGCGGCTGACCGAGATCGGCCGCCGGCTGGGAGTCGTGGACGATGCACGCTGGACGGCGTTCTCGCGCAAACGCGAAGCCATCGAGCGCGAGCAGGCGCGCCTCAAGGTCACGTGGATCAGCTCTCAGCTCCTGCCGGTCGCGGGCGCAGCGCGCGCACCGGATCAGCCGCCGGCTCGGGAGTGCTCGCTGCTGGAATTGCTGCGCCGACCGGACGTCAATTACGCGCTGTTGACGGCGCTGCCGGGCGCCGGGCCTGCCGTCGAGGACGCGCAGGTGGCGGAGCAAGTCGAGATCCAGGCCAAGTATCAAGGCTACATCGAGCGCCAGCGTGAGGAAATCGCGCGCTACGAGCACTACGAGAACCTGAAGCTGCCGCACGACCTCGATTACGCCAGTCTGCGCGGACTGTCCGTGGAAGCGCGGCAGAAGCTTGATCGGCACCGTCCCGAGACGCTCGGCCAGGCATCGCGTATCTCAGGGGTGACACCGGCAGCGGTCTCGGTGCTGCTGGTCTATCTCAAGCGCAGAACGCATGCGCTCTCCAGGGGCACGCAGGCAGCGTCCGGCGCAACCGGCGCCTCGGTCGGCAAGACGGCATGACCCTTGCGCAGCAGCTTGCGCAAGGGCTGATCGAGCTCGGGCTAACGCTTCCAGCCGGCGCGCAGCAGCGGCTGCTCGCATACCTCGAGCTGATGCAGAAATGGAATCGCGCTTACAACCTGACGGCGGTGCGGCAGGCGCCGCGGATGGTCAGCTACCATCTGCTCGACTCGCTGGCTGTGGCGCCGCATGTTGCGGCGGCAACGATACTCGATGTGGGGAGCGGGGCCGGGTTGCCGGGCATTCCGCTGGCGGTGGCGCTGCCGGATTCACGGGTGACGCTGCTTGATTCGAACCACAAGAAGGCGGCATTTCTGAGACAGGCAGTGATGGAGCTCAAGCTTGGCAACGCCGACGTCGTGTGCGAGAGGGCGGAGACCTGGAAGCCACCGGCGGCGTTCGAGGTGGTGATTTCCCGCGCGTTCTCGGATCTTGCCGAGTTCATTTCACTGGCCGGCCGCCACGCCGCCGCAGGGGGGCGGCTGGTGGCCATGAAGGGCGTGCACCCGTATGAGGAAATCGCCCAGTTGGCTGGGGGCTGGCAACTACTGCGGGTAATACCGCTCACCGTTCCCGGGCTGCGCGCGCAGCGCCACCTGGTGACGGTCGGCCGCGACTGATCATGGTCAAGGTGCTCGCCATCACGAACCAGAAGGGTGGCGTGGGCAAGACCACCACGGGGGTCAACCTCGCCGCCAGCCTGGCCGCGGCGCAGCGCCGCGTGCTGCTGGTGGATCTCGATCCCCAGGGCAATGCGACCATGGGCAGCGGCGTGGACAAGCGCCATCTCGGTGCCACCGTCTATCACGTATTGCTCGGCACGAAGAGCATGGCCGAGGTGAGGCTGCGCTCCGAGAGCGGCGGATTCGATCTCGTGCCGGCGAACCGCGATCTCGCCGGCGCCGAAGTCGAGCTGGTCGAGGTCGCACACCGCGAAACGCGCCTCAAGGACGCGCTGGGCGCGATAGCGGGCGAGTATGATTTCGTCCTCATCGACTGCCCGCCGGCGCTGAATCTCCTCACGGTGAACGGGCTGACCGCCGCCCAGGCGGTGATGATTCCCATGCAGTGCGAGTATTACGCGCTGGAGGGGCTGAGCGACCTCGTGCAAACGATCAAGAAGGTGCGCGGTCATCTCAACCCCACGCTCGAGATCGAGGGGCTGCTGCGCACCATGTACGATCCGCGCAATACGCTCGCGCAGCAGGTTTCGGCCCAATTGCTCGAGCATTTCGGCGACAAGGTCTACCGCACCGTGATCCCGCGCAACGTGCGGCTGGCGGAGGCGCCGAGCTTCGGTGTGCCCGCGCTCAAGTTCGACCGGGATTCGAAGGGCGCGCAGGCGTACCTCGCGCTCGCAGGGGAAATGTTGATCCGCGCGGGCGCGTGAGGGACACAGCCATGGCCAGGATCAAGGGATTGGGGCGGGGGCTCGATGCGCTGCTCGGGACCGACGACGAGGCCGGCGGTGGCGGCGAGACCCTCGCATCGCTGCCGGTCGACCAGCTGCAGCCCGGCCGGTTCCAGCCGCGCGCGCGCATCGGGCAGGAAGGCCTCGCCGAGCTCGCCGAGTCGATCAAGGCGCAGGGCGTCATGCAGCCGATCCTGGTGCGGCCGATAGGCGCGGGCCGCTATGAAATCGTCGCCGGCGAGCGGCGCTGGCGTGCGGCGCGCATGGCGGGCCTCGCGGCAGTGCCGGCGCTGGTGCGCGACGTGCCGGACCGGCACGCGCTCGCCATTGCGCTGATCGAGAATCTCCAGCGCGAGGACCTGAATCCCCTGGACGAGGCGATGGGCATCCAGCGCCTGACCGAGGAGTTTGGCATGACCCATGCGGAAGCCGCTGCAGCGATGGGCCGCTCGCGCGCCGCGATTACCAACGCGCTGCGGCTGCTCGAGCTCGCGCCTCCGGTGCAGGAGTTGCTGCGCGAGGACAAGCTCGACATGGGACATGCTCGCGCGCTGCTCGCGCTCCCGGCGCTCAAGCAGATCGACCTCGCGCGCGAGGCAGTCGCGCGGCAACTCTCCGTGCGCCAGATCGAGAAGCGGGTCGCGGCCTTGACGGCGCGCCCGGGAGCGCGCCCCCGGGCGCGCAACGACCGCGACGTGGCGCGGCTGGAGGACGAACTGAGCGGGCAACTCGGCACCACCGTGAGCATACGGACCGCCGCGAAGCCGGGCAGCGGCAGGCTCGTGATTCATTATTCGAGCCTCGCGCAGCTGGAGGTGCTGCTCAACCGGCTGCGGCCGAAATAAGAGAGCGAAATCGGGGTCTTGCCGCATCGCAGCAAATTGACCCTGATCGCCCTCGAAGGCTATACTACGCGCGCTTCGCTCGGGGCGAGGAACAAGACTGCCATGCTTCGCAACCTGAGCAGGCCGATCCGCGTCGTTCTCCGGTGGCAGCTGATGGCCACTGCCGCGTTGGCGCTCATCGCGGGAGCCTGGGGTGGTGGCCACGGCGCGCTCTCGGCGGTGTTGGGCGGCGCAGTGAGCATGCTCTCCGGAGTGGCGTCTGCGGTCGTGGCCGCGCTGGGCAGGGCGAAATCGCCTGAAGGGGCGCTGTTTGCGGTGCTGCGGGCCGAAGCCGTCAAGATCGGCCTGATCGTAATCCTGCTCTGGCTCGTGCTGGCGATGTACCGGGACGTTGTCGTGCTCGTGTTCTTGGGCTCGTTCCTGTTGACAGTGGTGATTTTCGCAATGGCGTTCTTCGTGCGCGAGTATTAGTTATCAGCATCCAGAAATGGCCGCAGGCACCGAACTCACCCCCGCCAGCTACATCCAGCACCACCTGACCTTCTTCGCCAAGCCGATCGGCGAGGGGGGCTTCTGGACGCTGCACGTGGATTCACTGGTGACCTCGGTCCTGCTCGGCGTCATCGGTATCGGTTCCATCTGGTGGGTGGTGCGCGGCGCGACCTCGGGGGTGCCGAGCAAGCGGCAGGCATTCGTCGAGCTGCTGGTCGGTTTCGTCGACGACCAGGTGAAGGGCATCTTCCAGCACGGCGACCGCAACCGGTTCATCGCGCCCGCCGCGCTGACGGTGTTCGTCTGGGTGATCCTGATGAACGCGATGGATTTCCTGCCGGTGGATATCATCGCGACAGTGCTCGGCTGGTTGGGGCTCCACGAGTGGCGCATCGTGCCCACTGCGGATGTCAACACGACTTTTGCGCTGTCGCTGTCGGTTCTGGTGCTGTCGATCTACTTCGCCATCTCCGTGAAGGGACTGGGTGGCTGGATCCATGAACTGTTTTGCGCGCCGTTCGGCGCGCACCCGCTGCTGTGGCCCGCCAATTTCCTGTTCAACCTCGTCGAGACCATCTCGAAGCCGCTGTCGCATTCGATGCGGCTGTTCGGCAACATGTACGCGGGCGAAATTCTGTTCCTGTTGTTGTGGATGTGGGCCGCCACCGGCCTCGTGGGGACGGCGTTCGGCATCGTGCTCGGCCTGGGCTGGGCGATCTTCCACATCCTGATCGTCACGCTGCAGGCGTATATCTTCATGATGCTCACCATCGTCTACCTGTCGATGGCGCATGAGCACCATTAGCCTCCCCGACCCATCGATTTTTCGCTCAGAAAGGAAAACACAATGGAAAAACTTCAGCTACTGGCCATGGTCCAGGCCTATACCAGCATCGGCATCGGCCTCATGGTCGGTCTGGGCGCCGCCGGCGCGTGCATCGGGGTCGGCATCATGTGCAGCCGCTTCCTGGAGGCGGCGGCCCGTCAGCCCGAGCTCACCAATTCGCTGCAGGCCAAGGTCTTCCTGCTGCTGGGCCTGATCGACGCGTCCTTCATCATCGGCCTGGGCATTGCGATGTTCTTCGCGTTCGCCAGCCCGCTGGCGACGCCGTTCCGCTAGAGCGCGGGCGACCGACCGGCGCGCGCAAGGGGACGACATGGACATCAATTTCACGCTGATCGCGCAGGCGCTCACGTTCGCGGCCTTCATCGCCTTCACCATCAAATTCGTGTGGCCCTTCCTGCTGCGCGCGATCGAGGAGCGCCAGAAGACGATTGCGGACGGGCTCGCGGCCGCGGAGCAGGGCAAGCGCTCGCTCGAGACCTCGACCCGGCAGGCCGAGGAGTCGGTCAGGCAGGGGCGCGACCGGGCCGCCGAGATCATCGGGCACGCGGAGAAGCGCGCGGCGCAGATGGTGGAGGAGGCGCGCGCCCAGGCGAAGGAGGAGGGCAATCGCGAGAAGGCGGCGGCGCAGGCCGAGATCGAGCAGCAGGTGGCGCGCGCGCGCGAAGCGTTGCGCGAGCAGGTCGCGGCGCTTGCGGTAGCCGGCGCGGAGAAGATCCTGCGCCGGGAGGTGGACGCGAAGACGCATGCCGACCTGCTCACGCAACTGCGGCAGGAGCTGCGCTGATGGCCGAAAACGTCACCATCGCGCGCCCCTACGCCGTGGCGATATTCACGCTCGCGGACGCCGGCGCGGCGCTCGACAGATGGTCGCAGACGCTCGCCATGATGGCGGCGGTGGCGGCGAATCCCGAGTTGCGGGCGGCGATCGCCAACCCCAACCTCTCCGCCGACCGGGCGTATGGCCTGTTCGCCGGCGCTTGCGGCGGTCTCGCCACCGAGGCGCAGAATCTCGTGCGCATGCTGATCGAGAACGGCCGGCTGGCGACGCTGCCCGAGATTCGCGGGATCTACGAGGAACTCAAGAACGAGCGCGAGGGCGTCGTGGATGCGGTGATCACGTCGGCTCGCCCCCTCGAGAACAGCCAGCTTTCCGCGCTGGTGGCGGAGCTGGAGCGGCGCTTCGGGCGCAAGGTGAACCCTCGGGTCGATGTCGATGCCGGGTTGATCGGCGGCGCGCGCATGCAGGTGGGAGATGAAGTCATCGATGGTTCGGTGCGCGGCAAGCTCGCTGCCATGGCGGTCGCGCTGGCGAAATAGGCAATCAAGGAACACGCATGCAACAGCTCAAACCTTCCGAGATCAGCGATCTGATCCGTTCCCGGATCCAGAACCTCGCGCTCTCCGCGGACATCCGCACCCAGGGCACGGTGGTGTCGGTGACCGACGGCATCTGCCGCATCCACGGGCTGTCCGACGTGATGCAGGGCGAGATGCTGGAATTCCCCAAGAGCACCTTCGGCTTGGCGCTCAATCTCGAGCGCGATTCGGTGGGGGCGGTCATTCTCGGCGAATACGAGCACATCACCGAAGGCGATACCGTGAAATGCACCAGCAAGATCCTGTCGGTGCCGGTCGGCCCGGAGCTGCTGGGCCGAGTCGTGAACTCGCTCGGCCAGCCGATCGACGGCAGGGGCCCGGTCCCCTCCAAGATGACCGACGTCATCGAGAAGGTGGCGCCCGGCGTGATCTGGAGAAAGTCGGTCTCGCAGCCGGTGCAGACCGGACTGAAGGCGATCGACGCCATGGTGCCGATCGGCCGGGGGCAGCGCGAGCTCATCATCGGCGACCGCCAGACCGGCAAGACCGCGGTGGCGGTGGACACCATCATCAACCAGAAGGGCAAGGATCTCATCTGCGTC
>Ga0209640_10001788_pt1 | contig 18539 bp, 17 predicted proteins | sample RifCSP10_1_FD_184018 | JGI IMG/M metagenome (GOLD analysis project Ga0209640, IMG submission 184018) | Soil microbial communities from Rifle, Colorado - Rifle CSP2_sed 10_1 (SPAdes) (version 2) | ecosystem: Environmental > Terrestrial > Deep subsurface > Rock core/Sediment | place: Rifle... | reverse complement strand
AGGCGCCCAGCATGCTGGGCGCCTACCATCACTGCACCTGTGTCCTGATGGAGGAAGACAACTCCGTGAACATGATTCGGCATGACGACGAAAGCATCGATCTCAACGGGGGGGAAGTGCTGCGATATCTGGTTCCACGCCCAGTTGATTACTTCATTGACAGCGGAGTCTTCAAACAGCAAGTGACGCTGGTGAGCGCATATGGTAACGAAATATGCACCCGGGGACGCGTAATCATGAGTCGGATGTCTCATCCTTGCGGCCGTGCTTGGCTAATCCAGCTTTTCTAGCGGTGCGAAGGAGAGGAGCAGCTTCTTGACGCCGGATTCGCCTTTGAAGGCGACCGTCACCTCCTGGTCGGCGCCGTTGGAGGTGAGCACGGCGTTGACCACGATGCCTTCGCCGAAGCGCGCGTGGCGCACGTGGTCGCCGGCGGCGAAGGAGGCGAGGGCGCGCGGCTGGGGCTCCCGTGAGCGGACGCGTCCATCGACAAGCTCAGGACGAACGGAAGATAGGGCTGAGTTCCAGGAAGGCTGGCGTTCGCGCGTAGGTCGGGCGTAGGCGTGCTCGACGCTCTGCTGCGCCACGTGCACCAGCTCCGGCGGCAGGTCCTTGAGGAAGCGAGAGGGTGGGTTGTGGCTGCCCTGGCCCATGAGCGCGCGGCGGAAGGCCCGCACCAGGTAGAGGCGGTCCTTGGCGCGGGTCACGCCGACGTAGGCCAGCCGTCGCTCCTCCTCCATCTGCGCCGGGTCGTCGAAGCTGCGGATGTGCGGTAGCAGCCCCTCCTCCATGCCGACGATGAACACGACCGGGAACTCGAGGCCCTTGGCGGCGTGCAGCGTGATCAGCGTCACGGCGTCGATCTTCTCGTCGTACTCGTCGGCGTCCGACATCAGCGCCACGTCTTCGAGGAAGCGCATCAGCGCGTGCTCCGGCTCCAGCTCGTCGAACTGGGCCGCGACGTTGCGCAGCTCCATGACGTTCTCCCAGCGCTCCTCGCCGTCGGCCGGGAAGGCGTCGGTCAGGTGGTCGCGGTAGTGGGTTTTCTCGATGACCAGGGTCAGCAGCTGCGACACGGTGCGCGTGGGGGCGCCCGCGATCAGCTCGTTGAGCAGCGCCAGGAAGCCGACCAGCGCCGTGCGCGCCGCGTTGGCGAAGGGGCTGTCGATGGAAGGCGTATCGAAGGAAGGTAAACGGCCGTCGAGGAGAACCTCTCCCCCCGGCCCCCTCTCCTTGCGAGGAGAGGGGGAGACGGGTCCTTCGACAGGCTCAGGACGAACGGGATCTCGGGGCGTGGTCGAAGATTCGCGTCCTTCGACGGACTCAGGACGAACGGGGTCTTGGGCCGGTTCGCCCGCTCCGGGTTGAAGTTCGCTGCCAGATTGCCCGATTGTCTGATTGCCCGAGAGCAGTTGCAGCGCCGTGTAGGCGGGCACGCCCATCGACTGCGCCCAGGTGCGCAGCTCCTGCTGGGTGCGGTCGCCGATGCGGCGCGGCGGCACGTTGAGCACGCGGTCGAGGCTGATCGAATCGAACGGGTTGAGGACGAGGCGCAGGTAGGCGAGCAGGTCTTTGATCTCGCGGCGTTCGTAGAAGCGGGTGCCGCCGACGAGACGGTAGGGCAGGCGGTCGGCGACGAAGCGCTCCTCCAGGGCGCGCGACTGGGCGTTGGTGCGGTACATGACCGCCACGTCGCCGAGGTGGAGGCCGGACTGCTTCGTCAGGCGCTTGACCTCGCCGGCCACGAAGGCGGCCTCTTCCTCCTGGTTGTAGGCCTCGTAGACCACGATGGGGTCGCCGGGACCCTTCTCGGTCCACAACGCTTTTTCTTTGCGCTGCTTGTTGGCGGCGATGATCCTGGTGGCGCCGTCCAGGATCGTCTGGGTGCTGCGGTAGTTCTGCTCCAGCCGCACGACGGTCGCCTTCGGGTAGTCCCGCTCGAAGTTGAGGATGTTGCGGATGTCGGCGGAGCGCCAGGAGTAGATCGACTGGTCGGGGTCGCCGACGACGCAGATGTTGGCGCTGGGCGGCGGCGCCAGGGCCTTGGCAAGCACGTATTGGGCGATGTTCGTGTCTTGAAACTCGTCGACCAGGACGTGCTCGTAGCGGTCTATGTACTTCTCCTGCACGTCCTGGTTGTCGCGCAGCAGCTCGACGGTCTTCATGAGGATGTCGTCGAAGTCGAGTGCGCCGTTTTCGGCCAGCATCGCCTGGTAGCGCTGGTAGCAGCGCGCCACGATCTCTTCGAAGTAGGACGAGACGCGCTTGGCGTAAGCCTCCGGGCCGATCAGCTCGCTCTTCCCTTTCGAGATCACCGAAAGGATGGCGCGTGGCGGGTACTGTCGCGGCTCCAGCGAGTACTCGGCGCAGATGCGCTTCATCAGCGCCATCTGGTCGGCGTCGTCGTAGATCACAAAGCCACGGGGCACGCCGACGGCCTGACCGTCGACGCGCAGGATGCGGGCGCAGACGGCGTGGAATGTGCCGAGCGTGATGCCGCGAGCCACGGGGCCGAGCAGCGCCTCGACGCGGTCGCGCAGCTCGCGCGCCGCCTTGTTGGTGAAGGTCACCGCCATGATCCGGCCCGGCGGCACGCCCTGCTCGTCGATCAGATGCGCGATGCGGTGCGCAATGACCCGCGTCTTGCCGCTACCGGGCCCGGCGAGGATCAGCAGCGGCCCTTCGGCGTGGACGACGGCGTCGTGCTGGGCGGGGTTGAGGCCTTCCAAGATGGACATGTGTTCGAGTCGATTCTATCAGCCGGCAGCTCTGCCTGGGCCGGGAGTTATGTAACAGGCCCCGTGCTACAATTGGGGCCTGACTAAGACGCGTTCACGCCTGCCTGCCGGCAGGCAGGGATGTTGGCATGACTGATCTGCTCGTCGGCTGGCCGGGCGGCAGCCTCGAATCGGCGCTGAAGCTCGTGGGCCTCATGCTGGTTGCGTACGCGCTCGTCCTGTGGTTGAGCGCCGTCGTGTGGGTGTACCGGGACGTGCGCAACCGCACCGAGGACCAGACGTCGCAAATGATCGCCGTGATCCTGGTCGCCGTGTTCAACGTGCCGGGGCTGATCGTTTATCTGGTGATCCGGCCGCAGGGCACGATGGGCGACGCCTACGAGCGCTCGGTCGAGGCCGAAGCGATCATGTCCGAGCTGCAGCTCTCGGCGAACGCCTGCCAGGGCTGCAGGCGCCCGATCGACGACGAGTTCGTAATCTGTCCCTGGTGCCGCATCGTCCTGCGCGAGCCATGCCGCAGCTGCGGTAAGTCGGTGCGCACCAACTGGTCGGCCTGCCCTTACTGCACCGCGGACCGCATGCCGTTCCGGCCTCAGCCAATTGCCGCGCCTCGCGGCGATGGCGGCGAGATGATCCCGCCGCGCCGGACCGCCGCGCCGCAGCCTCAACGCGAGGCGCGCCAGAACCCGCCGCGCCGGCCGCCGGTCGCGCCCCGCGGCTAACTCATCTCTGCTTGCCCTCTCGCAGGTTTGGGACAGTACCCCGGGCTGAACCCCGGGGCATCGAAGGTCGGTCGTAATTCTCGAGTCGATCCCATTGAGTCTGAATGTAGGCTGCTGTCGCTGGAAGCGCTGAACGCGCAACGACCTTCGCACCGTAACCTGCCTGCCAAAAGCTTTCGGTGTGCGCATCGAGCTTCAACTCGGGAAAGCGCTCGAAGAGGCGTCGTGCCGACTATTCTCAGGCCAGGCTTCCTCGGCTTCGACTGATGCGCGGTCGCAAACCGTGGCCCACTCCTAAAAGTCCAGCCTGCGAATCACGGTTTTCTTCACGTCGGGCGGCCAGTACTGCGTCCAGAACTCGCAGTCGACATCGGGGCAGTAGGTCGGAGCCTCCTCCCTCGCCACCCAGCAGTAGTCAAAAAAAACGGTGTCGTCCCGTCGAATTCCGGGGGTCTAACCTCCTGCGGCCATGGGTCCGGTTCGGCGAGGAAGTGGAAACCGACGCCTTGGAACTTACCCGCGTGCCAGAACTGGTCGACCGACAGGAGGCGGATCAGACACAAGCGGAGGCCTGATTCTTCATAGGCTTCGCGCAGGGCGCATTCTTCGATGGTTTCGCCGAACTCGAGGGCCCCGCCCAGAGGTCCCCAGTGTTTCGCGCCGCCGTGCTCTTGCTGGACGATGAGGAGCCTGCCCTCGGGCGACTTGACGTGGATGCCGGAGCCGGCCCGGGCGGCCGACTGTGCACCGGCGGCGGTACCGCAGAAGGTGATGCGCACGCGTCTTGGGTTTCTAGAGCTTTCGCGCCAGGCCGGCGAAGTCGACGCGGCCTTCGAGGTAGGCGAAAGCGACTGCGGCTTTGCGGTCGCCCCGGAAGCGGCTGTGCGACCAGACGCCGGCCAGCGAAGCTACGGTGCCGGGCGTGTCCTTGTCGGACAGCAGGATCGTCGTCGCTTCGCCCTGCACGCGGTCGAGGACGTAGGGCGATGGCTCGTGGCCGCCGGTGATTACCAGGCAGGCCGCATTGGTCTCGATCGCTACCAGGTGGAGGTCGGTCTTGTTAAAGGGCGCCAGGATCGCCTTGGAGGCGAAGCGCCGGAAGTGAGGCCGCGCCGGGTCCGCGTAGACGGGCCCGATCAGCACGTCTTCGACGACCTCGCGCTCGTTGTCGCCGGCGTAGAGGGTGCGCGCGCCGAGGCTGGCGCAAATCTCAGCGACGCTGGGCGCCGCCAGCACGCGGTCCTCCGGCAGCAGCGCCAGGGGCCGCAGGTTGCCGTTGGTCAGCTCTCGCGCTACGGCTTCGATCGCGGTGGGGTTCACCGATATGGCGATCGTGCCGGCGAGGCGGTCGCCCAGCGCGGCTGCCAGCGCCTTGTCGGCGTCGGTCGGGGCGCCACGTACGGCGATCAGCGCCGCCAGCTTCGCATCGGGGGTAGCGCCGGCGTCGAGCTCGACGATCAAGGTCTCGCCGCGCGCCGCGGCCGGTAGCTTCGCGAGAGGCTGGCCCGTCGAGCTGGCCCAGAGGTAGGCGGCAAAAGTCAGCGCGTCCTCGATCGCCGCATCGCCGCTGCCGGCGCGCACGAAGCGGATGCCGGCGCCGCCGTTGGCGAGGCCGCGCGCCACCGCCACGGCGACCGTGGTCTTGCCGGCGCGCGGCTGAGTCGAGACGATCTGCAGGGCTGGCATCGGCGCGAATTATAGCAAGGGGCCTGGCTACGAACACGGACTCTGGATGGAGGCAACGCCGCCCAGCCTGTAGGCTTACGCTGTGCTCGGGGCCGCTGTCGCGCTGTTCTCTGCGCTTTCGTTCAGCCTGAGCGACGTTTTCGCGCGTCGCGGCGTCGCCGTGGCGCCGGCCTCGTACGGGGCGTTCGCCACGGTGTTGATGGGCGTGCCGATGTTCGCCCTGGCGGCGTTGTTTACAGGCCAGATGCTGCGTTTCGCCGATCTCTCCGGTCAGGGCTACCTGCTGTTGGCGGGAGCCGGGCTGGTGCACTACGTTATCGGGCGCTACTTCAACTACTCGGCGGTGAGCGCCATAGGCGCCGCTCGCGCCAGCCCGGTGCAGTCCTTGACGCTGCCGTACAGCGTGATCGTAGCCCTGCTGCTCCTCGACGAAGGCATTACGACGGGTATGGCAATCGGGATGGGGCTGATTCTGGTTGGCCCGGCGATCATGGTCGAGCGGCAGAAGGCACGGTCGCCCGTGATCGCGGCGGAAACGGTGCTGGAGCCAGCCTTCGAAGCTGATCCCGTGACGTCGCCAGAGGCGCCTCAGTTCGAGCTACGACAGGCCGAGGGCTATGCCTTCGCGTTCATCGCCGCAATCTCCTACGGTTCCAGCCCGGTGCTGATCCGCGCCGCGCTGGAGGACACGCACGGCCTCGCGATTTTCGGCGGGTTCATCTCCTACGTGGCGGCTGCCGCCTTCCTGATCGCGACGCTGGTCCTGCCAGCGCGGCGTCACCTGGTCCAGGCGGTCCAGCCGCGGGTCCTGCGCGGCTTCTTGGGCGCCGGATTCTTCGTCTTCCTGGCACAGATGTTGCGGTTTACGGCGCTGGGCATAGCTTCGGTGGCGGTAGTAACCACGCTGCTGCGCTTTGCGGGCATCTTCACGCTGCTGCTTTCGTGGATGTTCAACCGCGACCTGGAGCGCATCACCTGGCGCCTGGTGATTGGCGTGCTGCTGTCCGTGGCCGGCGCCGTGCTCATGGTGCTGACGGCCGCCGACTAGCCACGCACCGGTGCTACGATTCGACGCGATGGGGGCGGTTGAGAACGCGGTAGACGCGGCGCTGGCGGTGCTGGCCGCGAGGCCGTCGCTGCTGGTCACAGACGTCGACGGCACGCTGAGCCGCATCGTGCCGCACCCGGACGAGGCGACGGTCGGCGACACCGCGCGTGCCAGCCTGCACCGCCTTGTGAGGCAGCTCGACCTCGTGGCGGTGATCACGGGCCGGCCGGAGTCGGTGGCGCGGCGCATGGTCGGCGTCGAAGGGCTCACGTACGTGGGCAGCTACGCCCTCGATGCCTCAGGCGGCCTGACCTTCGACGCTGTGCGTCCGGCGCTGAACCTGGTACAGCCGCAGCTGGCTGAGCTGCCCTGCGTGGAGTTGGAGCGCAAGCAGGTCAGCTTCGCGCTGCACTACCGCAACTGCATCGATAGCGAGCGGGTGCGGGCTCGCCTGCTCGAGCTGCTGGAGCCGATCGCGCTCCAGACAGAGACCAAGCTGCTGGAGGGCAAGCAGGTGATCGAGGTGGCGCCGCTTGCGTTGCCGGACAAGGGCACGGCGCTGCTGCACCTGCTGGCCGAGCACGAGATTCGCGGCGCCGTCTTCGTGGGCGACGACGTGGCGGACGCGGCTGCATTCAGGGAGCTCAGGCGCCGCAGTGAAGCCTTCCGAACGCCCGGGCTCTGCATCGCGGTCGTGGACGGCGAGACGCCCGCTGTAGTGCGGGAGTCGGCCGATCTGGCGATTTCGGGCGTAGACGACGTCGAGCGGTTCCTCGACTTGCTGGCCGATCGTCTAGGCTAAGCGTCCTCCGCTCGTTTGAGGCGCGCCGCCAGCTCTGCGTGCCCGGCGACCTCTGCGGCCTCCGCGGGCGTCTCGTATTCATCGATGCGCGTGCGCAGCGTGGGATCGGCGCCTTTCGCAAGCAGTAGCTCCACGGTTGCGATGTCACCGAGCGCGGCAACGAAGTGCAAGGGGGTGTAGTCGTTAATGCCGCGCTGGTTAGGGTCTGCGCCAAACTCCAGCAGCATGGCGACTACTTCAGCGATATCACTGCGCCCCGGCGAGCCCGGCTGCGGCCGGCAGGAAAGCGCTGCCATGATTGACGGGAAGCCGTCGAGGTCGTCGTAGTTGGGGTCGGCACCGAGCTCCAGGAGGGTGCGGATGAAGGGCAGCGGGCTGTGGTAGATGGCGTACTGGAGCAGGCTGCAGTTGATCGCGTCGTGAGGCGCTCGCACGTTGGGGAATTCAGGTGGGTCTCCGATGGCGGCCCGCAGCGCTTCCAGGTCACCGGCCTTGAAGGCGCCGTCGATGCGCTTGAATGCCTGAAAGCTGGCGCGACGCTGCTCGCGGTCGTCCACGGCTAGTCAGGGGAAGAGTACGGGCTGGACGCCCGCGGCCGGCTTCGCGCCGTTGGTCTTCGGGGCGCGCGCGGCCGCGGCGCGACGGCGCTTCGAGCCCGGCGCGTCAACGCGGGCCGGGAAGCCGCCGTCCGAGACCTTGATCACGAGAGCATCGCCGGAGGAGACGCCGGCGATGCTGCTGACGACGCGTCCGCCCTTGTGCACGACCGCGTAGCCCCGGTCAAGCGTCGCCTGGGGGTCGAGCGCGACGAGCTGAGCCCGGCAGCGCGCCAGCACGTCGCGGCGCTCGCGTTCGCGGGACGCGACAGCGCGCAGGACGCGTCGTTCGAGGTCGTCGAGACGCTGGCGGTAGCGGTCGACATCGGTGGCGCCGCGGCCGGCCCGTGCCATGAGTGACTCGACGCCTGAGCGCTCGCGGTCGAGTCGCTGCTGCATCGTCCCGACGGCGAACACAACCGCGCCCTGGACCTGCGAGGCGATCTGCAGCCGATCCGGCGCCACGATCTCGGCGGCGGCCGAAGGCGTGGGGGCACGGCGATCCGCAACGTAGTCGCAGATCGTGTAGTCGGTTTCGTGACCGACCGCAGAGACGACCGGCACAAGCGAGCCGAATACAGCGCGCGCCACGGGCTCCTCGTTGAACGTCCACAGTTCTTCGACGGAGCCGCCGCCGCGCGCCACGATGATCACGTCGACGTCCGGCTGGCGGTTGAGCTGCTCGATGCCTCCGACGACGCCGAACACGGCGTCGGGGCCCTGGACCGGCGTTGGCGAAAGGACGACCTCGCTCAGGGGCCAGCGGCGCCGCAGCACGTTGCAGATGTCGTGGAAGACGGCGCCGGCCGGTGAGGTGACGACGCCGATGCGCCGCGGGAAGGCGGGCAGCGGCCGCTTGCGGCTCTCCTCGAACAGCCCTTCTTCCTCTAGCTGCTGGCGCAGGCGCTCGAACTGGGCGTGTCGCAGGCCGACGCCCTCCGGCTGCACGAAATCGACGACGACCTGCAGCTCGCCGCGCGCCTCGTAGACCGTGAGGCGGCCGTGGACGATGACTTGCGAGCCCTGGACGAGGTGGTCGCCCGCTCGGGGCGCGCGCAGCATTGCCGAGCGAAACAGGACGCCGCGCAGCTGCGCCAACTCGTCCTTGAGCGTGAAGTAGGTGTGGCCCGAGGGTTGGGTACGGGGGCCGGACACCTCGCCGGAGATCCAGACGTCGCCGAGGACGATGTTGGATTCGAGCAGTTCGCGCAGGTAGCCAAGGGCTTGTGAAACAGAGAGGACCTGCATGGGTGGAGTATAGAAGCAAGAGGCAAGAGGCAAGAGGCAAGAGTGCATAGGGCAGTGCTATGGTGCCTGGTACTGCACGCCTTGCGTACTTGCTCTGAGCGCTTGCTTTGGTCTCGTTACAAATTCGTATTTTACAGGCAACGCGGGTAGACAAGTGATCAGATCGGTGCTTATACTGCCGAAGGCTGTGGCGGGCCGTAGAGTACATCGCTCGACCAGCGGCGGAATGGAGTCAATTACTTGCCCCGCCGGCTCCAATCCGTTGTATCGCAGTCCTGGTCGAGGACAGCATGGCTACGGTTCTCCTCCTCAACGGACACCAGCGGTCCGCCTCAGCTGCCAAACAAGCTCTTAGCTGTCAGCTACGAGCTTCGAGTCATCAGGAACGTAGGACCTCAGCATGCTGAGGTCCTACGTTTTGGGCGTCAGCGGCAGGCGGGCTCGAAGCGGGCGATGGGAGTCTCTCCGGGGAGGAAGTTGTCGAACAGCACCTCACCTGACGACGTATCGAGCACGGCGTAGGAGAGGCGGCGGCCGTTGGCCAGGTCGCGCGCGTCGCCGCCGGAGCCCGGGTTGATCACCAGCGCGCGCCCGACGCGTTCGGCCATCTGTGTGTGCGTGTGGCCCAGGACGACGTAGTCGGCTTCGAAGTTCGAGAGGCGCTGCAGTTCCGGCGAGCCCGGGAACACGTACGCCTGGTTGGGCTCGAGCGGCGTGGCGTGCACCATGACGAGCCGCTTGCCGTCGACGTTCACCTCGAGGCTCAGCGGCTGCGAGGCCATGTACTCGACGAGGTCGGCGCGTACGTTGGCGGCGCCGCGGGCGCGCACGCCCTGCGGCCCCAGGAAGACGCTTTCGTGGTTGCCCAGCACGGAGCGCGCTCCGCGCCGGCGCAGCAGATCGATGACTTCGTTGCTAAAACGGTATTCGTAAATCGAGTCGCCGGCGCAGAGCAGCTCGTCGACCGCACCCATGCGATCCAGCGCGAGACGCAGGGCCTCGGCGTTGCAGTGGATGTCGGAGATGATGCCGAGGCGCATGCCCTAGGCTAGCATGCGCGTGGGCCACACCCCCGGTTGAAACCGGGGGCATGAAGCTAGGCGTCCTACTCCACCGTGACGACCTTGGCGAGGTTGCGCGGCTGGTCGACGTCGCAGCCACGGCGTCTGGCGATGTGGTAGGCCAGCAGCTGCAAAGGGATCGCCGTGACCATGGGTTGCAACAACGACGGCGCGTCCGGCACGTAGAGCACGTCGCGTGCCTGCTCCGCGATCGCGGCGTCACCTTCGGTGGCGATTGCGACCACGATGCCGTCGCGGGCGCGCACCTCCTCGATGTTGTTGACCATCTTGGCGTAGTGCTCGTCCTGAACCGCGATGGCGACCACCGGCATGCGCTCGTCGATCAGGGCAATCGGGCCGTGCTTCATCTCAGCGGCGGGATAGCCCTCGGCGTGGATGTAGCTGACCTCTTTGAGCTTGAGTGCGCCTTCCATGGCCATCGCGTACTGCAAGCCGCGCCCCAGGAAGAGGAAGTGCTCGTAGCCGGCGTAGCGCTGCGCCAGCGCGGCGCATGCTTCGTCCAGCTTCAGCGCCTGACCGACCAGCTGCGGCATGCGCGCCAGGTCGTCCAGGGCGGTGGCGAGCATCTCGGGCCGCAGGTAGCCGCGCTGCTGACCCAGGTGGCAGGCCAGCAGGTAGAGCGCCGCCATCGAGCCGACGTAGGTCTTGGTCGAAGCAACGGCCACCTCCGGGCCGCAGCGCATGTAGACGGTGCCGTCAGCGATTCGCGTCGCCTGCGAGCCGGGCGTGTTGCAGACCGCGACCAGCTTCGCGCCGCGCTGCCGCGCTTCATACATCGCCGCCAGAGTGTCGACGCTTTCGCCTGACTGCCCAACGGCAACCACCAGGGTCGTCGCATCGAGCACCGGCTGACGGTAGCGATACTCCGAGGCGTTGTCGGCTTCGGCCGGCAGGCCGGCGAGGCGTTCGATGTAGGCGCGGCCGATGCAGGCGGCGTTATAGCTGGTGCCCATGCCCAGCAGGACGACGCGCCGCAGTTTGGCGATGTCTGCGTGGCTGAGGCCGAGGTCGGGCAGCGCCACGGACGGCGGTTCGAACTCGAAGGCGCCGCGCATAGTGTCGAGAACCGCCTCTGGCTGCTCGGCGATCTCCTTCGCCATGTAATCGGGGTAGGCGCCCTTGCCGCCGACGTACGAGCCGGCATCCAGCAACTCAGGCGTCTTGTTTAGCACCTCGCCGGTGATGCGTGAGTAGGACGCGCCTTTCGCCGTCACACGCGCCATGTCGCCATCTTCGAGGAAGACGACCCGGTGGGTGTGTGCCACGACGGCCGGCAGGTCGCTGGCCACGAACATCTCGCCGTCGCCGTGACCGATGACGACGCCACCGGCGTTGGCGACGCGCGCCGCCACGATGACGCCGGGTTCCTGTCGCCGGATTGCCAGCACCGCTGCCGCACCCTCGATGCGGCGCATGGCGGCTCGCGTGGCGTTCTCGAGGTCGTTGCCTTGCTCGACGTATTCAGCGATCAGATGCGGTATGACCTCGGTGTCGGTCTCGGAGCGAAACTCGTGGCCGCGGGCGATGAGCTCGGCGCGCAGTTTGCGGTGGTTCTCGACGATGCCGTTGTGGATCACCACGATGTCGCCATAGCTGTCGGTGTGGGGGTGCGCGTTGGCCCGCGTTGCCTTGCCGTGGGTGGCCCAGCGGGTGTGGCCGACTGCGGTGTTGCCCTGAGGTAAGGAGCGTTCAATTTGACGCCGCAGGCCCGCCAGCTTGCCGGCGTCTTTGGCGATGGTCAGGGTGCCGTCGCCGCTGAGAACGGCGAGGCCGGCGCTGTCATACCCCCTGTATTCGAGCTGAGCCAGCCCGTCCAGGACGACGGCTGCCGCTTGCTGCGGGCCCACGTAGCCGACGATTCCACACATGCGGTCCTCCACGCGGCGGGGGGCATACCGGGCATGCCTCAGGACGGCAGCACGGCAGGCCGCGACGACGCGACTAGCGAGAGGAGCACAAGAGGCTGTCAGGAAATAATCGCGACGTTGCCGCGACACACACCGGGCTAGTTTTGTCGGGGGCTTTCGCACCCCGTTTTGTCTACCCCGTTACGACCGTGCCGGCCGAGAGACCACCCGCCGAGTTTTTCGAATAGTCTCTTCCTCGTCATCCGGTGTTGTTAGCCGGGGGACACTCCCGGAGCCCCCGCTAAGGGGACGAATGGAGCGTCCGAATCAACACGCGGACCTGGCGCTTGCTACTGGGACAGCCCTGGGTCATCCTCCCTGACTATTTGCTAGGCGCGACTATAACACGTGTCAAGAAGGAGGGTGGCCGGGGAATCTATCGAATCTCTATCGAAACTCTATCGAGTTTGAGCCAGTTGTTCGAGCCGGCCGACCACCTGGTCGATGACGAAGTCAGGCGTCGAGGCTCCTGCCGTGACCCCTACGCGCTCCTGGTTGGTGAGCCACTCGGGCTGGATCTCATCTGCCGTCTCGATGTGGTAGGTCTCGACGCCGCGCTCGCGCGCCACGACCGCGAGGTGTCGCGTGTTGGCGCTGTCGCGGCCGCCAACCACGATCATCAGCTGCACAGTGTCGGCAAGATGCATGGTGGCGGCCTGCTGCGCCGTCGTTGCGTGGCAGAGCGTGTTGAGGACGCGCAGCTCGGAGATGCGGTCCATGTTCACCTCGAGCAGCTGCTTCACGAAGGAGGCGAAGCGCGCTTCGGTCTCTGTGGTCTGCGAGAGGATACCGACGCGTGACGGGAAGCCGTCCGGCAAGGTGGTTACGTCTGCCTCCGAGGCCACGACGAGGACGTGGCCGCTGGCCCAGCCGAGCACGCCGCGCACCTCCTTGTGGTTCGGGTCGCCGAAGATTACGACGGCGAAGCCTTCTTCGCTGAGGCGCTTGGCCCACTGCTGCGAGCGAGTGACGATCGGGCAGGTGGTGTCGATGATCTCGACGCCGCTCGACTCCAGGTCTTCGATCACCTGCTGGCTGACGCCGTGAGCCGTGATCGCCACGGGACGTCCGGCAACCTCAGAGACGTCGGTGACAACGTCGAGGCCTGCGTCGCGCAGCTTGCCGACCACCTGGGGGTTGTGGACCACGGAGCCGAGGCTAACCATGGGTCCGCGCTGGCGCACGGACTCCTCCATCATCTCTACGGCGCGCCTGACGCCGAAGCAGAACCCCATCTCGCTGGCCCGGATAATCTGCATCGTCTTACTCACTTTTCGCCGGTGACGTATCCATAATAGCCGCGATTTTCCGGAGGCAACAGCGCGGCTATGCGCTCCATGATCTGCCGCGTCCCCTCTCTGGCGGCCTCCGCGTTCAGGCGGGGTGGACGTTCGAGATGGAACGGCTTGCCGATCGTCAGCGTCACCTTCACCCGCCGGTCCACGCGCAGGAACATGCCGGGTATGCCAAGGCGGCCGCTGCCCCTGATCGCAATCGGCAGGACCGGCACGTCGCTGCGCAGGGCGACGATCGCGACGCCGGGCAGAGCCTCGATCAGCTTTTCCGTGGGCCCTTCGCGCGTGCCTTCCGGGAAGATGCAGACGGCGCGCCCGAGCTTGAGGTTTTCGTTGGCGACTCGCAGGGTTGAGAGGTCGGCCTCGCCGCGGCGAACGGGGAAAGCGCCGAAGCCGTGCAGGAACTGCGCCAGCACGGGCACCCGAAACAGCTCGACCTTCGCCATGAAGGCAATCTTCCGCGGAAGCCGGGTGCAGAGGATGCCGGGATCCGCGTCGTTCAGGTGGTTGGAGGCGATGACCAGCGGCCCTTCTAAGGGTACGTTTTCGAGGCCGCGAACCTCGATACGGGCGTAGAGCGGCAGCAGGACGTACTTGGAAACCAGGGTCGCCGCCGTGTAGACGAAGCGGTTCATGACTTCGACAGAGCGGCGTCGCGCACACGTGCGATGACTTCGTCGAGGCTCAGCCTGTCCGTGTCGATCACGATGGCGTCGTCGGCAGGCCGCAGCGGCGAAACGTGGCGCTGGCGGTCCATGTTGTCGCGCTGGCGCAGCTCGGCCAGGATCTCGGCCTCGGGGCGGCTGTTGCCTGCCGCGATCAGCTCGGCGTGGCGGCGCCGGGCGCGCACCTCCGCAGAGGCGTCGAGGTAGACCTTGAGGGCTGCCTCCGGGAGGACGACGGTGCCGATGTCGCGGCCGAGCATGACAATGCGTCCCTGCTTCGCAAGGGCCCGCTGCAGGTCGAGGACCGCCTGGCGCACGCCGGGCATTCGCGACACAAACGAGACGCTGCGGTCCACGTCAGGCGAGCGAAGCTCGTCCGTGATGTCGCGCTCGTCAACGCTGATCGTCGGGCCGCTGTTGGCCGCGGGTTGTCCGAGCTCGATACGCGCGTTCTCGGCCAGCGTCACGATTGCGGCCTCGTCATCCAGGGACACGCCGCGTTGCAGGGTTAGCCAGGCGACGGCGCGATAGATCATCCCCGTATCGACCAGGCGGTAGCCCAGCTCGCGCGCCAGGTTAAGGCCGACTGCCGTTTTGCCGGACGCCACCGGCCCGTCGATGGCTATAACGGAGGCGATGCCCTGTCCGGAAGACGGTTGCGATGAATCTGAATGTGAAGTCAATCTGCTGCGCCAGTATAGGTTGGCCGGTTTGGGTGAACAACCGCCACGCATGAGGTTGCCCCGACACCTCATGCGCCCCTTCAGCGGGGATCTCGGGGTTGTCCCTCAGCTTCAAGGCCGGGCGAGGTGTGCTTGCCGCGCAGGTAGCTGCCGCCGAGACCCACGATGAAGATCAGTCCTGCGCCGATCCACACCAGAGGCACACCTGCGCTGTCGTTATCAGGTTGACTTAGCGCGATGGATGGTCGCGGTTCCTCGGGCGGATGCGGGTCCGAAATGGCGGCGCGAACATCAGCGGTGCGGCTAGGCTCCTTGGCTTCCGGTTTAGATAGTGGGCCGGCTTCCGTGCCGCCGCTGCTGTCGGATGAAGCCTGTGCACCACCGGCCGCAGGACGTGGCTCATCCGCCTCTACCGCCGGTGGCGCGGCGACCGAAAACGCAAGGTCGTCGAACCAGATCGACGCTTCTACCGAGCCCAGAGGCGTCATGACAACGCGTGGACGCGCCGAGCGCGCGCCCGCCGGTGGTGCCACCGAACCTGTGCTCAGGAAGACGTAGCCGCCGCCGTCGCCGTCGATCGTCGCGGTGGAGTCGGTCGTCGAAATCGCCTGACCGCTGCCGTCGCCTGATTCATACCAGGAGATGCGTAGATAGGCGCGAGAGACGCCGCCGTCGCTGTCAACGTAGCCGCCGAACTCGTAGAACTGAGAGGAATCAACCAGGACGACCTGGTAGGACCACTTGGTGGAGTCCGTGTTGCTGGTGAGCCGGCCGGCGTGGGCGCCGCCATGCACCGGCGCGTCGATCAGGCCCAGGGTGCCGCCAAACTTGCTCCAGCCGTCCAATCCTTGCTCGAAGCCGCCGTTGACGAACACGAAGCCCGGTGCGGCGGGAGCCGCGGTTGGCTCCCTCGTGGCTGCAGGCTTCGTCGTAGGCTTTGCGGTTGCGTCTGGCTTGGGCGTGGACGTCGCCGCAGCTGTCGACTGCTGGGCCGGCGCGCTGGTGGCCGACGCCTCGGGCTGTGGCGTAGGCGTCTCGGTTGGCTGTGCTGGCGGCGGGCCGTCGAGGCTCACGTCGTCGAGGCAGACCGGTTCGGCGTCGGCCGTGATGCGGACTCGCAGGCTCTGCGCTCCAGCAGGCGAAGTCACGTTGAGGCTAAATAAAGTGTAGTCAGGCCCGGCACTGACGCTTTTCGACGTTTGGGTCAGCTCCGACTCTGAGGCGTCGAGCCAGGTCAAGCTCACGGTTGCTGATCCAGAGACCGACTGCGCCTTGAGCCATCCGGCGAGGCTATAGTTCCCGCTGCCGATCAGCGCCGGGATGTTCTGCTGCGCGAAGTTCGAGATTGCGAGTGCCTTGCTGCCGCTGCGTGGAAGGCAGCCGGTTGTGGAGATGGCCAGCCCGTTCCATCCGGATGTGCCCTGTTCGAAGCCGCCGTTCTGCAGCAGCTCCTGCGCTTCGGCAGGTGAGCGAGAGGCGAGGGCAAGGAAGGCCACGGCGCCGAAGATCGCAATGCGGCAGGGACTACAGCTCACGGGCCTCTCCCGGTATCAGACGGTGCAGGGGCGGGGGCCGGGTTAGGTTAGCGGCGGAGCTGGACCTTGCGTACGTAAAGGACTTCGTCGACGGTCACGTTGTCTGGACGCAGTTCGCGCTTCGGTGCCGCGACAGAGCGTTCCTGGCCGATCAGCGCCCGGCCGGCAGCTCGCGCGGCGGAGCCGGCCATCCTGCGTGCCAGCCATTCGATGCCTGTGCCCACAGCAAGCACAGCCATGCTGCCAGCCAGCGATGGCGGCAGGGTCCGGCGTACCACGGGCAGGTTTCGGGAGCGCACTGCTGGCAGATTCAGCGTGAACTGGTGACCGCAGCGACGGCAGAAGTTGTCGTTGGTGTCTCTGGTCGCCCCGCAGCGGCCGCAGCTAACCGCATCCACGGCGCGGATTATAGCATTGGACCGGCCGGTTCAGGGAGCGGGCAGCATCTCCTGGCGCACCTGGATGTAGCGGATTACGTCGGCGCGGTGGATTAGCCCCAGCAGCGTCTTGCCTTCGACGAGCGGTACCTGGTTGAAGTCGCCGGCTGCCATCTCCGACAGGACCTTCGGCAGGTCGTCGCGCATCGTCACGGTGTGCAGCTCGGCGGCCGGCGTCATGGTGCGATAGACACTGGTCGTTTTCCAATCGTCCCGGGGCACCTTGCGGACATCATGCAGCGTGATCAGCCCTAGCAGTTGGCCTTCAACGACGACGGGGAAGCAGCGCCCATCGCCGGTCAAGACGTACTCTTCGACCAGCTCTGCGAGCGAAAGGTCCGGCGCCACGATGACGTAGTCCTGCTTGGCGACGGCGCTGGCCGGCACGCCGCGCAGCACAACGTCGAGGAAGACCTGCTCGTAGCTCTCGACCGAGGCCGAGCGCAGGAACATGCCGATCAAGAACAACCAGATGCCGGTGAGGGGCGAGACCAGGAAGAAGAGGACAACGCCGACCGCCATGATGCCGTAGGCGACGAACACGCCGATGTTCGATGCCGACTTCGTTGCCTCGACCAGGTTGCGGCGCTTGGCCCAGAAGGCGCTGCGCAGCACGCGCCCGCCATCGAGCGGGAAGCCGGGGAGCAGGTTGAAGATGCCGATGGCGAAGTTGATCGCGGCGAGGTTGCCCGAAACAGCCGCGGCGCCGTCATCGACGGACGTGAGGATGAAGTAGCCAATTGCGAAGACGATGCCCAGGGCGAAGCTAGTGAACGGCCCGACGATCGCGATCCAGAACTCCTGCCTCGAGTTCTCGGGCTCCTTGGTCATGTTTGACACGCCACCGAACACGAACAGCGTGATGCCTGAGACAGGTATACCGTAGCGCCGCGCCACCAGCGAGTGTGAGATCTCGTGAAGCAGGATCGAGACAAAGAAGATCAGGGCGATTGCGGCAGCGACCGTCCAGCGGCGTTCGTCTGTCCAGTCGGAGTAGAACTCCTTGAGCACGCCGTTGGCGAAGGTCCAGGTGACCAGGAAGAAGATGAAGAACCAGCTCCAGTGGACGCTGATCTCGAAGCCGAAGATTTTCCCGACCCGAAAAGTGCCTGCCAAGGACCGCTCCCGCCTGCGCTCTTTTATCCGAGAGTAAGGCTGCCAGATCGACGCGTCAAACAGAGTAGCTGCTTCCAGGACCGGCAATGAGAAAGGCGGCCCTTACCGGCCGCCTTTCCTGTTTTCGTTTGTGGCAGCGCTACTTGCAGGCAGCCTCGAGCAGGGCGCGGATCTCTTTGACCTCCGCGTCTCGCCAGCCGCCCCAGACGGGGCCCTTCTGGAAGGCCGCGTACTGTTCCATGTACTTCTGGCGCTCTTCCTCGGACAGCTCCTGGTTGCGCATCTTTGCCGTGATCTCGCTGAGCTGCGGCATCTCGTCGCGGGCCTTCTGGGCTCGCTCGTGCCAGGTACCGAGGTGTTTGTGGTCTTTGGTGTAGAAGACCAGCGTCGGGATCGATTGGAACTCACCCTTGTAGAGGAACTCGTTCATGATGTCGACGTTCTGGTCGCGGAAGAAGATCTTGAGGTCCAGCCCCGTGGCCTCGCAGAGCTTGGCGATGACCGGCATGCCGCGGAACACGTCCGGGCACCACGGCTCGCCGATCGCCATGCAGATCGCCGGGCCGTCTTGCTTCGACATTAGCGCCTTGATCGCGGCGACGTCGTCAGGGTTGGGTTGCGTGCCCTCGTAGTTGTCTACGAACTTCTCCTGGTTGCGGTCGATCTGCTCCATCCACTGTTTGTAGTCGATGCCCTGGGACAGGCGCTCCTGGGTTACGACGCTTTCTTTCTGCGCAGTCATGGTTTCTCCTCTAGGCGATGAATCGCTGACGTAAGTCGGACAGGGCGCAGTATAACATCCAGTACTGGAGATGGGGGCTTCGCCCCCGAAACCTCGCTAAAGGCGATGCCTGAGACGTCTTTGTGGTCAGGATTCTGCGGCCTTCGCTTCGTCCCAAAGCGCCATCAGCGTCTCGCGCGGCTGCGTCTTCAGGTCGAGGCTCCGCTCGCGGGCCCGCGCTTCGACGGCGATGAAACG
>Ga0209640_10001787_pt1 | contig 18540 bp, 26 predicted proteins | sample RifCSP10_1_FD_184018 | JGI IMG/M metagenome (GOLD analysis project Ga0209640, IMG submission 184018) | Soil microbial communities from Rifle, Colorado - Rifle CSP2_sed 10_1 (SPAdes) (version 2) | ecosystem: Environmental > Terrestrial > Deep subsurface > Rock core/Sediment | place: Rifle... | reverse complement strand
CATTGCCAAGCGACACCAGCGCGCACAGCGCGGCCGTACACAGACCGCGGGGATCATCGACCTGCCCATGCTGGTCCAGATCAGCAACGTGATGGTGATCTGCCCCAACTGCGACAAGCCGACCCGGATCGGCCATGCGCGTCTGGATGACCAGCACAAGACCCGGGTGCGCGTCTGCAAGCACTGCGGGGAGCAGCTGGAGGTGACCGTGTGAGCGACGAACCGACCGCCGCGCCGCGCAAGCCGGCCAAGCCGGCAGCCAAGAAAGCTGCCGCGCCGCGCAAGGCTGTCGCGCCGCGCAAGCCCGCCGCGTCGGCCGCCAAGCGGTCCGCCAGCGCGCCGGAAGCGACTCCGAAGGAGCGGCTGGCTGCAAAGGGAGGCGAGCCGGTCGGCCTCCGCCTGCGCTACCGCGACGAGGTTGTGCCGGCCCTGATCCGTGAGTTCCGGTACGCCAATCCAATGCAGGTCCCGCGGCTCGAAAAGGTCGTGGTCAACATCGGCCTGGGCGAGGCCATCCAGAATGCGAAGGCCATCGACGCCGCCGTCGGCGACCTGGCCACGATCACCGGCCAGAAGCCGATCGTGACCCGCGCCACCAAGTCGATCGCCCAATTCCGGCTCCGGACCGGAATGCCGGTCGGCGCCAAGGTCACGCTCCGCGGTCAACGGATGTACGACTTCGTGGAGCGCACGCTGCGGCTGGCTCTCCCGCGCATTCGTGACTTCCGCGGCGTGTCGCCCGGATCGTTCGACGGGCGGGGCAACTTCAGCCTGGGTCTCCGTGAGCAGCTGATGTACCCCGAGATCGACTACGACAAGATCGACCGCCTGCGGGGCCTCGAGATCAGCTTCGTGACCACCGCCCGCAACGACGAGGAAGGCCGCCGCCTCCTCGCCCTGCTGGGCATGCCATTCGCCGCCAACTGACCTGAGGACGATTCGAACGTGGCCAAGAAATCGATGATCGCCAAGTCCCAGCGCAAGCCGCGGTTCGGCGTGCGCCAGCACAACCGCTGCACGGTGTGCGGGCGTCCGCGGGCTTACATGCGGCGCTTCGCGCTGTGCCGCATTTGCTTCCGGGAGCGTGCCCTCGACGGCCTGCTGCCCGGGGTCATGAAGTCGAGCTGGTAGCCATGAACATGACCGATCCGATCGCCGACATGCTGACCCGCGTTCGTAACGCGAGCGTGGCCCGACACCGGGAAGTCGTCTTGCCCGCGTCGCGCGTGAAGACCGAGATCGCCCGCATCCTGGTCGAGGAGGGGTTTATCGCCTCGTTCGAGTCGCGGGTCGACGACGGCCATGACCTTCTGGTTCTGACACTCAAGTACGTCGAGGGTCGTACGCCGGTCGTGACCGGGCTCAAGCGCATCAGCAAGCCGGGCCTGCGGGTCTACGCCCGCAAGACCGAGATTCCCCGCGTCCTGGGCGGCCTGGGCGTGGCCATCCTTTCCACCTCCCACGGGATCATGACCGGGCAGCAGGCTCGGAAGCTGAATCTCGGCGGCGAGGTGCTGTGCTACGTCTGGTAGGGAGCCGCATGTCGCGCATCGGGCGCCTGCCCATTCCCATCCCGGATGGCGTCGAGGTCACCCTGGACGGTCAGCACCTGAGCGTGACCGGTCCGCTGGGCACCCTGGAGCGGGACGTGCATCCGGAGATGGCGGTAGTTCGCGAGGACGGGCTGCTCCGTATCGTCCGACCATCGGATGAGCCCCGCCATCGGGCATTGCACGGGCTGACTCGATCGCTGGTCGCCAACATGGTCACCGGGGTGACCGCGGGCTTCACCAAGGTCCTCGAGATCAGCGGCGTGGGTTACCGCGCCCAGCTCCAGGGCGAGACCCTGGTCCTGGCGTTGGGGTTCTCGCACCCGGTCGAGATCCCGCCCCCGGAGGGCATTCGATTCAGCATCGAGACGCCTACCCGGCTGTCGGTAAGCGGCGCCGATCGGGAGCTGGTCGGCCAGGTGGCGGCGGCCATTCGCGCCAAGCGCAAGCCCGAGCCCTACAAGGGCAAGGGCATCCGGTACGCCGGGGAACAGATCCGCCGCAAGGCCGGCAAGACCGGCAAGGTCGGGGGAGCCGCGTAGCCATGATCAAGAAATCTTCCCGCGACGAGCTGCGGCGCAAGCGCCACGCCCGCCTCCGGCTGCGCGTTTCGGGCAGCACGCAGCGCCCGCGCCTCAGCGTCTTCCGCAGCTCGCGCTTCATCTATGCCCAGGTCATTGACGACACCACCGGCCGGACATTGGCCGCGGCCTCGAGTCGCGAGCCGTCGCTGAGCGCTGGAACCGGCAAGACTGCCATTGCCGAGGCCGTGGGCCGGGCAGTCGCCGAGCGAGCGCGCCAGGCCGGCGTCACCCAGGTCGTCCTCGATCGGGGAGGCTATCGATATCACGGGCGGGTTCGCTCGCTCGCCGAGGGCGCCCGCCAGGGCGGCCTCGAACTGTAGAGCGGAGTACCCATGGCACGAATCGATCCCACCAAGCTGACCCTCGAAGAGAAGGTCGTCCAGATCAACCGGGTGGCCAAAGTGGTCAAGGGCGGCCGGCGCTTCAGCTTCAGCGCGGTCGTGGTCGTCGGGGACGGCCGCGGCGTCGTGGGCGCCGGGCTGGGGAAGGCCGGTGAGGTGCCCGAGGCCATCCGCAAGGGCGTCGAGGATGCGAAGAAGCACCTCATCCGCGTGCCCTTGGTTGGCAGCACCATTCCGCACGACGTCCTGCGCGAATTCGGGGCCTCGCGGGTCCTGCTCCGTCCGGCGACCGCCGGCACTGGCGTCATCGCGGGAGGCTCCGTGCGTGCCGTGGTCGAGGTCGCCGGCATCCGCGACCTGCTGTCCAAGACGATGGGCAGCACGAACCCGGTCAACGTGGTGCGGGCCACGCTCGACTGCCTGGCCAACCTCCAATCCGCGGACGACATCGCCGGCCGTCGCGGCAAGACCGCCGAGGAGCTGCTCGGCAAGCGGGCCGCGGAAGCGGCGCGCCAACCGCATATCTACGTCGAGCGGCCGGCGCCGCCCATGCTCGGTGGAGGCCAGCGTGGCCGCTAAGCGCTCAGCGGACACTCCAGCCACCCTGCGCGTGACCTGGATCCGCTCCACGATCGGCCATCGGGCGGGCGCGCGCGGCACCATCCGCGCGCTGGGGCTCCGCCGCCTGCACCACAGCGTGGAGGTCGCGGACACGCCCCAGACCCGCGGCATGCTGCGCCGGGTTGCCTTTCTGGTCGAGGTCGTGGAGCCCGGCACGCCGGAGGAGACGGCATGAAGCTGCACGACCTCCAGCCGGCGACCGGATCCCATACGCCCGCCCGGCGCGTGGGCCGCGGGCATGGCTCGGGCAAGGGCAAGACGGCAGGTCGCGGCACGAAGGGCCAGAAGTCGCGCGCCGGCGGATCCATCCCACCCTGGTTCGAGGGCGGCCAGACTCCGCTCCACGTCCGCACGCCCAAGCTGCATGGCTTCCGGAACCGCGGGCGGGTCGCCTACGCGGCGGTGAACGTCGGCCGGCTGGTCGAGGCTGAAGCCGGCACGCTCATCACGCCCGACGTGCTGGCCCACGGCGGCCTGGTCCGCCGCTCCAAGACCCGGGCCCTCCCGGTCAAGATCCTCGGCGCGGGCGACGCCCCTAAGGGCGTGACCATCCATGCCCATGCGTTCTCCCGGGCGGCCCTCGACAAGCTGGCGGCTGCCGGTTCCACAGCCCAGCGCATCAGCTGGCCCGATGGAAATCCGGTTGACGAAGCCGCCGAAGCCCAGGCCCAGGCCGAAGCCGCGGCCGCGGCGGAGACCCGCCAGCGTGCCCGGGGGAAGCGCAGGAGCAAGCGCAAGGGACAGGGGACAGGCACCGGCGCAGGAGCGGCCGCGGCGGCGGCTGCGGACGACGCGACCGATGCCCCGGCCGGCGCTGCGACCGATGCCTCGGCCACCGACGCGACAGATCCCTCAACCGGTGACGCGGCCGATTCCGCACCTGCCGCGCCGGATGACGACGCGTCAGAACCCCAGGAGGCCGACGGCGAGGGCGCGACGGCGTGATTCAGTCGGTCGTCACCGCTCTCCAGGCGCCGGACATCCGGCGCAAGATCCTGTTCACGGTCTTCATCCTGCTCATTTTCAGGATCCTGACCGCGGTCCCGGTGCCCAACGTCGACCAGGCACGCCTCGCCGAGCTGTTCGCGTCCAACCAGCTCCTGGCATTGCTCGACATCTTCTCCGGGGGTGGCCTGGCCACCGCCTCGATCATCGGTCTGGGCCTGAACCCCTATATCAACGCCAGCATCATCATGCAGCTCATGCAGGGGGTCATCCCGCGCCTGGGTGATCTGTCGCGGGAAGGGGAGTACGGGCGCAATCGACTCCAGCAGTACACCCGCTACCTGACGGTGCCGCTGGCGGCGGCCCAGGGCTTCGGCTTCTCGGTCCTTCTCCAGAACGCGGGCGTCATCCCGGTCTCGCCGTTCTTCAGCTTCGAGACGTTCTCGCTGCTGATCGCCTGGACGTCGGGCACGATCCTCCTGATGTGGCTCGGCGAGCTGATCAGCGAGCGCGGGCTGGGCAACGGCATCAGCTTCATCATCTTCGCCGGCATCGTCGGCCGCCTGCCGGACCAGGCGGGGCCGATCATCACCGCCCCGGATGGGCTCCTGCGGATCGCGCCCTTCATCGTCGTGGCGATATTCATCATCGCGGCCGTGGTGTTCGTCAACGAGGGCCAGCGCCGGATCCCGGTCCAGTACGCCTCGCGCGTGCGCGGGCGCCGCATGTACCAGGGCCAGACCCAGTACCTGCCCATGAAGGTGACCATGGCCGGCGTGATCCCAATCATCTTCGCGGTCAGCATCCTGCTGTTCCCGGCCCAGATCGCCCAGTACTTCACCACCAGCTCCAACGAGGTGGTGGCCGACGTCGCCGCCTGGATCAGCATCGTGCTGAGCCCCCAGACGCCGATCGTGTACGGGATCCTGTATTTCGTGCTGGTCGTGTTCTTCACCTACTTCTACACCGCATTCCAGTTCAAACCCGACCAGACGGCCGACTTCCTGCGCAAGAACGGTGGTTTCATCCCCGGCATCCGGCCCGGTCGACCGACCGAGGAATTTCTGGGCCGGGTGGCGAACCGGATCACATTGGGCGGTGCGACGTTCCTGGGGATCATCGCCGTGACGCCGCTCATCATCTCCGCATTCATCCCGGGGACAGAAGCGATTCAGCTGGGCGGGACCAGCATCCTGATCGTGGTTGCGGTGGTGGTCGAGACCATGAAGCAGCTCGAGGCCCAGATGCTGATGCGCAATTACGAGGGCTTCATCCGGTGATGCTCGTCCTGCTGGGCGCGGTCGGCGCCGGCAAGGGCACCCAGGCATCGATCATCGCGCGCGAACGCGGCCTGCTTCACCTCGCTACCGGCGACCTGTTCCGCCGGGCCCTGCGCGATGGCACGCCGCTGGGCGAGGTCGCGCGTGGCTACATGCGGCGCGGCGAGCTGGTGCCTGACGAGATCACGATCCGGATGGTGGCCGAGGTGCTGGCCAGTCCCTCGGCCCGAGCCGGCGTCGTGTTCGACGGCTTCCCGCGCACCCTGGCCCAGGCCCAGGCCCTGGACGCGCTTGTGGCGGAGCACGGCACCGGGATCAGCCGAGCGGTGCTGATCGACGTTCCCGAGGATGTCTTGGTCGCCCGCGTCGCGGGGCGCTGGGTATGCCCGCAATGCGACACCCCCTATCACCTCACCGACGACCCGCCGCGCCAGCCCGGCGTGTGTGACCGGGACGGTGCCGCCCTCGTCCAGCGCGAGGACGACCGGCCGGAGGTGTTCCGGGCCCGCCTGCGCGAGCAGCTGCCGCCCCTGGACGACGTCGTGGCGTATTACGCCGACCGGGGGCTCCTGACTCGGGTCGACGGTCGGCAGCCGGTGGAGGCGGTCACGGCCGCCACCCTGGCCGCCGCGGACGGGGATATCCTGCCCTGATGGGCATTCCCCTGCGCCGAGCCCACGCGACCATCAAGCGACCCGAGGAGGTTGCCCGGATGCGGCACGCGGGCCAGATCCTGGTCGCGCTCCTCGACAAGCTGGAGGCGGCGCTCGCGCCCGGCGTGACCACCGCCGAGCTCGACGCTCTGGCGGCCGACCACATCCGGCAGGCGGGATCCGTCTCCTCGTTCAAGGGCTACGGATCGAACCCACCCTTCCCAGGCACGATCTGCACCTCCCTCAATGACGAGGTGGTGCACGGCATCCCATCCCCCCGACGCCGGATTCGGGACGGCGACCTCATCGGCCTCGACGTCGGCTGCATCTGGGAGGGGTGGCACGCGGACTGTGCCCGCACCTTCGCCGTCGGCGACGTGACCCCGGCCGCGGCGAAGCTGGTGGAGGCCACCCAAGACGCACTTTCGGCGGGGATCGCGGCCGCGGTGGCCGGCAACCGGCTGGGCGATGTCGGGGCCGCCATCGAGGCGGTCGCGGACCAACACGGCTACGGGATCGTGCGCCCGTTCGTGGGACACGGGATCGGGACCAGCATGCACGAGGAGCCCCAGGTCCCGAACTACGGCCGGCCCGGGACCGGGATGCGGCTCGAGGTCGGCCTGTGCCTGGCCATTGAGCCGATGTTCAACCTGGGCGGAGACGACGTGAAGCTTCTCGACGACGGCTGGACGGTCGTGACCGCCGACGGGTCGGCATCCGCGCATTTCGAGGACACAATCGTCATCTCGGCCGCCGGGCCCGAGCGTCTGACGGCGCGGCCGGAACGATGACCGTTGTGCCATTCGAGAGGGCTGCTGTATACTTTTCGATCCGGTCGCCGCGTGCGGCGGCCTTTCCGTGTGTCCCCAACCGAGTCAGTTGAAGCCGCGAACGAGGGTGCGTAGCGCTTGCCGAAAAAGGATGCGATTGAGGTCGAGGGCGAGGTGATCCTCCCCTTGCCGAACGCGATGTTCAAGGTGCGCCTGGAGAACGGCCACGAAGTCCTGGCCCACATCTCCGGGAAACTCCGCAAGAACTTCATCCGCATCCTGCCCGGCGATACGGTTCGCGTCGAGTTGAGTCCCTACGACCTCAGTCGAGGTCGGATCACGTACAGGATGCGATGAAAGTCAGTGCATCGGTCAAGCCCCGTTGTGAGCGCTGCAAGGTGATTCGGCGCTCAGGCGTGGTGCTCGTCATCTGCCGAATCCCCAAGCACCGCCAGCGGCAGGGCTAGGGAGGCTTCGGCATGGCGCGCATCGCCGGCGTGGACATTCCCCGCGAGAAGCGGGTCATCGTGTCGTTGACCTACATCCACGGCATCGGCCCGGCGACGGCGGCCAAGGTGATCACCGCAGCCGGCGTGTCGCCGGACACCCGCGTCCGCGACCTGACCGAGGACGAGGTCACGCGCGTCCGCGACATCATCGACAAGCGATATCGGGTCGAGGGCGACGTCCGGCGCGAGGTCAGCATGAACATCAAGCGCCTGATGGAAATCGGCGCCTATCGCGGCGTCCGGCATCGGCGCAACCTGCCCGCCCGCGGGCAACGGACCAAGACCAACGCCCGGCAGCGGCGCGGCTCGCGCAGGACCGTCGGCGTCCGGCGCAAGAAGTAACGGAGTCCCATGGCTGAACGCAAGAAGGCGACGCGCGCCAAGAAACGCGAGAAGAAGAACGTTCCGGTTGGGCATGCGCACATCCAGGCCACCTTCAACAACACCATCGTGACCATCACCGATCCCACCGGCGGGGTGATCGCCTGGGGCAGCGCCGGGCTGGTCGGCTTCAAGGGCTCCCGCAAGAGCACGCCGTACGCGGCCTCCCAGACCGCGGACCTGGCAGCTCGCAAGGCGATGGAGCACGGCGTGCGGCAGGTCGAGGTCTTCGTGAAGGGGCCCGGCGCCGGCCGCGAGCAGGCGATCCGCTCGCTCCAGGCCGCGGGCCTGGAGGTTACCGCCATCACGGACGTGACCCCGATCCCGCACAACGGTTCGCGCCCCCCGAAGCGGCGGAGGGTCTAGCCGCATGGCGCGCTACACGGATCCGGTCTGTCGCATCTGCCGCCGGGAGGGGCTCAAGCTCTTCCTGAAGGGCAGTCGCTGCTTCTCGAAGAAGTGCTCCTTCGAACGGCGGAGCACCCCACCCGGCATGAACACCATGCGGCGCCGGAAGGTCAGCGAGTTCGGGCTCCAGATGCGCGAGAAGCAGCGGGTCCGGCGCAGCTACTCGGTCCTCGAGCGGCAGTTCCGGAACTACTTCCGTGACGCCGAGCGCCAGCGGGGCATGACCGGCGAAAACCTGCTCCGCATGCTCGAGATGCGCCTCGACAACGTGGTCTACCGGATGGGCTTTGCCAGCTCGCGGGCCCAGGCCCGGCAGCTCGTGAACCACGGCCATTTCAAGATCAACGGGCGGTCCTCCAAGTCCCCCAGTCAGCAGACATCGGTCGGAGATCGGATCGAAGTCCGCGACACGCGGCAGGGCCGAACGTTCTTCAAAGCCGCGCCCGACACCATGCGCGCGGCCCAGATCCCCGACTGGGTCAGCGTGGATCCGACCAAGCTGATCGGGACCGTGATCGCCCAGCCCACCCGCGAGCAGATGCCCGCGGAGTTCAACGAGCAGCTTGTCGTCGAGTACTACTCGCGCTAGGAGTTCCCCTTGCTGATGATCGAACCCGAGTCCATCTCCACCCCGCGCATCGAAGAGGTCGAGGCGCACGGCGCCGCGGGCCGCTTCGAGATCCAGCCCCTGGCCGCCGGCTACGGCGTCACGCTGGGCAACGCGTTGCGCCGCGTGTTGCTGTCCTCGCTGGAGGGGGCGGCCGTGACCTCCATTCAGATCGCGAACGTGTTTCACGAGTTCAGCACCCTCCCGGCGGTGAAGGAGGACGTGACCCAGATCGTGCTGAACATGAAGAAGATTCGCCTGCGCTCGTTCGCTCCGCACCCGGTGAACCTGAAGCTGGTGAAGCACGGGGCCGGCCACGTGACGGCGGGCGACATCGCGGAATCCGCGGACGTCGAGATCGTCAACCCTGACCTGGAGCTGCTGACCCTGGACTCGGACGCCGGATCCATCGAGATGGACCTCACCGTCGAGACCGGGGTCGGGTACCGGGCGGCCGAGCACACCGAGGAGATGCCGATCGGTGTCATCCCGGTGGATGCCATCTTCTCGCCGGTCCGGCGCGTGAACTTCTCGGTCGAGAACACCCGAGTTGGGCAGATGACGAACTTCGACAAGCTCAGCCTCGAGATCGAGACCGACGGGACCACCACCCCCCAGGCGGCCCTGGCCCAGGCGGCCGGGATCCTGGTCCGCGAGTTCAGCCGATTCGCCGATATCGGTCGCCCCAGTGCAGGCACCGGCGACGAACTGCCGGCGCCGCTGGCGGCCAGCCTGCTCGATGCGCCGATCGAGGAGCTGGACCTGCCGATGCGGGCCTACAACAGCCTGAAGCGGAACAACATCACCAAGATCGGCCAGCTGCTGGCCCTGGGTGACGATGAGCTGCTCCGGATGCGGAACTTCGGCCGCAAGAGCCTCGACGACATGAAGGAGCGTCTCGCCCTCCGGGGGTTCATCGCTCCCGAGGACGGGGCCCCGATGGCCGACGAGGGCGACCTCCCGGCGGCCGCCGAGCTCGACGAGGCCGTCGCCGCCGAGCTGAACCGGGAGGCCTGATCCAGTCCGATGCCGCACCGCATCGCCGGCCGCAAGCTGAGCCGACCAACCGCCCACCGCGAGCACATGCTCGCCAACCTGGCGGTGGCTGTGCTGCGCTACGAGCGGCTGAAGACGACCGAGGCCAAGGCCAAGGAGGTGCGGGGCATGGTCGATCGCCTGATCGTCACCGCCAAGCGCGGCGACCTGCCCGCGCGACGGCAGCTGGTGGCCCAGCTGCCCAATGAGCCGCTCATCATCGAGAAGCTGATGGGTGAATTGGCGGCCAAGTACGCCGAGCGGGGGTCGGGGTTCACGCGCATCACGCGTCTTGGACCCCGCGCCGGCGACGCGGCCCCCATGGTCCAGATCGAGCTCGTCTAAGGCGGGCTCGGCTGACCGAACAACCGAAGACCCGATGGCTCCCGCGGCGCAACGCTGCGCCCGGGCGCTGATCGAGTACGACGGGACGGCATTCGCCGGCTCGCAGCGCCAGCCGCAGCAGCGGACGGTGCAGGGCGAGCTGGAGGAGGCCCTTAACAAACTGACCGGTGAGCGGATCACGGTCCGCCTTGCCGGGCGCACCGATGCTGGCGTGCATGCCACGGGACAGGTGATTGCCTTCTGTCTGCCCAACCCCTCCCGCCGGGAGTGGCCCGGGTGGGCGGAGCTGCGGCGACTCTTGAACGCGGCACTGGCGCCGGACGTGGCGGTCCGCGCGCTGCGCGCCGCTCCCCGGGGTTTCGACCCACGGCGAGCGGCCGTGGCTCGCACGTACCGCTATCGGATTCGGGAGGACGGCGACCGCCGACCGACCGATCGGCATCGGGAGCTCGAGATACCCGACCGCCTCGACGTGGCCGCCATGCGTGACGCCGCGGCGCGGATGGTCGGGGAGCGGGATTTCGCCGCCCTGGGCAGCGACCCGCGCAGTCGGACGGTCCGCCACTTGGTGGCGGTCAGCATCCGGCGGCGCGGAACGTTGATCGAGGTGTCGGTGACCGCCAACGCCTTCCTGCGACGCATGGTGCGAAGCCTGGTGGCGGTACTGCTGGCGGTTGGACGCGGCCAGATGGCGGCCGATGACGTCGAGCGTATGCTCGAGGTCGGGGAGCGGGCTCTCCACGGGCGGGCCGTGCCGACGCGCGGGCTCACTCTCGAGCGGATCAGTTTCGGAACCACAGGAGCATCGAAGGAAACGTGAAGACGTACGCGGTCAAGGCCAGCGAGATCGACCGAGGCTGGTGGCTCATCGACGCCACAGATCAGCCGCTCGGTCGACTCGCCACGCGCGTCGCGACCCTGCTGTCGGGCAAGCACAAGCCCACCTGGTCGCCGCACCTCGACACCGGCGACCACGTGGTGGTGGTCAACGCGTCGCGCGTGCGGGTCACCGGCAACAAGCTCCGCCAGAAGCATTACTACCGCCACTCGAACTACCCCGGTGGCCTGCGGGAGGAGAGTCTTGCCGACCTGCTGGCCCGCAAGCCCGAACGCGCGGTCGAGATGGCGGTCCAGGGCATGCTGCCCCGCAACCGGCTCGGCAAGGCCATGTTCCGCAAGCTGAAGGTGTATCCCGGAGCCGATCATCCGCACGAGGCCCAGCGACCCCGTTCGGCACAGGACCAGGATCAGGAGGCCTCGTGAGCGTCAATTACCTGTACGGCACCGGCCGGCGCAAGACGTCGGTGGCTCGGGTGCGCCTCCTGCCGGGTGACGGCAGCATCATCGTGAATGGCAAGCCGGCCCTGGAATACTTCGGCGGCGAGGCATCGGTGTCCGTCCTCCACCTTCCGTTTCGGGTGACCGAGACCGACGGCCGCTACGCCGCGAGCGTCCTGGTGGCCGGCGGCGGGATCTCGGGCCAGGTGGGCGCCATCCGCCACGGCATCGCCCGCGCCCTGCTGGCGGGTCACCCCGACTTCCGGGTTCCGCTCCGCGCGGCGGGCCTCCTGACCCGCGACCCGCGAGCCAAGGAGCGGAAGAAGTACGGCCTCAAGCGCGCGCGCAAGGCTCCCCAGTACACGAAACGCTGATTCGCGCTCGGGAGCCGATGCCAGGCTGCCGAGAGGGCCTTTGGTAACATTGTTGGCCGACCGCACCGGAGCGCCTGTCTGACCGTGTCGGAGAGCATCAGCGACTTCCTGAACACGTTCCTGCGCGGCAGCTGGCTCTCGATCGTCGACATCCTCGTCGTCGCCATCCTGATCTACTGGCTGTTCGTGCTGATCCGCGGGACGCGTGCGGTCCGCATCCTGATCGGCCTGTCGATCGTTGCCCTGGTCTACCTGGCCGCCCAGGCCCTCGACCTCGCCCTGCTGTCCACCCTGCTTCAGGCCGGTGCCGTGGTCGGCCTGTTCGCAGTGGTCGTCGTCTTCCAGCCCGAGCTGCGACGGGGGCTGGAACAGATCGGTCGGATGGGCTCGCTGAACCGGCTGTTCGTGTCATCCGAGGTGTCGGCGGCCGACGCGGTTGCACGCGAGGTCTCGCGGGCGGCCCGGCTGCTGGCCGGTTCTCGCCACGGCGCGCTCATCGTGATCGAGCGCGAAACAGGCCTCCACGACCTCACCGCCGAGTCGGGGGTGCCGATCAACGCCGATCTGCATGCCGAGCTGCTGGCGACCATCTTCTACCACGGCACCGCGCTCCACGACGGGGCGGTGGTCATCTCCGGCAATCGGATCGTGGCCGCCGGGGTGCTCCTCCCGCTCAGCCAGAACGTCCTCGACAGCGAGCGCTACGGGACCCGGCATCGGGCGGCCATCGGCATCAGCGAACAGACCGATGCGCTCATAGTGGTGGTCAGCGAGGAGACCGGCTCGATCTCGCTGGTGGTCCGCGGCCGGATCGAGCGCAACCTGAGCGAGGATCGGCTCCGACATCGGATCTTCAGCCTGATCCGGCCGCAGGCCCCGCGCCAGGCCATGCCCCTCCTGCGGCGGACCCTGGAGGGCCGGTGGGGCATGCCGGAGGATGAGCCGGCCGAGGCGCCCATCGATCCCGAGGACCGCGTCGTCCCTTCAGTCGCCCCGGCGGCTGAACCTCCGGCCACCGACTCTCCGGCGACCGATCCTCCGGCGGCCGAGCTTCCTGCAACTGACGAATCCGAGGCGACGCAGCCGGTGGCCAGTGGAGAGCGCCGCGGCTGATGGCCCGGCTGCTAGGCAACTGGCCCCTCAAGCTGGGTGCCCTGCTGCTGTCGATCCTGCTGTACGCCGGCCTGGTGTATTCGGGTTCCTTCACCGAGCAGCAGGCGACCGGAGTCCCCATCCGAGCCATCAACCAGCCGCTGAACACGTACCTGTTGACCGGTGAGCTGGGGACGGTCGACGTCGGCTACCGCGCCGCGGCCGCGGCCGCCGGGGGCGTTACGACATCGACCTTCAGCGCGACGGTGGATCTCGAGGCCTACGACATGACCCAGGCCGGCGAGCCACAGCGGGTACCGGTCGATGTGCGCTCACTCGACGACGAGGTCGTGGTTCTCGCCTGGGCCCCGGTCGAGGTCTCGGTCATCCTGGACCGCCTGGCGGTGCGCACGGTTCGGGTCGTGGTCGACCGCGGTGAGGTGCCGCCGGGGCTGGAGATCGGCGTCGCGACCGTGTTGCCGTCCTCGGTCCAGGCGCAGGGTCCGGAGAGCCGGCTGCGCCTCGTCACGCGGGCCGTGGCCCGGGTCCGGATCGATCCGTCGGGGATCGACGTCTCGGAGCTCGTTGATCTGGTCCCGGTAGATGCTGATGGGGATCCGGTGGGGGCGGTCGAGCTCTCGCCCGGTGCCGCAACGGTCGAGATCGAGGTCAGCACTGCCGAGACCTCGAAGACGGTGCCGGTCACGCCCAACCTGGTGGGGACGCCTCCCGTGGGCCTGACGCTGACCAGCGTCACGGTGCAACCGGCCGCGGTGTCCCTGTTCGGCCCACCCGGCGTCCTGACCGCCATCACCAGCGTGGAGACCGCTCCCATCGATCTGACGGCCGTCACCGCGGACGTCGTCCTCGAGGCGGGGCTCGTCCTGCCCGACCAGACTCGCCTCGAGGAGGGCGCCGCAGCCACGGTGGCCGTATCGGTCAGCGTCGATCTCGAGCTGGCCAGCCGGACGATCCTGGCCGGGCCGGTGTGCCAGAACGTGGAGTCGGGCCTGGTGTGTCAACCGCAGGTCAACCAGATCCCGGTCACGGTGAGCGGGACCCGGGCCGCGGTGGCCGCACTCACGCCGTCCCAGGTCACACCAGTCCTGAACATGGCCGGCCTGGGCGAGGGCACACACCAGGTGACGCCCAGCGTGAGCCTGCCCGCCGGCATCTCCCTGGTCCAGGCCCTGGGTCCGCTGACGGTGGTGCTCACCGCCGGCGGTCCATAGCGGGCAGCCGGGAGCAGGATGGGCCGTCTTTTCGGCACCGACGGGATCCGCGGTGTCGCCAACGTCGACCTGACCCCGAACCTCGCGTACGACCTCGGCCGCGCCCTGGGCCACTACGTCAACGGTGCAGGTCGGAGCGTGGTGGTGGGCCGTGACACGCGTCGGTCGGGGGAGATGTTGTCCTCGGCGCTGGCCGCTGGCCTGACCTCGGTCGGCACCGATGTCATGGACCTGGGCGTGGTCACAACCCCCTGCCTGGCGTACGTGGCCGAGACCGGCGAGCACGTGGCCGGGGTTATGGTCTCCGCCTCGCACAACCCGCCCGACGACAACGGGCTGAAGGTCGTCTCGGGTGGCCGGAAGATGGACGACGAGGCCGAAGAGCGACTCGAGCACCTCATCTTCCAGGCCGAGGCCCTGCCCGGACCGACCAACGCGGGTCTGGGGCGCATTCAGCGCGACCAGGCCGGCGTCGCCGTCTACCGCGAGCACCTGACCGCCGCCGCGGGCGACCTGCTGTCCGGGCTGCGGATTGGCGTGGACGCCGCCAACGGGTCCGCCTCCCTCTTCGGCCCGGCGTTGTTCGAGTCCCTCGGCGCCCAGGTGACCACCATCCACTGCGAACCGGATGGCACGAACATCAACACCGGTGGCGGCGCGACCGATCCTGCCGCCCTGGCGCACCTGGTTCGGTCGGGTGACCTGGACCTGGGGTTCGCCTTCGACGGTGACGCCGACCGCCTGATCGCGGTCACCGAGGCCGGAGAGGTCGTCGATGGCGATGGGGTGATGGGGATCTGCGCCCTCGGGCGGCTGGCGGCAGGCACGCTCGTCGAGAAGACCCTGGTCGTCTCGGTGATGAGCAATGACGGTCTCGTCCGGGCGGTGGAGGCCGCCGGCGGGCGTGTGCTTCGTGCGCCAGTGGGGGATCGGCACATCGTCGAAGCCATGGAACGGTCGGGCGCCATGCTCGGGGGAGAACAGTCGGGTCACGTGATCTTCCGCGACCTGGCGTCCACCGGTGACGGGTTGCTGACCGCGATTCAGCTCGTCGGCGCCCTCCGGGCGGCCGGGGGCCCGAGCCTGGGTGAGCTGGCGGCCCAAATTCCGAGGCTTCCGCAGGTGGTGATAAACTCGGCCGTCCGCCACAAGGACCAGTGGCAGGTCGACCCGCTCTTCGCCGATGCGGTGGCACGGGCGACCGCCCGGCTGGGCAGCCGGGGGCGGGTCATCGTCCGCTCCTCGGGTACCGAGCCGAAGCTGCGAATCATGGTCGAGGGTGAGGAACCTGAGGAGATCGCCACCATCGCCCGGGAGCTCGCCGAGCTGGCCACCGCGCGGTTGAACTAGGCAGACCGGGGAGGCAGCCATGTGCGGGATCGTCGGCTACGTTGGGCCGCGTGACGCCGCGCCGATTCTCCTCGAGGGCCTGCGCCGCCTCGAATACCGCGGCTACGACTCGGCCGGGATCGCGGTTCTGACCGAGCAGGGAACGGTCTTCGTGGAGAAGCGCGCGGGCAAGCTCCACAACCTGACCGACCACCTGAACGGAACCACCCCCGCCGGTCATCCCGGCATCGCCCACACCCGGTGGGCAACCCACGGCGCCCCGACCGACCTGAACGCTCACCCCCATGCCGACTGCACCGGCAAGCTGGCCCTCATCCACAACGGGATCATCGAGAACTACGCCGAGATCCGGGACCGGCTGGCAGGAGCCGGTCACGCCTTCACCTCGGAGACCGATACCGAAGTGCTGGCCCACCTCATCGAGGAACGCTATGCGGGCGACCTGGTCGAGGGCGTCCGCCTGGCCCTGCGCGAGGTGCGCGGCGCCTACGCCATCGGCGTCATGCACACCGATCATCCGGATCTGATCGTGGGCGCTCGGATGAACGTGCCCCTGATCGTCGGCCTCGGAAAGGGCGAGGGGTTCCTGGCCAGCGACGTGCCGGCCATCCTGGAACACACCCGGAGCATGATCATCCTCCACGAGGGCGACATCGCCGCCGTGACGCCCACCGGGACCCGCATCGTCGACCTCGACGGCGTGGAGCTCGACCGCGAGGTCACCGAGATCACGTGGAACCTGGAAGCCGCGGAGAAAGGCGGCTTCGCCCATTTCACGCTCAAGGAGATCTACGAACAGCCGCACGCCATCCAGGAGGCGCTTCGGGGCCGGGTTGACGGGCGTGGAACCATCCGCCTGCCGGAGCTGGAAGCCATCGACGAGCGGCTTCGCCTGGCAGAGCGCATCTACCTGGTGGCCTGCGGCACCGCTCACTACGCCGGTGACGTGGGTGCGTATCTCCTCCAGCAATGGACCGGTCTTCCGGCGGTTTCGGTCATTGGCTCCGAGATGCGCTACGCCCCGCCCCCGATTGACGAGCGCACGCTGGTGATCAGCATCAGCCAGTCCGGCGAGACGGCTGACACGATCGCGCCGACCCGCCTGGCCCGGGAGCGGGGCGCGACGGTGCTGGTGGTGACCAACGTGGTGGGCAGTGCCCTCACCCGGGATGGGCACGCGACGGCCTATTTGCAGGCCGGTCCCGAGATCGGCGTCGCCTCCACCAAGGCCTTTGTGACCCAGGTGCTGGTGCTCCAGATGATCGCCCTCCACCTGGCCCAGCTGCGCGGGACGATGACGCCGGCCCAGCTGACCACCTACGGCCTGGGGCTCCGGGCACTTCCGCGCGCCGCCGTGGCCGCCCTCGACAGCGCCCCGCAGGTGCGCGACATCGCTCGCCGCTGGTCGGAGGTTCGGGACGTCATGTACGTCGGGCGCGGGATCGGCTTCCCGATCGCGATGGAGGGCGCGCTCAAGCTGAAGGAGCTGTCCTACGTCCACGCGGAGGGCTATGCCGCCGGCGAGCTGAAGCACGGCCCGATTGCCCTCCTCGACGTCGAGACGCCGCTGGTCGCCATCGTGATCAAGGGCTCGGTCTACGAGAAGGTGCTGTCCAACGTGTCCGAGGCGCGCGCTCGGCAGGCCCCGGTGGTGGCCGTCGCCACGGAGGGCGATCATGAGATCGGCCAGTACGCCGACGAGGTCATCTACGTCCCCGAGACGCTCGAGGAGCTGTCGCCGGTGATCACCATCCTCCCGCTCCAGCTGCTCGCCTATGAAGTGGCCGTGTCGCGGGGTACCGATGTCGATCAGCCGCGCAACCTGGCCAAATCGGTCACCGTCGAGTAGCGGTCGGGTGGGCGACGCCCGATGAGCCGCCACGAGCTGGGCGTCGACCTGATAGACATCGAGCGCATCGCCCAGGCCCTGCAGCGCCACCCGCAACGCTTTCGGCGGCGCGTCCTGACCGACCGCGAGGACCGATACTGCGGCGAGCGGGTGGAACGCGTCGCCGGCCGCTGGGCGGCCAAGGAAGCGGTGAGCAAGGTGCTCGGGCTGGGCGTGCGGGGCGTGGGGTGGCGCGAGATCGAGGTGCTGCCCAACTTCGCCGGACAACCGCAGGTCCTGCTCCACGGCCGGGCCGCCGCACGGGCCGCGCGCCTGGGAATCGGTGAGGTGACCGTGTCGATCTCACATGAGCGCCGGATGGCGGTGGCGGTCGCCATCGCGGACCGGCCGGCCGAGGCCTAGCGTGGCGGTGGTCGCCGGGCGAGGAGTCACCCTCACCCAGCGCTGGGTGGCAGAGCATCTCCCGCCTCGTCCGCCGCGCAGCCACAAAGGGACCTTCGGGCGGGTCCTCGTCGTTGCCGGTTCGCTCGAGTACGCCGGGGCAGCGCTCCTGACGGGCCTGGGCGCCGCGCGCGCCGGCGCCGGGCTGGTGTGCCTGGCGACCCCCGAGTCGGTCGGTCTCCGCCTGCTCGGCCTGGTTCCCGAGCTGACGTCGCTCCTCCTCCCCGAGGAGGCGCTGGGCCTGGTGGCGCCGGCCGGCTGGCGGCAGCTGACGGCTGCGGCCCGCGAGTACGACGCGGTGGTCGTGGGTCCGGGCCTGGGACGGCATGCCGCCACGCTGCGCCGCACCGCGCGCCTGCTGGCGGACCTGCGCCAGCCCGTCGTCATCGATGCCGATGGGCTGACGGCGCTCGCCGCCCGCGACCGGTGGTGGCGCACCGTGTCCGCGCCCGCCGTGCTGAGTCCCCACCCGGGTGAGTTCGCGCGACTGCTGCGCGGCAAGGCGGCGCCGCCCGAGGGCGACGACGCCGCACGCGAAGAGGCGACCAACCAGGCCGCCCGGCTGTGGGAGCACGTCGTGGTGTTGAAGGGTGCCAACACGGTGATCGCCGCGCCGGACGGCCGGCTCCTGCGCTCGGCGGTGGCCACCTCCGCGCTCGCCACCGCGGGCAGCGGAGACGTGCTGGCGGGCGCGATCGGGGCCATGCTGGCGGCGGGACTGGACCCCCTGGAGGCGGCGGCGGTCGGGGTGGCGATCCATGCCGCGGCCGGCCTGCTGGCCGAGCAGCGGATCGGATCGGCTGGGGTGCTCGCGACCGATGTGGCTCGCCTCCTGCCGGAGGCGATCGCCGTCCTGCGCGGGCGTGAGGCGAAGCGATGATGACGACGGCGGTGG
>Ga0209640_10001786_pt1 | contig 18544 bp, 15 predicted proteins | sample RifCSP10_1_FD_184018 | JGI IMG/M metagenome (GOLD analysis project Ga0209640, IMG submission 184018) | Soil microbial communities from Rifle, Colorado - Rifle CSP2_sed 10_1 (SPAdes) (version 2) | ecosystem: Environmental > Terrestrial > Deep subsurface > Rock core/Sediment | place: Rifle... | reverse complement strand
CCCCGTCCCCCTGTCTCCCTGTCTCCCCGTCCCCCCGTCCCCCCGTCTCCCTGTCTCCCTGTCTCCCCGTCCCCCTGTCTACCTCTTCCCAAGGAGCCCCCATGCCCGCGCTAGCCTCCCCCGACACGCCCACATACGCCGTCCCCGAAGAGAATCTCGTCCCGGTTGGCGACCACCTGGCGCAGCTCTTCCCCATCCCGGCCTCGCGCATGTTCCTGATCAATAAGTCGCTCAAGGTCTACCGCGATAGGCGCCCCGGCAGCCCGGTCTTCGACGCCTCCCAGGGCGACGGCGGCGCCAGCCTGCCCGGCGTCCCCGAGGCCCTGCTCGAGCGCGCCGCCCGGCTGCAGATCGAGCACGGCAGCGCCTACGACATGCCCTTCGGCACGGACGCCTACCGCCGCTCGGTGATCGAGGACTACTGGCAGCTCGATCCCGGTCTGGGCGTCGGACCCGGCAATGTGCTCGCCGCGGTTGGCGGGCGGGATGCCCTGGTCAAGGCCTACCAGGCCATGCTGGCGCTGGGTCACGGCCGGGAGGGCGACGTGCTTGTGGTCTCGCGCGTGCCGTGGATTTCGTACAACTGGGGCCCCTACGGCGTGGGCGCTAACGTGCTGTGGGCGCCCGGCGATCCCGAGCAGGGCTGGGCGTACAGCGAAGAAGGCCTGCGGGCCTGCGTGGACTTTGCCGCCCGCTCCGGCCGCAAGGTGGCCGGGGTGGTGATCACCTGCCCCGACAACCCCACCGGCCTTACCATCAGCCCCGGGCGCCAGGCGGCCCTGGCCAAGGCCGCCCTGGCAGCCGGCGCCGCTTACGTGCTCTTCGACTGGATGTACCACTACGTGACCGACGAAGCGCCCATGGACCTGAACGCCTTCCTGCCGCTTTTCGAGCCGGCCGAACGTGCCCGCCTGGTCTTCCTCGACGGCATCACCAAGAGCCTGGGCGCTTCCAACATCCGCAACGCCCACCTGATCGCCCCCGAGGACTTCGTCAAGTTCAGCGTGGCGCGCGCCTCGCACAGCGTCATCCCTTCCTTCTACTCCCTGGCCGTGGCCATGGCCGCCTACGAACAGGGCTACGCCCAGGCCGCCCGCCCGATTATCGAACCGGCCAACGCCAGCCGCCTGGCCCTCAAGGGCTTCCTGGACGAACATGGCTTCACCTACATCCTGGGCAAAGGCTACTACGCCTTTATCCAGGTGGGCGATTGGCTGCGGGATTGCGGCTGGGCCGACAGCGAGCCGCTGGGCCAGTACCTGGCGGAGGAGCATGGCGTGGCCATCGTGCCCGGCGCTTTCTTCTCGCCCTACGGCGGCGATTGGGTGCGCTTCTCCTACGCCACGCCGGTGGAACGGACGCTCGGCGCCGCGGAGAGGTTTCTGGAGGGATTAAATACGTTGCATCAGGCGTGAAACATAATGCGTGATACGCAATCCGTCTCTAATGAATTGCGCATTACACCTTAGGCTGATTTAGCCGACGAAGGTCGGCCTGGCGCTCGTCGTAGGTGCAGTGTATGATCCTCAAATAATTATTGCCCTAACCGTAGGGGCGGGTCTGTGCAGGCACATCACCTTCGAAATCAGCCACCATGCCTGGCTCCGAACCATTGCTAATCAAGGTGAAGACCCGCCCGGTCCTGCCTGCTGAGAGATTATTTATCTAATTTTCATTAACTGCTCTGGATATCTCTGGAAATCTGTCCGGCATTGTCGAACCTTATACGCACCACGAAATACCAATTACGCAACACGCAATGCGCAACACGCAATACGCAATATGCACCACGCAAAGGTAATCTCCGAATGAGCCAGTATCAACCGTCTTTGTTCTCCGAAAAATACCAGCTTGCCCTGGAATCTGTTCTGAAAAGCAATCCCACCGGCGGTCTGGCAGGCTACGAGCTGGAGTGGAACCTTCTCGATTCGCAGCTGCGCCCGCTGCTCACCGTTGGCTCGGGTCCCAGCCGGCAGTCTTTCGTCGACTACCTGCGCTCGGAGTGCCTCTCGCCCTGGATGCGCGGCTTCAGCCAGCTGGAGGTCTTCCACTGGATGATCGAATGGGCCACCCGCCCCTACTACCATCCCCGCGGCGCGGTCTACGAAGGCCGCCTGATGGAAGCCGCCCTGATCAATGCCCTGCATAAGGCGGGGGGCCAGTTCGGCGAGCGCCTGTATTCCTGGCACGGCAACCTGCTCTTCCCGACCTCTGTGAGCCACGCCTCCATCCCGAGTTCCTGGCACATCGCCAAGCGCCGCTACCTGGAGCGCTGCGTTGACCTGTACGGCGACGCCCTGGCGACGGCCGGCACGCATGTCAATCTCTCGCTGCCCGAACCGCTGCTTGCCTGGGACTTCATGCACCTCTCCCCGTCCGAACGCGGTGATTCCCAGTTCGATCGCTACAAGAGCCAGTTCTACATCACCGCCGCCCGGTTGATGCGCGCCTTCGCCGCCCTGTTCATCGCCACAAGCGCCTCCACGCCCCTGCAGGCCCAGGTGCGTGACGGCCAGCCGGCAGTGGTGCTCACCCAGATCGATTCGCTGCGCAACCTGACCTTCCCCAACCCGCCCAGCATCGACCTGCGCGACCTCTACCGCTCCTATGCCGACTATCTGCGGATTTCCTACGACCTGGTGGACCGCGGCGTCCGCTTCGGCAATAACAACTGGACGCCTACGCGGGCCCGCTCCTTCGCCGAGCCGGTCGAGCGCCTGATCGCCGTCACCAGCGAACAGCTGCAGGACCTGTACGCCCGCGGGCTGTACGCCGCCGCGACGGCGGCGGATGAGAATGCGGCCGGTGAGACGGCGGCCGACAATACGGCTATGCAGATCGAGATGCAGAACCTGAAAGCGCGCATCGACCTGCCCATGGCGCGCGTGGAAGTGCGCACCGAGGACGGCGGGCACCCGCTGGAGGTCGACGTGGCCAACCTGGCGCTCAAGCACCTGCTGCTGCTGCGCTTCTACGCCGACGCCGAATTCGGCCGGGCCTTCCGCTACGACGCCGAAGACATCGCCCGCGCCCGCCGCAACGAGGAGCACGCTGCGCGCCACGGGCTGCGCGCCGGGATTGAGAACCCCTTCACCGCCAAGCCGGTGGGGATGAGGGAATTCCTGGCATGGACCCTCTCGGAGGTCCGTCCGCTGGCGGAGGCCCTGGGCTTACGGGAGGACCTGGAGCCTCTCCAGGCAATGGCGGCTGGCGGGCCGAACACGGCGGAACGCCTGCGCGCCCGCCTGCAGGCGGACATGGGCGACGCCGCGAACCAAAGATTCGCTTATAAGCGCAGCCTTCGGCTGCGCGACGACGAGGTGCCGCTGGAGCTGCTCAAGACCCTGGCCGAGGAACGTGAAGGACAGGTGCTGCGGGATGTCGAAAGGATTGCTGAAACCTATTCGGCCTTGAACGGTGAAGCCGCCCGCTTGGGCGAGTTCCTGCAGCGCTCCCGCGATGACGTCCGCCTGGATTACCAGGCGCCCATCCGCTTCCGGCCGCGCCCCGACGCCGTCGTGGAGGCCGCTCACCCGGATAAGACCAGCGAAATCGTGGCGCTGTCCGGACAACTCATCCGTATCCCCTCGGTGACCGCCTGCCCGGAGGAACGCATCGAAGAGGTGCACCGCGCCGCCACCTTTATCTATGACTACTTACGCGACCACGGCCTGGGCGTGCGCTACTACAACCGGGCACGGTATCCGGCGGTTCTCGCCGGTTTTCCCGGCCAGATGGACGCCCCGGTCATGCTGGCCGGGCATTTCGACGTGGTCGAGCCCGAGCCGGATGACAGCCAGTTCGAGCCGCGCATCGACGGCGATTACCTGTGGGGGCGCGGCGCCGCCGATATGAAGACCGTGGTGGCCACCTACCTGGTCTGGCTGAAGGACACCTTGCAGAAAGGCCCGCCTTACCCGCCGGTCAACCTGCTGCTGGTAGGCAACGAGGAGAACGGCGAAGCCGAGCCCATGGGCACGCCCCACGTCCTCAAGCTGTTGGCAGAGGAAGAGTCCGAGGTCGGCGGTCGCACTTACGCCCCGCGGCTGCTGGTCGCCGGCGAGCGCACCGGCGAGAGCGGTACGGACCTGTGGGGTGAGATCTGCACGGAGAACCGCGGCGTGATGCGTTTCGAAATCCTGGCGCATGGCCAGCGCGGCCACAGCGGAGTCGCCGCTGCCAACAGGGATCTCGCTGACGTGCTGCTGGGAGCTCGGGCCGCCGTGACGGCCATCCTCGAGCGCTGCCTGACGCTGAGCAGCCCGGATGGCTGGCAGTCGCAGGTGCGCTTCCCATTCATCCAGCTGGGAACGCCCGGCGTTTACAACATCACCCCCGGCCAGGCGCTGTTGGGCGTCGAAGTGCGCCCCATCCCACAGGACGATGTAGATGCGCTGCACGCCGAGCTTCTGGCGCACTGCGAGCAGCACGGTTTGGAAATGCGGGTTTCGGTGATGGAAGCCGGGATCGCTTGCCAGCCGGACAATCCCTATCTCCTGGCGCTCATCCGCGCCGTGCGGCAGGCCTCCGGAGAGAAACCGCGCCTGGGCCGCAAGCTGCCCGGCACCAGCGCCCGCTTCGCCCCCGGTGGCCAGGGCGTGGTGTGGGGCCAATCCGGGCTGGCTCCCCACGGTCGCGACGAGCGCCACTACATCCCCAGCATCCTGCCCTATTATAGGGCGTTGGATGAACTGGCGGAGGTGCTGGTGGAGACGGAAGGCTGGCCGGAACCGTAATGCATATTGCGTAGTGCGTATTACGTATTGCGCAGGACCGGATGCGTGAGACGGAATACCGAACACGGAACACGGAGTACGAAATACGAAATACGAACTACGAACTACGAAATAGAGACCTGGAGCCATTATTGACAAGACCACGTCCGATCTTTCAAAAACGCTGGTAATAAAATTCGGCGGGACTTCGGTGGGGACGCCGGGAGCGGTGTCGCAGGCGGCCGAGATCGTGCGCCAGGCGCGCGAAGATTGGCCGCGGGTAGTGGTCGTCACCTCCGCCATGGCCGGCGTGACCGACCTGCTTTTGAACAGCGCCGCCCGGGCCGTTAACGGGGACCTGCAGGCCATCTCCCAGGCTGCGCACCAGCTGCGCGAGAAGCACTTCTCCGTCGCCGAAACGCTCGTCCAGGATCCCTTCGAGGTGAGCCTGCTGAAGGACGAGACCGACGACCTGGTCAACATCTTCGAGAACTTGTCCCAGGCCATGGCCGTTCTGGGTGAATCGACGCCGCGCGCCCTGGCAGCCGTCTCCGGGCTCGGGGAGCGCCTGAGCGTGCGCATGCTCTGCCGGGTGCTGCGCGCCATCCCTTTGCCGTGTGAGGTTGTCGAGTCAACCCGGCTGATCGTCACCGACAGCCGCTATCAGGCCGCCCATCCCGACCTGGAAGCCAGCCGCAGCCGCGTGCATGACATCCTGGTACCGCTGCTGGACGCGGAAACCGTGCCGGTGGTCACCGGTTTCATCGCCGCCGATTCGCAGGGAGTCACCACCACGCTTGGGCGAGGCGGCAGCGACTACTCCGCCGCCATCCTGGCTGCGGCGCTTCACGCCAGCGAGGTCTGGATTTGCACCGACGTCGACGGGGTGATGACCGCCGACCCGCACCTGGTCCCGCACGCCCGCACCATCCCATCCCTGACCTACCGGGAAATTGCCGAGCTTGCCTATTACGGCGCAAAGGTGGTGCATCCCAAGACCATTCGCCCGGTCATCGAGGCCGGCATCAATCTGCGGGTATGCAACACCTTCAATCCAGGTCATTTTGGCACGCGCCTGGTTCCCGAAAGGCTGCCAGATCACGCCACGGGGTCTCCGGCTGGCGGCAACCATATCATCAAGGCGGTCACGGCCATTCGCGGCCAGAGCCTGATCACCATTGAAGGGCGCGGCATGCTGGGCGTTCCCGGCGTGGCGGCGCGGGCCTTCGGCGCGGTAGCCGCCACCGGCACCAGCGTGCCGCTGATCTCGCAGGCCTCTTCGGAGCAGAGCATCTGCTTTGCCGTGCCCCAGGAATCGGCAGGGCAGGTGCTCGACTCCCTGGAACTTTCCTTCGCCGGGGAATTGGAACATGGCGACATCGACCGCATCTGGGCCACGGGAGAAGTCGTCATCGTTACGGTGGTCGGCGCCGGCATGCGCAACACCCCTGGTGTAGCCGGGCAGATCTTCAACGCCCTGGGAAGTTGCGGTGTCAACGTGATCGCCATCGCCCAGGGCTCCTCGGAAGTATCGATCAGCCTGGTGGTCGACGCCGCCGACACCGAAACCGCCGTCCGCGCCGTCCACGATCTAATCATAGAACGCTGATAAAATGGAACGCTGATGACGCAGATATGCACGGAAATCCTTCTGAATCCGCGTAATTCAGCGTTCATCCGCGTCATCCGCGTCCAATTCTTACCATGCCTGAAAAAATTCCCGTTGCAGTACTAGCCGCTACCGGCTCGGTGGGCCAGCGCTTCGTGCAGCTCCTGGACGATCACCCCTGGTTCAAGGTCGTCGCCCTGACCGGTTCGCCGCGCGCCGTTGGGCAGCGCTATGATGAAGCTTGCCATTGGGTGCTGCCCGAAGCCATGCCGGGCTGGGCGGCCGCCCTTCCTGTCCAGGCGACGGACCCGGAAAACTTGAGCGTTCCCCTGGTCTTCTCGGCGCTGCCCTCCCGCGTCGCCAGGGAGGTCGAACCCGGCTTTGCCCGGGCCGGGACGATGGTGTGCTCCAACGCTTCGGCCTACCGGCGGGAGCCGGACGTGCCCTTGCTCATGCCGGAGGTCAATCCTGACCATCTCTCCCTGCTGGCCGTGCAGCGTGAGCAGCGCGGCTGGTCCGGCGGCATTGTCACCAACCCGAACTGCACCAGCGCCGGTATGACGGTAACCTTGAAGGCGCTGCAGGATGCTTTTGGCGTCCGGCGGGTCTTTGCCGTGTCGCTGCAGGCCCTTTCCGGCGCGGGTTATCCCGGCGTCGCCTCCCTGGACATCCTGGACAACGTCATTCCTTACATTGAGGGTGAGGAGGAGAAAGTCGAGTGGGAGTCCCGCAAGATGCTGGGCACGCTCCGGGAAGGCGGCGTTGAACTGGCTGGCTTCGCCGTCTCGGCGCACGCCAACCGCGTGGCGGTCAGCGACGGCCACCTTGTGACGCTTTCGGTTGAGCTGGAGAACGGTCATAGGAATGACTCGCATAAGAATGACTCGGCGAGCCTGGAACGGGCAGCTCAGGTCCTGCGCGAATACACTGCGCCGCCTGCCAGTCGCGACCTGCCCTCGGCGCCGCGGCCGGTCATTTTGCTCAGGGACGAACCCGACCGCCCACAGCCGCGCCTGGATCGCCTGGCGGGAGGCGGCATGACCACCGTGGTCGGCCGCCTGCGCCAGGATCCGCTCTTCGACCTCAAGATGGTGGTGCTGTCGCACAACACCATTCGCGGCGCCGCCGGCGGATCGATCTACAACGCCGAGCTGCTCGTCGAACAGGGCTGGTTAGGATAGGACGCGGATGACACGGATGAACGCGGATTTATGCTGATATATAAAAATAATCTGCGTAAATCCGCACCGATCAGCGTCATCTGCGTTCCCTCGTGGGTCCGCTATCCCCTATCCCTTTCCCCTTATCCCCTGCCCCGAGCGACGCTCTCCGTAGCCGCTTTCCCATCTTCGCAACCCATACCGATCCAGGCGGATGGGGATATTTTTCCAGAGCGGGCTCTCGGTCTCGATCTCGCGCAGCATGGCGCGCCGGGCAGCAGCGTTGGGGCCGCACAGGAGCGTCAGCGATCCGCCTTCCCCGCCGGCGCCGTTCACCTTCCAGCCGGTGGCGCCATGCTCCCGGGCGATGGCGATGACCCGCCGGGCATCGGCGCTGATCAGGTCGGGGTGGAGGCGGGCCTGCGCTTCCGTATTCTCGATCATTGCCCGCCCGAGTCCGTTGAAGTCCCCGGCTACGAGTGCCTGCCGTGACCTTGCGGCGGTCTCGCGCAAATCCTCGAGCTGCTTGCTATCCGGTCCTGCATCCTCCAGCCTGGCGATCACCTTCTCGTGGACGTGCGAAGAATCGTGCGATTTCCCCAGGTAGATCAAGGCGATCTCGCGCTCCAGCTCCCACCAGACCGGCTCGGCAATCTTGATCGGGGTGACCTGGGCTTCAGGGTAGGCGCTCACGGTGATATAGTTGATGCCGCCGTAAGCGGAACCCAGCTGGTCCTGGATGCCGCTCTGCCTGCCCAGCATTTCCGTCTCCACCTGGTGGGCCGCCATGGCAGCTGCATGCGGCCCCATCCTCCCCGGCGTCAGGCAATCCAGCGTCCCAACCAGCGCCACGGTGACGGCGGCCGAAGTGCCGGTCGAAGCCCCGCTGGGTGCCTGTGAGAAAATGGAAATTTCAACCGCCATGCCTGGCGGCACTCCCACCTGCTTAATTGCCGCTTCCAGAAGCGGGTGGCGGTCCCACCCTTCCCGTTCCACGCCAACCGCGTAGCGGTCGCCATAATTCTCCACGTCCAGCCAGATCCGTTCGCTGGCGTCCTCCTGCGGATACACCGCCGCCTGCACCTCGGCGTAAGGCGACACGGCGATGTTGAAGACCGCGCCGTATTTCGCAAACCAGGTGTCCGTCCACCCGCCGTTATCGCAGATGCGGATGGGGGCCAAAGCATTGATCACTCTTATCGGTTTCCGTTCTGTCATTGGCTTCGCCATAGTCCCATAATTTTATCCGCTAAGTTTCGCTAAAAAGCACGATTGACTGAACTGCAAACAAATACTTCACGCATCACCTTTCACGTTTTATCGTCACGTTTTATCGTCCGTTGACAGAATCCCCATCCCATAGTAAGATCATTCCCGCCAACCGGCGAGGTAGCTCAGTGGTAGAGCAGGGGACTCATAAGCCCTTGGTCGTGAGTTCAAATCTCACCCTCGCCACCTTTTAAATTTATTGCCAAAAACTCCAAAGCTTGGTGGTCAACCACGGGGCTTTTTCTTTATACCAATTACGCATTACGAATTACGCATTACGGTTTACGGATCACCTCTCAGCGCTCACGAACCATGAGTTTATTGACTTTAATGGTAAATTAAAGTAAATTTATAGCGCCCATGGAAAACCGCCAGACGCTCCGTCTCAACGCCGCTAATCTCAAGGATTTGGAATTTATCCGCAACTTCATTGAGGAGGAGATCAAATCCTACCAGGTTGATGCCTCTGCTGTTTACGATATCCTTCTCTCCGTAACCGAAGTGGCTACCAATATCATCGTGCATGGCTACCGGGGGAAATCGGGCCCACTCGAGATCGAGGTCGGCTGCCAGGGAGATATGATCGTGATCGCTGTGCGTGACCAGGCGCCGCCCTTTGATCCTACCAAGGTCCCTACGCCGGATATCAGCTTGCCTTTAGAGGAGCGACCTCTGGGCGGGATGGGCGTTCACCTCAGCCGCGAGTTTATGGATCACATGTCCTACCGGTACATTCCCGAGAAGGGTAATGAACTGATCCTTAAGAAGAAAGGCGTTGCTCTGCACTAAGTTGTCATGAGAAGCCTTGCGAAGGTTCGCATCCAGTGGCACGCTCTTGTATCGAACCCTTCGCAAGGCTATATCCAAATCAGTAATAGGAGAAGTCATGATGGAAATGACCGTCGAACACGTCCAGGGAACGGATTTGGTCGCCATCCTGGGTCTGCACGGCGCTCTCGATGCCTCCAACTACATGGCTGTGGTCGCGAAAGCCAGGGATCTGTATGAAGGCGGCGCTCGCCGCTTGCTGCTGGATATGAGGGAGATGTCCTTCATGAGCAGTTCCGGCGTGGTGGCGTTGCACAGCATCATTCGGGTGTTCCGAGGCGAACAGCCGCACGACCCGGAGGCGGGTTGGGAGGTCTTCCATGCCATTGACCGGGATCGCAGTTCGGGGATGCAAACCTATGTTAAAATCCTCAGTCCGCAGCCGAAAGTTTCCCTCACGCTGCAAAAAACCGGGATGGACCAATTTTGCGAGATCCACAAGGATTTGTCCACCGCATTGAGCACATTTTGAGTAACTTCCCAAAAAAGGAAGTGGGGGTTTGCAGGTGTGCGCCGCACACCTGCAAACCCCCACCTAAGCCCAATCAATGAGATGAAACCCTTTTAATTGCAGGAGAAGTTGGCGATGAATATCACTGTTACACAAGATCAAGGAAGCGTGCCTGTGGCGGTCTTCCGCATCGAGGGCGAGTTGAACTCGGAGGAGCCCCTGCGCACCCAGGCGGAAAGCGCTCACGCCTCCGGAACGCAGAATATCCTCCTCGATTTATCGCATGTGCCGTATATCAGTAGCTCCGGGCTGCGGGCGATCCATACGATTTTCAACCTTTTACGCAGCGGCAATCCCGAGGAAAGTGGTGCGGCTACGCGGAAAGGCATTGCCGCCGGCACCTTTACCTCTCCGCACCTCAAGCTGCTCAATCCTTCAAAGAATGTCCTGGAGGTGCTCAAGACCGCCGGCTACGACATGTTCCTCGAGATCCACCATGACTATAAAAAGGCCATCGCATCTTTCAAACCCGCCGCACCGTAAACCCCCCGGCAGCCACCGCCATCCCTCGCCATGAAATCCGGTCGCCTAACATCTGAATTGAACCGTCTTCTCTATACCTTGAGTATCCGACCCTATCCCCTATCCCTTATCCCTTCAATCTTTAACTAATCTTCAACCTTTCACCCTTCAACCCTCTTATGGACAGAACCATTATCAGCCAGGTGCCCCTCTTCTCCACCTTAGCCTCCGGCGAGATCGACGCCCTCGCCGCCGAATTGAAAGAGGTAGTGTATCCGGCTGGCACCGAGCTATTCTTGGAGGGCGATCGCGGGGACAAATTTTATATCGTTGTCGAGGGGCAAATCGAGATTGTCAAGGCTCTGGGCACGCCAAACGAACGGCTTTTGGCAAGTCGCGGTTCCGGAGAATTTATTGGCGAGATGAGCCTGCTCAATCGCGATGGCCTGCGCACCGCCAGCGCCCGCACCCCGGCCGACACAAAAGTTTTGGAAATGTCGCGCATGGATTTCGATAACCTGCTGCACCGGGAACCCAGCATTGCGTATGAAATGCTGCGGGTGTTGAGCACACGGCTGCGAGTAGCGCACAACGAATCGATCCGCGATTTAAAGGAAAAGAATCGCCGGTTGGAGGAAGCTTACGCCAACCTGAAGGCCGCGCAGCAACAGATCATCGAAAAAGAAATCCTGGAACGCGAGCTGATGCAGGCGCGCGAGATCCAGGAGAGTATGCTGCCCAGCGTGCTGCCCCGCTTTGAGGGTTATGACCTGGGTGCCCGCATGGTCCCGGCCCGCATGGTGGGTGGAGACTTCTTCGACCTGATCCCCCTGGCCTCGAACAAGTTGGGTCTGGTAATCGGCGATGTGTCCGGGAAAGGAGTCCCCGCAGCCCTCTTCATGGCCCTCACTCGCAGCCTGCTGCGCGCCGAAGCCAGCCCGTCCGCCTCTCCCGAGAAGGTCCTGCACCGCGTTAACCATCATCTGATGGGAATGAATGCCAGAGACATGTTCGTAACCATCTTGTATGGGATTTTGGACGGTGAGCGGCACGAATTTGCTTATGTCCGCGCCGGGCACGAGCTGCCCCTCGTGTGGGAGGAAGATGGCCAGGTGATCACACCGCCGATCGGTGGGGGCCAGCTGGTGGGGATATTCCCCAATCCGGTCCTCGAGACGAAAACGTTAACGCTTAACCCAGGCAGTACGCTGCTGCTCTACACAGATGGCGTCACCGAGGCCAGAAACGAGCAGGGGGAATTCTTTGAGGATGACGGTCTCAAGGCGCTCGTCCCACAGCTGCTTGACCGCTCGGCCCAGGGGATTTGTGATGCCTTGGTCGAGATTCTGACCGATTATCAGGGTGCCGCGCCCCAGGCCGACGATATCACCCTGCTCGCCGTCCGCGCTTTAGCCTGAGCAAAAGTATCCCTGTTCTAAAAACATGCCTTACGTATTACGTATCACGTTTTACGTATTACGTTCGTATGGCATCAGCTTTCCGGTTGCTCCCTGCGCCCCCTTCACAAGATAATATCCCTCCGCGGCACCCGATTCGGTGTCATAAATCACCAGCGTCGGCGGGATATTTTTTCTCCCCACCGGCTCATAGCCCATAATAGTTCCAGGATTGATCAGTAGAGCATCCCCCCGGCTTTCAATCTTAAATATGTGATTGTGGCCATAGCAGACCACATCATAGGCTCCCGAATCGGCTAACGGCAGCGCAATATTGTTATAATGGTTAACGGCGAAACGCTTACCGCCCAGTTCTCCCTGGTAAAATTCGCCCTGGAGGGAAACGTTATCATAGCGCCCAGCAATATTGGTGATGCGGTACAAATCTCCGTCGTTGTTTCCGAAAACGATGTGAATGGGATTGCTGAAGCCTTCCGCCAGTTGGGCCACGATGAACGGAGAACACAGATCGCCGCAAACGACCATCGTTTTGGTGTTTTGCACTCCGATCAGGGCGTCTGCCAGGTTCCATACGTGGTCGTGGATATCTGATAGGATCGCAATTCTCATCACTACCTCCTTTATCTTACGGGTTTGTTACCAATCATAATACGAAGGTTGAATATCATATGCAACTCTATTTTATCCGCCATGCCCAGTCTTTTAATAACGCTTTGACCGGTGAAGACGATTCTGCCGAGAATCGCCTTGAAGATCCTGAACTCACCGACCTGGGCCGGCAGCAAGCCGAAAGGCTTGCGGAATTCCTCAAAAGCGGCAACCCGTTCGGCGGCCGGTTTTGCCAGGAATCTGCCCAGGAGGGTTTTCAGATCAGCCACCTGTACACGAGCCTGATGGTCCGTTCGGTGGCAACCGGCGCGGTCGTTGCCAAAGAACTGGGTCTGCCCCTGGTGGCCTGGGTGAATGTGCACGAACGCGGCGGCATATACCTGGAAGATCCAACCACCGGGGAAGTCACCGGGCTGCCCGGAAAGGACCGGGCGTATTTCGAGGAGCAATTTCCTGGCCTGAGGATACCAGAAGACGATATGCAAGACTCGGGTTGGTGGGATGGTCGCCCATTTGAGCAGCGCGAGCAGTGGCCGGAGCGAGCCCGCGGTTTCCTGAAAGACCTCCTGGAAAGACACGGCGGGACAGGTGACCGGGTCGCCCTGATCAGCCACGGGGGATTTTACAATGACTTCTTGCGCATCCTGCTGGGGCTGCCTGCCGGTACGGATATCTGGTTTACACTTTTTAACGCCGGCATTACCCGGATCGATTTTAACGAGGACAGAACCAGTATCCTTTATCACAACCGGATGGACTATCTACCGCCAGAGCTCATAACGTAATACGCAATACGCAATACGTATTACGTAAGGAAGTATGCTACTGCAATAGACTCAACCAGTAGCGGGCGACGGCGATCAGGAGGATCACTCCCAGCAGGCGGCGCAGATTCGAACCGGAGAGATAACGGGCGCCCAATTGGCTCCCGCCGAGGGCGCCCAAAAAGCCTACGGGCAGCAGGCTCAGGCCCAGCAGACCCAATTCCATGTTGTTGCCCACCACCCGCCCCAGTACGCCGCTAAGCGAGTTGACCAGGATGAACGCTGCGGCAGAGGCGGCGGCTTGCTTTGATGTGCCCCAACCGGTTATCACGATGAGCGGGGAAAGAAAGATGCCGCCCCCGATCCCCAGGATTCCGGAAAGTAGACCGATCACCGCTCCGCTGACCAGGGCTGCCGCCCGGGTCAGGCTAAGGGCCGCCGATGGGTTTTCCTTGAAAAAGAGCATACGGATGGCGATGTAGGTCAGCGTAATGTAGAGCAGGGCGAAGTAAACATCGGCCTGCACCTGGAGATAACCACCGATGAAGGCAGCCGGAACCGAGGTTATCAAGAAAGGCCATAGCAGTTCCGGAACGAAGTGGCGTGCGCGGTAATAAGCTACCAGGGCGATGGCGGAGACCAATATGTTAAGCGCCAGAGCCGTGCTGGCCATCACCTCGGGCGAAATGGTAAACAGGCTCATGGCAGCCAGGTATCCCGAGGCCCCACCGAAACCGACGCTGGCATAGAGGAAGGCGATGGCCAGGACGAACAAGGCCAGGGTGAGCGGGGGCAGATTTTGTGCTTCGATCAAAGTGTGGCCTCCTGGAAAGCCAGTTTTTTTGCTGCTGAGAAAGCTTTTGGATTGAACTCCCGCATTTCGCTAACTGCTATGATACCGCATAAGACCGGCGCAGATCGATGAATCCCAGCGAACGATCTAGCGCCGGTGTTTTCTATAACCGCGAAGTCGCCAAGGAAAAAAGGTTACGCAAAGATTTTTTAGGTTATCCTTTGCGTAACTTGGCGATCTTCGCGTCTTCGCGGTTAAGGGCTGGGTGTTGAGCGGGTTAACCTGGTTTCGCCAGGAGACAGGCGCGGTTAATCGAAGAATGAGTTAAAATTCGTCCATGTCAATTCATATTTCCTCGCCACCCTTCAGGCGCCTGCGCGGGTATGCCTTCGATCCCAGTCTTTCCATCCAGCTCGAGACCGTCCCGATCAATGAGGTAGTATTCAAAGTGCCATGGGAGAGAATGGACATCCTTCAAAAAGGCCCGGTGGGAGAATACCTGGAGGTCGTGGATTATGACCCGGCGAGCCAGTGTTTCTACGAACCCATCGACCTTGATGATCCCTTAGTGATCGCGCAGGATGGATTATCTCCCTCGGAGGGCAACCCCCAGTTTCACCAGCAAATGGTTTATGCGGTCGCCATGACGACGATCAAGAATTTTGAACGCGCCCTGGGGCGGCCGGCCCTATGGGCGCCACGATCGGCACCCGCTACGGCCGATCCGGCAGGCAGCTACGTACCACGACTGCGGATCTATCCCCACGCCCTGCGCGAGGCCAACGCATATTACAGCCCGGCAAAAAAAGCGCTCTTGTTCGGTTATTTCCCGGCGACGACCGACCAGCCAGGGATCCAATTCCCTGGCGGCACAGTGTTTACCTGCCTTTCGCATGACATCGTCGCTCATGAGATCACCCACGCCCTGCTCGATGGCATGCACAGCGGCTTTCTGGAGCCTTCGCATCCCGATGTATTCGCCTTCCACGAGGCCTTCGCTGACATTGTCGCCCTTTTCCAGCATTTCAGCTTCCCGGAAGTCCTGGGCCACCAGATCGCCAAGACACGCGGCGACCTGGCCAGTCAAAGCCTGCTGGGAGAGCTGGCGCAACAGTTCGGTAAAGCCATCGGCAATTACGGGGCGCTGCGCAACGCCATCGGCCGGGTAAATCCTGACACTGGTCAGTGGCAGCCACTGCGGCCCGACCCCCAGGAATATCAAAGTGTGCTCGAACCACATGCCCGCGGGGCGATCCTGGTAGCCGCGGTGTTCGATGCCTTTATTTCTATTTATAAGACCCGCGTGGCCGATCTGCTGCGCATCGCCACCAGCGGAACCGGTGTTTTGCCGGAAGGCTCAATCCACCCCGACCTGGTTAACCGCCTTTCGCAGGAGGCTGCCAAATCCGCCCAGCACGTCCTGACGATGTGCATCCGGGCATTGGATTACTGCCCGCCGTTTGATATGACGTTCGGAGATTATTTGCGCGCCTTGATCACGGCAGACTCGGATATTGTCCCCAATGATGACCGGGGCTACCGGGTCTCCTTCATTGAATCCTTCCGCCGCCGAGGAATTTACCCGCGCGAAGTGCGCACTCTTTCTCTGGACAGCCTCCGCTGGCCGGGCGCGCCGATGCGCAGCGATTTGAGCGGTCTTGAAGCGCTGGCCATTGGACCGCTGATCGCCAGTATTGGGGAATTTGTCAGCAAAACCCGTTTGATTACAGGACGCCAGGAGCTGTCTGCCGAAACAGAGAAAACCATGGCAGCGCTTCATAAGGTAATTGACGAAGGGCTCAGAGATTCCGCCTGGTTCGAGGAATTAAGCGGATTGGCGCTCAGCCGCGATACCCAGATCCCGGGACTCGAGACGGATGCGGACGGCGACCCGTTGTTCAAGGTCCACGCCGTAAGGCCGGCGCAGCGAGTCGGTCCGGATGGGAACCTGGAAAACCAGATCATCATGTCCCTTGTCCAGAAGCGCCGAGTTCCGCTTTATGAGAGCTCACCGGATTCCCAGAAGTTCCTGTTTAGGGGAGGCGGAACGCTGATCCTGGATCTCGATGAACAGACGCTGCGCTACAGCATCACCAAGCCGATCAGTGATGAGCAGCGTTTACAGCGGCAGAGAATTTATCTGCGCGACCAGTCCGGGCGCTCCTTACGGGCAACCTATTTCGGCGGGCGGATGTCGGGAGATCAGGCCGAGCCCTTCGCGCTGCTGCATAGGGAATTATGAATAGAAAATTCACTGGCGGTCAATGTTCTTAAAACGTCTAAGACTTTGGTTATTACGGATCTTCGGGAAGTCACAGGAGTCGTTAATGGTAGATCAGAATGAGGCCGGCAAGAAATCTGGCGTTGCGTCGGTTCGCGTGCGCATGTATCGTCCTGGGCTGGGAGATTGTTTTCTCATCACTTTTCAAACCGAGGAAAAGGATTTTCACATGCTTGTCGACTGCGGTGTCTTTCTGGGCACCAGCGGTGGGGCGGACCAGATACGAAAAATCGCCCGAGATTTGGCCGCGCAGACTAGCCAGCATCTCGATGTAACAGTTGCCACGCACGAGCATTGGGACCACCTGGCAGGGTTTATCTATGCACAGGAAGTTTTTGATGAATTCGAGATCAGCCAGGTATGGCTTGCCTGGACCGAGGACCCGGCCAATCCACTCGCCCGGCAGCTGCGTGCCGAACAGGAAGCCCACCTGAACGCCCTGCACCTTGCCCTGCAAAACATTAAGGACCAGCTGGGCGATTACGGATCGGGAATTCAGGAGCTGCTCAATTTCTCCGGTGAGGCCCTGGCTGCCTCTGGAGGCAGATCGACCCGGGCCGCTTTGGAATATCTCGCAAAGCACAAAAGCGCCAGAATCAAGTATTGTTATCCGGGGAGAAAACCCCTGATCCTTGACGATCTGCCGGGCGTTCGTATCTACGTGCTCGGCCCTCCTGAGGATGAAACCCTGATCAAGCACAGCGAGCCCGGCGCATCGGGCGATGAAGTCTATCACGAACTTACCCGCCTCAACCTTTCAAACAGTTTTTTTGCGGCTTTGCCGTTAGATGCGGAACGCGATCAATACAGCGCCATCCGGGATTTGTCCTTTCCGTTTGACGGGCAATACCGGATATCGCTGGAGGATGCCAGGCAAGATGCTTTCTTTGGCGAATATTATGGATTCGATGAGGCGAAAAAGAGCGAAAATGCCTGGCGGAGGATCGATACGGACTGGCTGGATCTGGTGGGTGAGCTTGCCTTGGCGCTCGACAACGACACCAACAACACCAGTCTGGTCCTGGCAATAGAACTGGTCGAGTCCGGCAAAGTTTTGCTCTTCCCCGCCGATGCGCAGGTTGGCAACTGGCAGTCCTGGCAGAAGCTCGAGTGGGAAGTGGATTCAGGGAACGGGCAGACGAAAAGGATTCGAGCCAGGGATTTGCTGGAACGGGCGGTGCTGTACAAAGTGGGCCATCACGGCAGCCATAACGCGACCCTGCGAGAACTCGGGCTGGAGATGATGACGAGCGATGAGCTGGTGGCAATGATCCCGGTGGATCAGGAATTCGCCGGGAAGAAGAAGTGGAACATGCCCTTCGATCCATTGCTGCGCCGTTTGAAGGAGAAAACCCGCGGCCGGGTGATCCGCTCAGATTTAGGAATTCCTGATGAGCAAGAGCTTCTCTTATCTCCGGCAGAACGCGCCGCTTTTCGCAATACCACGCGAGAAACCGATCTTTTCATCGATTACATCATTTCCGGTCGGTCCCAATAAGCGAATTATGCTCCTAAAATAATTACCGCCGCAGCGGTAGGGGCGGGTCTGGGCAGGCATATTACCTTTCAAAATCAGCCACTATGCCGGGCTCCGAAACATTGCTGATCAAGGCGAAGACCCGCCCGGTTCCGCCTGTTCAGAGATTATTTATGTAAATTTCATCATTCGCCGGATCTCTAAGTATGCTGAACCATGGGAGGTCTTTTCGACATTGAGATTCTCGTTGCAACTTTCGCCCGAAATCTACGTATACCTGGATAGAAGAAAGTTGAACAGGAGGCGAATTATGGGATTGATAAAACTCATCTTGGGATTGATCGGCGGCTTGATTGGGCTGGTTGTTGGCCTGGTCGTCGGTGCTATCGGATTGGTTGTGGGATTGTTCGGCGCAGTTTTCGGCATTGGAATTGCCGTACTGGTCGGGCTGCTGTTGTTATCTCCGCTGGTTATCCTTTTTTTGTTGGTTTTTTAGACAAGGCATTCGCTTGAGTAATCAGGCTAATCTGTCAGCCTGAACCGCGAAGGGAAGATAGGCTCCTGAGCCCCTCGCGTTCTGGATCGTTCTAACCTTGCCGCCACAGGGAAAGGCGGCAAGGTATTTAATGCGCGGTCCTTTGCTCCTGA
>Ga0209640_10001785_pt1 | contig 18544 bp, 18 predicted proteins | sample RifCSP10_1_FD_184018 | JGI IMG/M metagenome (GOLD analysis project Ga0209640, IMG submission 184018) | Soil microbial communities from Rifle, Colorado - Rifle CSP2_sed 10_1 (SPAdes) (version 2) | ecosystem: Environmental > Terrestrial > Deep subsurface > Rock core/Sediment | place: Rifle... | reverse complement strand
CTCGGGTCGTTGCAGGATGATGCATCGTTGCGGTTTGTGGGCCGCGAGACGGATAGCCTCGTCGAGCAGTGGTTTGTATTCGACGACGCGGTTGGGTTCGATGCCGCAAGAAGCTGAAACGATTATTTTGGGCTCGGCATCGTCAATGCGCTTGGCCAGTTCAGGGGCGGCAAAACCGCCAAATACGACCGAGTGTATCGCGCCGATACGTGCGCAGCCGAGCATGGCGATGACGGCCTCCGGGACCATCGGCATGTAGATGATGACCCGGTCTCCCCTGGCGATTCCCTGGCTGGTGAGCATACCGGCGAAGCGCGCGACTTCATCGCGCAATTGCCGGTAACTGAAGGTCTTTATGGTTTGAGTGACCGGGCTGTCATAGATCAACGCCGGCTGGTCGGCGCGTCCGCTTTCAACATGACGGTCCACGGCGTTGTAGCACGTGTTGAAGAGACCGCCGGGAAACCACCGATAAAAAGGCTGTCGCGTATCGTCCATGACGCGCTCCCATTTTTTGTGCCAAAAGAGGGAATGCGCGGCCTCGTCCCAGAAATTTTCGGGATCGGCAACCGAACGGAGGTACGTAGATTGGTACGTGCTTGCCATGGTAACCTCACCTGAAATGATTCGGGTCAGCGGGTGTGCGACTGAACCAGTGAAAATATTTTTATTTCCCTTCAAACAGCAAGTCGGTGATGAATGCCAATTCCGCCAAGCCCTTATTGAACCCCACGCGGGTTTTTTGCTCAAGGTATATCAAAAACTCAATTTTTCCGTGATGAATCGTGATCGAGCCAAAAGGCCAGGCCTTGAGCGTTTATTTTCAAGTCGCCCGCCAGCAACAGTTCAATCTGGTTCTCATCGAGTTTGCAACCGTGCCGCGCGAGGCGGGGATATAGAATATCGCGCTGACCCTGTATGAGCCGCCCGAGGCGATCGGCTCCGGCCGCCCTGACCTGGCTACCGAGTTCCACGTAGGCATCCAGTAACTCGTGCATATCCCGGGCTAAACGGTCAACTTCCGTGACAAAACCGAAATGGGTCAGGAAGATCCGTCGTGGGCGAAGACCCGCAAGCCGGTCGATGGTGGCATGATGCGCCGGAGGATCGAACTGCACCGGTGGCGTGGCGGGAAGGATAAACGCCCCTTTCAGCGTGTCGAACTCGCGGTACGAGACACCAAAAGTGTCGCCGGCAAAGATTCCGCTACTGTGGTTGTCGACAACCGCAAAGTGGTGGCGTGCATGTCCGGGTGTGTCGAGAAACAGCAATTCGCGTCCATTGAAATCCAGTGTGAAATGATCGGGCGCCTCGATGACGCGGTCGGCAGCTACCGGTAATATGTCGCCGAAGTACCTTGCCACCCACTCCGGTCCATAAACATCGGTGACCCCGGCAATAAGTCTGCTTGGATCGATCATGTGGCGCGCCCCGCGCGGATGAATCACAAGACGGGCATTGGGAAAATTCCGCATCATGGCCCCCGCACCGCCGGCATGGTCAAGATGTACATGGGTTGGAATGACGAAATCGACGTTTTCAAGTGGAATCCGTTTGGCGCGTAACACGCGTATCACTCCGGGCACCGACAGGCTGGTACCGGTGTCGATCAACGCTGCCCGATTTCCCTCGACAATAAGATAAATAGCCGCGAGCCCACGGCGCTGATAATCGGCGTCTATAAGGCTGATCCCGTGATCGAAATCCTGGAAGTGCGGTGCGGTCATGATCTGCAGAAAGGACGGCGCATTATGATTCAGAGGCCTGTTTGGCACAACCATGGCACTGTCGAATTTCACATTTCCGAATTAGGATAGCGGTCGGTTTACGGTAAGATCAGTATTCTATTACGCCAAATATTCGGAGCGCGTCATGACGCTTGTACAAAAAACAAATAATAATCGCCTTACCGGAATTAGAACCCGGGTCCAGTCTGGGATGAATCGTGCAGGACGAGTTCAACTGTTCAGCGAAACGAAGGGTCAATGGCGCTATGACGTGGTGATTGCTTTGATATCTTGTATGATGAAACCCCGCCTTAGCGATCGTCACTATGGAAGATAACCGCATCAAGGAACCGGAACCCGGGATCAGCGGACAGTTCGCTTTGGCCATTACCGACCAATCCGGCATTACCGAAAAAACCGCCACCAGCGTAGGAACCCGCCTATAGTGGCATGAAAATCCGGTCACGAATTTTATCGTGTTCAACCACGACTCCGGGAAGACCAGTGGGATACGGGATACCAATAAGAGTTTTTTGCATGCGCGTCATGTTCGCAAAATCACCGAACGTCGGGCGTGGGAGGCCTTTGGGCAAGCCGAACAAAATGAATTTACCCGCCTGTCCTTTCGCGGCCTGCTGGGGGGCACTTTGCGCCAGGTAATATATTAAGATGGAAGATGACAGAGTTGCTGCAGTTACCGGCGTTGGAGGCTTTTTCCCGCGCGAAGAGCGCGACGCAAGCCCAGGGGCAACCAATGCCGGGGTAGATACGCTGTTACGCGGAAATTTTTATGTCGTTGTGAAGTACCGGTTGAATGAAACCGTCCGCTTTGGCAGCGCCACGTATTACCAGCCAGCCACCGGTGATTTCCAGGATTTTCTTGCATTGGAACAGGCCTCGCTTCAGGTCAAGCTGACCGACCGGCTTGATCTGAGTTTCTCACTGGAAATAACGCATGACAGCCACCCGCCACAATTTTTCGATCAAACCGATGTAATCTGCCGTACTGGTATCGAATACCAGTTCTGACAGTATTTTGTTCATGTAGAAACTTTCAAATAGAATGAAGTTTCCGGCCATCGCGCGGCAGAGTCCGTCATCGGCCCCTGATCTGGAGAAAAGGCATGTCCAAGAAGTTAAACCGCTACAGTTCCCGTGTAACCGAGCCCAAGTCCATGGGCGCCTCCCAGGCCATGCTCTACGGCGCCGGGCTTACGCAAGACGACATGAGCCGTGCCGAGGTCGGTATTGCTTCGATGTGGTGGGAAGGCAACACCTGCAATATGCATCTGAACGATCTTGCCGCCAAAGTGAAGGAGGGCGTGAGTGCCGCCGGTATGGTGGGCCTGCGCTTCAATACCATTGGCGTCAGCGATGGCATTTCCATGGGCACGGAAGGCATGAGTTATTCTTTGCAGTCACGCGACCTCATTGCCGATTCGATTGAAACGGTCGTAAGCGCGCAGTGGTACGACGCGCTGATCACGCTGCCCGGGTGCGACAAAAACATGCCCGGGTGTCTCATCGCCATGGCCCGGTTGAATCGCCCGGCGATCATGGTTTACGGCGGCACCATCAAACCCGGATACAGCCGACATCGGGAGACCCTCGATATTATTTCCGCGTTTCAGAGCTACGGCGAATTCATCGCCGGAAAGATCGACGAAGCAACGCGCACGGATATCGTGCAGCATGCCTGTCCCGGAGCCGGGGCCTGCGGAGGCATGTACACCGCAAATACCATGGCGAGTGCCATCGAAGCACTCGGAATGTCGCTTCCGTACAGCTCATCCACACCTGCGGTCGAACCGGGCAAGCTGGATGAATGCCTGAATGCCGGGAAGGCCATTCGTCACTTGCTCGAGAACGACATCAAGCCGCGCGATATCATGACTCGCAAGGCGTTTGAAAACGCCATGACGATCGTAATGGCGCTGGGCGGCTCCACCAACGCCGTGTTGCATCTCATCGCCATGGCCCGCGCGGTTGATGTTCCGCTGACCATCGATGATTTCCAGATTATGAGCAATCGTGTTCCATTTCTTGCGGATCTCAAACCTTCCGGAAAATACGTGATGGAAGACCTGCACCGTGTCGGCGGTACGCCCGGTGTGATGAAGTATTTGCTTGGCAAGGGCTTGCTGCACGGAGAGTGTCTTACCGTTACCGGAAAAACCATCGAGGAAAATCTGGCGCGTCTTCCCGGGCTAAAGGCCGGTCAGGATGTAATCATGCCGCTTGAAAAACCAATCAAGCCGACCGGCCATATCCAGATACTCAGAGGCAATCTGGCGCCGGGAGGATCCGTCGCCAAACTCACCGGCAAGGAAGGGATGCGGTTTTCCGGTCCGGCACGGATCTTCGAATGCGAAGAGGACATGCTGCGGGGCCTCGAGCGAGGTGATATCCAGAAGGGCGATGTGGTGGTGATCCGCTATGAAGGTCCGAAGGGCGGACCCGGGATGCCGGAGATGTTGACCCCGACTTCGGCGATCATGGGAGCGGGATTGGGGAAAGACGTAGCCCTGATCACCGATGGTCGGTTCTCGGGTGGGTCGCACGGATTTATCATCGGCCACGTGGTGCCGGAAGCGCAGGAGGGCGGGCCCATCGGGCTGGTTCGCAATGGGGACGTCATCACGATGGATGCCGCAAAAAATGAATTAAGCGTCGCGGTCAGTGACGCTGAAATGGCAAAGCGTAAAACGGATTGGAAGATGCCGCCATACAAGGCGACGCGTGGAGCGCTTTATAAATACATCAAGTGCGTCAAGACCGCATCAGAAGGCTGTGTTACAGATGAATGACGCCGCTTGGTTGACTCGTCGACAGTGTCGTATCACGTTGCCACGGTGAAATTTTCCATAGTGCCTGGCCCAGGTGAATCCGGCTTTCCGGCAAGTCGACGATCTTCCTTGAAATACTTTATTCCCAGTGCGTAAATATTACTCCGCGGGAGAAATGAATTCTCGACGAATGAACCGAGAAACCGCGCTCTGCCGGATTACGCAACCCTTCTGTACGATACAGATTTCGCAGAATTGTGCCCCGGAGTCAGGGTGGTTACGTTGTCGGCCCTGTCGTCACTCTCTGACACTTTTATCTGAGATTTAGCCTCAACGTCACTGGCAGCATACGAGCTGGCGTTGATGGCGAGGTATATCCCGTAAATCACGGCCGCGATAGCCAGTGCCTGTCCCAACATCACCAAAGTTTGCAAAATCACGCTTAGCATATTGATGGTCTCCACAAAATTCAGTATTTACTTGTCCTTTATTGGCAATCTTGGAGAGCCGCTCATCGCATCCAATGCGAAAACGATACGCTCCCCGACAGTTTTAGATGCATTGAACGTGCCAATTTTGGAATAACGATCCCACGCATCCAGGCTTGGACGAGGGAGAAGTAATGACCTTTGTAATTCAAATAGTTATATAACAGGTGGCGCCTCGGAGTTTGCCCCATTTTTCCCAGGGCCAGTATGAAATAGCTGCCGACAGGTACCAAACAAAGGCACGGGAAATACGGATTACGCCTTTGAATCAAGAGTCTTGATCTGTCCATGGATGGGCATATTTTTCTTGGCTAATGAAAGTCCTTTATTCGGATGGAGCAGCGGCTGGCATATTTTCTGCATCTATATATCCCAGTTAAGTTAAACAATCGGGTAGCTGCTGTCGAAAACCCGACTGGAAGCGGGAATCATGACTAACCAAAATGGCACAGGCAGGTCGGTTTATAAAGGCACTGAGCGTCGTAAAATGTCGCGTCGCTTCACAGCGGATCGACGGAAAGAAGTACGCTGGGAACCAAGCAAATCTCCCCGTCGAGCAACTGCAGGACGCCGCACTACCGACCAGTTAAGTGTCTTTGACAAGCGCTGAAGAATAATTATTTCAGCTTGCCTCGTGTGGTGATGACCACCGGGAGATATATCAAGAGATCCCTGAGCCAGGATCCGAATGCCTCCGTTTGATAAATTAGTAATCCCTTAAGATTCGCTTTCCAGCTATAACCAGTTTTTATCACGCCTTGAAAGGCACTTTCCAGCCGAGGATCGGTGGCATAACAACGGCCTGGAATGGCTAAAATAGCCATGAAAGCCCGTAATAATTTTCCACTTTCGTATATTTATTGATATTTAGCGGTTTGGGAATGATATTCTTCGTCGACACGCAAGTTCCCGGGGAGAGAATATTGGATACGGAAAAGCGCGCCAGTATCAGGAAACGAATTTCACTCAATGTCCTTATTAATCACGATCTAACTTATTCCAAGCGCTGGAAAATTCGCGACCTCAGCCTGAACGGTGCTTTGTTGGAAATGTCAAACGAAGAGTTTTTACCGGGCACACCAATTGAAGCCGTGATTCTGCTGAAAGAACATGGACAATCTGACTTATATCGGTTACCTGCGGAAGTTGTGCGCTTGAACAGCGAAGGACTGGCCCTGAGGTTCGGGAACTACGATAACAATACCTATACCGCCTTGGTAAATCTTTTGTACAGTTCTTAATCCTAATTATTATTTCGAGCGATACAATTCTCCGCGCATGGTAGAGTCCACCGCTCGGGGAAGCATGAGTTCGTCTCGGGAAAAAATATAACCGCAACAACACAAAACGGATGTCACAGGCAGTACGGTTTTACAATGCATGCATTCCTTGGTTTCGGTGTTATTGTAAGCTTCGATAATTTTTTCCGCTTTTTCAGCCTGCTGTGTCTTGAATTTTTCAGTCGGTTCGCTGGTTTGGACGGTGCCGTCCGGTGTTGCCGGAGTCAGCTGTTCATTCGAGGCCTGAATAGTTTCACGAATCACCGCAATCCTCGCCATTTGCGCATCTCTTTCATCACGCAAAGAGAGGGCTTCTTGAACAGACTGAAGCAGGTGTTCAGTTTTTCGCAGATCGAGAGTATCGCTTGTTAATTCGGCGCGAGCTGCTTCAACGGCTGCCACGATTTGATCGATACGTGCAGCTAAATAGGCCGCAAACAGCTCTTCTTCTTGCAATGCCTGCTCATCGGAATGTTGTGAATCGTGGGTATCGTTTTCGAACTGGTGTCCACAGCTGCAACGCGCGGTATCGTTAGGCACGACGGCGCTGCATTCCGGACAGGGTTTTTGGTAAATGTTGTATCCGGCCATGTGATATCCTGATCCGAGCAGTCTTCCCTAAAATATGGTGCTTTTAAAGTATAGACTCCGAATTTCAATTCGCTGTCAACATGACGTTTTCAGAGATGATCGGGAAATACGAGCCGATGGAAGGGTTATTCGCCTATTTTCCCCGTAAATTTATCGCCTGATAAGTTAAATCCTATGATATGGGTCAGCTGTAATATTCGTGGTTATACATGAATTTAGGATCGACCTGCGGCTGTCCCGTGGCAGCAAACCCTATTCTGGCACTAGCCGCAACGCGCTTAACTTTTACCTGTTTCCGTGATGACTATTTTCACCTCGGCAAATCGACACATTTCCACCGGCGTTTCCTCTCAAAAGCTGTAACGGTGCTTCCCGGCGAGTGCCTGCAAGGAAGTAAACGTATTCATCGAAACGGCCGCGAAATATGCAGTTAGTTTCATGCCCCGGAGGCAAAATATTGCCTGATCAGTAACAACGCCACCCTTGCTGAACGCCTGTGCGCTGCAGCGAAGGTATCGGTTACACTTTGAATTATTTTTAAGTTGAGGGTCAATGAGCCACGCGTATGAAGCCAAGAAGCAGCGTTTAACGCAGAATCTACGCGTGTACCGTGGAGAGGGCATTCGTCTCGGTAAAACGACCTCCAATTTGTTTCGTGACCGCCGGCAAGTTCCCGCGCGAACGCTGGATGTCCGGGATTTCAATGACGTGCTATCTGTTGATGTCGCCAACGGCGTTGTCGAAGTCGAAGGGATGACGACATACGTAAAACTTGTAGCAGAATGCCTCAAAAATAATGCGCTTCCTGCCGTGGTGCCGCAACTTAAGTCCATAACGATCGGAGGGGCCACTGCGGGTTGCGGGATTGAATCGTCTTCCTTCCGCTACGGTCTGGTACACGAAACAGTGCGGGAGATGGAGATCCTCCTGAGCGATGGCCGGACAGTTTTGTGCACGCCGGATAACGAGCATCGCGACCTGTTTTATGGGTTTCCTAATTCTTATGGAACGTTGGGATACGCTTTGAAGCTCAAAGCCATGGTGGTTTCGGTGAAACAATTCGTAAAACTGACTCATCTGCAATACTCCGACCCTCAAGTTTATTTCGCGGATTTATCGCGCTATTGTGACGATAAGGAAATCGACTTCATTGATGGGGTTGTGTTCGACAGGAGCAGGATGGTATTGACAATCGGTCAGTTTACAGATGATGCGCCCTATACCAGCGACTATACTTATAAAAAAATCTATTATAAATCTCTGCTTGAACGTTCCGAAGATTTTCTGACAACTGAAGATTACATTTGGAGGTGGGATACAGACTGGTTCTGGTGTTCGAAGAATCTGTACGCCCAGAATCCAATCATTCGCCGGGTTTACGGCCGGTCGAGATTAAACTCGATCACATATACAAAGATCATGCGCTGGAACAGCCGTTGGAAGCTGTCACAGGTTCTTGACAAGTTGCTCGGCGTGCACGCCGAATCCGTGATCCAGGACGTGGAAATACCAGTCGATCATGCGCACGAATTCTTGTCGTTTTATCACGATAAGATTAAATTTATGCCGATTTGGATATGTCCTACACGCGCGTACAACCCTAATGTTGTTTACGATCTTTATCGGATGGATCCGAAAAAACTTTATATTAATTTTGGTTTCTGGGATGTGATACGTGGACGACAAAATCTAGCACCGGGATTCTACAATCGTATGATCGAGGAAAAAGTAATCTCATTGGGTGGAATGAAATCGCTGTATTCAGACTCTTATTATTCTCCAGATCAGTTTTGGAAAATCTATAATAAGCCCATGTATGATCGCCTGAAGAAAAAATATGATCCGGACGGCATGTTCAAGGATATTTATCGCAAATGTGTGTTCAAGGAATGATGCGACATCTATAAGCGCAAGGCAGCAAAGTTATCGCGTGATTATTTTGGTAAAAAACACACACCTGTCGCGAAAGACAGACATACCTGGATGATGCGCCTGATTTACAAAGCAGCGGCTGGTTTCTGCAGATTATCGGCTTGTGCATGACGGTCGTCTGGTTGGCGGAGCCAAAATAAAACCTACGCCGTTGCGTGTCTATACTTGTAATTCCCCTGGTTTTCCGCCCTAATAGATGCTCGCGTCCAGCTCATCTTTACCGGGCGTAGGGAAACGATAAATCGAAATCCTCGGGTTTGTCGGCAAGTCGTACAAGGAGGGTCGCATGAGTGAAGCATGGCGTGGCGCAAAGATGGATCCGATAAAACCAGTCCATAGCGAAGTATCTGCTGATTCCGCGGAACTGGCGGAGGCCATCAAGGCCTTGCAAACACAACTCGCGGATCTGCGTAAAATTGTTCAGGCGGCAAAAGTTCCTACCGACAGGAATATCGAGCCCACAAGACGTCAATGACGACAATTTAGCTAATTCGAACTTCAATTAACATCATCTGTTCGTTTCACACGCGAACCTCACGACTTCCGGAAGCATTCCTAACTCCGGATTCCCTTTGCGCTTCATCCTCGAGTGGGGTATGTGCAGTTCACAATATTCTGAACTGTCCGACCAGCGGATTTGATTCCGGATAAACGCGGGACAGCGGCACTTAAATTGTCGTATCGTTGACTAGAGTAGATCGGACTTAATAATCCATATTGCTCGGTACAGGACAGCTGTATGAAATTCTTGACTATTTTCGGCCTTTTATGCCTGGATTCAGAATGCTCAGGATGCCTGCGATGGCACACAGTCAAATTAATTACGAAAAGTGGTATCGTATAGCGCCAAGACAGAAGAAATGGCTCTAGAAATGAACAGTATATAGATATACAGAGCGAATGATGAAAATTAATAATGGCATCGCAATGGATGCAACGAATTTACAGTACCAATCAGGGTAGAGGAGTGGTCGAGTCATGTATATACGGTATTTCGGCCTGCATGAAAATCCGTTTTCCATCCCGCCGGATCCTCATTATTTATACTTGAGCCGCAGCCATCAGGAAGCATTTGCTCATCTGCAATACGGGTTAAGTGAAAACGGCGGGTTTGTGCAACTTACCGGTGAAGTGGGCACGGGTAAGACGTTACTTATCCGCACACTGATGGAACGCGTACCCAAGGAGCTGGATGTCGCGCTAGTCCTGTATCCGGTGCTAAGTGTACACGAATTTGTCGCGTCCATTTGCGATGAACTGCGCATCCGGCACTCCGGAGAGCGGTCTAGCCTCAAACAATTAATCGACTTGCTAAATGCCCACCTCCTTCAGACACACGCGCGCGGCAGGCGAACAGTACTAATTATTGATGAAGCGCAAAACCTAAACCGAGAAGTTCTGGAACAGATCCGGTTGCTGACTAACCTTGAAACGACAAAACAGAAATTGCTGCAAATTATTCTCATCGGCCAACCGGAACTTTCCAGCCTGCTGGCGCAACGGGATTTACGGCAGCTCTCTCAGCGGATTACGGCGCGTTGTCACCTTGAAGCGCTCACTCGAAAGGAAACCTTCGAATATATCTTCCATCGGTGCCGTGTTGCCGGAGCGAAATCCCTGTTATTCAACAGAACCTCCATGGAACGTGTTTACGCCTTGTCCGGAGGCATACCAAGATTGATCAATATCATCTGCGATCGAGCGTTGCTCGGATGCTATGTGCGCAATAAAACAGTGGTAGATCCTTCGGTCGTGCGACGCGCGGCAGCGGAGGTTGGGATTGGCAAGCTTACCGGCACGCGGTTGCTTTTTCGGGCGCTTGTACCGGCATCAGCCGCGGCATTGTTGCTAATCGTGGCAGGTTGGCAGATGCCGACGCTGTTTAACTCCATTTCACCCGGTGACAAGGTTGCTATTGCCTTAGCGTCGCCCCAGTCGACAGCAAAAGAGTCTTCTCTGCCTGTTCCGCAAAATACGACTACTGCTGATCTTAAAAGTAATTCTGGCTCGATTCCTATTACTTCACTTAGTGACCAGAAGTCGGCTGTCCCCAATCAAGCCCCGAAGGTTTCATTGGAGATGAAAATTGCCGATCCCGCGGTGGCCACGGATACCGAGTCGGCCATGCAAAGGCTGTTTGATCTCTGGGGACTCGACTATACCGCCTTGGCCGGGACAACCGGTTGCGAGCGTGCCTTGCATGCCGGATTGCACTGCTTATATCAAACCGGGACATGGAACAACCTTCGCATTTACAATCGTCCTGCAGTTATTGAGCTGCGGGATGTGGCCGGCCAAAAACACCATGTGCTCGTGGCGTCTATGACGGGTGACTCGGTATTGCTGGAAATGGGTGATCATCGACAAGAAGTTGCCATAAACGAGGTAGGGCGCCTGTGGTTTGGAAAATATTTTATTCTTTGGAAACCGCGTGCGCCGGAGCATGAAACATTGCGGATCGGTGATCAACGAGAAACGGTAGTCTGGTTGCGCGACGCCTTGGCGCGCTACCGTAGAGAACCGATTCAAGCTCAACCGAGTGATCTTTTTGACGAGGAGCTTGAATACCAATTGAAAGAATTCCAGAGTTACTACCGGCTCGCGGAGGATGGCATCGCCGGACGTGTCACAATCGCGCAATTACACGGCTACCTACCGGAAAAGTCACCCATGCTTGATACGGAATCTGTCCTTGTGAAGGCGCGGTGAACATGTCATATATTCTTGACGCGTTAAAAAAATCCCAACAGGCACGACGGCGCGGTTCTGTGACGATCTCCCGCGGCAGCGTACATAGAATTTCTCCGTCGTTGTCGGACAACGGCTTGTGGTTCACGGCGGGAATTATTATGCTGATGGGTGTAACGACCATTGTTTTTCTCTTCTGGCGGAACACGCCGGATCGGACACCAGTTTCACTCCCGGAGACGGTCACCAGCGAAGCTGTTGCTCAGCCAGCAGGTGTTTCATTAAAAAATGATATCCCCCGATTCGTGCCTCCGGACAAACCTGCCACTAGCACTTCCCAGGTTCGCGATCTGGCGGAGGAAGCCAGGGTTACTGCTCCCACCGTTGCTGTAGCACGGCAAAAAGCCATGGTGATCAAACCAGATGGCAAAGCCGCGGCGGTAAATTCAAATCAACAAATGAATTCTTTATCGCCAATCTCTCTGGTTTCGGATGACACGCCGCTATTGCAGCAAATGCCCACGGAATTTCAACGCGCATTGCCTCGCTTGGCAGTGACCATTCACGTGTATTCGCCGCAGGAATCGCAGAGAATTCTATTCATTAACAACCGGGAATATCACAAGGGTGACCATATCGAGAGCGATATTTCGGTTGAAGAAATTGTCCCGGACGGAGTTGTTCTGAGTTTCCGGGGGGAACGATTCAAACTCGGACGGCCACGCTGATTATGATTTTTTATTTGCTTACCTTGGATCGACAATTACAGAAGAAATCTCTTTCTGCTGATTATCCCCGCACGGCGCCAAGACAAAATCATCAACGCGGCAACGCACACGCCGTTATCTGAACAGCTTGGAAAATTCTGCCCGATCTTCCTCGCTTAAGGAAAGCGGCGGAATAAGTTGTTCGCTGGATGAAAACTCATAACCGCATCGACAGCGTGTAATTTTCGAATCAACACTGGCTGTGCAGTTGGGGCATTCTTTTTTATTTTCCAATACATATAATCTGGGCGCAATTTTTGTCGCTGCGAAAACCTGCACAGTTGCTTTGGGTTCTGGAATGGACTCCGGTGCATTCTTTTGCACGTTTGTGGGATCCGGTTTCGTTTTTTTTGCTGCGCGAAGAATTTTTTCTGCCTTGGCTGCTTGTGCCTGACGGAAAACGGAGTTGGGTATTGCAGTCTGCGCGGGTACGGGTGCCTGTCCTTTCGGTATGCTGACCGGTGTCGTAATCGGATTTGATTTCAGCTGGACAACAGGCTGGTGTGACCGTCGCATGCCGCTGAGGGGCGCACGGGGTTTTTCTGTTGCAAGCATTTTTCTTTTCAGGGGCCGTTGCACAGGTTCTGCATTGACAAGATCCGATGCAGATACCGGCGGTTTTTTCTCACCGCGGGTGGCGGGGGCTGTGCTTATAGGCTGTTTAACGGACGATAAGACTTTCTTCAATTCGGCGATTTGGGAAGACTGCATGGCCAATGCCGTCTGGGCGGCTTGTGCCTCGTGAATCGCCGAGGTAACGCGGTTGGATTTTTCCTCGTTTGTCGGGTCGCGCGTGAATTCGGCCTGTGCAGCCGTGATGGCGTTTGCAGCCTGTTCTGCGCGTGCTGCAAGGTAATTTTCGTAGAGTTCCTCCGCCTTCAAACGTATCTCTTCCGACGAAAGCGAAGTGTCCGTGTTGTCTTGATCAAATTGGTGACCACAGGCGCACATATCGGTATCCAACGATACAGTGGCCATGCAACTGGGACACACCTTTTGAAATATACTTCTCGATGTCATGGTACTTCCCTGTCCATTTGTTTGTTTTGGCGGAGGTTAAGGTCTGAAAAAAGTATAGGTCTGACACCTGTACCTACGCGATAAAGTGACGACATATGGGGTTAGCCGTCCGACAGATGGCTTCTTTTTTTGTGCAATGTTTGCCTGACGCAGTCAACCCGCGGTCTGTCTTTGCAGCCTCATTCTTCGTGTTCGATAGAATAGAGGGATGTCTGCCAGGTTAATGAATGTTCTGGATATACGATGGCCGAATTACAGACTTGATATATATCAAGGCGGATAATCAATTCAATCTTCAATAATGTTGATGTTTATCCGGGAAGGCTTGCCGGTTTAATACTTCTCTTGCTGATTATCGTGTTGTATATCGCGACGAACCAGGACGATATATTTTCTTCTTTTTTCCTGAGATGCAAATGATCAGTTTACGACCGGAAGAATCTTGGTGAAGAGATTAGCGTTATGTTTTTTTTGCGAAGCGATTTCTACAGGATCGCAACGGAATTTCCTCGCCTGTGATAATCATTCAATCTTGAGCCGGACAATCCGGTACTCACTGGATTGTGCGGTCCCACTTTCCAGGATGGCGCGATGAACTTCACTTCTGCTTCCGAGAATAGCGCCCAAATCAATCCATTCCCCCAGTTTTGCTTCCACGGTCGTGGCCAAGTCCTGAAAATTCACCAGCCCCGTTTCTGGATTTTCAAGCGTGGAAAGCCGGGGTGTAATTTCGATTCGTACATGTTCCCCGCGCATGCGTGGCAGCACTTCAAAACCGCTGATTATGTTCTGGAATCCAACCTCTTGCGCAATCGCCGCACCTTGGTGGCTGTTGGCAAGAAAACGTTTCACATGCGGAACCGACTGGCCGATACGAATATAGGCGCGTTGTCCATCCAGCGTCATAACAGTTTGCGTATTGTTATTGCTTGATGTTTGTGTACTTTTGGTGGCTGAATAACGCAGATCATCTTTTGTTATTACAACACCATTTTCCTTCGGCGGTTTTTCCGGCAGAACAATACGCGTCTGGTCACCGATTCTTGCTCTCCCTGAGACGGATTGATTGTTCTGGGTGCGTTTTTCCGCCGGTAATTGTTCTATCGTGATTTGAAGCTGCCGCCGGGTGACATCCACCTGGGCCAGAATGCGCTCAATTTCCCTGATAGTTGCTTCTGATGTTCGAATGATTAAACGATAATCGGCACCAGTCACTGCATCGTACGGTCCCAGGATCGGCTGAATCAGCGGGATGATTTCCCCCGCCGTGCGGTGTTTCAATTGAATGATGCGTGCTTCATCTGAGAAAGCATTGATCGCTGTCAGGAGGCCGGCAAGACCGATAAGCAGCAATCTGATGTTTGACCGGCGGCGAGGCATATTAATCCAAATCAAAGCGCCGCGCCTCCGAGAAATGGCGGCGCCAGTAGCGATCATTGAAATCGGCTATATGAACGTTCTTTCCGCTTGAGGGTGCGTGAACGAAGCGGTCATCTCCGATATACAGCGCGACGTGGGATGATTTTTTTCCTTCCTGGGTGAAGAAAATCAGATCTCCGCGACGCAAATTATTGCGTGCAACGGGATGTGATATACGCCGCAAACTTTGTGTACCGTGTGGAAGTTTCACACCGACACGCCTGTAACTGTACTGCACCAATCCGCTGCAATCGAAACCATCCGGTGTATTACCGCCGTATCGGTATGGTTTTCCGACCATGGTAAGCGCCTTGTCGGCTGCGCGGTTTCCGAACGTGGACGATGATGTATCTGAGGGGACATGTCCGCAGCCTGACGCTACCAGAACCGAAAAGCACAATAGAAATAGCCGGGGAAAACGAAGCAACTTCGTCGCCATCGGTACTAGAGTCCCGCCGAACGAAGTGACTGAATGGGCTCGCTTCGATCCCACAATTCATTGAAGCGTCGCGCGAGCATTACAGCCTGATGGGCGTCATTGAGATGCGAAATACATTCGTGTTTTGACGTATCTTCCTGATACAGGTAGCTGCGGTGATCCACGACGACGAACATTTCGCGAATGCCGATATGTTCATCCGAGACTTGATGCATATGAATGAAATCACTTAAACGACGGAACAGCAAAACGAGGCGATCGTTATCACGTATTGACTGTTCCGCATCTTCCACCACGATGCGCGCCAGATTGTGACGATGCCGGGCCACGAAGCTGGCCAAGGCGCGCGCAAAACGAGACGTGTTGAATAGGGCGCCATCCAGCTGTGGAGCGAAAATAACAATTTCGCGTCTTGCATTTTCAATCAACCCAGCCAGGATTTCGCCAACCTCATGACGGTCTTTGATTATCCGTCTTTGAGTGGTTGATTTTTCTTCGATGGATGGATTTTTTGCGGTTTCCATGTCAACCATGAATTGTCTTTTCGATGGAAATTCTTGCAGCCATCAAGATATATATAGTCCACAACGTGTAATTGGCACAGGAAAGAAAAGGCTAAGGGAAAAATAAAATACCAATCTTAAACTTTGGTTCTGCCCAGATTTCTGGCCTGCGTCGCGGCATTTCCCGTATAGGTGGCCGGAGTTAACGCAAGCAGGTGTTTTTTTGCGTCAGCCGGCAGGTCGAGTGTCCGAATAAAATCCTGCATGTGCTTTTGTGTGGTACCACCTTTTCCGCGAGTGAGGTTCTTCAGTGTCTCATAGGCCTGTTCCAGGCCGTAACGGCGCATGACGGTTTGTATCGCCTCGGCCAGAACCTCCCAATTCTCATCAAGGTCCTGACGCATGCGGTCAGGATTTGCCTCGAGCTTAGAGATGCCTTTGAGGCACGATTCCCACGCAAGCAACATGTAGCCGAAGGCAACACCCAGATTGCGCATTACCGTGGAATCGGTGAGGTCGCGCTGAAAACGTGAGATGGGAAGTTTCTCCGCGAGGTGGCGAAACAGGGCATTGGCCAGACCAAGGTTGCCCTCAGCATTTTCAAAATCGATCGGATTAACCTTGTGCGGCATGGTTGACGAGCCGATTTCGCCCTTCACGGCCCTCTGTTTGAAATACCCGATTGAGATATAGCCCCAAATATCCCGGTTGAAATCGATTAAAATCGTGTTGAAACGCGATTCCGCGTCGAGCAGCTCGGCAACGTAGTCGTGCGGCTCGATCTGGGTGGTGTAGGGATTCCAGGCAAGTCCCAGCCTTTCGACGAAGGATTTTCCCAGGGTCGGCCAGTCCACTTCCGGATAAGCGGCCAGATGCGCGTTGTAATTACCCACGGCCCCGTTGATTTTCCCCAGAATCGGTACGGCTGCAATCTGCTGACGGACGCGCTTTAAACGATAAGCCACATTTGCTAATTCCTTGCCCAGCGTTGTAGGTGAAGCGGGCTGGCCATGGGTGCGCGCGAGCATGGGCTGGTCGGCGTAACGGGTGGCCAAATCGGAAATGACGGCGATCAGTTTGTCCGCGCCATCGAGCAGTATGCACTCCCTGCATTCCTTTAACAGTAATCCGTAAGCCAGATTGTTGATGTCCTCAGAAGTGCAGGCGAAGTGAATGAATTCAGCCGAACGGCTGATTTCCTCGTTGCCACTCGTTTTTTCCTTCAGAAAATACTCAATCGCTTTGACGTCGTGATTGATCCTGGACTCGATGTCCTTGACGCGTTGCGCGTCCTTGATCGAGAAATTCGTAGCGATTCCCTCCAGAATTTTTTTTGATTGGGGAGAAAAGGGCGCAACTTCCTTGATTCTCTTCTCTTGGCCGAGCGTGAGCAGCCAGTGTATTTCGACAAAAACTCGCCGTTTGATCAGAGCGTATTCACTGAATAGTGGACGGAGTGGGGCGACTTTGGATTCGTAGCGGCCGTCGAGGGGCGAGAGAACAGTAAGTGGACTTAACGGCAGTGCATCGGGCTTGGTCGGTTTATTCATGCGTGCCTGCGACGGTTGTGTGGTCCCCGGGGGACGACGCATTTTACCAGATTATTAGGGAAAATGCCGGTTCAATGGTACGCCATAGGCGCATCGCGAGTATGTGAAAGCGCCAACGCTAGTTCAATGATTCCGCCGCCCAGACATTCTTCGCCGTCGTAAAAGACAACCGACTGACCGGGCGCGATGGCGCGTTGCGCCATATCAAAGGATACTCGCAGACCCATATCGAGCAGAGCGACGGTGCAACTTTGATCCGGCTGACGGTATCTGGTTTTGGCATATAGTTTTTCTAAACGGTTCGGTAAAGCGCCGCCAATCCAGTGCGGAACACCGGAGATCAATGCTTCACTGTACAGCGCCGGATTCTGTTCGCCCTGCCCTACATAAAGAATATTACGTGAGACATCTTTGCCGACCACGTACCACGCTTCGCCCTGTCCACCGATGCCCAGACCGTGGCGCTGACCGATGGTGTAATAAATTACGCCGTCATGGTGGCCTTTGAGCGTCCCCGCGAGTGTACGCAGCTCGCCGGGTTGCGCGGCCAAATAGCGAGCGAGAAATGATTTGAAATTCCGTTCGCCGATGAAACAAATCCCTGTTGAGTCAGGCCGATCGAAATTAGCCAAGCCTTCCTGCTTCGCCAATTGCCGCACTTCTGCTTTAGTCAGGTTACCAATTGGAAACAGCGTCTGTGCAAGGGCTTCCTGTCCCAGCAAGTGGAGAAAATAAGACTGGTCCTTGTTTACATCACGCGCCTTGAGCAGGTGGTATCGGCCATCCTGATGGGTGACGCGCGCGTAATGGCCGGTGGCGATGTAATCGGCGTCAAGCACGCGCGCGTGTTCGAGAAATGCCTTGAATTTGATTTCCTTGTTGCATAATACGTCCGGATTGGGAGTACGACCTGCACGATACTCGGTGAGGAAATAACTGAACACGCGATCCCAGTATTCGGTGGCAAAATTTACCGTCTTGAGAGGTATTCCTAACCGGTCACAGACCGAGCTGGCCATCCCCAGGTCTTCCGCCGCACTGCAGTAATCTGCGGTATCGTCTTCTTCCCAATTCTTCATGAACAGACCCGTGACTTCATGTCCGGCCCGCTTCAGCAGCAGCGCGGCAACCGCTGAGTCCACACCACCGGAAATACCGACCACAATTTTCATTGTCATGAACGGGCGCGACGGCTTGAGGGGCGAGCGTTCAAACCGGCTAGCTCCTTGAGCAGTTCCAGAGAGTATCGCTGTCCGGAGATATAATCCTTGACGCAAAGTTCGACTTGCGGGCTCCGGTGCCGATCACGCGCGGCGTGGATTTCGTCCGGGGTCAGCCACAATGTCCGCGTGAT
>Ga0209640_10001784_pt1 | contig 18544 bp, 14 predicted proteins | sample RifCSP10_1_FD_184018 | JGI IMG/M metagenome (GOLD analysis project Ga0209640, IMG submission 184018) | Soil microbial communities from Rifle, Colorado - Rifle CSP2_sed 10_1 (SPAdes) (version 2) | ecosystem: Environmental > Terrestrial > Deep subsurface > Rock core/Sediment | place: Rifle... | reverse complement strand
GCTACCGCGGCAGCGAGCTGCGCTGAGGAGGATGTCGAAATCCTAGGAACCGGAGCCCGGTGATTGAAATCACGGGCAACAAAAGGCACGAAACCCCACCTCCGTGGGGTTTAGGAGCCCGGCGATTGAAATCACGGGCTACAAAGAGCACGAAACCCCACCTTCGTGGGGTTTAGACAGCCGACGCAGGTCGGCTTCGCGCTCTTCGTTGCTGCTGAGCGAACGCAGTTCGCCATCAACCGCCCGTGAACTGCTGGATAAACAAAAGGGATGATCCGACATGAAAAGATCTATTAGATTTCGATCGATGTTTGCATGAGAAGATCTCTTAGTATTAGATCGTTGTTTTCTTTAGGTTTGGCGCTTTCAACCCTGCTCTGCTCCGCCTGTAGCCTGGCGCCGCTTCCGATTCCTTCTACGTCGGTAGCGGCAAACCCCGCGGAAACTGAACCCATCGCGCCGCAATCCCCGCAGGTCTTCTCTTCCACCTGGACGCCGGCGATCACGCCGACGGCGCCCGGTCAGGAGTCCAAGCCAACCAGCCAGGGTCTAACGCCGGCGATCACGCCCACTCCAGATCCATACGTGCACCTGACCATCGACTATCTGGCTTCCCGGAATTACGGCGGTGGCGAGCTGCAGATCGCCGACACCCTGCAACAGACCAGCCTGTACACCCGTTATCTGATCCGCTTTCCCAGCGATGGGCTGAACATCTACGGCTTCATGAACGTGCCTGAAGGGCAGGGACCCTTCCCGGTAATCATCGCCCTGCATGGCTACATCGATCCAGCGGAATACCAAACCCTGGATTACACTACCGGCAACGCCGATGCCGTGGCGCGGGCCGGTTACCTGGTCATCCACCCCAACCTGCGCGGTTACCTGCCCTCGGATTCCGGACCTAACCTCTTCCGGGTGGGCATGGCTGAGGATGTATTGAACCTGATTGCCATCCTCAAAGAGCAGGCTGGCAGGCCGGGACCGCTCGAGTTCGCCAATCCGCAAGCGATTGGCTTGTGGGGGCACAGCATGGGCGGCGGGATTTCTACCCGGGTGATCGCAGTAAGCGCGGATGTCGCCGCAGCCGTTCTATATGGCGCCATGAGCGGCGATGAGAAGCGCAACTTTGAAGCCATCTACGGCTGGTCTGAGGGGCAGCGCGGGCTGGAGGAACTCAACGTGCCGGCGCTGGTCCTGGAGCGCATCTCGCCCGTCTATTTTCTCGACCGTATCCAGGCGGCTGTGAGCATCCATCATGGGGGCAGCGATGAGCTGGTTCCGCTGGAGTGGTCATTGGAAATGTGCGAAAGGCTGGAAGACCTGGGCAAAACGGTCGAGTGCTTCACCTATCCAGGTCAGCCACATACCATGTACGGCGAGAGTGAAGATCTATTCAATCAAAGGGTGATCGAATTTTACGATCGCATATTTAAGGATTGAGCGGAGGCGATGCGAGGCTGATTGGCTGTTTGTTTTCTTCCTACTTTGTGATACTTTGTGTCCCTGGTGGTAAAAAAATTAGATTTGTCAGCCACTCAGGAATGTCCGGAGAATTGGTTCGTTCCAAAGTTTTCCACGGATGGTGTGACTATGGCTGGTATTGGTTTTGAGTTTCTGATTATTCTGGTTTTGATCCTGGCGAACGGCGTCCTGGCGATGTCTGAGATTGCCGTTGTGTCGGCCCGTAAGGCGCGCCTGCAGCACAGAGTCAATGAAGGGGATGAGGGTGCCGCCCTGGCCCTCGAACTGGCTACCCGCCCATCGGATTTTCTCTCTACCGTGCAGATTGGGATCACCCTGGTGGGCATCCTGGCGGGCGCCTTCGGCGGAGCTACAGTCTCACAGGAACTGGCCGCGACCATTCGCCGGGTGCCGGCTCTGGCCCCCTATAGTCAGGCGCTGGCTATCGGCCTGATAGTGGCAGTGATTACCTATCTTTCCCTTGTCCTGGGCGAACTGGCTCCCAAGCGGATCGCCCTGGAGAATCCCGAGCGGATTGCTTCGCTTGTGGCCGCTCCGATGCACTGGCTCTCGCGTCTGGCGTCACCGCTGGTAAGTTTGCTCAGCGCTTCCACCAATCTCGTCCTGCGGATATTAGGCATCCAGCCGTCCGACGAACCTCCGGTCACAGAGGAGGAGATAAGGGTTCTTATTGATATCGGAACCCGGGCGGGTGTTTTTGAAGCCAGCGAGCAGGATCTGGTAGAAGGCGTCTTCCAGATGGCCGACCGCCGGCTCGAATCTTTGATGACCCCCCGGTCGGAAATCGTTTGGCTGGATCTCGAGGAGGAGCCTCAAGACACCCGGCGCAAGATCATCCATGCCCGGCACAGCCGTTACCCGGTCACGCGGGGCGGACTTGATCACGTGGTCGGTATTGTCCAGGCTAAAGATTTGCTGGCGCGCAGCCTGGAGGGACATGCTTTGGACCTGCGCGCCGACATGGTCGATGCGTTGTTTGTGCCGGAAAATATCTCCGCCCTTAAAATGATCGAACGTTTCCGGGAGTCCGGCGTCCAGATTGCCCTGGTGATCGATGAGTTTGGCGGCGTCCAGGGTTTGGTTACCAGCTTTGATGCTTTGGAAGGGATCGCTGGAGATCTTCAATTGATGGCGGAATCCGATGAGGCGGAGGTCACCCAGCGGGAGGACGGCACCTGGTTAGTGGACGGTAGTCTTTCCATTAATGAATTCAAAGAAATCTTCAACCTGGATTCGCTCCCCGCGGAAAGAATTGATCGTTATCAGACTGTGGCGGGGCTGGTCGTGTCCCTGTTGGGGCGCATACCGGCTACCGGTGACTGCGTTGAGGGCGCTGGTTTGCGTTTTGAGGTGGTCGATATGGATGGATTGCGCGTGGATAAGTTGATCGTTGAGCCAATTAAGGATGCAGCCGATGAGCAAAAATAACCCCGGAAAAGCCCGATTAATCTCCAGATCGGTGATTTTCAACTTGACCGCGGCAATCTTTTCTGCCTGCGCCGTGGTGAACCCGATTCAGCCCGCTCCGACAGGAGAATCTGCAAATGCCCACACCCAGGCGGCCGAATCCATCGTCGCCCAGGTAACCCAGGGTACTCCCACCGAGACCCCACGGCCCTCGGCTACGGTGGCTCCCAGCACCTTCACTCCAACTCCGACAAGTGTTGGGGCAGATACCGTCACCCCGGTACCCACGGATGCCCAAGCCTCAACAGAATCTCCTCAGCCGACGGATACCGCTGAATCTTTTGAAACTCAGCCACCCACTCCTATAATCGGGGATTTCACGATTGTCTTGCAGGACGAATTCTCGGGTGATACGGGATGGTATACGCTGGAGGAGGACATTTTTGGGTTCGAGTATGCTCAGGGCGGCTACCGTATTTATGTCAATCTCCTTGATACGCCCATCTGGAGCGTTCGCCAGCGGGAAATTGATGACGTCCGCCTGGAGGTCGATGTCTCCCGCACCGGCGGGCCCGAAAATGGATACTTCGGTGTGATCTGTCGCTTCAATCAGGAAGAAAGGAACTACTACGCCCTGGTAATCGACGGCGATGGGAACTACGCGATTGCCAAGACTGAGAACAACGAGTTTGAATTCATCCTGGAGGGGACTTCTCCGGCGGGCGCCATCAGATCCGGGGACGCCGCCAACCGGGTGGCGGCTGACTGCATCGACGATACCCTGACTTTGTGGGCCAACGGGCAGCAGCTGGCGAGTATAGAGGATGGTGACTTTGAAACGGGCTGGATCGGTTTAATTGCCGGCACGCGCGATGAGCCGGGCGTGGTGGCTCTGTTTGATAACTTGCTTGTTCTCAGACCGTAAATTTGTTGTTAACCGCGAAGGGTAGAAGGACGCAAAAATAACCGCGAAGAAATCCAATCACTTGCTGTACTCATTTCCGCAATTCGCAATTCGCAATTCGCAATTCGTGATATTTATGCCTGGTCAATTACAACCGGATTACTGCTCACTGATCACTGTTTACTTCTTTACAAGAGGAGGCCACTATGAAATACAAAATTCATAACGCTGTCGTTATCGGCGCCGGTACCATGGGGGCGGCCATCGCTGCCCATCTGGCTAACGCTGGCATCCCGGTGACCCTGCTGGACATTGTGCCCTGGAAATTGACTCCTGATGAGGAGGCCAGGGGACTTACGTTGGACGACCCCGTTGTGCGTAATCGCATTGTCCGGGAAGGGCTGGAGCGCGCCAGGAAATCACGCCCGGCCAGCTTCTTTACCTCGGATCACCCAGGCCTGGTCGCTTTCGGCAACCTGGAGGATGACTTCGACGTCATCGGCCGGGCGGACTGGGTTATCGAAGCCATTGTCGAAAATCTGGAGATCAAGCGCAACTTGATGGAGCGCATCGACCAGGTGCGCGCCGCGCCTACCATTGTGAGCACCAATACCTCCGGCATCCCGGTCGCCTCGATCGCCGAAGGGCGCTCTGAAGGGTTCAAACAGCATTTTCTGGGCACTCACTTCTTCAACCCCCCGCGTTATCTAAAACTGGTAGAGGTTATCCCTGCCCCTATGACCCTCCCTGCCGTGGTCGACTTCATCAGTCACTTCCTCGAATACCGCCTCGGTAAAGGCGTGGTGCCGGCCAAGGATACTCCAAACTTCATTGCCAACCGCCTGTTTTCCGGTTGGGCGGGGTTCGCCATGGATTACATCCTGGAGAACGAGTACAGCGTTGAAGAGGTCGACTCCGTTACCGGCCCAGCAATCGGCCGACCCAAAACGGCCACTTTCCGCCTGATTGACCTGGTAGGAATCGATGTCTGGGAGCACGTCGGGCGCAATCTGGCTCCTGTCATTGCCCACGACGAGCATGCCCTGCGCTACCTCAGGTCAGAACGGGTCAACCACTTGATCCATACCATGGTCGAGCGCGGTTGGCTCGGCAATAAGACTAAGGGGGGTTTCTACAAAGAGGTCAGGCAGAATGGACAAAAGGAATACTGGCCGCTCAACCTCCAGACCCTCGAACATCAGCCCCCAGGAAAGCCGCGCTTCGAATCCATCGGCAGAGCCAGGGATATCGAGGATTTAGGCGAACGCCTCAAGGTGCTCCTGGATGGCGATGACCGCGCCAGCCAATTGGTCGAAGCGCTCACCTACCAGAGCTTTGCCTACGCCTCTGAACGCATTCCCGAAATTGCCGATACTCCCAAGCCCATCGACGACGCCATCCGCTGGGGCTTCAACCACGAAGCGGGTCCCTTCGAGACCTGGGATCTGCTCGGCGTGAAGGAAACCATCGAACCGATGAAGGAAATTGGTTTTCCGCCGGCGCCCTGGGTCGAAGAGATGCTGGGTAACGGATATCCCTCTTTCTACCAGTACGATGGCGAGCGTAAAGTGGCTGTCTATAGCCCGGCTCGCCGCCGTTATGAAGACATTGAGCGTTCGCCGTCGATCCTTGGATTGAGCGATCTGAAGGTGATCCAGAAGAACGCTAGCGCTACCTTGTGGGATATGGGGGATGGCGTCTTGTGCGTGGAATACCACTCGAAGGCGAACGCCCAGGACGAGGACATCTGGAATATGGTCAGCCTGGCGCTCGACAAGGCTGAGACCGAGTTCGAAGGAGCGGTGATCGGCAATGAAGCCAGCATTTTCAGCGCCGGCGCAAACATTTTTGTCGCCGTGATGGCTGCCCAGAGCGGCATGTGGGATGAATTGGAGGCGGGCATTAAGAAGTTTCAAGATCTGAACATGCGCATGCGCTACTTCCCCAAGCCGGTCGTTGTTGCTCCAGCCGGCCCGGCGATCGGGGGTGGAGCGGAAGTGGTGATGCATGCCGGCCGCGTGGTCGCCGCGGCCGAGACCTACATTGGCCAGGCCGAGATCGGCGTGGGTGTGATCCCCGCCGGAGGCGGCACCAAGGAGCTGCTGCGGCGCGTGCTCAACCCGCCAATGCGCACCGAAAACGCCTTGGCTCTGCCGTTCCTGCAGCGCATTTTTGAACTGATTGGCATGGCGAAAATCGCCACCAGCGCCGAGGAGGCCCGGCAGTTTGGGTTCCTCAGCGACTGCGACCGGGTGGTCTTGAACCGCGACCACCTGCTGGCGGAAGCCAAGAAGGAAGTGCTGCACATGGTCAAGAGCGGCTACCATCCGCCGCTGCCCGAGAAAATCTATGCCGCCGGACGGGACGGATTGGCGGCGTTGCGGGTTGGCATCTTCATGTTCAAGGAAGGCAAGTACATTACAGAATATGAATCCCACATTGCCGGGAAACTGGCCCATGTTATGGCCGGCGGCGAACTGAGCCAGCCTGCCTGGGTGACCGAGCAGTACATCCTGGACCTGGAACGCGAAGCCTTCCTCTCCCTATGCGGGCAAGAAAAGACGCAGCGGAGGATGTGGCATTTCTTACAGACCGGAAAACCATTAAGAAATTGATGGTACACGGATTTAACGGATCAACACGGATAGAATTTCGATCATCTGTGGAGCATATAATTACATTTTCAAATGGGAGGGGCTAAGTGTTTCAAGGTAAACATAGCGATCTAACTGAGAAGATTATCGGCGCATTCTATGACACATATAACAAGCTGGGCTTTGGTTTCGCTGAGAAAGTTTATGAGAAGGCTTTAGCTATCGAGCTCCGCAAACGTGGCTTAGAAGTCCAGGTGCAGAGGCCCATCCAGGTTTATTATGAGGGACAGGTAGTTGGTCAATATTATGCCGACCTGCTGGTGAACGAGGCCGTAATTGTTGAGTTGAAATCAGCTCGCCAAGTCCTTGAAGAATACGAAGCTCAACTTCTGAATTATCTCAAGGCCACCACGTATGAAGTGGGCCTTGTTCTCAACTTTGGTCCGAAGCCCCAGCATTCTCGCAGAGTCTATGATAACCAGCGAAAGGGGTTGCTTACGTGGCTGCAACCCGAAAACTCATGATTACCTGAAGATTCCAGGATGAATCCCGAGAGAAAAAATCCGTAAAATCCGCGTTCATCCGTGTCCAAATCATAAGGAGACACAAATATGAACAACCTCGATAAATCTCATGAGCCAGTAATTGTCGCAGCTGCTCGTACGGCTATTGGCAAGGCCAGGCGCGGCAGCCTCGTGACCATCCGGCCGGACGAGATGGCTGCGGCCGTAATCCGCGATCTGCTCGAGCGGGCGCCGGCTATCGACCCGGCTGAAGTCGACGACGTTATCCTGGGCTGCGCTTTTCCGGAGGGCGAGCAGGGCATGAACATGGGTCGCATGGTGGCGCTGCGCGCCGGCCTGCCCGATTCGGTGCCAGCCGAGACCGTCAACCGTTTCTGTTCGTCCGGTTTGCAGACCATCGCCCACGCCGCCTATTCAATTATGGCCGGCCAGGCGGAGGTGGTCATTGCCGGCGGCGCCGAATCGATGACCATGGTGCCCATGACCGGCTATAAGTTTTCGCCCAATCCGTACTTCGCCCAGGACCTGCCGCATTATTACACGAACATGGGTTTGACTGCGGAAAACGTCGCCGAAAAGTATGGCATCAGCCGGCAGGACCAGGATGAGTTCGCCTTACGGAGCAACCTTAAGGCTGCCCAGGCGGTCCAATCTGGTCTGTTTGACCCCGAGATCGTCCCACTGGAGGTAAAGCTCGTCGAACCGGATGGGAATGGCAGCGTCAGAACCAGGGATTTTGTCTTCAATCGCGACGAGGGCCCGCGCTCCGATACCAGCCTGGAGGCGCTTGCCAGGCTCAAACCGGCATTCAGAGAGGGCGGCACCGTCACTGCGGGCAACTCCTCCCAGATGTCCGACGGCGCTGCAGCTGTGATCGTCACGTCGCGCGCCAAAGCGGAACAGCTGGGTCTGAAACCGCTGGTTCGATTTTTGTCCTTCGCCGTAGGCGGCGTACCGCCGGAGCTCATGGGGATTGGTCCAGTTGCCGCTGTGCCGAAAGCGCTCAAGCTGTCCGGCTTATCGCTGAACGACATCGGCCTGATCGAGCTAAACGAGGCCTTCGCCGCCCAAGCGCTGGCTGTGATCCGCCAGTTGGAGTTCGATCTCGAGATAACCAACGTCAACGGTGGTGCCGTTGCGCTGGGCCACCCGCTGGGATGCACCGGCGCCAAGCTGACCACTCAACTGATCTACGAAATGAAACGCCGCGCTGTCCAGTTCGGTATGGTCACCATGTGCATCGGCGGCGGCATGGGCGCTGCGGGAATATTTGAAAACCTGTCGTGAAGTACTTACGAATTACGCATTACGGATTAGACTGTCTGTAATGCGTAATCCGTAATTCGTAACCTAATCTTTCCAAGGAGATCTTTATGTCAGAGATAACTGTTGAAGAATTGATGAACCGCATGCCCAAGGCCTTTATGCCCGAAACGGCCGAGGGAGTTGATGCCGTCATCCAATATCATCTTTCCGGTGAAGAGGGGGGCGATTGGGTGGTTACCATCCGGGACCAGCAGTGCACTGTCGAGGAGGGCAGCACGGAAAATCCTACCATGACATTAGAGGCTGACGCTCAGGATTACAAGGACGTCATTCTCGGCAAGCTCGACCCCATGGCCGCCTTCATGCAGCAAAAGCTGCGTCTGAAAGGCAATCTGAATATGGCTTTGGGGCTGACGAAGTACTTCAAATTGCGGTAAGCCAAAAAAAACCCGGTTTTGGACACTTCTCCAAAACCGGGATTCGTTTTCTAACACAACTCAGAAATTATATCCGCGAATTTTCACTAATTTTGCACGAATTTTTTTCTTTATTTGCGGATATTCGTGGAGATTAGCGGATTCCGAAATTTAGACTCCGGCTCCGCGTCCCCGCATGCGCGGGTCAAGAATATCCCGCAAGGCGTCGCCTACCAGGTTCCAGGCCAGCACGAATAATACGATGGCCGATCCCGGATAGACCACGATATACCAATGGTCCGCCAGGGAGGGCAGCCAGTTGCGGGCGAAGCTGATCATCTGCCCCCAGTCGGCGTAGCCGCGCTGGGCCCCCAGCCCCAGGAAGCTCAAGGCGGCGAAGGTCAGTACGTAGGAACCGATGTCCATCGACGCCAGCACCATCACCGGAAAGACTGCGTTGGGCATCAGGTGACGGAACAGGATGCGCATATCGCTGGCGCCGATGACCCGAGCCGCCAGGGTGTACTCAAACTCTTTCAGAGCCAGGATGTTGCCGCGAATGACCCGGGCGTAGGTCATCCAGCCGAAGAAGATGATCGCCAGCATGCCCGTCAGAATTTGCAGCTGGACGGGATCAACTCGATTGGAGGGGTTTTGACCGAAGGTCAGAAAAGCCAGAATCTTGGCCATGAACATCAATGCACCCGCCTCGCCGCGGCCGTAGATGGTTTGCAGCACCGATGTCAGGGTGATAGCGGCTAACAGGAAGGGAAATGCCTGAAAGATTTCGGTGACGCGCATCAAAGCCTCGTCCGCCCAGCCGCCATAGAATGCGGAAATTGACCCGATCAAGAGGCCTCCGATCAAGGTTACGAAAGTAATGACCACACCGATGCGAAAAGCGGTGCGCGTTCCCCAGATCACGCCATAAAAGATATCATACTGTCCTTCCGTGGTCCCCAGGGGATGGTCCTCATTGGGTGGTTCGGGCGGCGTGCTGAACCCGTCTTTGGGGATCATGTATGGATCGCGCGAGCGCGCCTCAGGTGGAGCGATCGCCGGCGCAAGAATGGCAATAAAGACAAAGATGACCAGTAAAACAATCCCAGCCAGGGAGGTTGGGTTCTTGAGCAGCTTGATCAGTACTTTCTTCATCCTGGATTATTACCTCTCTACTTATTGAAATAGCCTTGCGAAGGTTTCCCTCCAAAGCGGATCCACTGAATACGAACCTTCGCAAGGCTCTTCACAAAGTATCATCTCAAAAACTAGGGACTGAATTATTGCAGGCGAATCCGTGGGTCGATGATCCCGTAGAGCACGTCCACCATCAGGTTTCCGGCTACCAGAATAATGCTGCTGAACAGGGTAACCCCGAGCACTGATATTACGTCGAGAGACAGAGCAGCATCCGCCAGGAAAGACCCCATCCCCGGAATGTTGAAGACTGTCTCCGTAATGACCACGCCGTTGAACAGCCCGATCATGGTCAGGCCGCCGATGGTCACAACCGGGATCAGCGCGTTCGGTAGGGCGTGCATCCGCACGACGATGCGTTCGGCCAGGCCTTTTGACCGGGCAGTAGTCATGTAATCCTGGCGCAGTGTATCCAGCATCGAGGAGCGAGTCACGCGCAGGATCTGCGCCCATCCCAGATAGGCCAGGGTGACAACCGGCAGGATGAGGTGCTTCATGGCATCCAGGAAGATGTCGAAGCGCAGGTTCAGCAGGGCATCAATCGTGTTGAGCTGCGTGAAGCGGGTGAACTCGCCGGACTGCACGATGCGTAAAGCCCAATCGGAAAGACGTTCCGGAGGGAACCAGCCCAGCCGGGCGTAGAAGATCAGCAAAACCAGCAGCCCAAACACAAAGGTGGGGATCGACCAACCGATGATGCTGAATACGCGTAAAATCTGGTCGGGGATCTTATTATGGTTCACAGCCGAGATCACCCCCAACCAGATGCCGATTGCGATCATGGGGAGACCAGACCAAAGCGCCAGCTCGACGGTGGCAGGGAAGCGGCGCCGGATGACGTCCGTCACCGAGCTGGCCCCCACTTTGGACCAACCCAGGTCGCCGCGCAGAATGCCTCCCTTGATCTCGCCGGTAGTCGGGTCTTCGCGACCGACCATCCAGTGCCAATACTGCACGTGAATGGGATCGTTGAGCCCATATTTATCGATGATGCTCTCCATGGCTCCGGGACGCTTGGGAATATCCTGGACGTAGAGCGCGGCGCGTTCGTACGGCGTAAGCAAAGAAAGCATTAGGAAGATTAGGATGGTTACGCCGAACAGCAAGACCGGCATGATGAACAAACGACGAATGATATATGACAGCATAGCTCTCTTTACCTCTAAATGTCAGGGTACAGGGAGCCGGAGCTTAATCCGGCTCCCTGCTTCGAATTTACCAATTTCCCGGATTAGGGTGCTGTTTTTGTCAACGCGTAGATCCAGCTATACGAAGGGTCGCTATAAGCCGGGTTGAAGTAGAAGCCATCGATCCATTCCTGGAAGTGATAGCGATCTAACAGCTGGTATATCCAGATGTTGATGGCCTGTTCCTGCGCCATCAGCTGGATTTCCTCGTAGATCGGTTGGCGTTCCTCCACGGTTGCCAGCGCTGCGCCCTCCTCGATCAGCGCGTCAAACTCCGCGGCGATCTCTGGGGACATGTTGGTGATTCGACCGTAGGCGCCGTTGGAGTGCAGGAAGGCGTGTACCCAGTTGTGCGGGTCGTGGTAGTCTTCCAGCCAGCCACCCACATAAATGGGCAGCTTGCCTTCGCGGCGGCTGTTTAGCAGCACCGGCCACGGCATGCCGACCACGGCAATATTGAAAAGGGGATTTACGCCCTCGACGCCAGCTTTGATAATCTCGGCGGCGATCCGGCGGGATTCGTTCCCGGTGTTGTAGCCAATCTGCATATAGAAGCCCAGGCTCCAGATGTCATTGTCGTCCTCGCCAGCAGGAACGCCGTCCTTATCCACGTCGGCTTGCATGAACTCTTCTTCACACAGGGCCGGGTCGAAGGAGTACAGCGGCTCCTCACCCTCGCGGTAGCCCATCATGCCCTGTGGGATGGGCCCTTGCGGCTGCATGGCGCTGCCATTCAGGGCGTCCGTAATCAGAGCATCGAAGTCAAAGCAGTAGTTGAAGGCCTTGCGGATGTGGATATCGCTAAAGAAGTCAGCCGGGACGCCGTTGCCATCGACGGCGCCGCTGCCCACGAAGGGATTGCCGCCCTCCACGTTAATGCTCCAGTTGAACTGGGCCGGAGTGATGGCAGGCGTGGGCGATTCGGTGCTGACCTGGATGTATCCGCTGGGATTGCCCTCTTCGCAGGTCCCGTCGGCCTGGCAGACAGTCTTGTAGTAAGGCTCAACCTGGCTGAAGAATGGCGGCGGGGTGTAGATGTAATCCGCGTCGCCGGCTTCCAGCATCGACAGGCGCGTGCCCCATTCGGTGATGTCCTTGAGGACAACGCGCTTGATGCTGGCGGGACCGCTGGGGCCACCTTCCCACATGGGCTCGGTGCGCCAGTAGTCCTCGAAGGCTACCAGCACGGTTTCCTCGCCAGGGGTCCAGTGATCCAGCATGTAAGGACCGGTGCCGTTGGCCTGGTTGAACAGGATTGAATCCTCAGCTGCGGGATCGGCCCAGTTCTGCCAGGTCGCACAGTCGTTGTCCCAGGCGCCGTTTTCCACCATCCATTCCTGGTCGGTGACGCCGCCCAGGAAGGACTGGGCCAGCAGCGCCAGGAACCAGGGGGTCGGGTTGGCCAGGTTGTAGGTCACCGTTCCGGCTTCGTCGTCGGCCACGATCTTCTCTTGCACGGCTTCGCATACCTGCACCAGCTCGGCGCTGCTCAGATCCTCATAGGTTTCTTTCCCAACGACCGCGGCCGCGAAGTCTTTAACGGACGCCAATGCGTAATCGGGTCCGAAGAAGGCTTCGTAGGTCATCCAGTGCGGGCCGTCGATACGACCCTGGAGCAGGGCGCGGTGCGTCGTGTAAGCCACGTCGTGCGGCTCGAGCGTGCCTCCCTCATGGAACGTGACGCCCTCGCGGATGTTGAAGGTCCAGGTCAGGCCATCCTCGCTGGTCTCCCATTCAGTGGCTAAAGCGGGGACGAAACTATCCGTGCGTTCGCGCTCGTACCAGACCAGGCCTTCGTAAATGTTGGACTCGACGGCCGATCCGCGGGTTTCATAGGTCCAGGCGGGATCCAGCGTCTCCTGCTCGCCTGCGCCGGTGACGACTGTATAGGTATCTGGATTCTTGAATTCGGGCGAAATCGCCGCTGGAGGTGGTTCGGTCTCTTCCGCCTCCGGAGTGGAGGTGACCTCCACGATCTGGGTCTCGATGACGGTTTCACCCTCTCTCTCAACGACCTGGGTGACCACCACCGTCTGGATGGCCGGCTGCGCCGGGGCGCAGGCTGAAAGCACCATGCTGGCGATCACCAGGATTCCAAATATTGCGCTTAGACGTTTTTTGGTAAACATTTTCTCCTCACTTTAGGATATTTTCGTCATTGTTGACGATTTTGATGTAACCAATATAGACCTTGTAAACGATTTTTCCCCGAGAATCACCTCCTTTTTCAATTAACTGGGGCAGGTTGGTTAGTTTGTTGGGCGTCTGGTTTCCTCGCCGGCTGGCCGGTCGGTTCGACCAGGTGGCAGGCGCACCAGTGATCGGCTTCCACCTCGATTAATTCCGGTTCTACGTGGAAGCAGATATCCATCGCAAGTGGGCAGCGTGTATTAAAATTGCATCCTTTGGGCGGGTTTGCCGGGCTGGGCAGATCCCCTTCCAGGATGATGCGCCGGCGCTTCTCCTCTACCTCCGGGTCAGCTACGGGGATAGCGGACAGCAGTGCTTGGGTATAAGGGTGCAGGGGATTCTTATACAGCGTCTCCCGATCGGTAAGTTCCATGATCTTGCCCAAATACATCACTGCTACGCGCCGGCTGATATGGCGCACCATGCTCAGGTCGTGGGCGATGAAGATATACGTCAGCCCCAGCTCTTTCTGTAGATCTTCTAACAGGTTGACCACCTGGGCCTGGATGGAGACATCCAGGGCGGAGATGGGCTCGTCGCAAATGACCAGGTCGGGATTGAGCGCCAGCGAGCGCGCCAGGCCGATGCGCTGCCGCTGGCCGCCGGAAAACTCGTGGGGGAAGCGGTTCATCAAAGCCGGGTTCAGCCCGACCAGGTGGAGCAGCTCCGCCACGCGATCCTTTCTCTGCCTGCCGTTCGTCATACGATGAATTTCGAGAGGTTCGCTGACAATTCCTTCAACGCTCATGCGCGGATTCAGGGAAGCGTATGGATCCTGGAAGATCATTTGCATCTTTCTGCGCATTTTACGCAGTTCGCCCCCGCTGAGCGTTGCCAGGTCTTTGCCATTGAAATATACGTGTCCGCTGGTCGGTTCGTATAAGCGAATGATCGTCCGGCCCGCCGTGGTCTTTCCACAGCCGCTCTCTCCGACCACCCCCAGGGTCTCGCCTCGATAGACTTCAAAACTGATGTCATCAACTGCTTTGACTTCGCCAACCTGTCTCCGGAAGACGCCGCGCCGGATGGGGAAGTATTTTTTCAAATTCTGAACTTTTAGGATAACTTCATCGGGTCGGTCTGTCATTTTGCTTTTCTAACCTTTTCTTTTTCCCAGCAGGCGACAAAGTGTCCCGGTTCGATGGGTTCCAGGGGGGGCATTTCGTGGCGGCAGATTTCAACAACATAAGTGCATCTTTCGGCAAACGGGCAGCCTACCGGCAGGGCGACCAGATCTGGCGGTTCGCCTTTGATGGAGTACAATTTTGTGCCCGGCGCTTCATCCGGTTTCGGCAGTGATCCCAACAGACCGACCGTGTAGGGGTGGCGCGGGTTCTTGTAGATAAGTTTCACCGGGCCGGTCTCGATGATATAACCGGCGTACATTACATTCACCCGCTTGGTTAGCCCGGCGACGACGCCCAGATCGTGTGTGATCCAGATTACTGCCAAGCCCAGCTGGTCCTGCAAACGCTTAACCAGTTCAATGATCTGCGCCTGGATGGTGACGTCCAGAGCAGTGGTGGGCTCGTCTGCAATCAAGATCTGCGGGTTGCAGGAAAGCGCCATGGCGATCATGGCGCGCTGGCGCATCCCGCCGGAGAATTGGTGCGGGTAGTCGTCCAACCGCTGCCGGGCTTCCGGGATGCCTACCATGGCCAGTAATTCCGCGGCGCGTTCCCGGGCTTCTTCATCGTTCATCCCCTGGTGCAGTTTCAGCGCTTCCGTGATTTGGAAACCGATCGTTAACACGGGATTTAGCGAGGTCATTGGGTCTTGAAAGATCATGGCGATCTGCGCGCCGCGAATGTGCCGCATCTCCTCTTCGCTCAGCTCGAGGAGATTTTTTCCAAGCATCCGCACCTCACCTTCTTCGATCCTCCCGGGCGGCATTGGGATCAAGCGCATGATCGATAATGCATGCACACTCTTGCCACATCCACTTTCCCCCACCACCCCCAGTGTTTCCCCTTCATCTAAGGTATAGGAGATGCCATTTACGGCCTTAACAATACCCTCCTCCGTATCAAAACGAGTGGTAAGGTTCCTAACCTCCAGCAAGTGATCAGAGACAGGACGGGTTTGAACTATGGTCATGTTGCTCCTTGCTCTAAACGCACAGGTCGCGGGAATCTCGAAAGTGTTGCTGTGTCATCTGCCCAGCGCATTAAGGCTGCTTCTATACAGCAGGCAATCAGCATTATAAGCTAACCTGTACCAAGAAGTGCTTTATTCTCATTCAATACCAAATTATATATTAATAACAATGTATTTAGAATTCTTTAATGTGAGAATTCCGGGCGTATTCCCTGCCGGGTTATTGGAGTAAAATTCAACATGTTTTCTTTTTCGAGGCCTTTGCTCTCTATAATTCATACTAACCAAACAGTGGTTAGGTTCATCAAAAATCTGCTAATGGCGTTGGCTTTCATTGCGGTTGGTGCGGCCTCGCCCACGCCGGAACCAACCACGCCGGAACCGGCGCCTGACCGGTTGGCAGAACCCACTTTACCTCCCAGCCCGGGGCAGGCTGACCTGGGCGCCCAGAATTACTGGTTGAACTGCATGCCCTGTCATGGAGACCGGGGCCAGGGCCTCACCGACGAATTTCGTAACCTCTATCCTGAAGAAGATCGCAACTGCTGGGCTTCTGGCTGTCACGGCGGGCGTCCTTACGAAGATGGTTTTACGCTGCCAACCAGCGTTCCGCCGCTTATCGGCCCGCAAGCGCTGGGTCCTTTTGACACTGCTGCCAGCCTACACACATTTATCAGCTCCGCCATGCCCTATCAAGCCCGCGGCAGCCTGGACGAAGACACCTACTGGCAAATCACGGCATTCTTACTGCGGGAGAACGGTAAGAATCTGCTAAATGAACCGCTAGGACCGGAGAACGCTTCCCAGGCGCGGCTCAACCCAGAATCGACTGAACTCGCTCCGGATTCTCCTCAGATCACACCGCCGCAAAATCGGGTCGATATCCGTCCAGCATCGGTTACTCCGGCAATCCCAGCGCATTCTTCCGACAAGGATCCCTCCTCTTTGATTCCCCTGCTCGGCCTGGGCACACTCCTGGTCTTGGGTTTGATCCTACTTAATAAAAAGCGAAAAGCAGGGCGCTCCTGAACCACCTCACCCTGCCTCTTCACGTTTTACGAATTACGCATTACGTTTTCCGTATCATTCCCTAAACTCCACCTCGACCACTTTGTTCGCAATCTCGGACTCCATCGACTTAATGATGTTGCTGGCCTGCGTTACAGTTTCCGCTATGGGTACGATGAGCCGCTCTTCGCTGTCCCGGCGTTTGAACTCCACGCCGCCGTTTTGCAGCGAGCGCTCGCTGACCGTGATGCGCAGGGGCAGCCCGATCAGGTCAGCGTCGTTGAACTTTACCCCCGGGCTCTCGTCGCGGTCGTCGTACAGGACTTCAACGCCCAGCGCGATCATCTCGGCGTAAAGGCGCTCGGCGATCTCGACGGGTTCGTCGCTTTGCTTCCCCTCCAGCAGCACCAGGTGAATGTGGTAGGGAGCCACCGAGACCGGCCAGATCAATCCCTTTTCGTCGTGGTGCTCTTCGGCCACGCTTGCCAGCAGCCGGCCGCTGCCGATGCCGTAGGAGCCCATGATCACGGGCTTCTCTTTGCCATCCTTATCCAGGTAATAGGTGCCCATCGAATCTGCGTAGCGGGTGCCCAATTTGAAGATGTTGCCGACCTCCACGCCGCGCAGCGCCTGCAAGGTCCCGCCGCAAACCGGGCAGGCATGACCTTCCTCGGCGGTGGCAATATCGTTGATGACATCGGCTTCGTAATCCCGTCCAAGGTTAGTGTTGAGCAGGTGATAGCCTTCCTCGTTGGCGCCGGCCACCAGGTTGGGCGACTCGGGGATGATATCGTCAACCACCACCAGGACATCCTTGAGGCCACGGGGCGAGGCATACCCGGGAACACCCCCGACCGCCCGGATCTCGGCTTCCGTGGCCGGGCGCAGCTCCTTAGCTCCGATTGCGGCTGCCAGCTTGGTTTCGTTCAGGTCCATATCGCCGCGCACAACGGCGAACACAAACTGTTGTTTTGTTTCCCTGCCCTCGGAAATCTCCGCCATTTCGAAAACCGCCTTGGCGGTCTTCGCTTTCGGCACTCCCAGGAAATTGGCCAATTCCTCAATTGTCTTAGCACCCGGCGTGGAAACTTTCTCCAGCGGCTTTAGTTCCTCTTTCGGCAAGGGCTCCTTCTTGAAACGGGCGATCTGCCGGTTGGCGGCATAGTCGCAGTTGTTGCAAATCAGCAGGGTATCCTCTCCAATGGGAGTCAGGTACATGAATTCGTGAGCCAGTTTACCGCCCATCATCCCTACATCGGCCTTAACGGCGATTACCGGCAGGTCGCAGCGGTTGAAGATGTTGAAGTAGGCCTGGAAGTGTGCCCTGTACTGCGCGTCGAGACCCTCCCAATCGGCGTCCAGGCTGTAGCTGTCTTTCATCGTGAACTCGCGAACCCGGATTAATCCGGCGCGCGGGCGGGGGTCATCCCGCCACTTGGTCTGGATATGGTAGATCAGGCAGGGCAGCTGCCGGTAGGAACGGATTTCCTTGCGGACCAGGTCGGCCACCACCTCTTCGTGGGTCATGGCCAGCACCATGTCGCGTTCGTTTTTATCCTTGAAGCGTCCCATTTCCGATCCGATCAGGTACCATCGCCCGGATTCCCTCCACAATTCGGCCGGGTGAACGACGGGCATAGCCACCTCCTGCCCGCCGATGGCGTTGATCTCCTGGCGCATGATATTCTCGATTTTGGTCAGGGAGCGTTTCGCCAGGGGCAGGTAGCTGAAGATCCCGGCCGCCAGTTGGCGGATGAAGCCGGCCCGCAACAGCAGCCGGTGGCTGGGGATCTCTGCTTCCGCCGGCGCCTCTCTCAGTGTCTGGCTAAAGAGTTTTGACATTCGCACAGTGCACTCCTTGTTCAGGTATATCGGGTACACAGGTAAACAAGTAGAGAGGGCAGAGAAGTGCCTTACCCTGTGTACCTGTCTACTTATTTACCTGTATACCTCCCCTAACAAAAAACGCCCTCTGGCGGCTTTACAGTCCAGAGGGCGGTACGTTACAGGGGTGGTAAAGAACCCACCAAACCCCAACCGACCGAAAGCCTACTTCGGCATTCGGAAAGATGGAACCGGGGCGGGTGGGAAGTTCGTGACTGTCATGTTAAAGAAAGTTTACCATCGAATGAGATCCTGTCAAGGTTTGCCCTTCCGCTCTGCGCACGCAAAGGATATCATGAGTAAATGCTCAGCCGCCGTCCTCGGCCAAGCCATTCCTATTGCCATCATTCTTATGACCGTCGTGCGCCCCTCTGCTCAGCCGCCG
>Ga0209640_10001782_pt1 | contig 18550 bp, 21 predicted proteins | sample RifCSP10_1_FD_184018 | JGI IMG/M metagenome (GOLD analysis project Ga0209640, IMG submission 184018) | Soil microbial communities from Rifle, Colorado - Rifle CSP2_sed 10_1 (SPAdes) (version 2) | ecosystem: Environmental > Terrestrial > Deep subsurface > Rock core/Sediment | place: Rifle... | reverse complement strand
TTCTACTGCAGGTTCTTCATCGACCTCGCGTACGATGGCAGCGAATTGATCGCGTGCCTCCGCTATCGAATAACGTTTAATCACAGCAACCTCCAAGATGGCTATCTTTATGGCTATTTTACCACATTTGGGTTTCTGATCGTCTCGCTTTGAGTATTGTTCACTTTAATGAGGCTCTCGCCGCCGTCCCCGGCGGCGACTTGCGGCCGGATTGCGCCGAGGACGGCGCTGTGAGCGAGAGGCAGCGGCGCGGTGAGCGAGGATTGAGCGCAAAAAGCCGGTTCGTATCGGTAATCGTAACGATCTCGAGACGCTGGACGGGTATAAAGAAAGTAATAAGTATGAAGTAAGAAGTAAGAAGTAAGAAGACCGGAGGGAAAGCTTATGGAAACAGCGGCGCAACTAAAAAGTACGAGCTTCAATTGGCGAACTTTGTTGCATCTAGCCGTCGCCGGCAACCTGGTCATTCTGGTTTACATGATATTCGCCAGAGGAGATGTGTTGGCGCTGGCGCTCGGGGTTGTGTTTTTGGTGGGATTAGGTCTGCTGCATTTTAGAAGTGGCGTGCTCGGAATCCTGGTTACCGGTCTGCTCAGCATGGATATCGCCATCTGGACGGTGAGCGGGGCGGTGAGCAACTTTCTCAACGGGGAAAAGCTATCGGCGCTGATCCTCCCCGGCTACTTAGGAGTTGTCTCTTTGACAGCAGTTGTCGCAGCCGCAGCGACCTGGCTGACCCGCAAGGACCATGAAAGGGGAGAAAGGTCGGCGCAGCGCCTGGGCCAGATCACACTGGCGTTGCTGTTGGTGATCACCATTTCGGGGCTTCTGGTTCGCCGGCGCCCGGTAGAAGCGATCCAACCGACAGATATCCAGCTGACGACGGAGAACATGAAATTCTCACAGAACGAACTGATTTCCGAAAACGGCCAGGTGTCCTTGCATCTTGCCAATAAAGATCTGTGGTGGCACACGTTCACCATCGATGAACTGGGCGTAGATTTAAAGGTCCCAATGGGCGCCGAACGGGAGGTCAAGTTTTCTGCGCCTGCCGGAACTTACCAGTATTACTGCAGCATACCCGGGCATGAGGCCACGATGCACGGAACGCTCACCATAAAGTGAAGATAACGTATTCCGTAGTGCGTATTGCGTAACGATCTTCGTAACGGTTTGGAGACGCTGCCAGGGTATTCTGTGGGCAAACATTGGAAATAAAGGAGAATTCAAGCTATGCGCAAAGCGTTCAAATGGCTGGGAATTATTCTGGGCGGGCTGGTGGGCCTGCTCATCTTGGGAATTGCGGGCCTCTTAATTTATGGACAGGTGACGTTCAAGCCAACCTACGACGACCGGCCGCTCTACCCCATTACCGCCGATACCAGCCCGGAAGGCGTGGCACGCGGTGAGTATCTGTTAAACAGCGTAATGAGCTGTGCCGCGGCCTGTCACTCGCCCGAGGGAAGACCTTTTGTTGGAACCTATGAAGAGATCGCTATGGGACCTGTTCGGGCGGTTTTCGCACCGCCTAACCTGACGCCGGATGAAGGGACTGGGTTGGGAAGCTGGACGGACGCCCAAATTGCCCGCGCCATCCGGGAAGGGGTGGACAAGGATGGTGTGCAGCTGGCGGTGATGCCCTCGCGGTTCTACACGATCTTGAGCGATAGCGATACGGCAGCCACTGTGGGTTACTTACGAACGTTAGAGCCAGTACATAATGAGATCCCTCCCTTCTCATTGAATGCGTTCGGCAAAGCACTCTTCGCAGCCGGGATGTTTGGACCACGCGTGCAGATCGAGCCGATCACGTCCGTCCAGAACGCCCCCGAGCCCGGGAGCGTCGAATATGGCGGCTACCTGGTTTCATTGGGCGGCTGCCGGGAGTGCCACGGAGAAGAGCTGGCTGGCGGCCAATTGCCGTTTGCGGAAGAGGGCAGCCCGCCAGTGCCAAACCTTACTCCAGCAGGCGAATTGGTTGGCTGGTCAGAGGCCGAGTTCACGTCTGCGATGCGCACGGGGAAGACACCCAGCGGAAAAAAGCTTGACTCAGAAGCCATGCCATGGAAATCCTACGCTGGAATGACCGACGAAGACTTGAGCGCGATTTTCAGATATTTGCAGTCGGTGCAGCCGGTCGAGGCAGGGAAGTAGCGAGGTGGCCTGGAGAAAAGCGTAATGCGTAAAGACGTGATGCGTGAAGCGCTGGAAGGACGTCTCGGTCGGGAGACCGAGACCATCGATATGGGCGTGAGGCGTGAAACGTGATGCGGAAGAGCTTATTGTAAGAGGAAAAAAGATTATGAGAGAAACGAGAAGCATTATCAGGCCAGATGGCGCGACCGGAGATGTGGCGGTTGGGGGGCTGTTCAGCGGGATGATCGCCGGCCTGGCGATGACGACTTACCTGGCGCTGGCGGCATTGACCTTCGGAGAAGGACCGCTCGCGATGCTCAGCCGTTTTCGCGGAAGCGATGCGTCAACGCCGCTGGTCGGTCTGCTGCTGCACCTGGGTGTGTCCGGGGTTTATGGGATCATCTTCGCTTTGATCTGCAAGTTTACTGCCCGTAGTTGGGGCTGTGAGCCTTCATCCTGGTTGGCCGCATCTATTGGAGCCGGGTACGGCCTGGCCCTCTGGTTGTTGGCGCAGTGGGTGATCCTGCCCGGCTTGAATTCGCCTTTGATGGAGATACCCCGGATACATTTCTTCCTGGGGCATCAGATTTTCGGGATTTCCTTGGGACTTCTAACACAGTTGGAGGTGCGCGAATAGATGATTTTCAGCGGAAATATAGAAATGCAGGATATAATCTGCAGAATGCAGACAAAGTGCATCTTGATTATCCTAGTGACGGACAGCACCCAGCCAACAGGCGGGGATTTATGAAGTTGCAACCCGAAAGTACCGTGAGCACTTTTCGCTCCTCGAGATCTCATCTACAGGAGGGGCATCAATTGGGGCAGTTGGGAGATAACTAAGATGCGCAAGGTATTGAAATGGCTCGGCATCCTCATGGGAGCCTTACTTGGACTGGCGTTACTGGCGCTGACCGCAATCTATTACATCACGGAAACCAGGTTAAACCAGGTATATGATGTCCAGGTTGAAAGCGTACCCATACCGACAGACCAGGCCTCAATTGAACGAGGCAGGCATCTGGTCACAACGATGGGTTTTTGCACTGACTGCCACGAAGAGAACCTGGCCGGAGTAGCCTGGGACGACGGACCTTTGGTGGGTAAGGTTTCGGTGCGCAACCTGACGACCGGCGATGGCGGGGTTGGAAGCACGTATACGGATGAAGATTGGGTCCGCGCCATCCGTCACGGCATTGGCCTTGATGGTAAAAGCCTGATTGTGATGCCATCCAACTTCTACTCCCGAATCAGCGATGCGGATTTAGGGGCCATAATCGCCTATCTGAAACAGTTGCCACCGGTCGACAATGAACTGCCGACGACGACTATAGGACCGATGGCCAGGTTATTCATCCTTCAAGATCCCACCATACTCCCGGCTGCGATCATCGACCATGACGGACCGCGCCCACCAGAACCGGTACCCGGTGTTACTGTAGAATATGGAGAATATCTGGCGACAGTGTGCACGATCTGCCACGGCGAAGATCTAGCTGGTGAAGAGGGCGCCGGCGGCGGTATGAACCTCACTCCCGGGGGGAACCTGGCGAACTGGACGGAAGATGATTTTATCCGCTCCGTGCGCACGGGCGTTACGCCGGAAGGAGAAACCCTCGATCCGGAGATGATGCCCTGGAAATCCATCGGCCAGTTTAGCGATGATGAGCTGAAAGCCATCTGGCTGTATATCAATTCAGTGCCTGCAGTCGAAACGCCCGAACAAGCCTCTCAAGGAACTCAATAATGACTTATCCGGAAGTGAGATCAACGAGCAATCCATCTCGATTCCCTGTGATCAGTGCCGGCAGATTGGGGTGGCTGGCGATGGTATTGCTCACCTTAGGCCTTTTTTTCGCCGGAATTCCCGGTCGATACCAACAAATCGTCCAGACTGCTGACGAACGGTCGCTTTTCGAACTAGGCATATCGATCAGGTTTTATGCCACCTATTTACTTGCATTGAGCTTCATACCGGTTGTCTTTCACAGCGTGATGGCCGGGGTGATTTTTTGGCGCCGGAAAAGCGATTGGATGGCTTTGCTGGTGGCTTATGCACTCGTCGCAAATGGAGCAGTCATTCCGCTTTCCCTGATGGCCGCCCAAGGCAATCTATCGGCCCTGCAGCAGCTGCTGATCGGCGTGGTGATCTCAACCGGACTGATCTCGAGCATCAGCCTGATATATCTTTTCCCGGATGGTCGCTTTGTTCCTGGTTGGACGCGACCGCTCGCCTTCATCTGGGCGGCGATCGTGCTTCTGGCGGTCTTCTTTCCGGATCTGCCCGTGAGCCTGACGACGTGGCCCTTGATCGTACAAATTTTGGCCTTGCTGACCTGGTCAGGCACGGGTGTCTACGCCCAGATCTATCGCTATGTGAATGTTTCCAGCCCGCTGCAACGGCAGCAGGCTAAATGGGCCCTGCTTGGGCTGGTTGCTGCTGTCTTGGCGCCCTTCGTATATTTTCTACCCTTCGTGATCGCCCCCTCGATAAGCGGGCCGATTGTACCGAACTTGCTCTACCGACGGATGGGCAGCTCCTTTTTCACCACATCATTTCTGGTCCGGCTGAGCGGTCTATCGCTCGCAACGCTGGCGCTGCTGGGGTTTCCGATTTCCTTCGCCATCGCGGTTCTGCGCTACCGGCTATGGGATATCGACCTGATTATTCGCCGCACACTGATCTACCTTTCCCTGACGGTTTCTCTGCTAATCATTTATTTCAGCAGCGTGATATTCTTTCAGGTTCTGCTGCGCAGTCTAACAGAGGAATCTTCTCCCCTGGCGGTAGTCGTTTCAACCCTGGCCATTGCAGCGTTATTTAATCCTCTCAGGCGGCGCGTGCAAAACGAAATTGACCGCCGTTTTTACCGGCGTAAGTATGATGCTGAAAAAGCGCTGGCGGCGTTCAGCGCCTCTTTGCGCGATGAGGTAGATTTGCAAAATCTATCCGCAGACTTGATTGCCGTGGTCAAAGAAACCATGCAGCCCCAGAGCGTGTTCTTGTGGCTGAGAGGGCAGGACGTGAAACGTAATTCGTAATGCGTAATTCGTAATGGTTTAGTCGGAAGTGATCGCTTTTACGTATTACGTGTTACGGATTACGGTGCAGCAGGGCAGGTAGCGCCAAGTTCATATGACAAATTTCGAAAGAGGTTCCTCCGTAACGCTTTTCGTAACGATCTGAAGACGGTGTAATTGTAAAATGGAGTTCAAATGGCAACATTCCTGAGAAGTTTTTGGCATAGCTTAGTTGGACAGGATCGCCTGGAGGATGAGGCGACCGAACTTCCGCCGGTTGAGATCCGGTCGCCGAGCGAAATCCCGGAGGTCCAAATAGCGCCCGAAGATCCTTTGATCGGCTACTTTCAAAACGCTTCAGGCGCGGTCGAACTTGATAAGATCAACGTGAACTCGCCGGGACTGGCTGCGCTTAAAGCTGCCGGGGTAAAACTTGTCGTGCCGTTGATCAGTCAAGGCGAACTGATCGGACTGCTAAACCTGGGACCTCGCCTGAGCGAGCAGGATTATTCCACGGATGATCGCAAACTGCTCAACGATCTTGCCACGCAAGCATCGCCGGCCGTGCGCGTTGCCCAGCTGGTCCGCCAGCAACAGGTCGAGGCACGCGACCGGGAGCGCCTGGATCAAGAACTGCGCGTTGCCAGGATCATCCAGCAAACCTTGCTGCCGAAAGAGGTGCCTGCCCTGGAAGGCTGGCACATCGCGGCGCACTACCAGCCAGCCAGAGCCGTTGGAGGTGATTTCTATGATTTTCTGCTTCACGCTGATGGCAGTCTGGGTTTGTTTGTTGGGGATGTAAGTGATAAGGGTGTCCCGGCAGCCCTGGTTATGGCGACCACCCGCAGCATTTTGCGAACAGCCGCCGAAAGGCACACCTCCCCCGGTAAAGTCCTGGAAAGGGCAAATGACCTGCTTTGCCCGGATATCCCCGCCAACATGTTCGTAACTTGCCTATACGCCCTGATCGACCCGGTCAACAGAACGATGTGTTTCGCCAATGCCGGCCATAATTTGCCCTACCGGCGGAGCCCGACGGAGATCACTGAACTTCGGGCTACTGGGATGCCGCTGGGTTTGATGCCAGGCATGCAGTATGAAGAAAAGGAGGCCAGCCTGCATCCCGGTGAAACGGTGCTTTTCTTCAGCGATGGTCTACCGGAGGCGCACAATGCTCGGAAGGAAATGTTTGGGTTCCCCCGGCTTAAGGAATTGATGCGCGGGACCCCTGCAGATGACAATTTAATTGATTACCTGCTGAGTGAATTAGAAAGCTTCACTGGACCAAATTGGGAACAGGAGGATGACGTTACCTTCGTGACTCTGAAATGCACAATGATAGATATGATCGAAAAGCCTTCACAGAATGCGGAAACTGGAAGTCAGGCAGGTTGGCGGGTCCTGGCAGACTTCGAACTGGCGAGTAAGCCAGGGAATGAACGCCAGGCGATTGAAAGGGTCAACCAGGTTCTTAAAGAAGCAAAATTGCCGGAGAAATGCCGTAAGAGATTAGAAACCGCGGTAGGTGAAGCGACGATGAATGCCATGGAACATGGCAATAAGTATGAGGAAGATAAGCCTGTTTATATACGAATCTTAACCAATGATCAGGTTGTCTCAGTAAGAATCACAGATTGCGGCGGCAACCAGATCATCCCGGATCCAGATACCCCTGACCTGGAAGCCAAACTGGATGGTTTACAAAGCCCACGCGGTTGGGGCCTGTTCTTGATCAAGAATATGGTGGACGAAATGAACGTGGTCAGCGACGAAAAACACCATACTATAGAATTGATCATGAACCTGCAAGGAGATGAAAATGCAAACCAAGACTCTTGAGGCCGGCGTAAGACACTACGGCAACACCGCCATCATCGATCTCAACGGAGAAATCGATGGCTTTGGCGAAGAAGTGCTCAATACGGCTTACGATGAGGCCGAAAGTCAAAACCCGGAATCTATCCTGCTCAATTTCAGCCACGTGGACTATATAAACAGCACCGGGATCGCCCTAATCGTAAGCTTATTGTCACGAGCGCGCAAGTCTCAAAAGAAATTATACAGCTTTGGGCTGAGCGATCACTACGTTGAAATCTTCCAGATCACCCGTCTGGCAGATTTTATGGGGATCTTCCCAGACGAGAAAAGCGCTTTGGTGGCAATTTCCTGATATTTAGAGATATTACTTCATTTCCATAAGGAGAAACTAGATGGCCCAGGCAAACATCCGGACGAATGTCAGGCAAATCGATGGCAAAGCCAGCGTCCTTGATATCCAGGGAGAAATTAACGCCTTTGCCGAGAACGCTCTAATGGACGCATACACAAAGGCAACCTCGCATGGCGCCCGCTACATCATTCTGAACTTCAGCCAATTGGAATATATGAACAGTTCCGGCATCGGCCTGCTTGTCACTTTGCTGATCCGCGCCAACCGGCAAAACCAGCGCCTGCTGGCTTACGGTTTGAGCGAGCACTACCGCCAAATCTTTGAGCTCACCCGGCTCAACGAAGCCATTGCAATTTACGACAACGAAGAAGAGGCCCTGGCAGCGGCGAAGTGAGAAGTAAGCAGTAATAAGTGATCAGTAACCAGTTTTAAGTAATGAGTGTGATGGTGGTTTATTAATGACTCACGGAGGCTACGATGGAATCTTCAAATCCACAACCGGTTGAACCTCAAGGGCGGGATGCTGCCTGGGCAAAGCCGGTATCAAAATTAAAGGTAACCGGCTTATCCGCAGGCGCGATCAACCTTAATGTAGATGGGCGCCAGCTGACCGGTCTAATGCATGGATTCGGCCAGTTATGGCAAAAGACCTATAAGGTGAGGATGAGTGGGGCAAACGTAACGCCAAAAGAGGTGATCCAAACCTGGAAAAAGAACTTCGGCAAGTTCTGGCCTAAGGGAAATTACTTTTACAGTGCTTTGGGGGAGATTGTTCCAGGCGAGGTGGCTGTGCTCAATCTCGCCGGACCTCTAGGCATCACTGCACCAGGCGGCCGTCCGGTTATCTCTACCGGGATCATGGTGATCTACGCGGATGACGAGTCTTTCTCCTTTATGACCCCTTATGGGCACATGTTCGCCGGCATGAACACCTTCAGCTGCTACGAAGACGGTGGGACGGTGGCGCAAATTCAAGTGTTGGTGCGCGCCAGCGACCCGCTTTACGAAATTGGTTGCCGGCTGGGGATTGTGCACAAAACAGAAGATGATTTCTGGAAACAGACACTCACGAACCTGGCGGCGGATTTTGGCGTCGAGGGTTACGTGCAGCAAACAACCTCGCTCGTAGACCCGAAAGTGCAATGGTCGGAGGCGAAGAATATCTGGCACAACGCGGCGGTGAGGACCGGAATATACTTGCTCGCTTCTCCGCTGCGCTGGATTCGCAACTTAGCCAGGCCCAATAAAGCATAAGAGCAGAAGTTGAAACTGCACCGATAACCTGTAAAAAGTATGCATTTAGACCGTACCTACGATGCCGTGGTGATCGGTTCGGGGCCGAATGGCCTGGCTGCGGCAATCGCCATAGCGCGCGCCGGCCATTCTGTACTGGTGGTCGAAGCAAAGGAAACGATCGGCGGCGGCACTCGTTCGGCTGAGCTCACTCTTCCGGGGTTTATACACGATATCTGCTCGACGATTCACTCGCTCGGGTACTCCTCGCCATTTTTCAAAACTCTCCCTTTGCAGGAGCACGGTCTTGAATGGATCTTCCCCCCAGCTGCGCTGGCCCATCCATTAGACGATGGAACAGCCGTGATGGTAGCGTGTTCCGTCAAGGAAACCAGCGAAACGCTGGGGCCGGATGCGGCGGTATACCGCCTCATATATTCACCCCTGGTGGATCACTGGCCTGATCTGGCGGTTGACCTGCTTGGCCCGTTGCCACTGCCGCCCCGCCATCCAATCCTTCTGGCCAGATTTGGTCTGCGGGCTTTATGGCCCGCAGATATTTTTGCCAGGACTGCATTTCGAGGAGAAAGAGCCCGCGCCTTGTTTGCCGGGATGGCAGGTCATTCCATGATGCCGTTCCATAAACTGATCACGGCGGCTTTTGGGATTGTACTCAATTGCTCAGCCCATGCGGTTGGCTGGCCGGTTGCTCGAGGAGGATCGCAGAAGATCGCTGATGCGCTGGCCTCTTATTTACATTCTATGGGAGGGGAAATTGTCACCGGCTGGCGAGTAAAGGCGCTGGACGAATTACCCAGCGCCCGTGCGGTGCTCTTCGACACATCCCCTACCGAGCTGGTGAAAATTGCTGGGCAGCGATTACCAGATGGTTTTCGTAGCAAACTAGAGGGATTTCGCTACGGACCGGGCGTGTTCAAAGTCGATTTTGCCCTGGATGGTCCGATCCCATGGAAAGCAAAGGAATGCAATCAGGCTGCAACGCTGCACCTGGGCAGCACATTTGAAGAAATCGAAGCGGCCGAGCTGGAGGTCGCCCAAGGAAGACATCCCGAAAAGCCATATGTCCTGTTAGCCCAACAAACCCTTTTTGATGAAACCCGCGCCCCGCGGGGCAAACACACCGTTTGGGCCTACTGCCACGTACCCAGTGGATCGACTTTCGACATGACCGAACGGATTGAAGCCCAAATCGAGCGCTACGCACCTGGATTTCGCGACTGCATCCTGGCGCGGCACACGATGAATGCGCTTGGGTTGGAAGAATACAATCCGAATTACGTGGGGGGCGACATCAACGCCGGTATCCAGGACATCCGGCAGCAGTTTACGCGCCCGACGGCCCGCTGGGTGCCCTACTCGACGCCAGTTAAGGGCATATACTTGTGTTCATCCTCGACGCCACCGGGAGGGGGCGCGCACGGCATGTGCGGGTATCACGCCGCGCAAGCTGTTCTGAGAGATCTGTTCTAAGCCCCGTAAATCCTCAACCCTGGCAGCTGTGTGCATGCATAGGAGGTCAGGCATATCGCTCCCTGCGCCAAGGACGGCGCAGGTTACGGTCAGAACGCCGCCGAGGACGGCGGCTGAGCATGTACTGGACGGCGGCCTGAGCCAAGAGCCAATATCACTGACAACTCGTGCGTGTACACTGGCAGCTCGCCAGCTGGATTCCTGACAAGTTGCATCGTAAAGATTTTGCGCCTAACTGGAACAAATCTTGCATCCTATTGATAACGAATTTGCGGGCAGAGGCATTGACCGGATGATCACCGCTCTCCGCAAAAGGCCGTTTTACTCTTATGTAAGATTAATCTGCTTGACGCACACCCAGGATTGTGCTAGTATGATGGTCAAAGTTCGAAAAAATGTAAAAACAATTGCCAAAAATGTGCGCTCAACCTGTAGCGGGCGACAACAGGTGGCTCTCTTGATAGGAGGAGAAAAATGACTCTCAAACGCCTTATCGTACTCCTCGTGGTCGCGCTTCTGGCGGCGACGCTGGCTGCTTGTGAGCTTTCGGGTTCTACGCCACCGCCAACGGTCAGCGGGGAGGGTCCCATGGGGACACTTCAAAGCGAGCTCGGGAACATCGCAACACAAACCGCCGCAGCCGGCGGGGGCGTACCCCTGGTAACCACCGAACCCTTACCAACGCTTGAGGGCGCCACCGCACCTCCTCCCGCGGAAGGCGCTACGCAGCCTGCCCCAACAGAGGCGCCGGCCGAACCGGCCAACACGCCAACGCAGGAGCCCCCGACCGCTGCGCCGGTAACCGTATCCTCTCCAACGCCGGGCATCCCCTCTACCTACACGCTGCAGAAAGGTGAACACCCCTTCTGCATTGCCCGCCGGTTCGACGTAAACCAGTATGAGCTGCTTAATCTCAATGGGCTCAGTCTGAATTCAAAACCTGCGGTCGGCTTCAACCTGAGACTCCCCCCGGCGAGCAGCGATTTCGCCGGCGAACGCACACTCCAGTCCCATCCGGATACCTACACGGTCCAGGCAGGCGACACAATCCATTCAATCGCGTGTAAATACGGGGATGTGTCTCCCGAAGCTATCGCCCAGGCGAACGGCTTGAACGTCTCTGCGTCCCTGGATGCCGGGCAAATACTGCAGATACCTTGACGTAATACGTAATGCGTGAAGCGTGAAACGTGATATGGATTTTCAGACGATTAAATCTGAAACGGTTTATCGAGGCAAAGTCTTTGATGTACGCCGGGACGAGGTCCGGCTGCCGGACGGCAAGCAGACAAATTTAGATATTGTTGAACACAACAGTTCAGTCACGCTGCTCCCTTTGGACGAGCAAGGGCGGGTCTGGTTCGTCCGCCAGTATCGCCATCCGGTGCTGGCGCATTTGCTCGAGCTACCGGCGGGAGTTATGCATGATGGCGAAACCCCGGAAGCATGCGCGCAGCGGGAAGTGCGCGAGGAGATCGGCATGGCGGCTGGCCGCTTTCAGAAGGTGGGGGAGTTCTTCCTGGCCCCGGGATACTCAACCGAATATATGTACGTCTTTCTCGCCACTGATCTCACTCCCGACCCGCTTCCAGGGGATGAGGATGAGTTTATCAGCATCGAAAAAATCTCTATCGATCAGGCGTATTCCTTTGCAGAAAAGGGGGAGTTTCACGACAGCAAGACGCTGGCAGCGCTCTTTCTAGCGCGCCCGTACCTGTAGTTCTGCATTTGCGCCCCTGGCCCTTTTGGGAGGGGCAACATCTTCTTCAGATTTTTCCCCCGAGCAGCTTTTCAACGGCTTCCTCGGTCAACCTGCGCGGCTTGCCAAGCTGGTGTGCCAGAGCTACCGTACGAGCGGTGTGTTCGAGGGTCTCCAGGCGGCAGTATGCCTCCGCCAAATCCCGGCCAACTGTGAGCGTGCCATGTTGGGATAGGATGATGGCATTATGCTCTTCGATTAATCCTGCGATTGCCTCGCAGTTCTCAACGCTGGAAGGAGTGGCGTATCGGGTCGTGGGCACGGGCCCAAGTATCACCAACGCTTCCGGAATCAGAGGTTCATCCAACGGGATCCCCACGAGCGACAATGCCACACAAGCGACCGGATGGGCATGGATGACTCCGCCAACATCCTCTCTCCGGCGGTAGACTTCCAGGTGCATGGGAAGCTCAGAAGTAGGTTTCAAGCCCGGCGGAGCGTTCCGTGGATTCCCATTTAAATCCACAACCACGAGCTGCTCGGGTTGCAGTTCGGCTTTAGGAACACCGGCGGGGGTAACTAACAGGTTGCCATCCGGCAGACGCCCAGAAAGATTGCCCGATAGACCAGAGATAAAATCCCTGGCATACATTTTGGCGGCAACTTCAACTATTTCGAGACGGAGGCTGGTTTCTTCCATTTATGGGCGCAGGCGATTTGTCCCACTGGTTCGATTCCTACGCCCGGGTCTCATCTTAGGCTTGCGTCCTGCGGAGGGATTGAGCAACGTGTTCAGCCAGGCAACCGCCCGGGGATCAAACTCGCGGCGACCACATACGTCGCAAATCCAGGCGGGAAAATTCGGAACGGTAATCAGTTCTTCGTTGAGCCAGGTGAAGTAAGTGATGGAATTCATCCGCAGGACCCCAGCACCACACTCCTCACACGGCGCTATGGCTTCGAAAAACTCATGGTCATTGGCGTTGTCTTTATTGTCCATTTTCTCTACCTCTTTAGGGCGCGGCAATGGCAACCGGAGGATGATCAATAAACCCCCATTCGGTTGGCGGCCAGTAAACAAATACGGCTTTACCGACCACGAAGTCTAAAGGCACCGGCCCCCAATTATGAGAATCCGAGGAATTGTTGCGATTATCTCCCAGAACAAACAACGAATCCTCCGGGACTTCCGAGATGATGTCATATGCCGGGTCGGCAGCGATGTAATCCTCCTCTATAGGGCGGTCATTGACATACACATCCCCATCCCTGATCTCAACCCGCTCCCCAGGCAGACCAATCACACGCTTGATATATTCCTGCTCGGGATCGCGGGGAAAATGAAAAACAATCACATCGCCAATCATCGGTTCGCTAAACTTATAACTTAACTTATTAACAATGACAAATTCTCCGCTGTGCAGGGTCGGTTCCATGCTGGATCCATCTACGCGGATGCGAGCGGAAACCGTATTGATCGCGGCGAAAAGGATTACCGATAAAATCAACGTCTCCAAAACATCGATGACAAACCGCAAGAACCCCGGTCGTTTTTCGGTCTCTACCTTGTCTGGAATACTTTCCGTATGAAATTGCTCCAAGTTATCCTCCATAACGTCTCCTGAGAGTTTCATCTCAAAAACCCTTTAATGGTTGGCGTGCCCTGCACGCCAGCCAACCCCCACTTTTTTGAGACTTTACTCATGAGAGGATTATAAAACCGCTTGAGGGTGGGGGCAAGGGGATAGATCTTCAAGGAGATTAGAAAATTGTGAGTAATTATTTACATGAGGAGGGAGCATCATCGCCGCGGTCGAAGAATGATGCGAATCGGCGTGCCGAGGAAGCTGTATTCTTCCCGGATGCGATTTTCAAGGAAGCGAACATAGGTAAAATGGGCCAGCTTGGGATCGTTCACGTGCAGCAAAAACGTCGGTGGGTCGCTGCGCACCTGAGTACCATAGTAGATCTTCAACTGCTTGCCGGCATGACTGGGAGCTGGATGTTGGTCCTGTGCCTTCCGCAGGATTTGGTTCAGCCGGGCGGTAGGGATACGGGCCAGGCGTTCTTCGTTGACGCGCAATGCAAGCGGCAAAACCTGGTTAACCCGCTGCCCGGTTTTCGCAGAGATGAAGAGCACCGGAACATAATCCAGGAAATTTAATTCCCCCCGCACATGTAGCATGTAGTTTTCCATCGTGTAAGTGTCTTTGGGAATGGCATCCCATTTATTCACGATCACTACGGAGCTTTTCCATTCATCCAGAATAAACCCGGCGATATGGGCATCCTGGGCAGTTATACCGGCAGTGGCGTCGACGATCAACAAGGCGACATTCGACCGTTCGATGGCTTTCAAGGAACGCAGGACGCTGTACTTTTCCACCCCAGGCTCAATGCGCCCGCGGCGGCGGATACCGGCAGTGTCGATCAGCGTCACGGGGATCTCTTCAAAGGTCAAGTGAGTATCGATGGCATCTCGGGTGGTGCCAGGGATAGGACTGACAATAGCTCGCTCCTGGCCGAGCAGCCGGTTGAGCAAACTGGACTTACCTACATTCGGTTTCCCCACGATGGCAAGCTTTACCGAATCATCCTCTTCTTCTTCACCTGCTTCTCGAAATGAGGCCACCAAAACATCCAGCATATCACCGGTACCGGTGCCGTGCAGTGCCGAGATGGGGAGGGGATCGCCCATGCCTAACTCGTAAAACTGGTAGACCTGGTCACGGCGCGCCGCACTCTCGGCCTTGTTTACTACCAGGATAACCGGAGGCCAGGGCTGCCCATCCAATTCCCGTTGATTACGGCGCAAAATCTCCGCTACCTCGTGGTCCGCCGTCGTTACGCCACTTTCTGCGTCCGTAATGAAGAGAACGGCATCCGCTTCATGGATCGCCGCCTCAGCCTGGACGCGGATCTCCTCGATGAAGTCTGCCGATCCCTCTGAAAGGGGTTGGCGTCCGCCACGCAGAGCGGGGCCGCCTCGTAGAGCGGCAGGATCAATTCCACCGGTATCTACCACATCAAACACCACCCCGGTCCATTCAGCCTCGGCTACCAGGCGATCGCGGGTCGTGCCGGGGACGGCGTCCACCACAGCCAGGCGTTCCTCGGCAAGGCGATTGAACAGCGTGCTCTTGCCTACATTCGGTCTTCCAACCAGCGCTACAACGGGCTTAGGCATCCGATACCCTCAGGGCTGGATGGTCCCGGTCGGCGTCGGCCCGCCGGTTGGTGTAAGCGTGGGCGTGGGCGCCGGCCCAATGGTAACTTCCACTGAGGAAGGTAAGATCGACTCAGCCTGTACCCTGTCTGAGGCAACCTCCACGCTCAATTCAACCTGGTGCGTGCCCGGTTCCAGACCATTTACATTCGCCACGATACGGATATCCGAAGATTCGATCCTATTCAATTCGGGAACAGGACCGGAAAGGATGATATCTACGTCTTCAGGCGAAATCTCAGCCGCATACCCCGGCACCAATCCAATTGGAGTCACAGGCAAGGTGAGGCTCAGGCTGCCTTCAATCGCCGCGATGGATACTTGAACCAGCACCCTGGAATCATCCACAACCGAGATTCCTTCGGGTAAATCGAGTTCAACAAACGTCTCGATGTCGTCTTCCGCCCCGCTGATATCCAGCGGCCTGGTTTCCACAAACCCGGGCAGTTCATTCAATAACTGGCGGTCGTTGGAGTTAACCAATACGCTGGGCGGGAAAACAGATATATTGTTGATCCGGTAGCCGGTGGTCAGCGTACCTGTGATCACGGGCCGGACCACGACGGTACGAAAGGCTTCTTGCAAGGTGATGGGTACCCGGGCCGTGATCTCGTCGGGGGTGATGTTAACATCTTCTACTGGATCTCCGTTGGCATCATAGGCTACCAGATCCACCCGGGTTTCGATATCGTCCCGGGCATCGGAGACGTCCACCGTAGCGCGCACCTCGGCAACTTGGGAAACCAGCGACTCGCGACCCGAGACCGTTACGAAGTTGGGATTGCGCGCGGGAACACCCCTTTGAAATCCGGTATCGGGCTCGCCGATAAGCTCCAGCCTGACTGGGAACTGCTGCGATGCCAGGGGTTCTAATATAATCGTAACCATCTCAGGATTAATCGCAGTGATCCGGGCCGGATCGAATACAGGATTTATGCTGGCGCGAACGGGCAATTCATAGGTCCCTGCTCCAAGACCACCCAGGTCCACCCAGGCACGGACAGCATTTTCCGAATCTACAATCCTGTCCCACACAGATTGAGTCGCCCGGATCGTGACCACGACCCGGTCGGCGAGGTTGCCCACCAGGATCATATTCGGATCCTTATCGATAATCTCGAGCGGAACGCTCCGCTCGCGCACAATATTTGGATCTTGCGAAGTTACCGATGAAATCCAGACCACCACTGCCAGGGCAAAAGCCAGCAACAGGGTCCCCAGGTTGCCGATCAGCCAGCGGAGAGGGGCTAACAACATTATTCCTCCTGTTCAGGCCCCGCAGCCAGGTTGGGAAAGAGCCTTCCCAAAAAACCGCGCAGACCTCTCTTGGGCTGGTAGGGTCGAAACAGCGCCCGCAAGATATTTTCCAAACGCTCTGGATTCAAGCGCCGGATCATGCGCCCTCCATGCACGACCGAGATGGCGCCCGTCTCTTCTGAGACCACCACAGCCACGGCATCGGTGACCTCAGAGATTCCCAGCGCGGCGCGATGGCGCAGTCCCATTTGCCTTTCTGGGGAGCGAGAAAGCACGCCGCTGGACGAGAGCGGCATCACGCAAGCCGCAGCAACCAGGTGATTGTCAGAAATGATCACGGCGCCATCATGCAATGGCGTGTTTGGGTAGAAGACCTGGATTAAGAGCTCAGGGGTTACCCGGGCGTCCATCCGTACACCCGTTTCGACGTACTCATTTAAACTATCCAATCTTTGAATGGTGATTAAAGCGCCGTGTTTTCGCTGTGAGAGGCGGGCCGCCGCCGAAACTACAGCAGAGACGGTGTCCATGATGTCCTGCGATCCGCTCGAACTCGACCGGCCGCCATCTAAAATGGCTCCTGCCCGGCCGAGACGCTCGAGGGCACGGCGGATCTCGGGTGCGAAGATCACGGGGATCGATAGAAGCAAGGCGGGCAGGGTAGTCCGTACCAACCAGGAAAAAGCTGGGAGGACCTCCAGGCTGGTCAGAAGGCTGATCAAGGCGATCAACAGAAGGACACCGCGCAGCAAAACAACCGCCTGGGTGTCCCGCAAAAGCCTCAGGATGCTGAAGAAAATCAAGGTGACCAGGAGAATGTCAAGGACGCCTACCCAGTCCAGGCGATCAAAAACGAAAATTAAATCTCTAAGGAGATCGTTGATAATTTCAAACACTTAGCAGCTAACTCCACCAGCAAACTAATTTATACTCAGAAGGTCTCATTACGGTGTCACTGCGAGCGCCTAACTGTCATTGCGAGCCGAAGGCGAAGCAGCGATCCGAGCTGCATTCCTATGCAGCCGCTGCCGCAATCTCCCGTTGGCCGGGAACGGAGACTGCTTCGTCGCAAAGAGCGCTCCTCGCAGCGACAAAATGAGAATTGCTGATTTATACTGGCCGCAAGACTCGATCCCTGCGCAGCTGCTTGAAAAGCATGACTGTGCCGGCGGGAATCGACTCCTCAGCAGCTTCCTGCCAGGCGCGAACCTTGAGGCTTTGGATCGTGCGCGCCTGATATCGCAAGTTTTGCCATATATTTTCGTGGCGCGCCAGATTCGGGGGCAAAAACAGTAAGGACACCTCGCACTGCAGTTGGCGGGAGGCGCTCTCCACCTCCAGCATTAGCAACGTCACGGCTTTTTCAAGAGAGATGCCGGGCTCCAGGTAGACGTCAGAAGTGCGTGCAACCAAATTCTCGACCTGCCATCCAGCCAGCCCAATTAGTCGCCCATCTTTTCGCAACAGCATAAAAGCTTTTTCGCCAAAATCGGCGATGATGTCTTCCCGGCTCGGCTTGTGGCGGCCTCTGCTATGCCGGTTGATAAAACCGGCTATTTCCTCCGCCTGGTTGAGGCGAGCCCGCTCAACAAGGATATCCTTTTGCGCCGCCGCGGGCGGCTGCTCTACCTGAGCTCTGCTGCCAGGGACGGTCTCCCTCCAGGCTGCCAGCACCTTTTGCCAGGTCTCCTCAATACTGCCTTCGTTGCGGATGACGACCTGAGCGGCAGCGATCTTGTCTTCCTGAGGCGGCTGGGCGCGAATGCGTCCCAGGGCTGTCTTCTCATCCATCCCCCGCTTGTTGATCAAACGGGCAAGCTGCGCCTCTTCGGAGGCGACCGTTACCCAAATACAATCACAGGCTTCCGCCAGGCCGCTTTCCAACAATTTGATCGCCTCTAAAACAACCACCTCCTGAGCAGCGCGACCGATCAACAGATCGACCGCTTTTCCCACCATCGGGTGAACAATTGCCTCCAACCGGGTCAAAGCATCGGGGGCTGAGAATACGATGTTTCCCAACCTTGACCGGTCAACCTGTCCATCGGGAGCCAAAATCCACGTGCCAAAAGTTTCTACGACAGGTTTATAGCCCGGCGCCTCTTTTCCAATGGCGCGATGGGCGAGGGCGTCCGCATCGATGCCATAGGCGCCGAGGTGCTCCAGCATCTTACGCACCACGCTTTTTCCGGTGGCAATGTTGCCGGTCAGGCCGATGACATACTTGCCCGGCCAGGCGCTCATGGTACCTCCTGATACAGGCTAATGATAAAACGCACATTCATTTTAGTCCGGGCGGCGTAGAATGTCAAAGGTA
>Ga0209640_10001781_pt1 | contig 18551 bp, 13 predicted proteins | sample RifCSP10_1_FD_184018 | JGI IMG/M metagenome (GOLD analysis project Ga0209640, IMG submission 184018) | Soil microbial communities from Rifle, Colorado - Rifle CSP2_sed 10_1 (SPAdes) (version 2) | ecosystem: Environmental > Terrestrial > Deep subsurface > Rock core/Sediment | place: Rifle... | reverse complement strand
CCGGATTGAGCGCCACCTGGTTCCAGAGACGGTCGGTATGGCTGCCGAGATAGCTCGCGGCGACCTGCCACACGGACCCGAGCTGCCGTTCGACGGTCACGTTCCACACCTGGATCCGGGGCGAGTTGATGTTCGGGTCGATGGCGCCAAACGCGCCGAACGGCAGGTAGCGCGTGTCGCGATTGGTCGCGATCGGGTGTGGATTCGCGCCGCCATAGGGATCATCGAACCCTCCCGGCGGATCTTCCAGGATGGAGCGGTTCCCGAATGGCGGCGAGTTGGCGTTGATCAGCATGTATTCGGCGTTCGGGAAGTCGTAGGTGAGCCCATACGAGGCGCGCACCGCGGTGCGGCCGTCGCCCGACACATCCCAGCCAAGCCCAACGCGCGGCGAGAAGTTCAGCCACTGCGTATGCACCCCGCGCTTCCCTGAGGTCGCGAAGCCCGCGTCGCCGGGATAGACCAACCCCGCCGGCGCGTTCACGAACACCTGGCTCGTGACATTGTTCCGGAAGTTCTCGGGGATGAAGTTGTACACGGCGCCATTTGTGACGCTCTGGCCGAAATACGGTTCCCAGCGGAGCCCGCCGTTGATCGTGATACGGCTGCTCGCCCGCCAGGTGTCCTGCGCGTAGAGACCCACGTACCACTGGTCCATCGGCAGGATCGCCGGTCCGCCCTGCTCGAGCCGGCCGACCCGGCCCACGAGCAGGTCGCTCAAGCCGCTGCCCGTCAACTGGCCGGTGAATTGCCAGACGCCGCCGGATCGCGCGTGCGACTGAAAGTAGTAGCGCCAGTACGCCGCGTTGCCCCCGAGGGATACCTGGTGGCTGCCCCGCACCAGGGTGAGGTCGTCGCTCACCTGCGACGCGTTGGTGACGAAGCGGCTCGGACCCGGGTTCTGGGCGAAGAAGGCGCCCTGGACCTCGATCCACATGACGTCGGGTTGATAGGTGTAGGCGTCGATGCCCAGGTCGGCTGGATCGAACGTCGCGGGCGCGAGCCGGCTGACGGCGGACCGATTGAACGCAAACCGCAGGGAGTTGACCGTGTTCGGGCCGAACACGTGGGTGTCGCCGAGCGCGAGTGAATGTGCAATGGCATCGAGACCGAGCAGGCCTTGCCTGTTCGCGGAGTCGTACAGGGACAGGACGGTGTCTCCCTCGCGCATGGGAATCGGAGAGGTGGCCGACGTCACCATGTAGCGTCCGAAGATGGTGTCATCCTGCGTCCGCTGGTAGTCGATCCGGCCGATGTACTGCCCCTCGTTGCTGTTCTTCTGCAACGTGTACGTGATCTGGCCGCACGGATCGGTCGTGCCGGGCAGACGCTTGACCAGATTGAGCGCGGCCGGACTGAAGCGCGCGGGATCGATCCGGTTGTTCACGAATCCGCCGCCCAAGGTGATCTGCCGCCCACCGTTGCACGCCGGCGAGGCGAAGGTGGTGAAGTCGCCGGCGAGCATCGCGGGCGTCGACACGGAGGTGATGTTGGCGGCCGGCTGCGTGCGGATCGTGGTCCCCTGGTAGGCGCCGAAGAAGAAGAGCCTGTTGCGCACGATCGGACCGCCGAGCGTGCCGCCGAACTGATTGCGCCGCAGGCCGTCGTCGACGCGCTTGCCGTCCGGCCCGACCTGCGCGAACGGGTCCGTGGCATTGAAGCGACGGTCGCGGAGGAATTCGAACACATTGCCGCTGAACCGGTTCGCTCCAGACTTCGTCACCGCGCTCACCGCGGCACCCGAGTGCATCCCGTTCTGGGCGTTGAGTCCGCTGGTCGACACGCTGAATTCCTGCAGCGCGTCCGGAAACGGGAACGGCATGTTCAGGTTGTCCTGCGGATTGTTGTGCATCGCGCCGTCGAGCAGGTACGCCACGCCGAAGGCCTGCCCGCCCGCCACGGAGATCCCCAGCCCGCCGGGCACGGCGCGGTTCGGTGCCGTCGTGATCTGCACGGCCGCGCCCGACACCACGACGAGCTCGGCGGCGTTGCGGCCGTTGAGCGGCAGCGCCAGGATCTCCTCGTTCCGGACGACGTCGCTGATGCCGGAGCTCTGCACGTCCACGAGCGGCGTGGCCCCCTCAACGGTGACCGTCTCCTCCACCGCACCGACCGACAGGACCGCATTGATGACCGGAGCGGCGGCCACCTGCAGGACGATGCCCGTCTGGACGTAGCTGCGGAAGCCCTGGAGCGACACCTCCAACCGATACGGGCCGGTCGGCAGGTTCGACAGCACGTACGACCCGTTGCCATCCGTCACGTCGCTTCGCGAGAAGCCCGTGTCGGTTTGCGTGACGGCGACGGTGACGCCAGGCAGCACCGCCCCGCTCTCGTCGGTGACACGCCCGCTGAGCTGGGCCGTCGAGAGCTGTGCCCAGGACACGCCGCTTGCCAGAAGAAGGCCCAACACGCCGACCGAGGAAACCCCGAGAAAGCGCTTCATCACTCCCTCCCTTGTCTTAGGCGGCACGAAAGATGACGGATGAACGGAGGATGACAGCAGGCGGAGTATACGCGGCTGGCTGGACCGGTCAAGCCCGATCAACGGTCGGAGGGTGCGACGGTGCGAGGGTGCGACGGTGCGACGGTGCGTCCGATGGTGCGAGGGTGCGACGGTGCGGAGAGGGGGACCCTGTTGGTCCGCCCCCTTCCGCGTGCGTTAGCGCTGCGGGAAGCCCTGGCTGGCCGCCTCGGGTCCGCCCTGGATGAAGAGCGCCTTGTCGGGCGTGTCGGCCTTGGCAATCTTCGAGAGCGCCCCCCGGCTTTCCACCACCTTGCCGCCGAAGCCTTCGAAGGCCACTTTGTCGCCCGGCAGCAGGGTGTTCCGTCCCCACCCCTGCCGCTGCACCGTGTTCGGGCTGGCCATTTCCATGTTCCAGTTGGTGACCCTGCCGCCCACGTCGGCGACGTCGATATAGACGTGCATGTGCGGATTGGTCCATTCGACCTTCGTCACCACGCCCGTCAGGGCGACCTTCTTCTTCGCGTCGTACTCGGTGTCGAATCCGTGGTGCGCCAGCACCGGCACCGCCGCGCAGAAGAGACTGAAGCCGGCGACCAGCACTCCAAGCGTTGTTCTCATGGCAGGATCTCCTCCACAGCTCACTTCTGCTGCTCCAGCTTGCCCTCGCTGTTCAGCCGGTAGCCGCCAGCGATGCCGAGCTGATTGTTTTCGGTGCAGATGTACTCCATCAGGTCGATGCCCGGCGCCGCCAGCCGTGCCGTGAACTTCAACTGGACGGTCCGCGAGAATGCGCCAGGGTCGTCGAGCGTGAAATCCAGATTGAGCGTCCCGTTGTTGATGCGCGTCCACCGCTCGATCGTGTGGAGCTGCTCGGTGTGCGGCGTCCCGCGCGCATCGAACCAGAACTTGTCGTTGTAGCCAATCGTGTCGATGACCAGCGTGTCCCGGTCCCACGATCCGATCGAGTGTCCCCACCAGCTCGGGAACGGATCGGCCGGGTGCTTCCGTCCATCCATGTAGACCACCCGGTGCGCGCCGGCATCGCCGGTCTCGTGCAGAAGATAGATGGACGTCAGGCCCTTCGACGTGTACGACATCGAGAACTTCCACGGATACGGATTGACGCGCGGCACGCTCATCGGCAGGCAGTAGATATAGGGCTCGTCGTAGGTGGCCTTCTCCCGTTTGGCTCTGAGCTCCCGCGCCCAGGGCAGCAGCGGCAGCTCGCCCGGCTTGAGCCCGCCTTCACGCTCGATGTCGGCATCCGATCCGCCTCCCACCCACGGTCCTGTGAGGTCGGGCCGGCCGTCGTGCAGTCTCGGCACCGGCAGGTTGATGATATTTTCGTCGGTGGTGATTGGCCCTGGCCGTCCGGACTGGATCTGGCGGACGCGTTCCTCCTGCTGGGCTTGCGGCTGTGCCGGTGACTGGGCCTGCAGCCCCGCAAGCAGCAGGAGGGTCACTCCCAGTACGGTTCCTGAGATGCCGAGCATTCTTTTCACGTCAATCCTCCTCGAAGGGTCCGGATCTTATCCCTACTTGACTTCTCATCGGCAGGCGACGAGCATCGTGCGCGTGTTGGCGAAATAGGTCAAGTGGTTTGGAATGCTGCTGGAGCGAGGTGCAACCATGAGACGTACGCGGCAACCTGGACGGATGGTCGTATTGGCGGGGTTTTCGGCCGTCATGGCAATGGTCTCATCACCAGGCCCGGGAGCGGCCGTCTTCGCGCAAGCGCTCCCGAACCCCTATCGCATCGTCGAGGGCTGGGCCCAGCTCCCGGGCGGGAAGCCGATGGGAGCCGTGGGCAAGGTGACGATGGACCCCGACGGCAGGCATGTGTGGGCGGTGGTGCGCTGCGAGCCGCTGGCCGATCCGGCCCGCTTCGGCGACGAATGCCGCGATTCGAAGATGGATGTCGTCAACAAGTTCGCGCCAGACGGCAAGGTTGTAGCGAGCTTCGGCGGCGGCATGTTCATCTGGCCGCACGGCCTCGAGGTGGACCGCGACGGCAACGTCTGGGTGACTGACGCGGTCGCGGCCAACCGGATACCGCGCGGCGATAAGCGGGGCCATCAGGCCGTCAAGTTCAGCCCGGACGGCAAGGTGCTGCTGAGGCTCGGCATGGCGGGCATGGCGGGCGGTGGAGCCGACCATTTCAACTCGCCGAGCGACGTGGTCGTCGCGCCCAACGGCGACGTGTTCATCGCCGACGGTCACAACGAGAACGGCAACAACCGCGTCGTGAAGTTCTCGAAGGACGGCAAGTACATCAAGGAATGGGGCAGGACCGGATACGCGCCGGGCGAGTTCCGAACGCTGCATGCGATCGCGATGGACTCGAGGGGCCGCATCTTCGTGGGCGACCGCTTCAACAACCGCGTGCAGCTCTTCGACCAGGAAGGAAAGTTCCTGGCGCAGTGGACGCAGTTCGGGCGGCCGAGCGGCATCTTCTTCGACAGCCGGGACCGGATCTTTGTCGCCGACTCCGAGTCCGACGACGTGCAGAATCCGGGGTGGGAGATGGGTATCCGGATTGGCGACGCCCGAACCGGATGGGTGACCGAGTTCATCCAGTTTCCGTGGGGCGATCCGCGGGAGACGGCGGGCAACGGCGCCGAGTTCGTCGCCGTCGATCGCGACGGCAACATCTACGGCGGGGAACCGCGCCCGAAGCAGTTGCGCAAGTACGTCAGGGTGAGGCCGTAGCAATGTGTGATTTGTGATTTGTGATTTGCGATTCGTGATTCGTGATTTCAAGGAGGTCTGTGTGCGACGCTTCTATACGCTGCTCATCGCGCTTGTGGGCGGGCCGCTGCTCCTGTTGTTCCTCGCGATCCAGGACACGGCACCCCTCTCGACGTCCGCGCGGGCGCAGGCCCCGCTGCCCATCGACAACTCGAGCGCCCCACGCCTGGCGTTTGAGGTCGTGCCGGACGTTCTCAAGTACCAGCCGACCATGAACCTTGGAGAAATCCTCGGCGTGGCGGTCAACTCGAAGGGAGAGATCGTCGTACTGAATCACCCAGGGTCGCCAACCAGCGGGCCGTTGTACGGCAACGCGACGACCCAGCTTCTCGTCTTCGATCGGAACGGCCGATTCGTCAGGGAGATCGGCCAGGGCGTGTACGGATTGGGCTACGCCCACGCGGTCCGGTTCGATCGCTACGACAACCTGTGGGTCGTCGACAAGGGCACCAACGCGGTGATGAAGTTCAATCCGGCGGGCTACGTGACGATGAATCTGGGCCGCAGGCCGGAAGGGTACGAGGGCGAATATCACCGGCCGGAGCCGCCCAAGGCGGTCCCCGCGGACGGGCTCTTCAACGGCCCAACCGATATCGCGTGGGACGCGCAGGACAACATCTACGTCAGCGAGGGGTACGTCAACAACCGGATCGCCAAGTTCGACAAGAACGGGAACTGGATCAAGACCTGGGGCCAGTACGGCGAGGGGGGCGCGCACGCGAATGAGAACCCGGGGCACTTCCGGAACGTGCACACCATGCAGATCGACCGCCAGGGCAACGTGTACGCGGGCGATCGCGGCAACCGCCGCATCCACGTGTTCGACGGCGAGGGGCGCTTCCAGCGGTTCCTCCACATGAACGTGCCGTACGACAAGTCGCGTCACCCGGTGCTCGGGAACCTCCCGGCGAACCGTCCCGACGAGACCGCCCCGTGGACGATGTGCATCAACACCACCGGGCCGACGCAGTACCTGTTCGTGATGGACTCGGAGCCGGGGCGGCTCTACAAGATGACGCTCGACGGCAAGATTCTCGGCGTCTTCGGCGAATCAGGGCGCCAGACGGGGCAGTTCAACTGGCCCCACGGGCTCGCCTGCCCCTCGGAGAACGAGCTGATCGTGGCGGACATGAACAACTGGCGCGTGCAGAAACTGGTGATGCGCACGGCATCGACCGCCAGCCGGTAGGAGCAACCATGCGCCGGAACCTTCGCGCGGTGGCGTCCCTCGTGGTCGTGGTGGTCCTCTGCTGGATCCCGTCCTCGTCACGTGCGCAGCAGGCCGGGGACGAGGAGAAGGCCGAGGCCTACAAGCGCGAAGTGGCCGCCGCCGTCGACGGCATGGCGAAGATGGCGCAGGAGATGGTCGATTCCGTCTTCAGCTTCTCGGAGCTCGCGCACCAGGAGCTCGAGACCTCGCGCTACCTCACCGGCATCCTCGAGAAGAACGGCTTCACCGTGCGGCGGGCCGTCGCGGGCATGCCCACGGCGTGGGTGGCGACGTGGGGCTCGGGCAAACCCCTGATTGCGCTCGGGTCCGACATCGACGGCATCCCCCAGGCTTCGCAGAAGCCGGGCGTGCCGTACCGCGAGCCGCTCGTCGCGGGGGCTCCCGGGCACGGAGAAGGCCACAACAGCGGCGTGCCGCTGAACATCGTGGCCGCGCTGGCCGTGAAACGGATCATGGAGCGCGACCGGCTTCAGGGGACGCTGATGCTGTGGCCCGGGGTGGCTGAAGAGCTCGTCGCGGCCAAGGCCTGGTTCGTCCGTGACGGCGTGTTCAAGAACGTCGACATCACGCTCTTCGCCCACGTGGACAGCAACCTGCGGGTGTCGTGGGGGTCCACGGCCGCCAATGGGCTGGTCTCGGTGGAGTACACGTTTGCGGGCGAGACGGCGCACAGCGCGGTGGCGCCGTGGCGCGGGCGGAGCGCGCTCGACGCGGTCGAGCTGATGAACATCGGCTGGAACTACAAGCGCGAGCACCTGCGCCTGCAGCAGCGCTCGCACTATGTGATTACCGACGGCGGCGATCAGCCGAACGTCGTCCCGTCGAGGGCGACGGTCTGGTATTTCTTCCGCGAGACCGACTACGCCGGCATCAAAGCCATGTGGGACTTTGGCAACAAGATGGCCGAGGGCGCCTCGTTGATGACCGGCACGACGTGGACCTCGCGCATCGTCGGCGCCGCCTGGCCGCAGCACTTCAACAAGCCGGTGGCGGAGGCCATGTTTACCAACATCCAGCGCATCGGCTTGCCGAAATGGTCGGGGGAGGACCAGGCGTTCGCGAAGGCGGTGCAGACGGAGATCGGCTCACCCAATCGAAACGGCCTCGACGTCGAGCTCGGGAAACTGGATGAGCCGCTGGCCGACGAAGACAAGCGCGGCGGCGGATCCGACGACATCGGCGACGTCTCGTGGACCGTGCCGACGGTGACGCTGCGCTATCCCGCCAACATTCCCGGCCTTCCGGGACACAACTGGGCGAACGCCATCGCCATGGCCACGCCAATCGCGCACAAGGGAGTTGTCGCCGGCGCGAAGGTGCAGGCGATGACGATGGTGGATATCCTCGTGAAGCCGCAGCTCGTGAAAGAGGCGTGGGATTACTTCACCACCGTGCAGACGAAGGAGATGAAGTACACGCCGTTTATCGCGGCGGATACACCGGCGCCGATCTGGTTCAACCGGGACGTCCAGGAACGGTACCGGCCGGAGTTGAAGAAGCTCTACTACGATCCAGGGAGGTACCGCACGTATCTCGAGCAACTCGGCGTGCCGTATCCGATGCTGCGACGCCCCACGCCGGGACAGTAATGCCGCGACCTGGCTACCGCGTGGCGGCCGCGGGCTTGACCTCCACCTTCGCGATGGTATCGACCTCGCTGCCGGCCAGCCACAGGCTGCCGTCGCGCGCCGCCACCATGTGGCGCACGACGCCGCCGCCCGAGGGAATCGGCCACGTCTGGAACCGCTCGGTTGCGGGATCGAACCGCACGACCATATTGGGGCTGGTGTTTCCCTCCACGTACCACACGACGTTGCCGACGGCGGTCATCGCGTAGGGCTGCGACCGCACACCGCTCGGCGACGTCCATTCCTTCGTCTGGCCGGTGCCCGGGTCGAGCCGTCCCAGCTTTCCGCGCGCGTAGTCCGTGTAATAAATCGTGTCGTCCGATGTGACCGCGAGGCGACGCGGCCCGGTACCGGCCCCCAGGAAGTACTCGCGCACCTGCATCGTCACGGGATCGATGCTGCCGATGCGATTCCCCATCAACTGGGTGAAGTAGGGCACACCCTTCGAGTTCACCACGATGCCGTACGGTTCCGACTTCGGCGTGGGCATCGGCACCACCTTCAGATCGCCCGTGCCGGGAATGAGGCGGCCGACCATGTTGCCCTGCTGCATCGTGAACCAGAGCGTCCCCTTCTGGTCGAAGATGGGCGTGTGAGGCCCGCCCGCGCCCGCGGGCATCTTGTACTTGGTGACCGCACCGGTTCTCGGGTCGAGCTTGCCGAGATGGGCATCGAGCTGGCCGGTGTACCAGATGTTGCCGTCGGCGTCGGCGACGAGGCCGTGCGGACCGACGCCGTACGGCAGCTGCCGATTATCCGGCTGGAGCGGAAAGTCCCTGAACTGGCCGGTTCGCGGATCGAGGCGCCCGAGGCGGCTCTTCGCCTGGCCGGTGTACCAGACCGTGCCATCGGGCGCGACGGCCGGATCGTGCGGGCGGCTGCCGGCCGTGGTGAGCGTCCACTCCCGAATCGACGCCTCCACCGGCCCGGCGATGCGGACGCCTGCCGGCTGCGCGGGCCCGGGAAACGCCGTCGCGAGGTAATCAGTGACGGCGGCGGCTTCATCGGCCGTGAGGGCCGTCCCGTAGCTCATCATGAAGCGCATGATGTGCCGCCATTCCTCCCGGCTTCGGCCGGGGCCGAACTGCGGCCAGTGGCCCTCGTCGGCGCCGGCGAGCTTTCCGAGACTGTGGCATCGCACGCAGGCGCGCTGCACGAGCGCTTTGCCGCTGCCCTCCGGCAGCAGCACCTGGCTCCACGCAGGCGGCGCGCACATGACGAGCAGTCCAACCAGCATCACCGTTCGAGTCACGAGCAGTGTCATGCGTGTGATCTTATCCTCAAGTCGCGCCGGATCGGAAGAAGGCGGTAGACTTTGAAAAGTGCCACCCAAATTTGCCGCGCTCCACGTTCCCGCCTACCGTCGATATTTTGTCGTCTGCCTGATGTCGATGATGGCCGACAACATCGAGCACGTCATCAGCTACTGGGTGATGTTTCAGGCGTTTCACTCGCCGGCGCTGGCCGGATTCGCGGTGATCAGCCACTGGGTGCCCTTCCTGCTGTTTTCGCTGCACACGGGCGCGATGGCCGATCGGTACGATTGCCGCAAGCTGATTCAGGCGTCACAGGCGCTGTACGTCGTGGCGACGGTGGCCTGGGGCGTGCTCTTCCTCGCCGACGCGCTGCAGATGTGGCATGCCGTCGTCATTCTGCTGGTTCACGGCGCCGCCGGCGTGCTGGCCGCGCCAGCGCAGCAGCTCATGATTCACGACATGGTGTCGGGCGAGCGCCTGCCGAGCGCCATCCGCCTGTTTGCGAGCAGCCGCTATCTCTCGATCCTGCTGGGGCCCGCGGTCGGCGGAGGTCTGATGCTGCTGCTCGGGCCGGCGTGGGGCCTGCTGGTGAACGCGCTGATCTACCTCCCGTTCACGCTGTTCCTCCTGCGCGTGCCGTATACGGGTCACGCCGAATACGGCGCGGGCCGGACCCCGCGGCCCTTTGCGTTTGCCGACGTGGTCGACGTGCTGGCCACGGCCCGGACCGATTCGCGGATCATGACGATGATCGTGCTCGCGGGCGCCTCGTCGTTCTTCGTGGGGAACGCCTTTCAGGCGCAGATGCCCGAATACGCGCAGTATCTTGGCGCCGACGACACCGGCGCCTGGTACAGCATCCTGCTCGCCGCCAACGCGGCCGGCGCCATCCTTGGCGTGGTGCTCCTGGAGGGCGGCGCGAACCTGCGGCCGGACGTGCGGACCGCGCTTGTCTGTGCCGCCCTGTGGGGAATCGCGATGGGTCTCTTCCCGATGGCGCAGAGCTATTCGACGGCCGTGGCGCTGCTCGTGCTGGCCGGGGTCTTCAACATTGCCTTCACCTCGATGGCGCAGACCATCGTGCAGATTCTGGCGCCGGCGAACGTGCGCGGCCGGATCGTCGGGCTCTTCAATACCGCCATGCTCGGCCTGCGGGCCGGGGCCGGCGTCACGGTCGGCGTGGTGGGCACCTTCATCGGTGTGCGCCAGTCGCTCGAGCTGTCGGCGCTGATGGTGGTGCTCGTCACGCTCTGGCTGTTTGCGCGCGACGCGCGGTCGGAGGGCCGGCGGCCCGCGGCGGCCGTAGTCGGCGAAGGGGAGGTGCCGTAACCGCCGGCCGAACAGCGGGGATCTTTCATGCCTTCCGTGTGGTTTCGCTTTTACGCCGACCTGAACGACTTCATGCCGGCCCATCGCCGGGCACGCCGATTCATCCACGTCCTGCGCGAGCCGGCGTCGGTGAAGGACACCATCGAGGCGTTGGGCGTACCCCACCCGGAGGTCGACCTCATCCTCGTCAACGGGACGCCGGTGGATTTCAGCCAGGCGTTGCACGATGGCGACCGGGTGGCCGTCTATCCACGGTTTGAGGCGATCGACCTTGGTGATGTGCGGCGAGTGGGCGCAGACGTCCCGGACCCGCTCCGGTTCGTCCTCGACACGCATCTGCGGAAGCTGGCATCGTACCTCCGTCTGGCGGGGTTCGATGCCACCGTGCTCGAAGACGATAGCGATATCGCGCGAGCGGGCGCGCGCGAGACGCGGGTCGTGCTGACCCGTGACCGCGGGCTGCTCAAACGCAACGACGTCCGCTGGGGCTGCTGGATTCGGAGCACCGATCCCCAGGCGCAGTTTGTCGAGCTCGTTCGACGGTTCACGCTCGCGCCACAGGCAAGGCCGTTCACCCGCTGTCTGCGTTGCAACGGCCTCCTGGAACCCGTCGCAAAGGACGCCGTCGCGGGCCGCCTTCTCCCGCGGACGCGCGCCGATGTCGACGAGTTCCACCTGTGTGGGACTTGCGGCCGCGTGTACTGGCGCGGCTCGCACTACCAGCGGCTCAGCTGCTTCCTGCAGCGATCGCTTGGGCGCGCGTAGCGATCCTCATGTCTCGATCATGTAGATCTCACGCCGGCCGTGGTCGATGAGATCGTGGTAGCCTTTCATCGCCTCCTGAAACTCCTTGATCTGCATCGATTTCCGGGATTGCTCGGTGTACGCCTCGATGCTCTCCACTTCCATCTCGGACACGACGGTCCAGTAGCGCTCGGCGCTGACGTCGGTCATCACGCGCATGGCTCCCATGCCCATCTGTTGACTCAGCTTGGAGAGCGCAAGGAACTTCTCGACCATCGGGCGGGCTTTGGCCGGCTTGCAGTACATGATGTCTCGCACGAGGAACATGCTGGCCTCCTTATCGTGGAAAGATGTGACGCGGGGAAATGTACCGAAAGTCCGATGCGGACACAAAGGGATTTAGGCGGTACAATCCCGGCGTTGACCGACCGCGACAGGAAAGGGGGAAGACCATGAGACGGATAGTGCTCGCCACGCTTGCCTGCGGGCTGGTGACCGTGCAGGTGTGGTCGCAGGGGCAGCCCGCCGCGCAGGCCCCGCAGATCGAGACCAGAAAGGTTGACGGCACCGACAACGTCTACACGTTCCGCAACCAGAACAGCCAGGCGATGTTCATCGTCACGAGCGAGGGCGTGATTGCCACCGATCCCGTGGGCTACGGCCGGCCGCAGGGCGGGGCGCAATACCTGGCCGAGATCAGGAAGGTCACGAACCAGCCCATCAGGTACCTGGTGTACAGCCACCACCACTTCGACCACATCGCGGGCGGCCGCGCGTTCAAGGAGGCCGGCGCCAGGGTCGTCGCCCACACGAGGGCCAAAGAGCGTCTCCAGGTCCTGAACGATCCGAACACGGTGCTGCCCGACGAGACGGTCGACAGGCGGCGGACCATCACGCTTGGCGGCACGGCGATCGAGCTGACGTTTGTGGGTCAGAACCACTCGGACAGCACGCTGGTCATGCGGTTGCCGAAGGAGCGGATCCTGTTCGTCGTGGATCTCCTGCCGGTGGGGCAGATGCCGGGCCGCGGCATGATCGACTTCTATCCCCTCGAAGCGGAGCAGTCGATCAAGCAGATTCTGTCGATGGATTGGGAGCGGCTGATCCCCGGGCACCCCGGCGCCGGCGGTCGTCTGGGGACGAAGAAGGACGCGCAGGACCAGCTCACGTTCCTGCAGGACGCCTCGGCGGCGGTGAAGGCCGAAGCGCAGCAGGGCCGATGCTGGGAGCCGGTCGAAACCCAGCTGAAGCTCCCGAAGTACGCGAGCTGGCCGGGCTACGAGGCCAACCTGCAGTTTACGCTGCGCCGGTACTGCGCCCTCTGGGGACGCGGCACCTAGGCATTTGTGATTAGCGATTCGTGATTGGTGATTGGTGATTGGTGATTGGTGATTGGTGATTTCGAGACGACGAATACGAATCACCAATCACGAATCGCAAATCGCAAATCGTGAATGCCATCACCTCCTGTCGAGCCCTTTGTCTTTCAGGAACTCCGACAGCAGGTCCGCGATCCGCGCGTTGTTCAGATCCAGCATGGGGAAGTGCGTGTTGCCGCGTATGCCGATCTGCGGCAGGATCACGTTCGTCGCGTCGCCGCCGTGGCGGTTGATGGCCTCGGTCATCAGCCGGGCGCGGGCGACGTTGATGCGCCGCCCATCGAGCGAGAGTCGAGGGCCGACATTCGTCGTGTCGAGCGCCGGCGGAATGTAGTCGCCCCAGACGATCTGGATCGGCATCTTCGTCAGCTTCAGGAAATCCTGCATCGGAATCGCGCGGCCCGCCGGCGCCATCATTCCATCCGCTCTCGGGAGAGGCGGGGGCACTTCGCCTTCCGGGAACACGACGTCGCCTGGCTCGTACGAGACGATGCCGGCGACGTTGGTGCTCTTGGTGACGGTCATCCAGCCGCGAATGCCCGTTGACGAGTGCGTGAGCAGCACAGACGGCCCGATCTCCGAGAGCAGCACCGCGAGTGCGGCGGTCTCGACCGCGATGTTCTCCGGCCCGTTGAATTCCGGATACTGGATGCGGAAGAACTCGTCCAGCGCGTCGGCATCCTGCGGGAACTGCACGCCCGGATAGAAATCCGGCGTCGGATCGCCCGGCAGCCAGAGGCCCAGCCGCCAGTTCGTGAACCAGACCTGATCGTGATTGCGCTGCGGCGTGTAGCTCGTGGGGGCGCACCCCTGTCCGGCCCGGCCGGTCCGCGGGAGGTCCGTCAGGTACACGGGAAAGCCGCGGCGCAGAAAGATGGTCCTGAAGCCTTCGCGTCCGTCGAACGTGGTGTCCCACGTCTTCGTGCTGCTGGCGTGGACCATCAGGAGCGGCACCCGGCGAGGGTTCTGCGGGATCTGCCACTCGACGTAGCCGTGGTCGCAGCGGAGGGATCCGGTGGCGGCGCCGCCGACGACCGTGCCGCCGAAGGGGCGGCCGCCCTGGTCGCGCAGCGTGAGGGGAGCCTGGGCCGCCAGCGTGGTGACGGCGCCGGCGATGAAAAGTGAGAGGAGAACGTGCCGCATAAGGGGACTCTGATCTGGCAGAACGTAGTGTCCGGCTTTAGCCGGACACTACGTACTACCTACCGCCTACCGCCTACCGCCTACCGCCTACGACCCGCCCTTCCCGACAAACCGCAGGAAGTCGCCAAACGGGACGACGCGCCCGTGCAGCGGCGCAATCGTCTGGACGTCCAGCTTGTAGGTCTGGATGTTGTTGAACAGGTTCATGGCCGCCGGCGGCGGCATGGCCGGCATCTGCGCGCCTGCGGCCGGCGGCGTGTAGATGTCCGCCTCGATGAGGATCCGCTCCCGCGGCAGATACGCCATGACCATCCCCTCGGCATGCGGGCTCCCCTGGACGTAGTAGACGTCGAGATTGCGCGTCCCGTCGCTGATGGTGCCCTTCACGTCGATCGTCTCGAGCTGGTAGCCCTCGGCGAACTCCGTCGGCGGATACAGCGACAGGCGATCCGGCTCGAGCGTCCGCGACGCGTACGTCAGCACCTCCTGCTTGTAGAAGTCGCGGTTGGTGCGATGCGTCACGACGGTCGCCCCCTCGTGGAACGCCGCGCGTATTCCACCCAGGTGATCGAAATGGTGGTGTGAGTTGACGACGTAGCGAATCGGCTTCTTGGGGATGACCTTGTACACGGCCTCGATGACCGCCAGCGCACGCCGCTCGTCCTGCGGCGATTCAACGAGCACCGTGAAATCGCGGAACTCGACGGCCACGCTGTGATGGGAGCCGCCCGCCAGGTAGTACACGCCTTCGGCCAGCTTGGTCGTCTGCACCTGCACCGCGGGGATCGTGGCGGAGCGTACGGCGTCGGGCACCGTGATGGGCTCGCCGCAGTCGTTGATCCGGAGGTCCTTGACGGTAAAGGTCAGTGAGTTGTGGCCGCCGTTGTAATTGGGCGCCTGCGTCTCGTCGTCCCAGTCGGTGTGGTGATGGAAGTTGCCGGGGAACCTGACGCCGTTGACCTCACGCCACTGGGTGTACTCGCCTTCCTGATTCATGTCGCCGCGGACCGGATTCGGCACCAGGGTCTGCACCCGCTCGACCAGGTTCTGATCGTTGATCGTGCCGTTCACGCGGTACTTGCCGAGCGCGGTGAACGAAATGATGTTCAGACGCCGCTGCGGAACCGAGCTCAGGCCGCCAAGCGCGCCGCTCTCCCACCGCGTGATCAACACGGGATTGGCCCCGGGCGCCATCGCTCCCTTGATGAAGCCGTGCGGATTCAGCCAGAGATCCAGCTGCCGCAGCTCGGCGGCCAGTGGCTGGGGGACCGGCATCATGTTGGCGGGATTCATATTCCAGGCAAACGTGTCCGAGACCAGCTGGATCTGCCGCTGCTCGCCCTGGATGGGAATGCCGCCGCCGCCGCGCGCCGGGTTGGTCCCCTGGCGGATGACGCGCTCTTCGCGCGCCGACCGCTGGTCGAAATTGATCGTCCGCGTGTAGCTGGCCAGCTCGACCCTGGCCCAGTCGTCCCTGATGTCGTAATTCTGACCGACCAGGCCGACGTAGCCGGCGCCGGTATAGGTCACACACCGTACGGTATTAGTGCCCATGGCTTTCGCGGCGGCCTCAAGCACGGCTTGGGCGCTCTGAGCCTGGGCCACGGCAGGCGTGGCTGCCGACAGCGCAATCGATAGTCCAAGAAGAACCGCAATCCGTCTGACCATATAGCCTCCCTGTGCCTTGATTACCAGCCGACCGCCTGGCCGTCCTTTCGATGGTCGGAGCCGGCGCGATAGACGCCGTTGACGGGCAGATCCTCGGTGACCGACCGCCGCTCGACGGTGGGCGCCGGCAGACTCGGATCGCGTGTAAAGAGGATCCCCTGATAGCCGCCCACCGAGCCGCCGTCCACCGCCTGCACGCGGTGTCCTTTGGCGCGCAGCGCCGGACCTACGAGGGTGAAGAGATTCTCTTCGAGCGAGAGGACGTTGGCGGTCTGGTTGTGAGTGAAGCGGGCCGCGTCGGTCGTCATCTGCACGTTCATGCCGACATCGATCAGGTTCACCATGTGCTGCGCGTGCGTTTCGGGCTGCACGCTCCCGCCCATGTTCCCGAACGCCATGAGCGGCTGGCCGTCGGCCGTCACGAAGCCCGCGATGATCGTGTGGAACGGCCGCTTGCGGGGCGCGACGACGTTGGGGCTCCGCGGATCGACCGAGAACGCCGCGCCGCGGTTGTGCAGCACGAACCCGTAGGGTCCCACGGCGGCGCGGCTGCCGTAGACGCTGAAGACGCTGTGAATGAGCGACACCATGTTGCCCCAGCGGTCCGCGGTCGTGAGATAGATCGTGCCGCCGCCGGTGCCGCCGCTCACCCCCGGTGTCGAGGCGATGTTCGGATCGATCCGGCTGCAGAGACTCGCCGCGTGCGCCTTCGACAGGAGCCTGTCAACCGGGACCGTCGCAAACCGCGGGTCGGCGTTGTAGGCGTACAGGTCGGCGTAGGCCAGCTTCTTGGCTTCGACGAGCAGGTGCCAGTACATCGGGTTCGAGGGGCCGAGCTCGGTGAGACTCATGCCCAGCTTCGGCACGCACGCCTCGAGGATGTTGAGCATCTCGAGCACGGCAAACCCCTGACCGGGCGGCGGCAGCTGGAAGACGTCGTAGCCGTGGTAGTTGGTCGTCACGGGCTCGACCCACTGCGGCTCGAACTCGGCGAGGTCGGCGCGCGTCATCACGCCGCCGTTGGCCTGCATCTTGGCGACAATCGCCGCGGCGATGTCCCCGCGGTAGAACGCGTCACGGCCCTGCTTCTGCATGAGCCGGAGGGCGGTGGCGAGCCGGGGATTGCGGATGATGCTGTAGAGCGGCGGCGCCTCGTCGCCGGCAAGGAAGGTCTGCCGGGCGTCAGGATCGGCGCCGAGCGCCCGGACGCTGTTCATCAGGTCGTCGTGGCGCCGCTCGGTCAGCGCCCACCCTTCTTCGGCGATGCGCGCGGCGCGCTCGAACGTCTCCCTGAACGTCATCGTGCCGAATCGCGTGAGCATCGCGTCGTAGCCGGCAATCGCGCCGGGCACGGTGGCGGCATTCACGCCGCTCCCGGGCACGCCGCGGACGCCCAGCCGCTCGGTGAAAAATTGCGGCGTCCAACCCGCCGGCGCCCAGCCGGCCGATGTCAGTCCGTACAGCTTCTTGTCCCTGGCCGACCAGACGAGCGCAAAGAGGTCGCCGCCGATGCCGGTGTCGTTCTGCGAGGTGACGTCGAGGGCGATCCCCGTGGCGACGGCCGCGTCGATGGCGTTGCCGCCCTTCTGCAGGATTTCGAGCCCCGCCTGGGCCGCGAGCGGATCGCTGGTGGCCACCACGCCGTGACGCGCGAGCACCTCGGAGCGGCCCTGCGCCAGCCACCCTTGCGCGCGCGAACCGCGGACGGCGGGGATATTGGCGGCCGGATTCGGCGCGCCGGCTGACGGCGTGCCGAACGGATGCGGCGACTGCGCGGCGCCGGTGATGGCCCAGAGGCCCAGGAGGATGACGCCGACAACTGCCCAGACGCGCGTGCGGATGGCCTGCATAGGATGCCTCCGAAGAACGACGGCACATCCTCTCATACCTTGCCGGAGGAATCACACCGGCGGGTATCGGGCCGCAGGGCTACTCGCCGTCGTCGGGGGACAGGGGGACGCCGGCCCACTGGTGCAGTGCGTCGCGGATGGCCAGCGCCACGATCTGCTTGAACGTGTCGTCGTGGAGGGCGCCGTTATCCGGGCTCTTCCGATCCTACGCGCTCGCCGACTTCCGCGGGAGCTCGGCCTTGGCCGTCTTCATGCGGAGCTGCTTGATGCTCTGCTCGAGGCGCTCGGCCAGCTCACGCTCCTGCTTGAGCGTCTGGAGGGTCGTGTTGACCTCCTGCATCGTGAAGTCGATGCGCGCCAGCTTCTCGGTGAGGTGGTCGATCATCGTCTTCTGCTCGTTGAGCGCCTCGAGGTTCACGCTGACGTCCTCGAGCAGGTTCGAGATGAGGTTCGCCTTGGCCTGCACCTCGTCGACGGTCTGGCGCCGCGCCTCGATGGCGGCGATCTGGCCTTCGGTCTGCGAGGCGGTGGCCAGCAGCTCCTGAATCTGCTTTTTCACCATCGCGACTTCCTCGCGCTGGCCGCTGACAAACTGCAGGTCCGACTTGCTGCGCGCGCTGATCTCGTGGACGTTGTCGACCTGCGCCTTGACCGCGGCGACGACCGTTTCGCGCTCGATGATGCTCTTGATCGTCTGATCGAGGCCGGCGGCCTTCTGGAGCAGCTCGGCGACCTTGGCTTCCACGCTGGCCACCTTCTTTTCCGAGAACGCCACCTGCGCCCGGCGCTGCTCGAGCTGCTTGAACATCGTCTCGGTGCGTTTGAGCTGATCCTCGGTGGCGGCCACCTGCGCGGAGGCGTCGCGCTGGCTCGTCTGGATGCGGGCGAGCTCCGCGATCACTTCTTCCTTGACGGTGCCCGCGCGCGCCAGCTCGTCGCCAAGCGCCTGCATCTGCTTCATGCGCTCGTTCGCTTCGCTCACGAGCGTGCGGCTCGTCTCCAGGCTCTCGGCGAGCCGCGCTTCCTGCTCGCGAACGGCGTTCTCGTCGCGCTTGACCTCGTTGACGCGCGCCTGGATCCGCTCGAGCTGCCCTTCGAGCGTAGCGAG
>Ga0209640_10001780_pt1 | contig 18552 bp, 22 predicted proteins | sample RifCSP10_1_FD_184018 | JGI IMG/M metagenome (GOLD analysis project Ga0209640, IMG submission 184018) | Soil microbial communities from Rifle, Colorado - Rifle CSP2_sed 10_1 (SPAdes) (version 2) | ecosystem: Environmental > Terrestrial > Deep subsurface > Rock core/Sediment | place: Rifle... | reverse complement strand
TCGCCCGCCGATCTGTACAGCAACTCCACCGTGGCGCTCGACCCGGACACGGGCAAGCTGCGGTGGTACTACCAGCACCTGCCGGGCGACGACTGGGACGAGGACTACCCGAACGAGCGCACGCTGCTCCGCACGGCGGTCAGCCCGGATCCCAGGTTCGTGAAATGGATCAATCCGGACGTGAAGCGCGGCGAGCAGCGCGACGTGAGCGTGATGGTGGGCGAGGGCGGCGGGATCTTCGTGATCGACCGCGGCAACGGCCAGTTCCTCTGGGGACATCCATTCCCGTTCGATACGCCGGACTTCCTGATCTCGAACATCGACGGCAGGACCGGCCGCGTCACGCTCAACAAGGACAAGCTGTTCACCGGCCCCTCGGACCGCCGGGTCATCTGCTACTGGAACACGCGAAGCTACTGGCCCACGGCCTATCATCCCGGGGTCAACTCGCTGTTCGTCCCCTACGTCGAGAACTGCCTCGACATGACCGCGCCCGGGCCGGGCGGCACCCCGCGCGAGCGCCGCGGTGGCATTCCACGCTCCGGGTCGGATCCGAACACGTGGGCCGGGTTGATGAAGATCAACATGTCGACCGGCGAGATGAAGCCGATCCACACCGGACGCGCGCCGGGCAACGGCGCCGTCCTGACAACGGGCGGCAACCTCGTGTTCTGGGGCGACCTCGATCAGAAGCTTCGCGTCTTCGACGTCGAGAGCGGGAAGGTGCTGTGGGAGCAGGCGCTCGGTGGCCCCGTACAGAACAGCACGGTCACGTATGCCGTGAATGGCAGGCAATACGTGGCCGTGCTCACTGGCAGCGGCGCGCTCTCCGGCGCGCTGATGGACCAGGCCGGGATCACACCGAACCGGGGATACAACGCGCTGTACGTCTACGCGTTGCCGTAGCCACGACGATCACGAAGCGTCCGCCACGAAGGACACACAGATCCTCGCGTGTCCGTGTTCCTTTTCGCGTCTCTCTTCACACGCCTGGCAGCGCACCGCGAACGGCAGCGCCAGCAGTCGACGCTCCGCAATTCGGTTCGTGCATTCGGCGCAGAACCCGTATTGTCCTGCGTCGAGCCGGCCGAGCGCCGCGTCGATGCGGGTCAGCGTCTCCGCCCTCACCTGAATCAGCGCGAGCTCCATGTCTCCCTGGCTGTCGGCGTCGGAGTGCTCGAGATCATCGCCTCCCTGCTTCGATCGGTCCGTGCGCGTGTCACGGATGCGAGTCCATACCTGGTTCAGTAACTCGCGCCGACGCTCGTGCAGCAGGTCTCTCACATGCGCGTACCGATTGGCGAGACGAATCATTCAGCTCCTCCGAGCCTGCAGGATGCGCTGAAGACACCGGACTGGCTGTGCCATTGTGAACACCCGCCCCCGCGCCGCCGGCGTAAGGTACCTCCAGGAGCAACACGGCATGAACACGGACACTCGCCCCCATCGTGACTACGGCTTCGTGATCGGACTGGTAGCAGGCACATGTGTCGGCGCCGGCCTGGCGATGTGGCTCGCTCCACGGGCCGCTTCAGAGCTTCGTGAGCGCATGACCGATTCGGCGAGAAGCCTCGGCCAGCGGGCGTCGGAGGGATTTCAACAGGCCAACACTCGCGTCGCTGAGGCGGTCGGCGAGCTCAGCCGGAGGGGTCAGGGCGTCCGGGACGAGGTGGCCGGGGCAGTGGCACGCGGCGCGCGCGAGGTCGAGCGCCATGCCACAGCCTCCATGGCGCAGTCCCGCCAGGCCCGCACGTCGCCGACTGGGGAGATCGTGACCGAGTCCGCCGAGCGGTGACGGGTGCGTTAGTGAACAGACGGATCCGCTTCGGCCTGATAGCGTGGTTCGCGAGCCTGTAATCCTGCACGACTCGCGTCCGTACCGGACGCACTCACAGAAAGAACAATATGAAACGCAGATCGATTCTCACCACAGTCGGCGTGTGCTACCTGGTCCTGGCGGTCGGCGCAGCTGCGCACGCACAGGCTCAGGCGAATCTCGAGGACGAGGCCAGCCAGTCGGAGAAGGCCGCGCGCGTATTTGGCGAAATCATGGAGACGCCAGACAAGGGTATCCCACAGGATCTCCTGGAGCGCGCTGAGTGCGTGGCCGTCTTCCCCTCCGTGATCAAGGCCGGATTCATCGTGGGAGGCCGCGGCGGACGAGGCGTGGCCAGTTGCCGCAGTACACGCGGTTGGAGCGCGCCGGCCTTCTTCAACCTCGGCGGCGCCAGCATTGGCCTGCAGATCGGGGTCCAGGCAACGGACTTCGTGATGCTGTTCATGAACAAGGAAGGGCTGAACAGTCTGCTGTCGGACGAATTCACGCTGGGCGGTGACGCGTCGGTGGCCGCCGGGCCAGTCGGTCGGCAAGCCGGAGCGGCGACGGACCTGAAGCTCACGGCGCAGATCCTTTCCTACTCACGCAGCAGGGGTCTGTTTGCCGGACTCGAGCTCAAGGGCGTGGTCATCAAGCCGGACAAGGACGACATGCGCGGCGTGTACGGCCCCGGCGTCACGGCCAAAGAGGTGTTGAAGGAGAACAAGGTCACCGCACCCGTCTCGGTCCGGGCGTTCCCGACCACACTGGGACGGTACTCGTCGCGCAACGCCACGGAATAACGTCGATCCAGGAGGAGGCAGTCATGAGGAACGTGTATGCAGTCGCGGTGCTCGGCCTGACGGTCGCACTTGCACCGGCCTGCGCGACGAAGAAGTTCGTGCGCACCGAGGTTGGCAGCGTCAATGCGAAGGTGGACACCCTCGCGGGCTCGCTCGAACAGACGCAGGAGCGGACGCGCCAGAACGAGACCCGGATAGCCGCGGTGGACGTCAAGGCCGAAGCGGCCGGGCGCTCGGCTGCGGAGGCTGGAACGGCGGCGAGCGCCGCGGCCACTAACGCGGCCAGCGCAACCCGGGAAGTCGATGGCCGCCTGACCGGTCGGATCAACCAGGCGGAGACCAGCGCCCGTCGACTCATCTACGAGGTGGCTCTCACTGAAGACGAGGGCAACTTCACGTTCGGCGACGCCGCGCTGCCGGACGAAGCCAAAGCCCGCCTCGACCAGATGGTCGCGCAGTTGAAGGCGGACCCGAAGGGCGTGTTCATCGAAATCGAAGGTCACACCGACAACGTCGGGCAGTCTGAGTACAACGAGCAGTTGGGCCTCGAGCGTGCAGAGACGGTCAAACGGTATCTCTACGCGCAGCACCAGGTGCCGCTGCACAAGATCAACGTCGTCAGCTACGGCGAGGAGAAGCCGGTCGCGCCGAACAACACGCGGACGGGTCGTGCGCAGAACCGCCGCGTCGTCGTCCGAATCCTGTCGTAGGCCTCTCCACCGGCGCGGTTGCGATATCGCGCCGGTGGACACATCGCGGGTGAGTCATGACCAACTTTCTCGTCTACATGCTCGGCGTCGCCGTCGTGGTGTGTGCCCTGGCGTACGGCGCGCACCTCCTCGGGGTGGGCGGGCGATGGATCGCTCTCACAGCCGCCGCGGGTGTGGGGCTCGGCATGATGGCGGCGATCGTCAAGACTCGTCGTCCACAATCCTCGGATTCGTAGAGACGGCGGCTCCGCCGAGTCAGGAGCACGGTCAGCAACACTGGAGGCGAGTATGTCCGGCAAGAACACCGCAGTATTCGGAATCTACCCGACCCACGAGAGCGCAGACGCGGCCGTCGATACTCTGAGAGCCAAGGGGTTTCGGAACACGGACGTGTCGGTGCTGTTTCCGCAGAATTCCGGTTCGAAGGAATTCGGCCACGAGAAGGGCACGAAATCCGCCGAGGGCGCCGTGGCCGGCGGCGGAACCGGCGCGGTGATCGGCGGCGCGTTGGGATGGCTGGCCGGCATCGGCATGCTGGCGATTCCCGGCGTCGGGCCGTTCATTGCGGCGGGTCCCATCGTGGCGGCGCTCGCAGGCATGGGCGCCGGTGGAGCCATCGGCGGCACGACCGGTGCGCTCATCGGACTGGGGATTCCGGAGTATCAGGCGAAGCGGTACGAGGGGCGGATGCGGAAGGGCGGGATTCTGCTGTCGGTGCACGCCGACGATCAGGAGTGGGTGCGCAAGGGCAGGCAGATTCTCGAGCACACCGGCGCCGAAGACATCTCCTCGACCGGTGAGACCAAAGGAGACTTCGGCAACGCGGACCGCCCAACCAGCCGAGCCGAGCAGGTTGCCCCGGTCGCAGTCGTCAAGTCGTGACACCAGATGCCCGCCGTGAGGATGCCCCTGAAGAGACTCACCCTCCTCGCGTGCGGCCGCATCATCGCGGTGACATCGGTGTTGGCTCTCCTGCTGGCAGTTGCCGAGGTGCATCGCGTGTACTTCGACCGCCGCAACATGCCAGACCTCGGACCCTTCATCCGTTTCGAGTTCCCGACCGTCGGCCACATCTACGATGCGGGCGACAGGCCGCTCATCGAGCTGGCGCGGGAGCGCCGCGAGCGCTCGCAGTACCGGGACATTCCACCGATCGTCCGTGACGCGATCCTGGCCGCCGAGGACAAGCGCTTCTTTTCCCACAACGGGATCGACTATCGCAGCCTGCCCCGCGTCCTCGGGAAAGTCAGGCTCGGCATGCTGGCGGGGCGTTTGGCGAGGGGCGGCCGCCACGACGAACGGCGCGGCGCGGCGCTGTTCCCGCAGGGCGGCTCCACGATCACTCAACAGCTCGTACGGGGCAACTTTCTTCACGGCGTGACGGCCCTGGAGAACAGCTACGAGCTGCGCTCCACCTGGCTCGTGGCACGGGTGCTGTCGTCGGTCATTGGCGCTCGAAGCGTCAACATGCTGGCCCGGAAGCGCGAAGAGATGCGGCTGTCGCTCTGGCTGGAGCGCGAGATGCGGGACCAGTTCGGATCGAAGCGCCGTGCGAAGGAAGAGATCCTCGCCCGATACGCGACGTTCGTGTACATGGGCAACGGCCAGTACGGGTTCGCGAGGGCGGCGCAGTACTACTTCGGGCGGCCCCTGGCGACCTTCACCGCCGATGATGCCGACAAGGCGGCCCTGCTTGCCGGTATTGCCAAGTCGCCACGCGAGTACGCGCCGAGCGCCAGGAACAGGGACCTCGTCGTGGGGCGGCGGAACCAGACGCTGGCGCTGATGCGGGCGAATGGGTTCCTGTCGCCCGAGGCCACCGCGCACGCCATCGGGCGCGCGCTCGATGTGGTGCGCCACGACACGCGCCAGGCGCTCCAGGCGCCGGCCGTCGTCGAGCATGTCCTCGAGGAGATGAGACTTCGCCACGCAGACCTCAGCGTGGAAGACCTCCTGCAGGGTCGAATTCAGGTCTACGCGACAGCGGACGCTCGCGTGCAGGACATCGTCAACGACGCCCTGGAGCATGGCCTTGCCCGGTACGAAGAGCGGCATCCGCGGGCGCGCGGGATGATCCAGGGCTCGGTCGTGGTGCTGCACAACCGCGATGGCCGGATCCTGGCCGAGACGGGCGGCCGGCGCGTCTTCAACGGACAATCCGCGTCCTACAGCGACTACAACCGGGTGACCAGGTCCCTGCGCCAGCCCGGATCGGCAATGAAGCCGATGGTGTATCTGGCGGCCTTTCGGTCCGGAGACTTCACCCTCGAGACGCTGGTGCCCGATGAACCGATCAGCGTGCCGAACGGACACTCGCGTCCAGCCAAGTGGATCTCGAACTACGACGGCCGGTTCAAGGGCCTGATTCCCGTCCGTCAGGCGCTGGCCGAATCCAGGAATGCCGTGGCCGTGTGGATCACCGAGCAGATCGGAATCGACAGGGTGCTGCGGACCTCGCGGAGCCTCGGCATCCGGACGCCACTGCAACCCGTCGCCACGACGGCGCTCGGCGCGTCCGAGACGAATCTCCTGGAACTGGCGAATGCGTACCGCACCATGGCCTCGGGGATTGTGGCCGAGCCGTATGTGATTCGTGCCGTTGTGCGGGACTCTGGCGAGATCGTGACCGCGACCCACCACGGCACGCTGCCGACCCGTATTGGCGGCACAGCGCTCTCGCTCATCCAGGAGGGCCTGCGCGGGGTCGTGCGCCTGCCCAGCGGCACGGCGCATACGCTGGCCTCCCGCGGGTTCCCGATCGCCGTCATGGGCAAGACCGGCACGACGAATGACTTCAGGGACGCCGTCTTCGTGGGGTCGACCTACGGCCCCGACGGCATCACGGCGGCCGTCCGGATTGGCTTCGACGACAACCGTTCTCTCGGATCGAGAGAAACCGGCGGGCGGTTGGCGCTGCCGGTCTTTCAGGAGCTGATGCTCCGTGTCTACCGGGACCGGATCGTCGGGGCTGCACCGTCGTTTCCGGCATGGATGGAAGCCAGCATCACCGCTTCTCTCGTGCCACCTGCGCCCGCTGCTGAAGCCGATCTCGCTGGCGCGGTCATCCCGTTCGTGTTTCGTGCCGGGCACCGGCCTGCATCAGCCGCCGAAACGGTCTGGCTGCTGACACAGGGACTGACGGTCAGAACCCCGTCCAGCGCCCTGCCGTTCCCGTCTCTGCTGCCCGGCACGTCCATGTTCGCGAATCAGGCGAGCGACCGGATCCGGCGTGACGCCGGCGGACCGTAGTCCGTCAGTGGCTGTTCCCAACGAGACAGACACCGGTTCGCGATTGCGCCATGCTGTGATGACCGGGAAGCACGGACCGCCTCCACGCGTGCGCGGAGGCAACTCCCGGAGAGAAGGAAGACTGCCATGCTCTATACCGTCGCTGTCATTCTGTTGATCGCGTGGGTGCTCGGGCTCGTCGGAACGTACACGATCGGTGCGTTTGTCCATGTGCTGCTCGTGGTCGCCCTCGTGCTGTTCCTCGTCGGATCGTTGACCGGCCGTCGCAGGCTGATTTGAGCGGAGTCCGGGGCAACTCGCCCTGGACGTTCCCCGCGCTGACCCTCGGCGGGCTCGGCCACATGCCACCGGGGCATCGGAACGCTCGATCGCCTGGGGGGAATCAATCGCGCCGGTCCAACTCAATCTCCTGCCGGGTCATGGTCCCGAACGGGAACACCCGCGCATCGGTGTAGCCCCAGTGCTCGACGTCGACGAGGTATTGGCCACGGGACAGTACCGTGCCACGGCAGAGAAGGCTGTGATCGTCCCGTCGCTCTTCTCCAATCCGGCTCCACAGATGCGCGAGGACCCACGGCGGCACCGTGTCGGACCCGCCCGGGTACACGAAGCCAAACAGGACGAGGTGCGCCAGCAACACCCGCGGATAGCGTTCGAAGAGCTCGAGGAGGCGGTCCCAGTCGAGGCCGTCATGGCGCGCACGGATCAGGTGAAGGACATCGGCGCCGTCAAACTGTTCCCGCTCCATCACGAATGCCTTCGACCAGATCAATTCCTCAGGCGGACACAACCGAACCCTCAGACCGCCCACCTCATCGAAGAAGGCACGATCGAACCAGCGCGCATCCACGGGTGTGAGGCCGTTGCCACCGTTGTAGACGATGTCGACGGCCCGATCGCCTTCGTGCGCCTTGGCGAGCCAGTGCGAGAAGGCGACGTGTGTGTCAATCCCGGCGTGGTTCAGCACCGCTTCTGCACCCGGCCAGTCGTCGCGACGCATGAAGAGGTGGAGATCCTCGATCCGACGCTTCACCCCCGCGTGGCGCGCCATCGCGACGTTGCCGCCGACCAGAAAAGGCACGTCTGCGTGCGCGAGACTCGCAAGCACCTCGTGGTGGAAGCTTCGAGACGACAGGTCGCCTACGGGCCGCGCGCTCACGGCCTCGAGTGCAGCAAGGAGTGTGCCTGGGCGTATGACGACGCGTCCGCATGCATCCGGGCTGAGGGGCGACGTCACCTTCGTTCGCAGACACGAAGGCCCTACAGATGTCCGTAAGAATTGCTGGTCGGGCAAGGTGGGGCCGTCCCGCCTGGGACAAGACGGGACGGCGCTGCGGGGAGGAGGCGATGATGGCTACTGGCCCGAAGCCGCCTCGGGCTGCGGTCCCGGTCGTTCTTTCGTCTGACAATCCCATCGAGCATCGGTCGACGCCGTACGCTGACCGTACTCCTGGACGCGGTACTCCTGAAGGCGGTTGTAGAGCGTCTTGAGACTGATCCCCAGCGTCTCGGCCGTCTTGCTCTGGTTACCAGTGAAGTGCGAGAGCGTCGCGAGGATCAGACGTCGCTCGGCCTCCGCCGCGGTCATGCCGATGTTCACCGGGATGTTGCATCCAGGCACGGGGGTCGCCTCTGGCATGACGATCTCGACGGGCAGACATGCGACGGTGATCTCGGAGCCAGCCAGGATATAGGCGCTGTACACCGCGTTCTTGAGCTCGCGGACGTTGCCGGGCCACGCGTACGCGGTGAGCATGGCGAGCGCGTCCGGCGTGAACTGTTTCGTCTGGCCCTCGAGCGCCGCCGTCTGTGCCAAGAAGTGCTCGGCCAGCAGCGGCACGTCCTCAGGGCGGTCGCGGAGGCGCCGCAGCGAGAGCTGGAACACCTTGAGCCGATAGTACAAGTCCTCGCGAAGCTTGCCTTGCTTGATGGCCTCCTCGGGCCGTCGATTCGTCGCGGCGAGGAACCGGACATCCACCGCGAGCGGCGTTTCACCGCCGGTGCGGGTGAACGTGCCGGTTTCGAGCACCCTGAGGAGCTTGACCTGGAGTTCGGCGGGCATTTCCGTCACCTCATCGAGGAAGAGGGTCCCGCGCATCGCTCGCTCGAACACGCCGTGGTGCCGCCGATCGGCTCCGGTAAAGCTGCCGCGCTCGTGACCGAAGAGCTCGCTCTCGATGAGCATGGGGGAGAGCGCGCTGCAATTGAGCGCGATGTACGGTCCGTGCCGCCGACGGCTCAGATCGTGGAGCGTCCGCGCGACCAGCTCCTTGCCCGTGCCGCTCTCGCCGACGATGAGGACGGTGGCGCTGGTGGGCGCCACGCGCGAGATGTGATCGTAGACCTCTCTCATCAGTTGAGAGGTCCCGACCAGCTCTCCGAACGCGTTCTTGGCGATCCCGTGGTGCGGCACGGGATCCGGTCGGAGGTGCGGGACGGGATCCGGTCGGAGCGAGACGATGTCAGGTCCCAGATGTGGCGGAAGGCCAACCGCTGGTCGCTCCACTGGTGCGTAATGAACGCTGCTCACGGGTTCGGTCCTTGTGCTGGAGTCCGATCGCCGATTCACCGCTCGGTTTCAGACTGCTTCATCAGATTCTGTGAGAGGGAAATATGACCGATTCGGATCGTGGGCGCAGTGCAATAGAAGACAGTGCAAAAGGAGACAGGTCGGCAAGACCTGCTGACGGGGCCGCGTAGAGCTCTTCAGAACGCCTTGTTGACCTCGGTCCAGTTCACGACACCCCACCAGGCCCTGACGTAGTCGGCCCGACGGTTCTGATACTTCAGGTAGTAGGCGTGTTCCCAGACATCGAGGCCCAGAATCGGCACTTTCCCCTCCATCAACGGGTTGTCCTGATTTGGTGTGGTCGTAATCGAAAGGGTGATGCCGTCCTTGACGAGCCACGCCCAGCCGCTGCCGAACACGCCGATCGCGGCCGCCGAGAACTGTTCCTTGAAGGCGGTGACATCACCGAACGAGGCGGCAATCGCCTCGGAGGACCTGCCAATCGGGGCCCCGCCGGAGTTCGGCGTCATCCAGGCCCACAGCCGGCCGTGGTTCCAGTGCCCGCCGGCGGAATGTCGGACCACCGTGCGAATCTCCTCAGCGATGCTGTGGATGTCGCGACAAAGCGCCTCGGCCGTTCTCGACCGCAGCTCGGGGTAGTCCTCGAGCGCCGCGCTCAAGCTGTCGATGTACGCCTGATGATGTTTCCGGTAGTGAATCTGTACCGTCTGCGAATCAATGTGCGGCTCGAGGGCATCGAAGCCGTACGGCAGTCGGGGCAGTGCGTGCACCGGGCTGGCGTGGACGGCGTGGCGCGTGGCGCTGGCGTTGTTCATCCTGTTCACCGTTGTGACACACGACGCAGCGCGGGCTGTCCCGGCAACATCCTGGACACCATGTTCGTCGCGCGATAGGCGAACTGCTTGACCACGTCGCGCCAGAGGGAATCGCCCACGGGCCTGGGCTCGAGACCCCAGTGGCGCATCGCGGCGTTCATGCGGTGCGCGTGGGTCAACCGGATTGAGGATCGGGTCTGGAACGTGAGGCTGAACGAGATGGAGACCTCCTCGCCGTTCTGGACCCACGTGCGGATCTGAACGGCGTCAAGGTGCACAGCGGGGGAGTGTGCACAGCGGGGGAGTTGCCGTTCTGCGGTCTCGCGAGCCGTTCCGTGCAGGGTGGGCGATCGTAGAGAGTCGGGGCCGCGGGCGGGGGCGGGCGTCTTCCACGCGTCAGGCGATTGGTTCGAGGTGGAAGAGGCCGAGCCGCCGCCAGACACGTAAAGCGACGACGCACTCGGACACGACGTGGCCTCCACCCGGGCTGTACGTCGCCCGGCCGTTGCCGCGTGTCGAGCCCACCGCAGAGCACGAAGCTTTCGTCGACATCGATATCGTCGGACGTCGCAGGTCCACTAATTGGGGTCGAGCTTGTTCGTGTCCCTGATTTCACGGAGCGTGCGCCGCATCTCCTCGACGACCTTCATCTGTTCGAACGTCGCGTGGAGCGTTTCAGACGTGGCATGCACGGCCTCCATCGCCGCGTGACGAGCCTTCTCGGCCGCGGCTCTCGCCTCCTCCCCGGCCATCCGCGCGGACTCGCCGGCCGTCCTCGCTGCCTCACCGGCCTCCCTCAGGTGCTCCCGCTCCACCCGGACGGTCTCGAGGGCCTCACGATGCTGGTCGCGGACCACTCTCGCCTCCTCGGCCAGCCGCCTGAATCGCTCCGACTCGTTCCGGCCAGACTCGGCTTCGGCGAACCCGATGGCCTGCTCCGGCACATCCGTCGCCCGCTGGCCAGGTTCTACCAGGATGTCGTTGCCGGGCATGAGACTCCCTTTCCTTGTCTTCCTTGTCGATTCTCGAGAACGGTCACACGAGCCGGCGGCCGCTCAGCAGTCCGGCCAGGAACAGCACGAGCGCGATGACCAACAGGACGTGGATGAACGCCCCGATAGTGTAGCCGCTCACGAGGCCAAGCAGCCACAGAATCAGGAGAACAACGGCGATGGTATACAGCACGGCGCACCTCTCGCACTCTGCGGTGTGCAACACATGCGCCATCACCGCGCCGTCGCGAGCCGCACAGAAGCCGGCCCCCGACATCGACCCCTATGGAGACCGCGGGCATTGTTTCGAGGCTGCGGGTAAATCTGCCCGATGGGGCCAACTGAGCAAGGACCGCGCGGCCACCTGGGGCGTCACACCTTCCGGAGCGTGAAGCAGGCCACCTTCTTGTGCGACGTCTCCGTCTCGGTCAGGCGACGCAGGAACAGGCGGGCGAGCGCAATGTGAGCCGGGTAGAGCAGCATCCGGGCGATTCGGGGAACGCGTCGATTGAGGATTACGTTCTCGACAGGCAGCGCGCGCTCGCCCCAGAAGCTGAGGTCGACCAGTGACAGCCCGCTCGGCCGGAGGAGCCGCCGCTCCAGCGAGTCTCGATCGTAGGCGCGCTGGAAAAAGACCCGCTCGCCGTGTCCCTCGGCCCAGTACGCGTCGGGGTCACCTCGCGGCTTGAACTCCTCGAGATACCCGTGGTCGCTCCACGGGACGGTCAGGCAGGCCGTGCCGCCCGGCGCGAGCACGCGCGCGATCTCCTGGATGGCGACCGAATCGCCGTCGTCGGGGATGTGTTCGATCGCCGAGATCGAGAACACGCCGTCGAAACGGTCCCGGGAATACGAGAGGTGCCTGGCGTCCTCTTGACGCACGCAGAACCGCCCCTGATCGGCGCCGAGCGCGACGCGGGAGTAACGGCTGTATGTGTCCCTGAAGTAGTCGACGAGATCGGTGGCGTGGACCTCCGCGTGAAGCCTGGCCGCAAGGAAGAGCGACAGGAGCTTGGGGCTGCCGATGTCGAGGACCCGCTGACCGGGGCGGACGTCGAGATGCTGCAGGACGTACCGGGTCTCGACACAGCGAATGTACTCGACCGGCAACGCCAGGCTCTTGAGACCCGCGATGGGAGACGAAGGCAGCGTGCGGGCGCCGAGCCAGAGCCCGAACAGGTGGAGATCCCAGTCCGTGTAGGAGGACGTCGTGCTGGCCAGCCCCGGCCGCGCCGACGTGGGACTCATCGTGCTCGAGCTCATCGAGGCGGGAAGGTCGGGCGTCCCTGACTCACGCGGCATGCTTCTCGCCTTGCAGCAGAAACGCGATCAGCGAGTCCCGCTCGTCACACGCCCGCCGCAGGTTCACCGCCAGCTCCAGGGCCGCGATCACATGCTCGGGGCTCGGCGGGCTCCGCCGCTTCCCAGTGACGTACTGCTTGGCCTCAGCGAGCCAGTTCCGCCCGACGCTGTCGTACTGGTCCCAGCGATGGGCGTCCACGATCCGCTGAGCCGCCCCAGGCAACGGCGCACTCTGATCCAACAGTCGAGCGATCACCAATCCAATCAGCGAACTGATGTCCCGCTGGACCAGCTCGACTTGGCCCTGATGGCGGTTCGGCGGTGCCTGCGGGATCGGCGGGCGCTCAACATGAAGTGACATGGCGATCTCCTTGTCGAGCGTCGCGTAGAGCGTGTCAGACGTGGCATGCACGGCCTCCGCATGCTGGCGATGTTGCTCTCCCGGGATGTGATCGTCGAGCATGAGCATTCCTTCCTGTCGATCGGGGGCCGGCGCCGCTGCCGCGCGCGGTGCGCTCAGGCGACCGACATCCTTCGCGTCAGGTCAGCGCGCCATTACCTGACGCTACCTGGTTCGCCGGGCTGAGGCGACGAGCAGCGCCACGCCGGCGGCGACCGCCGTGATCCCAAGCACCGGCGGCAGCGGCAGCGTCCGTTCCCGCTCCGCCGTCGCCTGCACGGGACCGATGTCGATGACCGTCTCTCGGCTCGTGTAGGTGATGCCCTGATAGACGAGCGCCAGGAGGCCGAGCACGGTCAGCAGTACACCGGCGATCGCCAGGGGTTTCATGGCTCACCTCAGTCGTGCAGGACCACGCTCAGCAGGGAGTTGTTGATCCTGATGGGACGTTCACCCTCGTACTCGATGAAGCCCAGTTTCTTGAACTTGTTGAGGAAGAAATTCACGCGCGAGCGAGTGGTGCCGACCATCTCCGCGAGCGTCTCCTGTGAGATCTGCGGCACGATGCGAACCGGTCTGGCCTCCCTCCCATAACGCGCCAGCAGCAGCAGCGTGCGTGCCAGACGCTTCTCGCTGGAGTTGAAGAGCTGATCGATCAGATCCTCTTCGATCCGGATGTTGCGCGTCAGCATGTGCGAGATGAACCGGTCGGACATCGCATGCTGCTGATGGAGCAGACTGCTCATCTGTGCTTTGCCAATGAGCAGGATCGCGCTCGGCGCGGTCGCCGTGGCGCTTCCCATGCGGAGGGGTTGGCTCGCCAGACATCCTTCGCCGAAGAAGTCGCCCGGGCCGAGCATCGCGACCACGGCCTCGCGGCCCGCCTTGGACAGCACAGACAGCTTGACACCGCCTGACTGAATGTACATGACGTGCTTGGAGGCGTCGCCTTGCGTGAAGATGGCGTCGCCGCGCCCGTAATGCACGACGGTCTTTGCGACTCCCGCTGAATCGAGAAACGCCTGCGCGTCGAATTCGGGAGGCTGCGGTACGGACGCGGATGCGTGCGCAGGCGCATCGGCCGGCGGACGTGGTCGGGTTCTTTGCTGTTTCACGGTCGGGGAAGGAGAGATCAGCTTGCTTTCCACACTCATTTGCGGTCCTGGTCGTCTTGTCGAGCTTGGGGTCCGAAGCTCTTGTATCGGCCCAGCGCGCAAGGGACGGACCCCTCAGGAGGATAGCCGTGAGGCGGTCGAAGTGTCTGTGCTGTTCTGAACATGCCCTCTCGGACGGGCACCCATCCGAGCGGGCACGTCATCGGCGGCGGGGGGGGGCGGGACTGTTCAATCTCGAACAGCGTGTCGGACCCGGCTGCGTTATCTTCCCCGCCGTGGCTTCGCTCCAGCAGCTGGCGCCCCGGACGTATGTGACATGCCCACGGTGTCAATCCCCAACGGCTTTCGTCACCTACGTGCGTGTGCAGACACAGTGCTCTTTCTGTCCCGAGTGTCAACTCCTTTGGGACACCGTCCGCTCACAGTCGCCAGGAACCTACATCACCGGCCCCCCCGCCGCCAGTCACACACGCCGCGGCGGTGTGTGACTGGGCGCGACAGCGGATGCGAGCGACGCGGGTTGGCGGAGGCCCGGGCCGCCGGCAGGACCCCCCGCTCCACCCCAGAAAGCCCAGGAATTCAAGGGCTGGGAACGAGGACACGTGAGCCTTCGTCCAAAGAGGGGGGTGGGGAAAAGAACATGAATCTCGTGATATTTGTCTTCGGCGTGCTCCTGATCGGCTCCGGCTTTGTCATACTGATCAAACGGCTGCACGATCGATCCGTGCACGAAACGGTTGCGTGGCTGAAGGCGCCTGGCGGCGACACCGCTCGCGCCGTGACGGCCTTCGTCAGTCTTCTCGTCCCGATTGTGACGTCGATCGCGACCGGGCTCGCGTTCGTTGCGGCCGGCGTGCTGGGCCGATAGTCCGCGCCGCTCCGTGGCACTGTGAGCCTTGGTATTCACCAAACACCTTCGTGAAGGCGTTCGACGCGGGAGGATCAGGTGCAGCGTGCGCGTCTGGACGCGGCCGCACGTCAAGGTGGGCGGCCGCTACCAGATGGACGAGGGTCAGATCGTCGTCGACTCGATCGCGGCGATCGAGATGGCGGACATCACCGATGACCTGGCACGCGAGTCGGGCTTCGACAGTGTGAAGGACCTGCTCGAGATCGCGAAGCACGGCAGCGGCGACAACGTCTACCTGATTCGGTTCCACTACCTGCCCCCAGGCGGCTGGGACACGGCCTAGTTGGCCTTGGCTCTGCGATCGAGGATTCCTTTCAGCAGTGGAATGCCTTCCGGCGCCGGCGCGGCCTGCGGGATCGAGCGGACGTACGCGTAGACGTCCCTGAGCTCGCGCTCGGGCGTTGCGGCAAACGTCGGCATTCCTGTCGTCGCGGGCTTCCGCACGTAAACGAGGAAGACGTCCTCGGCGCGAGTCATCGGCACCAGTCTCGGCGATCCCGTCTGCCCGTCGAAGCCGTGGCACGCATAACAGCGCAGCGTCGTCTCGAACAGCACCTTGCCGCGCTGGGCGTTGCCGGTCGCGGCTGCCGGCGCAGCGGCGGCCGGTTGGGTTTGCGCCGCAGCGAGCGCCGGCATCGCGAGCAGCACGATAGCGAGTGCGGCGAGCCTCGTCGTCATGATGGCCTCGAACGCGTGAACGCCGAACCCTCGTTGGTCATTGTTCATTGAGCATTGGGCATTGATCACCGTGGCTGCGAGACGACGTCGATGAGCGCCGGCTCGCCCGCCCGCACCTTCGCCAGCGCCCGCTGATAGGCACCCGCCAGCTCCTTCGGGTTCTCGATCGGCCCCTCGCTGTACATCCCGTACGCCTTGGCCATCTGCGCGTAGTTCACGTTGGGATCGGCGATGACGTTGCCGATGTGGGCATTGGCGTTGCCGCGCCCGCGCACGCCGCACATGCGCTGGATGATCATCACCTCCGCGTGGTACGCGCGGTTGTTGTGGACGACGAGCAGCAGCGGAATCCTGTGGTGGGCGGCCGTCCAGATCACGCCAGGGCTGAAGTTGAGGTCGCCGTCACCGACGATGCCGACGGAGAGACGGCCGGCCTTCTTGTGTGCGAGCGCCGCGCCGACCGAGGCGGGCGTGTCGTAGCCGATGCCGAAACCCCCGCAATCGCCGTTGTAGCGATACGGCTTGTCGTGGTTCAGGAGCCGCCGCTGCCAGTCGCCCGTGAACTGATGGCCCGAGACAATGGCCCAGTCGTCGCCCGCGATCTGTTCGGCGAGCTCGGCGACCAGTCGTGGGACGCTCACCGGGCTCCCGTCCCAGCCGTGGCGCGCCTCGCGGATGGCCGTGAGCTGATTCTCCTTGTGCGCTGCCGCCACCCGCACGCCGCGCGCCTGGATGGCGCCCTTGCGCTCGGACGTGATCTGCCGCCGGATCTCCTCGATGAGCGCGGGAAGCGTCGCTTCCGCATCCGCCGCGATCGCCAGGTCGACGTCGGCGTAGCGTCCGAAGTCGTGGATGTTGCTCCCCTGAAAGAGGTGCTCGGCCGAAATGCTGATGGTCTTCCGGCCGTTGGCCCTGGCCGTGCGCGCCTGGGCGGACATGTCGCTCACCTCGAGGCCGAGCGTCACGTCCGGCGTGTAGCCGGGTCCGCCGGTTCCGTAGAGCGAATGCCAGGAGGGGAATTTCTGCCACGACGCGTACCCCATCACGTCGACCGGCACCTGAAGCGCCTCGGCCAGCTCGATGAGCAGATCCCACGCACGCGGTGTGCGCCCGATCTTGGCGATCTGGATCAACGGACTCTGCGACCCGACGAGCAGGCGAGCCGCTTCGCGCACCGCCGCGGCATCGCCCTGCGGCGGGGCGGACAGCGTCAGCTCCGGAATCCGCGGCTCGGCGTTGACGGTGGACTCCTGCAGTTCGGCGGCGACCGTCAGGAGCACGGGCCCCAGGGGCGGCGTCATGGCGATGCGGTACGCCCGCATCGCTGATTCCGCGAACCGCTCGAGCGTGGTCGCCTCGTCGTCGTACTTGACGAAGCTGCGCACGAGCAGCCCCATGTCCTGCGCGCTGTGCGGCCGGTTGATGACGCCGGACGGATTCCTGTGATGCCCGACGATCACGACGACCGGCACGCGATCGGCCCATGCCTGGAAGAGGGCCATCGACGAGTGGAGCAGTCCGACCGTTCCATGGACGATGACGAGCATGGGCTTGCCGGAGGCTTTGGCGTAGCCGTGAGCCATCGCGACGGCGGCTTCCTCGTGCAGACAGGTCAGCAGCTCCGGTGCCGTGTTGTTCCCGTAGTTGACGATGGACTCGTGCAGCCCCTGGAACGTGGAGCCGGGATTGATGGCAGCGTACTCGAAGCCAATCTTCTTCAGGACGTCCACCATGAAGTCCGAGGCCGGCCGGCCTTGCGCCGCCGCGCGAACCGGAGGCGCGGCGCCGGCCTGCGCCTGAGCGAACGCGAGGTCGTTCGCCAGAGTCGGCGGCTCGGCGGCGGGCGCAGGCGGCAGGGGGGCCGCGTCGGCGGCCGAATCTCCACCGACGACGACCAGGCCCGCTGCGCCGAGCGCTGCTCCCTTGAAGAAGTCCCGGCGGTCGAGGGACGAAGCGGCTGGCGTGTCGTGTGTGTCTGCCACGATGGCCTCCTGGCGGGCTACATGATATGCCGGGATCCGGGATCCGGGATCCGGGACCCGGGATCCGGGATCCGGGACCCGGGATCCGATCTGCGATGCCACGAACCCCGAGTCCCGAACCCCGAGTCCCGAGTCCCGAGTCCCGAGTCCCGAGTCCCGAGTCCCGAGTCCCGAGTCCCGAGTCCCGAGTCCCGAGTCCCGAGTCCCGTGTTACCATCCGCCAGCGAGGTGCGTATGACCCGTCTGACTTCTCGCCGCGTGATGCTGGCGCTCGGACTTCTGGCGGCGCTCGGTGGCGCCATTGTCCATGCACAACGGTCTTCATCGTCGATGGCCAGGGCGGCCGATCGTTTTCTCGGGTCTCTGACGCCAGAACAGCGCCAGCAGGCGACCTTTACGTTCGATTCCCCCGAACGGCTGCGGTGGCACTTCGTGCCGCAGTTCGAGCGCAACGGCCTGCCCATCAAAACGATGACGGAGCCGCAGCGGAAGCTCGCCCACGAGCTGCTGAAGAGCGGCTTGAGCGAGCGCGGCTACTCGACGTACTCGCAGATCATGCAGCTCGAAAGCATCCTGAGAGAGGTCGAGAAAGGCTCCGGCCCGACACGCGATCCGGAGAACTATCGGTTTGCAGTCTTCGGCACCCCGTCAGCGAAGGGGACATGGGGCTGGCGCGTCGAATTCCATCACGTCTCGCTGCACTTTTCGGTCGTGAACGGGACCGCGGTGTCGAGCACGCCGTCGTTTGCCGGAGCCAACCCCGCGGAGGTGCGAGACGGTCCCCAGAAGGGACAGCGCACGCTCGGGATGCTCGAGGACAGCGCGCGCACGCTGGTGACCGCCCTCGACGAGGCTCAGCGGAAGACCGCGATCTTCAATGCGGTTGCCCTGAACGATATCGTGACGGGCAATGCGCTCGACATCAATCCGCTGTCTCCGGCCGGGCTGCAAGCGTCCGCGATGACCGCCGCGCAGCGCGATCTGCTGATGAGAGTGATCGACGCCTACGCCGGATTGATGGCGCCGGACATCGCCGCGGACAGGCTGGCGAAGATCAAGATCGCCGGCGTGGAGAACGTGGCGTTCGGGTGGGCGGGGTCGATCGAGCGCGGTCAGCGTCACTACTACCGGGTGCAGGGGCCGACCTTCCTCATCGAGTTCGACAACAGCCAGAACAACGGCAACCATGTCCACTCGGTGTGGCGCGATTTCAGGGGCGACTTCGGGCGGGATCTGCTGCGGGAGCACCT
>Ga0209640_10001778_pt1 | contig 18555 bp, 16 predicted proteins | sample RifCSP10_1_FD_184018 | JGI IMG/M metagenome (GOLD analysis project Ga0209640, IMG submission 184018) | Soil microbial communities from Rifle, Colorado - Rifle CSP2_sed 10_1 (SPAdes) (version 2) | ecosystem: Environmental > Terrestrial > Deep subsurface > Rock core/Sediment | place: Rifle... | reverse complement strand
GGGCTTGGCGGGATTCTTCTCGCCCCTTCTCAAGGGCGGCTGGGGGGGATTCTTCGCCCCCCTTATCAAGGGGGGTCGGGGGGGATTCGCCTTGGTCCTCTCATTCCCCATTTGGTTTTGATCGCCTATTCGATCATCGCCCTGTTCCCCATTCTGATGATCCTGGTCAACTCTTTTAAGTCCCGCAGAGCCATTTTCGGCGAACCCTTCGGGTTGCCATCTACAGAAACCTTCAGCCTGATCGGTTATGAGACCGTCTTCTCGCGGGCCAATTTCCAAACATATTTCTTGAACAGCATTATCGTCACCCTTGCCGCCCTGCTCCTGACCTTGCTCATCGGATCCATGGCCGCCTATGCCCTGGCTGAATATCGGTTCCGTGGCAACACCTGGCTGGGACTGTACCTGGCCTTTGGCATTATGATCCCGATCCGCCTGGGCACCGTCGGCATCCTGCGCATGATGGTCAGCTTCAGCCTGGTCAACACCCTGGTTGCTTTGATTCTGGTCTATATTGCTCAAGCCCTGCCCTTGACCATCTTCATCCTCACCCAGTTCATGCGCCAGGTACCCGGCGAGCTGAAAGACGCCGCCCGCATCGATGGCGCCAGCGAGTATCGCATCTTTGGTCTGGTCCTCCCCTTAGTCCGGCCCGCCCTCGGAGCCATCGGCATTTTCACCATGATTCCGATCTGGAACGATCTCTGGTTCCCCCTCATCCTTGCGCCCAGCGGCAGGACCGCCACCATCACCCTGGGAGTCCAGCAGTTCCTGGGACAGTTCGTCAGCGATTGGAACGCCGTCCTCTCTTCCCTGACCCTCGCCATGGTGCCCATCTTGATCTTCTACATTATCTTCTCGCAGCAAATGATCCGCAGTATAACTGCCGGTGCTATTAAATAGTTTGGCTGTGTCACATTCCGCCTACAAAAAGCCCCAAGCCTGGGAGAGAAGGTGGCGAGCAGGCTCCCCTCTCCCAGAATTGGGAGAGGGGCCGGGGGTGAGGGCGGTCTGGTGCTTACTTGATCTGTTTTTTTGATCTTCATCTCAGGAGGTCCCTATGAAAGTCGGAATTGTCGGGGTTGGTTTTATGGGAACCGCTCACGCCGAGGCTTGGGCCGCCACGGATGCCGAACTGGTGGGCTTTGCCGCTGAGACCACAGACGCAGCCGGATCCCTGGCCTCCCTCTACGGTAAGCAGATCTTCTCGGACCTCGATGCCATGCTTCCCCATGTGGATGTGGTCGATATCTGCACTCCCACCCATCTCCACTACGACATGGTCTTGCAGGCAGCCGCCGCTGGCAAGCACGTCATCTGTGAGAAGCCCCTGGCGCGCACCGTCGCGCACTCTCGCCTCATGGTTGACGCTTGCCGGGAAGCCGGCGTCCGTCTCCTGGTTGGCCATGTGGTGCGCTTCTTCCCCCAATATGCCGCGGCCAGGCAGGCTGTAGTCGATGGGCAGATTGGTAAGCCCGGTGTCCTTCGTTTGACTCGCTGCAGCTACCGCCCCAAAAAACCGGTCGGCAATTGGTTTCTGGACGAGGCCAGGTCGGGGGGCATCCTGATGGATTTGATGATCCATGACTATGATTACGCTCGCTGGGTCGCCGGCGATGTCGAGGCTGTCTTCGCCCGCAAAATCGCTTCGGCTCATCCCGATGCCTCCGTCGATTATGCCCTTGCGATCTTGACGCATAAAAACGGCGCCATTTCGCATATTGCCGGCGGCTGGGCATATCCGCCGCCAACCTTCCGCACAGCCCTCGAAATTGCCGGCGATGCCGGCTTGATCCAGTTTGACTCGCAGGAGACGGCCCCAATCCAGAACTTCATAGCAAAATCAGGCGCTGCTGATTCGCCGGACGTTGCCATCCCTTCCAGCCCCGTCAGCGAGAGCCCCTACACGACTCAAATCAAAGAATTTTACGCAGCCCTTCAGTCGGGTTCTCCGGCGCGGGTATCTCCGGAGGACGGCCTTGCCGCCGTTCAAATTGCCCAGGCCGCCATTTATTCTGATGAGAGCGGCACAGCCGTCCGCCCGGATCAATTTGTGGAGCTGCAGTCATGAAAATCGGAATCATGAGCTTTGCCCATCACCACGCCGAAGCATATATTTATCTTTTACGCGCCATTCCTGGTGTGGAGCTGCTTGGCGTCGCCGATGAGGATTCTGAGCGTGGTCGCAGCATCGCCGAAACTTATGGCGCCCGCTTCTACCCATCCTACGAAAGCTTATTGGCTGCTGGTTTGGACGGCGTCATCATCACTTCTGAGAACAACAAGCACCTTCCTATGGTCGCCATGGCCGCCGCCGCAGGGATTAACATCCTCTGTGAAAAGCCCCTGGCCACGACGGTGGCGGATGCCCGCGCCATCGTAGACGCTTGCGATCAGGCGGGTGTTACCTTGATGACCGCTTTTCCCATGCGCTTCAGCGCCCCATTAATGGAGATCAAAAACCGCCTGGATGCCGGTGAACTCGGTCAGGTTTACGCCTTCAACGCCACCAACCAGGGCGAGCTCCCCACCAAGCACCGGGCATGGTTCGTGGACAAAACCCTCGCCGGTGGCGGCGCCATCGTGGATCATACCGTTCACCTGGTCGACATCATGCGCTGGTTCCTGGGCAGCGAAGTCAGCGAAGTCTACGCCCAGGTCAATCGCATCTTCCACGCCGCTGAAGTCGAAGTGGAGACCAGCGCCCTGGAGATGCTGACCTTTGAGGACGGCACCTTTGCCACCATCGATGCCAGCTGGAGCCGGCCCCCTTACTGGCCAACCTGGGGTGGGCTGGCGTTTGAGATGGTCACAGAGCGCGGCGCCGTCCTCGTCGACGCATTCAAGCAGAACCTGACCGTTTACGCTCATGCCGTTCAGCGACCGGTCTGGGCTCATTGGGGCTCAGATTCCAATCGAGCCATGCTGGAGGAGTTCGTCCAGGCAGTTCGCCAGAAGCGAACCGCGAGGGTCACCGGGCTGGATGGCTTGCGCGCCGTCGAAGTCGTAGAGGCCGCCTACCGCTCGGTTGAAACCGGCCAGCCCGTTCGTCTGAAAGAATCCCCCGCAACGCCCATTGAGAAGAGGAGAAAGACGGCCCACAAGCCATCTTGAGAAAGGGGAATAGAGAGAACCATGAATTCTGGCATCTTACAATCCGAAATTCATCAGCAGCCAGCCGTAATTCGGGAGTTGCTCGACGCCGAACGGGATCGTGTTGCGCAGATCGCTCGGGAATTAAAGGGGACGTTCAACTACGTGGTCATCGCCGCCCGCGGTACATCCGATAATGCCGCCCGCTATGCCCAATATCTCTTTGGCGCTCACAACCGCCTCCAGGTCGCCCTGGCCACCCCCTCGCTCTTCTCGATTTACCAGCAGCCGCCCGATCTTTCCGGTGCCCTGATCGTCGGCATCTCCCAGTCCGGCCAGTCTCCCGACATCGTCTCCGTGCTCGCCGAAGGCGAGCGGCAGGGCCGGCCAACCCTAGCCATCACCAACGATGTCGATTCCCCCCTCGCCCGGGCTGCCCGCTTCCTGATTCCACTCCACGCTGGTCCGGAGCGGGCCGTCGCCGCCACCAAGACCTACACCGCCTCCCTGGCTGCCCTGGCCCTCTTGTCTTGCAGTCTCGATGATCGGCCCGCCCGCCTGGATGACTTGCAGCGCGTTCCCGAGTTCATCGAGAAAACCTTTCCTTTGTTGGCTCCATCTATAGAGCGTGTCGAACGCTATCGCTACATGGAACAGTGCGCCGTCATTGGGCGCGGATTCAATTACAGTACCGCCTTCGAAATCGCCTTGAAGATCAAGGAACTCAATCGCCTGGTCTGCGAGCCTTATTCCTCTGCCGACTTCCGCCATGGGCCGGTCGCCACCGTTTCGCGCGGGTTTCCCGTGTTTGTGCTGGCGATCAAGGGAGCCATTCATTCGGATCTGACCGAGCTCTTATCTGAATTGGAGCAGCTCGGCGCTGAGCTTTTAGTGATTTCGGATGACCAGGAAAGCCTGGCGCAGGCCAACCTGCCTCTTCCCCTCCCGCCGGGCTTGCCCGAATGGCTGACCCCCCTGGTGTCCGTAATCCCCGGGCAGTTGTTCGCCATGCGCCTCGCCGTCGCCCGCGGCCTCGATCCCGACCACCCTGCCGGTCTCACTAAGGTGACGGAAACCCTCTGATCATCTCGATGCTCTGCGCATTGCGGATATCTCCGCTGATCCGCTATTTCATTACCCCGTTCACGCTTTCTGCAGCGTCCGAGCGATATCCGCATTCTCCCCTCTTCTCAAGGCCGCCCCTCTTCTCCCCCCCTTATATGAGCCTTAAATAATTAATGCCGCAAGTGTAGGGGCGGGTCTGTGCAGGCATAGTACCTTCGAAAACAGCCACCATGTCTGGCTCCGAATCATTGAAAACCAGGGCGAAGACCCGCCCTTTCCCGCCCGTCGAGGGATTAAATATTCAATTTTCATTCAAGGGGGTCGGGGGATTCTTCCCTTATAAGCTGAGTGATTTTACATTTCCGGCAGCACAGCGCGCCAGGTCATGCGGTGCAGCTTCTTTGACCGCGCCAGAGTCCTCAAGAACAAACCCGGCGGCAGGCTGGCCATCAGGGCCCCAATTTCTGCTAGCGAAGCCTCTTCATCCAGGAAGCGCAAGATGCGCTCGATTGGGTTGTTTCTGAACAGCGCCGTGAAGACTGGCTTGATCTGGTCGCCCTGGTTTTGCATGATCTCGAGCAGGATGGCGTCCAGCGCCCCGAATACCTGCGAGTCGCCTGGAACGTCGAACGGGTGACCGCGCTTCACCAGCGAATGCACGATCCTCTCTGAATCCTTTTGAATCCGCGAGAAGGCATACCCGGTGGTCGGCTTGAGCCGCCCGCCCTTGGCGCCAATGGTCATGATTCGCTCGCCCGTGCGCCGCGGGAAGGGCTGGTCGGTGACCGGCAGTCCGCCGCTCTCTTCTCGTGCAATGTCGAAATCTGAGATCCCGAGCGTATCCACGATATAGGACCGCAGCGCGGCCTCGTACTCGCTTCGTTTAGGCGGCGTTTGGGTGAACAGCGTATATTCCACGAGCGCCCGGCTGGATGTGTACGGCAGCACGTAGAAGAAACGCACGTCGTGATTTTGGGGCGTGCGGAAGTCTAACAACTTGATTGTCTGCGGGTCGAAAACCGCATTTGCTGTTTCGATCTCCCATCCCTTGAAAAGCAGCTTCAGGTTGTGGAAACCCTCCGTGGTAGCTTGCCCGTCTCCCCGCCGAAAAATGCTGTCGAAAACCCAGCCGCCGGACATGGTTTGCCCGTCCACGTGGACGAGCGCTCCTTTCTCGCCATCCTCGACCCCCGTTACCACTCCTTGGCGGAATTCTACGTTGCTGTGAGCGGAGAGCTTTCGCCGGGCGAAACGGTAGAAATCGAGCCCGCGGATGGCATGGTAGCGGTAGTTTTGCAGATCAATCCACTTGGAGTAATCCTTTCCATCGGCCGCCTCCCCTGCAATCTGCATCCGGTTCCAGGAGCGGCAAACGATTTCGTCGTAAGGACCGGCGCGGGCGGTCCAGAAACCCCACGTGCGGTCATCCTGCTCCTTGGGATCCTTGTCCAGGACCAGAATGGAGCGGCCTGCCAATGGGCTGTCCACCAGGTGTAATGCCAGGCTTAAACCGGCTGCCCCGCCGCCCGCCAGGATGAAATCGTAGTGCTGCATGCGCTTTCCTAACCTGTAACGCTGGTTCCGCTTGCTGGTTTCATGCGCAGGCCGGCCTGCCTGGCCGGTCCCCGCATTGTTTGGCTGCGCCGCCAGATGCCCGGCAGCCGGCTTAGTTTGCCCCACGTGCCAAGGTGGGCCCGCCGGGAAAACACGTCATAGTCGTGGGCCTCGATATCTTCCAGGATAGCCTGGTACAGTTCGCCTGCGGCGGTTACGGCGAAGCGTCCCTCCCGGCTTAGCAGGGCAATCCCCGGCCGGGCTTCGCTGTACAGGCGCCGGTTGCGTTCTATTTGAAAGCGCATGAACCTGCGCCAGCGCTCATCGACCTTTCCGGCTTCCAGGTCCGTTTCCCCGAGCCCGAATCGTACCAGTTCCTTCGCTGGCAGGTACACCCTGCCTGCCTGCCAGTCTTCGCCGACGTCGCGCAGGATATTGGTCAATTGCAGCGCCACGCCCAGCTTGATGGCATATGGGATGGCTTCCGGTCCGCTGAAACCGATGATGTGCATGCTCATCAGGCCCACCGTGGAGGCCACGCCGTAAGCGTAGGCGGCCAGCTCACCGAAGGTCCGGTAGCGCTTCTGGCGTAAATCGCGTCCAACCCCCTCAATCAGCTGCTCGGCGTAGCGCTGCGGGATGCCGTAGCGCCGCCGGGTATCTGCCCAGGCCAGGATCACCGGGTCAGCGCTCCCTGGTCTTGAGGAAAGCGCCAGGCGCCGCCAGTCAGCCAGGCGGCTGTCCGGATTTCCATCCGGTTGGTCCACGATGTTGTCGCTCACCCGGCAGAATGCGTACAGGGCCTGCATTGCGCGCCGCTTTTCCGGCGGCAACAGGCTGCTTGCCAGGTGGAAGGAGCGGCTGTGTTCAGCGGTCAGCGCCGCGCAGTAACCGTAGGCCTGGTCGAGCGCTTCCGGACTGGCGAGCGGTGCTAGAACTGGCGTTGCTTTCGCTGTCCTGGCCTCATACGCCAGAGACAGCAGGTTGGTTTCCCAGGATTGTGGACGAATGGATGTGACCATGGTGAATTTCCTGAAAATAAAATCCAGTGAAGCTATCGAGCGAGGCCGCTCCGGTCTCCAGTGATGCGACACAGTGCGGGCAATGCCGGCGCGGCGGAAAACTTTTCCAACCGCAGACCTGGCACACGCTGCCTTCCAGGCGTAAGCGCTGTCCTTTTAGTCTCCAGTGCTGTGGGACGTTCATAATGTTTTTCCTTTTCTGTGGCTATCTGTGTCTATCTGTGCCCATCTGTGGTTTCAGCTCGGAGGTCAGAATAGGCCAGGTCCGGTCCTTCATTCAATATCAAGCCGGCACTGGCAGCAGCTTACTGGCTTGCGGTATGGCGCCCATCTCTTTTAGGATGCGCTCGCTTGTCAGTTTGGCGGAAAGCAGCACCATCGGCAGGCCGGTGCCAGGGTGCGTGCTGCTGCCGGCGAAGTACAGGTTGCGGTAGCGCCGGTGCCGGTTTTGCGGTCGCAGGTAGCCTACTTGTAAGAAATTGTGGCTCAATCCAAACGCCGCGCCTTTGGCCAGGTTGTAAACGCTCATCCAATCCCGCGGCGTATAGCTGTTTTCAAACTTTAGGTGCGCTTCGATATCGGGCATTCCGGCTTTCGCCAGTCGATCCAAAACTGCCTTTCGCGCCTGCGATTGCAGGGCTGCCCAATCCTGTCCCTCATCCAGGTGCCCGGCCGGGACCAGCACGAACAGCGTCTCCTCGCCCTGCGGGGCCGCGGCGGGGTCAACCCTGGCCGGCGCGTGCACGTAGAAGCTCGGCTCATCTGGCAGGCTCTTGTCCTCGAAGATGCGGTCGAAGCTGGCTCGATAGTCGCCTGCCAGGAAGACGTTGTGAACTCCGAGCTTCTGATAAACTTTATCCAATCCCCAGTAGAACATGATCGCCGAACAGGTGTACTTCATGCGCTCCAGCTGCTCGGCCTCGCCATTGTCCGGCAGCAAGTTCTTGTACACGTAAGGCAGGTCGGCGTTCGCCACGATCACATCCGCCTCTAGAAACGCACCATTTTGCAGGAGGGCACCGGTAGCGCGCCGGCCCTTGACCTCGATTCGCTCAACCGCGCTGTTATAGAGGAACCGTACGCCGTGCGCTTCGGCGATGGAGACCAGGCTTTTCACCACCTCGTAAAGGCCCCCCATCGGGAACCACACGCCGCCGGCCAGTTCGGTGTATTGCAGCAGGGAAAAGGTGGCCGGCGCATCGTATGGGCTCAACCCCAGGTACATATTCTGGAAAGTGAACGCGGCTTTTAGATGGGGATTCTCGAAATATTTGCCAATGTTGTCGTAGTGTTTGACCAGCGCCTTTAATCTGAACAGCAGCGGCAGGTTCTGCGGGCTGAAGTACTCCAGCAGATTGTAGAAATTGCGCCCGACGAAACGTTGCAGGGACAGGTTGTAATGCAGGTGGCCCTCCGAGAGGTATCTGAGGAAACCGCCAAAGCTGCCCGGTTCGATCGCTTCCAACTGCGCCTGCATGTCGTTTAGATCGGCTGTCAGGGATAACTGCATGCCGTCGTCGAAGCGGATGCAGTAAGTTGGGTCTATCCGTTGCAAGTCAAGGTGGTCCTGCATGCGCTCGCCCAGCGCGCTATATGTCTCGGCAAAGATCTCCGGCATCAGGAAAAGCGTCGGTCCGATATCGAAGCGATGCCCATCCCGGGTCATCTGGTCGCAGCGGCCCCCGGGTCCGGCGTTCTTTTCAAGTACGGTAACTTCATAACCCTGGCGGGCCAGCCGTGCCGCTGTCGCAATGCCCCCCAGCCCGGCGCCGATAATCAAAGCAGTTTGTCTTGATGCCATGTAGTCATCCTCTTTCGCAATATTCCTATCCTGTATTACGTACAAATGATAAGAAAAAACCTCTCCGCACGCATCATGCAACTGGAGAGGTTTTCCACTGGTCGGTTGGCGTGTATTTTCCCTGGTCATTTGACCAGGATGGAATCTTCTTGCTTACCGCTGCTGCAACAGCCAGATAATCCGGTCGTACGAAACCACGTAATGGATCAGCACGACGATGGCGAAGATTAACCCCCAGTTTCCTCGACCCGCCGCATAAAACGCCCAGGTGCCCGCCGCGAAATACACCAGTTCAAACAGGAGCCGTAGCCACCCCGGAACCGCCACCGGTGCATCCCCGGGATCACCGGGCACCCGGAACGTCCCCCACAGGACCGCGGCAATCAGCGGCAGCCCGATAGCCCAGGCGTACCGCGCCAGTCCAGAGTGCTGCGTCCATCCCCAATAAGCCAGTGCAAACAGGCCCACCAGCTCCAGGATAAAGCGCAGCGCCAGATTGACTGGATGGTTAGCCATATCTTCCTTTCTGCTCTTTACCCTCCGTGGGATCGCTCTTTGGGCAGCTTTGGGATCAGCCAGGCCAGGAAAGCGTCAGAAGAACGCGTCTGCATCAACACCCGCCCTGGACCGGTCAGGTCAACCACCAGGCCTTCCCCGCTGAACAGCGTGGATTTCATCCCGCCAACCCGGCGCACTTGAAAGCCCATTCCATCGGTGAAGGCGACCAGGTGGCCGGTGTCCACCGTGTAGCGCTGCCCGTTCGCCAGGTTCATCTCGTGGATTGCGCCAAACGAGGAGAGCAGCAGCTCCCCCCGGCCCTGCGCTCGCAGCATGATTAAACCTTCCGATGCAAAGAAGGTCTTAGCGCCGCCCCACTTCGTGTCCACCTCGATGCCTGTCTCCGAAGCCACGTAGGAGCCGGACTGTACCAGAAGACTCTCGTTTTGCAGGTTCAGGGTGAACAGGTCGCCGGGCAAAGCCGGCGCGACGCTGATCTCGCCGCCGTTTCCGGGCGCGCGGTACACGTTCTGGAAGAAGCTCTCGCCGCCAAGAAGCGCCCTTCCCAGGGATTTAAGCAGTCCTCCGGTTGCGCCGGTCTCCAGGGTTATACCCGGTGACATGCTGACCATCGCCCCGCCTTCTACGCGCACCTCTTCCCCACCCGCCAGTTTAATCATCCCAAGTGAGTAGGATGGCTTATATAGAATTTCTACGTCCATTTTTATCCTCCATTTTTGGTGATCCGGATTTCATATTTTACCCCTTTGCATCCACTTAGCCAGCTCCAATTCTCTAACACCAAGTCCACAAAGGGAGGTCACCAAGGGCACGGCGATAAAGAGCAAAGATTTCTTAGATCCAAAACAGCCTGTGGATCGCAGAAAGCACCAGCTTTAGTACGCCGAGAGCGCTTACGGCGATAATCGCCTGGTGCACGCCCGGGATCAGCGGTAGCGGCCTGCCCATGAGCGCCAGGACAGCTACTATGAGGATCAGCGCTCCTAATAAATAGCCGATAATCGACAGCGGATGCGCCCAGGTGTTTGCAGCCGCCACCCTGCCGATGCCGTTGGCGCACATTGCCATCCCGAGCACCACCAGGACGATCAGGGCGACTCGTTCACTCGAAATCAGCGGCACTCTCCGCCCGGTCAGGACCGCGAAGACCAGGCCTGCAGCCAGGATCCCCAATATGATTGTGGTCGGATTGATGCTGGTAACTGGAACAATATTCTCTTTCATCTTGAAATCTCCTTTCTTTTCTTCCTCCCTGCTAGCGGATAGAAGCGATAAATTCATCCACCAGAGCCTGGTTCCAGGTTGCCGTCGGTCCGGAGACAATCACAACCGCCGGTCCGCCCCTGCCTTCGAAAAGCCCGCTCACCTGGCGAAAAACGTCGCCGTCATGGTTCAGCCCCTCACTGATAACCAGGTTCACTTCCTGGCCGCGGATCGTAGCTTGAACGGCATCGACGATTTTCACGTCGACCATCTGATCTTCCTCTGCATCCGATGTCTGCCGAGTATGGCGCTGGATCTCTTCCATCGTCAGGCCGGTAGAAGAATCTGCCTGGGCCAGGTAAATATGGCTGTGCTCGTCGGCGCCCGTATATCCGACCAGGTTGTACCCAGCCAGATGCACAGTTGCTGCGCTCTCATATCTTGCTGGTAGTTCATAATCGGCAATCTGGCTGGCGATCTCCGCTGTGGTTGCTGCATCGGTCTGGAGGGTTCCAGTCCAGGCCTTCCCAGCCGAGCGGAAAAGAAATAGACCAGCCACGCTCACGATCAGGCAAAGGACGGTAATGCCGGCGGCCAGGCCAAGGATTATTTTGATTGTTCTGTTCATGTCATCTTCTCCTTAGAGTTCTTAGGTTTTGCAGTTGGAATGATTTCTCACATCATAAACTTGTATTCAGGCGAATGCACCAGCCAGGAGATCAGTCTTCACACTGGTCATGTTGGCGGAAATTTGCCTGGTCAAATGGATAGGGAAATCGCAGCTTCTCCCAGCCGGCCAGGTACAAAACCCTTCGAAAGTCCAGTCCTAATATCCTTCCTTTTTACGATGCGCAAAAACGCCTCTCCATCTAAACTGATGGTAACGGTGGATGCACCGTGTCATCGTGGAAGGTGTAATTCAGTGTTGAATGCTGAAAAGGAGATCTGCTATGAGGAAACAGAACTGGATTCGTAATGGTACTTATCTGTTGTTGGCTCTCGGTTTATTCTTCGGTTCCCTTATTCCGCTGTCTCTGGTCGCTGCCAAAGGTGAGGAATTAGCCGTTGTCGCCGTCCCCGGCTTGAATTTGAGGGCTGGCCCTGGATTGGATTACAAAGTGGTAACGGTTCTTTCACAGGGGCAGGAGCTGACCCTGCTGGAGCTCAGCCAGGATGGTCGCTGGTATAAAGTTCGCCTCGGTCATGGTTCTGAGGGCTGGGTCTACAGCCAGTATATTCTCCCCTTGGAAGAGGGCAATGCCCAGGTGCTGCTGGATGGTCTCAACTTGCGCGCCGGCCCCGGGTTTACTTATCGGGCGTTAAAACAGTTGTCGAAGGGTCAGGAAGTAACCGTCATCGGTCGCAGCCTGCAAAGCGACTGGCTCCTGCTCCGCCTGTCGAGTGGCATCGCTGGCTGGGTCTACTATCCATACATCTTGTCGGGTGTGGATATCGCCTCCCTGCCCGTCTCCGAAGCTTCCGGTGGTCCGGATGGTTCTGGCCGGCCGGAACCACGCACCACTGTAGTCGTAGCTATCCAAAGTGACCAGGCGGTTGTCGACGTGCGCGGTTTCCCTGCTTCCAAGGAGCTCGTGGCTCACCTCGGCCTACCCGGCAAATCCCCCGATCTGAAGGTCGCCAACGGCGTCACCCGTTCCGATGGCTCCGCCCGCCTGAGCTTCCAAATGCCCGGCGAATGGTCCAACGGGGTCCCTGTCACCCAGGACAACCTGGTCCTGCAGGTCCGCGCCCTCGATGGCTCCGCCAGCTTGACGGTCGATGTCGTCTACTTGACTAATTGACCGCCGGCCCATAAAAAACTTCCCGCAACAGGAAAAAGAGGAGCGATTGAAAACTCGCTCCCCTTGCTTTAATGCAATCCTGCGATATTTCCTTTCCCGTTCCCATATCTCGAAAGAACTCTTCTCAAGGCTAATCATGTGACCGATAACCGGTACCGTGCACCGGTGACTGGTTACTGCTTACTGATCACTTCTCACTTCTTACTTCTCACTTCCTCGTGTATACTGGGCCTCAACGGGTCGGCCACCACCGTCAAGGAGTTCGCCATGGATTGGGGTCCCAGAAAAGATCTCTACGATTTCGTCGTCATTGGTTCCGGCTTTGGGGGCAGTATCTCGGCCATGCGGCTGACCGAGAAAGGCTACTCCGTGCTCGTCCTTGAACGGGGCCGGCGCTTTCGCGACGAAGATTATCCCAAGACCAACTGGAACGTGTTTAGATTTCTCTGGCTGCCGGCCCTGCGCTGCTTCGGTATTCAGGAGATGACCTTGCTCAACGGCGTCCTTGCTCTTACCGGCAGCGGAGTCGGCGGCGGCAGCCTGGTTTACGCCGGCGTCCTGATGGAGCCCGAAGATGTACTCTTCAAGGCTCCCGCCTGGAAACACCTCAATGATTGGAACAAGGTGCTTCGTCCACATTATCAGACCGCCCGCCGCATGCTGGGCGTGGCCGAAAACCCCTGCCTTGGGCCTGCCGACGATGTTTTGCAGGAAATCGCTGCAGAGCTGGGCATGGGCGACACCTTCCAGCCAACCCGCGTCTCGATTTTCTTTGGCGAACCGGGTAGGGAAGGGGAGGCATTCCCCGACCCCTACTTCAAGGGCCAGGGTCCAACTCGCAATTCTTGCATCCACTGTGGCGAATGCATGATCGGCTGCCGCCACAACGCCAAGAACAGCCTGGACAAAAATTACCTTTATTTCGCCGAGAAATTGGGCGCGGAAATCATCCCTGAGGCCGAGGCGGTCGACATCCGCCCGCTGGATGCTGCCCAATCCAACGAAGCCCGCTATGAAGTGGCTTACCGCAGGTCAACTGCCTGGCCTCTTAGGCCCGAGCGAACGGTTAGGGCCCGCAATGTCGTGGTCTCGGCGGGCATGTTGGGCACGCTGCGGCTCTTGTTCCGCTGCCGGGACGTGACCGGCACGCTGCCCGAAATCTCCCCCCGCCTGGGCGATATGGCCCGCACCAACAGCGAAGGTTTTGTCGGCGCCACAACCCGGGAGAAGGAGATGGACTACTCGAAGGGCATCGCCATCACGTCGATATTTAAGGCTGATCCGGTTACCTCTATCGAATCGGTGCGCTATCCCGATGGATCCTCGTTCATTCGTCTCCTGGCGGCGCCTTTAATTGATCACGGGGCCAGCCGCTGGCTCGTCAGGTTGCTTAAAACCGTCCGGGAAGCCCTCCGCCGCCCCCTCGATTTCCTGGACTTCAAGGTTTTCGGGCGCTGGGCGCGGCGCACCACCATCCTGATGGCTATGCAGACCGAAGACAACCTCATGCGCATGCGTTTGGGACGCAACTTGTTCACCCTCTTCCGCCGGGGGCTGGTCACCGAGCTTGATTGCGAGAGGCCCGTCAAAGCGGAAATTGAAATTGGGCACCGCATCGGGAGGGAGTTTGCCAAAAGGACCAACGGCATCCCGCAGGGCGCCTTCAATGAGAGCCTGCTCAATACTCCCGTCACCGCGCATATCATGGGCGGCGTATCCTTTGGGCGTAAAGCTGGTGAAGGGGTTATCGATTTGAACTGCCAGGTGTTCAATTATCCGGGGTTATACGTGATCGACGGGTCCATCATGCCCGCCAATCCTGGCATCAACCCCAGCCTTACCATTGCCGCCCTGGCGGAATATGCGATGAGCCGGATGGTGGAGAAGAGCAGGGCGTGAAACGTAAAACGTGATATGAGGCATGCGCGGTTACGCGTCCCGTTTCATGACCGTTAGGCTCTCCCCATCTCTCCGCAACACCTCGACGAGCCCGGCCAACCGGCTCACTTTTTGGAAGTACCGGGGCATTTCCTCCTCCTGTATCGCCCGGAAGCCGAACTTCTCATAGAGCCCGCTCAATCCGGACCGGCACATCAGGTAAAGCTCGCCCGGATTGTCTTCCAGCAACCCCTCGATGATGGCCCGTGCCGCGCCCTTTCCGCGCCGCTCCTGTGCAACGGCGATCGAAGCCAGCTCCTGCGATCCGTCGCCGTGCGGCTTGACCTGCCCGCAGCCGATCACCTCCCCCTCTTCCGAAACCGCCACCACGAACCGCCGCCAATCCAGCCCGGTCGGGTTGATCCCGCCGGCGATTACCAGTTTCCGGATCGCGCGAGAATCGGATGCGCTGGCCTTGCGGAGGTGGAAATCGGATGCGGGTTGCAAAATAGAAGTTGGAGGGTCGTATTGCGGTACGACTTTACTGTACTCGACAGCGTATTTCGTATTGCGTGCGGAGCTGGGCGCAGAGTTCCTTACGCTTTACGGATTACGATTTACGGATTACGAATTACGTTCCAAGCCCCTCCGAAAGCATCTCTTGGAGGATCACCCTGGCGGCTTGAGGATCGGCTTTGCCGCGCGATTTCTTCATCACCTGCCCGATGAACCAGCCGATCAAGCCTTCTTTGCCGGACCTGTATGTCTGCACCTGGTCCGGATTCTCGGCGATCACCTCGGCGCAGATCTCTCGGATGGCCTCTTCATCGCTCACCTGGGCGAGACTTTCGGCCTCGACGATCTCTTTGGGGGACCGGCCGGTGTTTTCGACCTTCTCCAAAAGGGACTTACCGGTGGAGGTGTTGACCGTGCCGGCGTCCACCAGCCGGATGATCTCTGCCAGGTGTTCGGGTTTCAGGCGCAGATCTCCAGCGGAGATGCCTTTTTCATTCAGGATGCGCATCACGTCGTTGATCACCCAGTTGGAGACGCGCTTAGGATCGCCGCCGTAAGCAGCGATTGCCGCCTCAAAGTAGTCCGACAGGCTGCGCTCACCGGTGAGGATGTCTGCATCATATTCCGGCAGGTCGTACTGCTCACTGAAGCGCTCCCGCCGCTCCAGCGGCAGTTCGGGCAGTTCCATCAGGATCGCTGTGCGCCAGTCCTCGTCGATGCGGATGGGCAGCAGGTCCGGCTCGCGAAAGTAGCGGTAGTCGGCTTCCGTCTCTTTGGTTCGCATCACGTGCAGCTTGCCGCTATCCTCGTCCCACTCCAGCGTCCAGGCTTCGATTGGGTTGCCCGCTTCGACCTCGCGGATCTGGCGCTCGATCTCGGTCTGGATCGCCTCGCGCACCGCCACAATCGAATTGACATTTTTGATCTCCGTCTTCGGGTTGAGCACATTCGATCCTTTCGGCCGGATGGATACATTCGCATCCACCCGCAGGTGGGCCTTTTCCATGTCGGCCTCGGAGATCTCCAGCCAGCGCAGCAGCTGTCGCAAACGGATGATGTATTGCGCTGCCTCGTCCGCCGAGCGCAGGTCCGGACCCGTGACCATCTCGATCAGCGGCACGCCACAGCGGTTGAAGTCGATCAGGCGGTAGCCGTTTTCATTCTTGGTCTTGCCGGCGTCCTCTTCGATGTGCAGTTTATGGATGGAGACCCGCCGGGTATAGCCTTGCGGCATCGGCACCTCTAGATAGCCGCCGCGTGCCAGCGGTTTGTCGTACTGGGAGATCTGGTAGCCCTTCGGCAGGTCCGGATAGAAGTAATTCTTGCGGTCGAAGTAGGAAACCGGCTGGATTTCGGCGTGCATCGCGGCAGCCAGCCGGGCGGCTTTTTCGACCACAGCCTGGTTAAGCACCGGCAGGACGCCTGGCAGTCCCGTGCACACGGGGCAAATGTTGGTGTTGGGCGGCGCGTTCCAGGAGTCGGCTTTGCAGGCGCAAAAGATCTTGGTTTCGGTGTTCAGCTGGATATGGGTTTCCAGTCCGATAACAGGTTCGTAGTCGGCCATGATAGATCTTACTATTTTACGATAGATTCTGATCGGTGGAGTTTCTCCTGTACCTTGTCGCTCGTCAACTCACGCAGCGCATCGGCGGCGATCCAGCGCGCGGCTTTAGAGTCAATTTCGGCGATCTGGCGGGCGGTTTCGATGGCCAGCCCGTTCAGGCGCCGGTTGCGCTTGCCGATCTGGCGCAGCGACCAGTTGACCGCTTTCTTGACATAGTTGCGGTCGTCACCGGATTCTCGGGCGATGACCGGAAGAAAAGCTGCGAACTTCTCGTCCTGGGCTTTTTTGTCGTGCACCGCCAGGGAAGCCATCAAAGAGAAGGCCGCCCGCTTGACGAACGTTTCCTCCCTTTCGCTCCACTCGAATGCTTTCTGGTAAGCGTAATCTGTCTTGTCGAACAGGCTCCCGCAGCACTGGTCACACACGTCCCATGAATCGAAATCGGCCGCCCACCGTTCCATTTGCGCCTCGCTTACCTGTTTGGCATCATCGATGAAGCTGGCTAGGATGCGCGCTTCGTGGATGCCCGAATCCCACAGTTCCAGCGCTAACTCGTGGTCTTTTCCGGTTTCCCTGGCGATCTTCCGCAGGGCCGGGATGGAGATGCCATAGGCATTTTCCGGGTTAATCCCGAACCGCGCCATGCCGGCTCTGTTTTCAGGGTCCCCCATGGACCTGAGGCGTTCGAGAATTTCAGAGGTAGTGGTCACTAAACAAATTTGATCGAGGAAACGCCTGAGACTAAGAAATCTATTCGTTCGCCTCGCGTTACTTTGCGTCCTTGGCACCTTTGCGATTCAAATTCAGATCCTCGCCAGTTCCACCGCCGCTTGAAAAGCGGTGTATGCCCGCAGCATATCCTCGGCGTTGAAGTCTATCCGCCGCCCGTCCAGGCGCCTGGCGCCCGGCAGGATCGAAGCCTGGTCCGCCATCAAGGAGTTGGTGAACTCGATCGTGACTGTAAGGGGTTCTGATAGGCGAAACCCTTTTGGCTTTGCGTCACTGCCGATTTGACCCACCGCTTTAGCCGCCGCTTCGCACACTTTTCGCCGGGAGACCTCCAGCGGCAGGCACTCGGCGGAGGTGCGGCTGGTGGCTTGCTTTACCACTGCAACCACGACCTGGTCGAGCAGCGCTTGCGCCTCCCCGCATGCCGTCTGGTCGCCCGAGACCATGAATACCGGCACACCAAAGTGACCGCACACTGCCGCATTCAAACCAATCTCGCCTACCAGCTTTTGGTTGAGCCAAAGATTGGCCACCCGCACGCTCGACCAGGTATGATCCAGCACGGCGTTTTTCGAACCCGCGCAGGCGTGGTAGCCGATCAGCAGCGCGGCGTCAAAACTCGCGTCGATCCCCTGGACCATCGCCAGGGGCGCCGAGTTTCCGGAGTTGAGGCGCACGCGCCCATCCAAAGCTTCAACCAGCAGGTTGTAACCGTGAGCATGGCCGTCCGTCACCACCACTTCGCCGGCTCCGGCTTCAAAGGCTCCTTCAACGGCGGCGTTGACCTCGTCCGTCATGATCCGCCGGTAGCGTTCATATTCGGAGTGCCCCGGGGAAACCTGATCCCAGTTTACGACGCCCGAGATGCCCTCCATGTCTACGGAAATTAATATCTTCATTTCTCAGCGTTCTTTGTACCTTGGCGGTTCATTGTTTTAGCACGACTGGCTTTCGAGCCCGCCAGGTTTCTCCCTCGGTCGCCGTCTCAAACGCGTGCCCGATTCGCAATAAGGTAGCTTCAGAGAAATCCGGGCCCAGCAGCTGGACGCCGATGGGCAATCCCTCCTGGTCGAACCCGGCGGGCAGGGCAAGCCCCGGTACGCCGGCGTGATTGGCTGGTACGGTCAGCTGGTCGGCGTACTGCATCAGCACCGAGTCGCCGTAAACCGCGCCGACTGGGAAGGCGGTGGTCGGCGTCGTCGGGGTGAGCAGGGCATCCAGGCGGTAGTCGCCTTCTGGGTCGAAGGCCTGCTCGAAGTCGTCTCGAATCAGTGTGCGCACTTTGAGCGCCCGGTTGTAGTACTGCTCGCTGTACTGCGCCGCGCTCACGTACATGCCCATCAGGATGCGCAGCTTGGGCTGCAGGCCGAATCCCTCCGCCCGGGTCTTGCGGTACATCTCGTGCAGGTGTTCGACTCGTTGCGGTGTCCGGTAACCGTATTTGACACCATCATAGCGGTGCAGGTTAGAGGCGGCTTCCACTCTTGAGATGACGAAGTAGACCGGCACGCCGTAGCGCGTGTGTGGCATGGGCACTTCTTCCACGATCTCTGCACCCATCTCGGATAACTTTGCTGCCGCCCGCGGGACCGCCTCTCCGATTTCGCCCGAGATCGCTTCCTGGCGCAGTTCACCGGTCCCTGCGTCGAAGTAAGTGATGCGGAAATAGTCCGGGGAAATCCCGATGCGCATTCCTTTCACCCCCTCGTCCAGCGCCGCGGTGTAATCCGGGACCGGCAAGGCCGCTGCCGTCGCATCGTGGCGGTCCGCTCCGGCGATCACGTTCAGCATCAGGGCTGCATCGCGCAC
>Ga0209640_10001776_pt1 | contig 18563 bp, 15 predicted proteins | sample RifCSP10_1_FD_184018 | JGI IMG/M metagenome (GOLD analysis project Ga0209640, IMG submission 184018) | Soil microbial communities from Rifle, Colorado - Rifle CSP2_sed 10_1 (SPAdes) (version 2) | ecosystem: Environmental > Terrestrial > Deep subsurface > Rock core/Sediment | place: Rifle... | reverse complement strand
TTCTGATTTGACCGGTGACGCTAGTCTTTCCCGCAGACGATCAGCTTTCTCGGATAGTTGTGGAGCGGCTCCAGCCCAGTTTCCGTGACCCTGAACATCTCGCCAAACTGCACACCCGCCCTCGCATCCTCGGTCACCACGTTGGGCTGGATGACCAGGCACATGTCCTTGCCAAAGCGGAATCCCGGAGGAGCGCCCCGGTTCGTCTTGCGCGTGCGCAAAATCGGCGGGAGCTGGTTGGCGCCGTGCAAAAAATCGTCGTAGATCGTGAAGCCGCGCTGGTGCACCACCTCGGCGGCGTCGAGGACCGCTTCAACCTCCGTCCCGTCCTTGACCACGGCCGCCACGCGCTCGAAGGCTTCCACGGCGGCGGCGTGAATCTTTTGATACTCGGGCGTGGGATCCTCGCCGATGGAAAATGTGCGCAGGATCTGCCCTGAGTATCCCCAGTAGTTCGTGCTCAGCTCCACGACCAGGACATCTCCCTTTTGCACGACGCGCTCCGACATGTACTGCTGGGGCACGCCGCCTTTAGGATCGCGCATTGAGGTGGTGATCATGAAATGGATGCCGTTCACTCCCCCCTCTCCGAGGTAGGCGTCCTCCACGATCTTGGCCAGCACGTGCTCACGAATGCCGGGCCGGACGTGCTCGGCGAGCGCCGCGACCGAGCGGTCGCTCATGGCCGCGGCGATCTTCATCCGATCGATCTCTTCGGCGCTTTTGATCTGGCGCTGGTCTCTCATCTCTACGGAAAAATCGATCCATTCGACCTGCGGAAAGGCCCCTTGAAGGTGCAAGTACTGCTGGTAGGGCAAACCGCCGACGATACCGACTCGCCCCCGATCGACTCCGCGTTCTTTCAAATTCTCGATCACGCGCGGCAGCGAGTCGACTGATCCCGTGGGGCTGGATCCGCCAAACCGGACATCCTCGAGGACTGCCATCCGCTTTGCATTCGGCAGATGGTTTGAAAGCTGAATGAAAAGCGTCGGTGAACCTTCGGCCGGGAAGATCAGGTGGGCTTCGCTGGTGGTGAGCCAGTTGCTGAGATAGTGAATCTCCGGACTGGAGCCCCGGCCGTAGAGAAGAAGCGTCGCCACCCCTTTTCGGTCCATGCGCGCCCGCACTTCCCGATAGCGCCGCTCGTACTCCGTCGCGGAAAAGGCCGGATACAGAGGGTCGTGGTGCATATCGTCTCCTTTCACGACAAAACGGGTCCCCGGAGAACCCGAGGCCTTTCTTTTTATTAAATGCGCGCGCGTTTGTCAAAATGCTTCCTGCATTTTCTATTTGACCGCTTGACCGGGATTTGCTAGCGTACGCTCGGAAACTAATCTGACCCCTAACAAGTTCATAACGACGAAAGGAGACGACCATGGTCACAATGGCACCTAAACTTACCTTCGGAACTTCGATGGCGGATTGGCAAGAACGGATCAATGTCGAGCGAATGATCCGGGAGCGACAGGAAAAAGCGCGGCAGACCCTGCGCAAGATGAACGTCCCCGCGCTGCTGGCGGCGCGCGCCGAGAACACGCGCTACCTCAGCGCGCTCCGGGGACCGGAGTTCATGCCGCAGCTCTGGTACGTGCTCTTCTTTGCCGAACACGATCCTGTGGTTTTCCACCATGCCGGCTGGATCCGCATGTACCCTTCCCAGACCCCATGGATCAAAAACTGGCGGCTCGCCCGCAGTTGGTTGAGCGCGGGTCCGGGCAAAGACGCTATGGCCGAAGAGGCCAAACTCTTCGCGGACGGGATTTATCAAGAACTCGCCGAGCGCAAGCTGGAGAAGGAGCCTCTGGGAGTCGTTGGATTTGACGGCGTCGCGCAGCAAGCCCTGGCAGCGAAAGGGATTAAAACCGCCGATGGCTGGTCGATCATGCTGGAGGCCACCAAATGCAAGACCGTGGATGAAATCAACTGTCTGAAGATGGCGTTCGCCGCTGGGGACGCCGGGTGGTTCAGGGCCTGGGAGCTCCTGAAGCCGGGCGCGATTGACGTGGAGGTCTCCCAACAGGCCATGCAGGCGGCCTTCAAAGCCGGTGCGGACGAGGTACCTCCAGGCCACTTTAGAAGCGGTCCCACGAGCTTCGATCGCGCATACGAGAAAAGCGGGCGAATTTTTAATTACGGAGATCTCACCTATGCAGCCTTTTGCGGCATCGGCTACCTGGGCTACCACACCTGCTACTACCGGACCTTCTCGGTAGGCAAAGAGCCCGATCAGAAAGCCAAAGACTGGTACAAAGTGCTCGTGGAGCGGATCAGCCGGGTCATCGACGCGATCAAGCCCGGGGCGACCACGGCGGACGCGGCCCAGCATTTTCCTCCGGCCTCGAAATGGAACTATACGGAAGAAGCGGAGTTGCTTACCCTTGAGATCGGCCATGGCATCGGCCTGCACCATTACGGCTACCCGATCATCAACCGGCAGTGGTCGCTCAAGCACCCTCAGCCCTTCGAAGTCGGGATGACCATCGCCATCGAAGGGCGCGAAGGCGAACCAGGCGTGGGCGGAGTCCGGCTCGAAGATGCCGTGGTGGTAACCGAAAAGGGCGCCGAGCTGATCGATCACTGGCCGCGCGAGGAGATCCTGGTAGCGCCGCGGAGTTGACCCCGGCACATCGTCGCGGTTCTTTTAAGGCAAGGCCTCTCTTCAACGGGCGTCGGTCGCTCCGATTGCACGGGACGTAATGTTGCGGTCCGATGCAGCTTGACCTGACTCCTGAGTTCTGTCACGCGCTCGAACTTCTGGAGCGCTCCACCCGCAACCTGTTCATCACAGGAAGAGCCGGCACGGGGAAATCTACCCTGCTCCAGCACTTCCGCGCCGAGACTCGCAAAAACGTAGTGGTCCTTGCCCCGACTGGCGTGGCGGCAGTGAACGTCGGGGGCGAGACCATCCACTCCTTTTTCGGCTTCAAGCCGGACATCACGCCCGACCGGGTGAAAAAGCGAAGCAAAACCAAGCAGGAGCTTTACCACAAGATCGACACGTTGGTGATTGACGAAATCTCCATGGTCCGGGCGGACCTGCTGGACGCCGTAGCGAGATTCTTGCAGCTCAACGGCAGGGTTCCACGCGGACCGTTCGGCGGCGTGCAGATGGTTCTATTCGGAGATCTTTACCAGCTACCGCCGGTGGTCCAAAAAATGGAAGCGGACCTCTTTCGCGGCTATTACGAAAGCCCTTACTTTTTCAGCGCGCGGTCTTTCGAAACCCTAAGTTTGGAGTGGATCGACCTGACAAAGGTCTTTCGCCAGACAGACGAGGCCTTTCTCGAAATCCTCAACCGCGTACGCAACGGCACTGTCCTGGACGAGGACCTCGCCCGGCTCAACGCCCGCGTGCAGGATGAGATCGATCTAGAGTCCGTGGATGATTTTGTCTTCCTCACCACGACCAACGACCGCGCCAGCGCGATCAACCGCCATCAGCTCGACCGTCTGCCTTCAAAAAGACAGACCTTCGTGGCCGATGTCACCGGAAGCTTCGACCCCTCCTCGTTCCCTACCCATTATGAGCTGGAACTCAAGGAAGACGCCCAGATCATGCTGCTGAACAACGACAATCTGGGTCGCTGGATAAACGGAACGATCGCCAAGATCAAAAAGATCGATGCGAGAAAGGAAAGACTCATCGTAACCTTGCCCGATGGCAGCGAAGAGGAAGTCAAGCCTTATCGCTGGGACATGTTTCATTTCGAGCTGGACAAGAAGTCCCAGCAGCTCATCCCGGTCTCCGTCGGGCAGTTCGTCCAGTTTCCCGTGCGGCTTGCATGGGCCATCACGATCCATAAAAGTCAGGGACTTACCTTCGATAAGGTCGTGCTTGATTTGTCGCGCGGGACCTTCGCGCACGGGCAGCTCTACGTCGCCTTGAGTCGCTTGAGAACCCTCGCCGGTCTGATCCTGACCCGCCCGGTTAGGAAAGGCCACGTCCTTCTCGATCGCCGCATCCAGAGATTCATCACGGACTACCAATACTTGCTGTCAGAGGCGCGGCACCCCCTACAGAAAAAAATCGAGTTCATTCAAGACGCCATCAAAAAGCACTGCGATCTCGAGATCGTCTACCTGAAGAGGTCGGATGAAAAAAGCCGACGCCGAGTGACGCCCATCGCCGTGAGCGAGATGGAATTTCAAAGCCGCACGTTCCAAGGCCTCCAGGCCTTCTGCCACAGCCAAAAGGATGAGAGGGTGTTCCGCGTAGACCGGATTTTGGAGCTCAAAGCCGTCGAACAATAGACGCGCACCGTTATCCGCCCGCGGCTATTGCCCGAACATGCTCGCGGACAATTTCCTTGGGGCAGAGCCGGACGAAGGCTCGCAGACCGAAAAAAATAACTAGCAGATCATCGATTTGACCGAGCCCTACAAGAAAATCGGGCAAAAGATCAACAGGCGCGACAACGTAGGCCAACAAAAGGACGAGGAGGAGTTTAGGCCACGGGGGGACACGGGGGTCTTTCAGCAACCTCCAGAAAAGTTTCAGAAAATTCGGTAGGTGATAGAACAGTTGCGAGAGCCTTCGCGGGCCGAAACGCAACAGAGCCGATAAACCGCCAATCCTCATGGAAGCCGTCATCTTGCCAGATTTATTTGCAGCGGAAAAGGGAGCCCGGAAGCCATTTTTTATAACCCAATGTGTCAAGGATGTATTGTAGTGCTAGAGTTGACTGGAATAGTTGCTTGGGGTATGCCGCTCCGTGTGGCTGCCGGAGAGTGCCGGTTACGTTGGCCGAAGCCTACCGAGCGGGAAATGACGAGTCAGTCCAAAGGGAGGTGTCATCATGGAAATGAGTCGTCGAGGGTTTCTTAAAGCTGGAGTCAGTGTGGGGGCGGCCATTTTACTTCCCTCTACCAAGCTGCTCGCACAGGGGGCACCTTTACTGCAGAAAAAGATACCGTCGAGCGGTGAGAGCGTGCCGATTATCGGCATCGGTACGGCCCGGCGCTATGAGGAGATCAAGACAGAGGCGGAAAAGGCGCCGCTCCGGGAGACCCTGCGCCAATTCAAGGAGCTGGGCGGGAAGGTGATCGACAGCTCGCCGACGTACGGCACCGCCGAGACCGTGATCGGCGATCTAGCAGCGGAACTCAAGATTCGAGATTCGCTGTTTTTCGCAACCAAGGTGAGCCTGCGTAAGCCGGGGCGGGATGCCGGGCTTGAGCAAATCCAGCAGTCGTTCAAGCGGCTGCGCACGACCAGGATCGATCTTATCGCGGTGCACAATCTGCTTAATACGCAGACGCATCTCCCCACACTCCGCGAGTTGAAGCAGGCCGGCCGCATCCGCTACCTTGGGATCACGACGTCGTTCGAAAACCAGTACCACGAGTTCGAGCAGACGATGAGAAATGAGACCCTTGACTTTATCCAGGTCGACTACGCGCTCGACAACCGAAATGCGGACGAAAGGATTATCCCACTCGCGGCCGATCGGGGAATGGCGGTGATGACAAACCTGCCGTTCGGGCGAGGACGCCTTTTTAAAGCGGTGCAGGGCAAGAAGCTCCCCCCATGGGCGAGCGAATTCGACTGCGCGACTTGGGCTCAGTTTTTTCTCAAATACATCCTTTCTCACCCCGCCGTTACCTGCGCTGTGCCCGGCATGGCCAAAGCCGAGTACGTAATCGACAACCTCGGCGCGGCGCGCGGGCGCCTGCCGGACGCGGCGATGCGCCGCCGCATGGAGAACTTCATCGATGGGGTGTAAGCCGCGTTGGCTTGCGGCGCGTCCAGACGGGGGGTGTTTGCAACCGCCTGAGAGGGAAAGGTGGAGGTGAACAGTCCCGCGGGCGGCTCCGGAGCAGAGGGCGGCTTGGCGCACCGGCGGCTCAATCGGATGCTTGACGTCCGGCCTGAGGAGAACCTGGCGCTCGCCTGGTCGTGGCTCTACATCTTCTCCGTACTGTCTTCCTATTACATCATTCGACCCATCCGCGACGAGATGGGGGTTGCCGGCGGTGTCGAAAACCTGCAGTGGCTCTTCACCGGCACCCTCATCGGCATGGTCCTCGTGAATCCGCCGTTTGCGGCGCTGGTCACCAAGCTGCCCCGTGCCCGTTTCATCTCCGTCACGTACCGATTTTTCATAGCCAATCTGTTGCTATTCGCCCTGTTGCTCAAAATAGCGAGCGCGGAACAGAACATTTGGGTTGGTCGGATTTTCTTCATCTGGACGTCCGTGTTTAACCTGTTTGTAGTGTCTGTGTTCTGGGCTCTGATGGTCGATGTCTTCAATTCGGAGCAGGGCAAGCGGCTCTTTGGCTTTATCTCGGCCGGGGCGACCCTTGGGGGCATCGTCGGATCCAGCCTGACCGCGGCGCTGGCGCAGCACGTGCCGTCGACTTACCTTCTGCTAGGGTCGGCGGTGCTTCTGGAAGTTGCGGTTTTCAGCGTCCGGCACCTGTCGCGCTTGTCGGAAGCGTTGCGCCTGCGGCCGACGGCACGCGGCGAGGAGGCCGCGATCGGAGGAAGAGTGCTTTCAGGGCTGACCCACGCCTTCAAGTCGCCCTACCTTGTCAACGTCGGCGTCTACATCCTGCTCTATGCGATTACCTCTACGTTTCTTTACTTCCAGCAGGCTGAGATTGCCCGTCACAGCTTCGCCAGCCGCGGGGCGCGCACGACCTTCTTTGCCCAGGTCGATTTGCTGGTCAATACCCTCACTCTGGTTATACAGTTGTTCCTCACGGGGCGCCTTCTTCGCGCGCTTGGCGTGGGCTTGACTCTCACATTACTACCCGCCCTCAGCGTGCTGGGCTTTTCCACACTCGCACTGGCGCCGACGATCGCGATTCTTGTCATTTACCAGGTGCTCCGGCGCGCGGGTAATTTCGCCGTCGCGCGGCCGACGCGCGAAGTGCTGTTCACGGTCGTTCCACGCGAGGACAAGTATAAGGCCAAGAGCTTCATCGATACGGCCATCTATCGAGCCGGCGATCAGGTTGGCGCGTGGTCGTATGCGCTATTGGGCCTCCTGGGACTGGGAATGACGGGGATCTCGATCGCGGCGGTTCCGATTTCGGCCGCCTGGTTGCTGAACGGCCTTTGGCTGGGACGGAAGCAAGAGACGCTCGCGACAGGCGACACGGCAACTTCACCGATGTCTGTCTCCGCTACCAAGTAGGGGATTCCGGGGACGGTATACGGCATTGACAGCCGAAGAAGTCCTGAAACAGTAAGAGAACCCTAATGATCCAATTCGCCATATCAGTCTTTGCTGGATTAGCCCTGTATTGGTACTTTATCCTCAGGCCAGGACGATTAGATTTCTGGAGGTTCGTGGCAAAGCATCCGGACGCCGCATACGACCACTTCAAGGCCGACAACCGCTGGAAAGTTTTTGAAGATCGCTTACCAAAAAATTACCGCAATACCGTGCCGAAGCGGGAATGGGCCGGTCCTTTTCGTATTACCGTACCAAAGCTTGGGGACAAATCGGTCTATATATTTGGGATTCGCCCGGACTACGGCCGTTCGCAAGATGATTTTTTAGACAAGTTCGCCCGCTCAACCGCAAGGCGTTAGGCGCCCAAGGGGAGGAAATACGATTATGAGACCACTACCGATCGTCTGGCAGAGGCTGGTGAACTCGACAGGGCAGACCTGTGATCGCTGTGGCGTCACTTATGAGGCGCTACAACGAGCCGTCGCAAAGCTCAAGGATGTCCTTGGTCCATTGGACCTGGAACCGACGCTCGAAACCAAAGAGATACAGGAAGAATCATTCAAGGCCGAGCCCTCCGCATCAAACCGAATCTGGATTGCGGGAAGGCCCTTGGAGGAATGGCTCGGCGCACGAGTAGGAAGCAGCCGTTGCTGTTCCGTCTGTGGGGATTCCGAGTGTCGCACGGTGGAGGCAGGGGGAGCCGTGTACGAGGCCATTCCCGAGGATCTGATTCTAAAGGCGGCGCTTGTTGCAGCTGCTCAGGCGCTCGCTCCCGGTAACGAAGCGGCTTTGAGCAAAAGTGAGCTTGGTTCTTGCGAGCCCACCTGTTGCACGGACGCACGTAAAGAACTCCTTTGACGAAGAAAAAAAGATCTGAAAAAGAACTCACAAAATAAGCTTCAAAAAACGCGGCGCGTCAGCTCGACTCTGTTCGCGCTCGGTTTCCGCCCTTTCTTTTTGCTGGCTGGAATTTTCGCCGTCATCTTGATGGCCATCTGGACTCCCGCATTTGTCACGAGCCACGCCCTTACGAATTATTACGGAATGGTTGGTTGGCATAGCCACGAAATGGTTTTCGGCTATGCCAGCGCCGTCATCGCCGGGTTTCTGCTCACGGCGGTGAGGAACTGGACAGGGATGCCGACGCCTGCAGGGGCGGGGCTGGCGGCGTTAAGCGCTCTCTGGCTGGCCGGACGGATCGTGCCGTTTGTGCCGGACGCTTTTCCGCGCTGGCTCATCGCCCTGGTTGATCTCCTTTTCCTTCCGGCGCTGGCGGTCTCCCTCGCTGTCCCCTTGCTGCGGAGCGCGCAAAAGCGGAATCTGTTTTTCATCCCGCTGCTCGGTGTTTTTACCCTGGCGAACCTCCTCGTTCATCTGGAGGTGATGGGATGGGCTGACGGCTTTGCCCGCGCGGGCGTTTTTCTGGGCTTGGATCTGATCATCCTGTTGATCGTAATCATGGGAGGGAGGGTGATACCGTTCTTCACCGAACGGGCTTTGACAGATGTGAGCCCAAGACGATGGCAATGGATCGAATGGTTATCCATTGCCAGTGTGATCGCCTTCCTGCTCGCGGATATTTTTCTTCCTGGTTCCATTCTGCTTGGAGTCATGGCTGGATTGGCCGCTGGGAGCAACGGCCTGCGCCTGATCGGGTGGTACACGGAGAAGCTCTGGTCCGTCCCTCTCCTATGGGTTCTGCATTTGGGTTACGCTTGGATCGTCGCGGGATTTTGCCTGAAGGCTCTGGCAGCTGTCAGTCTGGTCCCACCTCAACTGACGATTCACGCTTTCACCGTGGGTGGAATCGGCGTTCTAACCCTGGGCATGATGGCCCGTGTCTCCCTGGGGCATACGGGACGGCCACTTAGAGCAGCCAAACCTGTGGCCTTTGCCTTTATCCTGATCAACCTTGCCGCGGCCCTGCGAGGGATATTTCCGATTATTTTCCCTTATTGGTTGCCCCAACTCGTCGCCCTGTCCGGGGGGCTATGGATTCTGTCCTTCCTGATCTTTCTGGCGATCTATACGCCGATTCTGATCAGGCCCCGGGTTGACGGACGTCCGGGATGATGGGCATTACGGGCGACGCGCCAAGCTTTGGGCATCCAGTTGGATGTCCCAAAGCGGTGTCTCTCCACCCTGGCTCGGGCAGTAGGTATCTATCTGGAGGAGCGTGGCACAGCCCGGACAGGCATACTCCAGGTAATGTCCGACGTAGGGCTCACCCGAAGGAACGCGGTGCCCGGCCAGCTCCTCGAGATCCTGGCGGATCTCCAAAGCGTAGAGCTTGTAATTCTCCGCCGCAGAGCAAAAGACGTGGCCGCACTTGCGGCAACGAATCAGCAGCTCATTTCCCGCCGAGGCGACCTCCAGGTATTCGTGGAACCGAAGGACAACGGAGCCGTTGACGTTTCGCCGGGCAACCGAGGTGGTCTTTCCCGCCGGGGGTTTGCCGCGGCTTCGCCGCTCGGCCCGAATAGCCTCCCGCTTCTTGTCGGTGGCCTGACGATTTACCCTCCCAGCCTCATCCAGCACCACGCCATACAGGCGTTCGGCGGTCGACCGGCTGATGAGCGCCTCCTGGAGATCCCGCTCCACCGCCTCCGGCGGGCGGTCGATCGGGTCGCCAAAACCACCGCCGCTCTGGGTATAATCGGCGATCAGCGAAAATTCCGGCAGCGGGATCCGCGGCGGATTCCCCTCCGGCACGACCGGCTGGCCCCAGCCTCCGGGAACCACCTCATCCGGTCCCGCCGGATACTCCCCTTTGGCCAACCGATCCATCAGACGGTCGGTGGCAAAAAGCACTCGCGCACCGCCAAACCCCACCGGATGCGCCCCGAAGAGACCGAAAGAGCCGTGAGGGACAGCTCCGTAAGGCCTGAAATCGACGCTGGCATCTTTTGACCCATAGATCATGAGCAGCCGCTCGCTTCCGGCCCCGCCGCGGAATTTCCCGAAACCATACCCGTCGCGCACATGGCGGCGGGTAAAATAGACGAACGGATACTGCATTTCAGTGCGCTCGATGTCCGAGATGCCCCCCGAGGGAATGTTCATGTGACCCCCGCTGTCGACGCCGTCGCGCGTGGGCGCCGCCCCCAAGCCACCGCCGTGGATGTCGTAGAGCCCCTGCGCGGTCGTGAGCCCTTCCCGGTTGTGGCCGCCATAGAGATAACCCGGGCCGCCCCAGTACCACCATCCGGTCCAGCAGGCGTTGACGTCGTCCTTCAATCCGCCGGCATACAGCATCTTCGATAGACATTCGCTCAAGGCGCCGACGAGGAAGTTCCCGATCATCGGCGCGGCCCCGCAGGCCGCCGGGTATTTGCAATTGAGGATGCTCCCCTCCGGGACCTTCAAGTGCACGGGGACCATCTTGCCGTCGTTCCACGGAACGTCCCAGAAGAGCTGGTTCGTGAGCGCGATCGTGACGTGCGCAAATGTGCTCGGGAACGTGGAGTTAAAATCGTTGTTCATCTGAGGGCCGGTGCCGCTTAGATCGATGTAGAGCTCATCTTTCTGCTTCTTTATCTCGACGTGAATCGGAATCAGCTGGGACTTGCGAGTTTTGGGCTCCAGCGCCGACGCGTACATTCGCGAGCGCCAGGTCCCGTCAGGCAAGGCGCGAAGCTTCGCCCGCGCCAGCTCTTCCGAGTCCCGAATCAGCTTCTGGCAGGCGGCTTTGATAAACCCGGAGCCGAATTTTTCGACCAGATCAAGCAACCGGCGGCTACAAACATTGTTGGCCGCGATGCGCGACTTGAGATCCAACCCGACGTATTCCGGGTCTCGGCACTGCTCGACGATGGTCTTGAAGACATCCTCGCGAAATTCGCCCCGCTCGACCACCTTGAGACCGAGAATCTTGATGCCTTCATGAAAAACTTCCGTCGCCCCGCCGCGCAGGAGCCCGCCGGTATCCGCGGTGTGGGAGGACGAGGCGGTCCAGGCGATCAGCTCGCCGTTATAGAAGATCGGCATGACCACCATCTGATCGTAGGTATGAGAGCCGGCCACATAAGGGTCGTTATGGAAGATCTGGTCCCCGTCGAAGAAGCCCGGGCTCTCGCCGAAGCACTCAATCAACTTTTTGATGGCGTCGGAGGTCGCGGCGGCGAAGCGCAGATGCCCAGAGCAGGCCAGAATCATCGTGCCGTCAGGCGAATAGAAGCTCGACATGCATTCGCCCCCCTGAACGACGATCGGGGAGGCTGAAACCTTTTGCAGCGCTATCCGTCCCTCTTCGCCGATGGCCCACAATCGATGGACAAAGATCTCGTACCGAATGGGACTGAGTTGGGTGGTTGTTGTCTCCCTCATGACGCTTCTCCTAGCTTTCCGTGATAATAATGTTGTGATAGCTATCCACGGTGCCCCGGTACCCCGGCGGGACGACAATCGTGGTCAAAGGCGCCTCGATAATGGCCGGGCCGGTGACGACAGCGCCCGGACCGAGCCGGGTGTAATCGTAGATAGCGGTTTCTACGAAACGCTGGTCGAAGAAGGCCGACCGCGAGCCCTTGCGGGCCTGGCCGCTATCGCCGCCATGCCCCGCGTCCCGGGTAAGGAGCGGCTTGGGCACTTGCCCCACCGCGTCGACGCGCAGGGTATTGATCTCGATCCCAGCCTGAGAAAATCCCGCCCCCTTGCCGTATAAGTCCTCATACTTCGCCTCGAACAGACGGGCCAGTTCGTTTACGCGCCCGGCATCGAGACGATCCCACGGCAGCGCGAGCTCCACGCCGTAGGTCTGCCGGCGAAAGCGCATCGAAACGAAGCGGCGCAGGGTGACCTGCTCGCGAGTGAAGTCCTCGCTCGCCATGAGCGCCAGCAGTTCCTGCTCCACCGCCTGCAGACGCTCGTTGATGACGTTCGGATCGATGGGCATGACCGCGTGATAGGTCATCACCCGGGAATGAATGACGTCCGCCATGGCCGCGCCAAAGGCGGAAAAAACCGCTGAGGTGGGGAAGATATAGATCTCCCGGATGCCGAGCTCGCGCGCGAACTCCACTGCGTGCACGGGACCGGCGCCACCGAAGGCGTAGAGGACAAAATCCTCGGGCAGGTAACCGCTCTTCACGATCTGGCGCCGGATAAGGTCCGACATCTTGTTGTTGATGATCTCATAGATTCCCGCCGCCGCCTCCATAACCTCCAGCTTCAGCCGGCCCGCGATCTTCTCGCGCACGGCCTTCTCGGCCTTCGCCTTGTTCAGGCGCTTGCGCCCGCCGAGGAAATAATTCGGATCGATGTATCCCAGCAGCACATCCACATCGGTCACCGTGACTTCCTCCCCGCCCTCGTCATAGCAGACCGGGCCGGGATGAGCGCCCGCGCTTTGCGGACCGACGAGGAGCCGTCCGGTAACCTCGTCGACCCGGGCGATCGTGCCCCCGCCGGCGCCGATCGACTCGATCTCCGCGATCGGCTGGAGGATCCGGAACCGGTCGAAGATCGGCTCTTCGGCGTACTTCCAGAATCCGTCGGCGATCAGGCTCACGTCGAAGCTCGTCCCCCCCATGTCCGTCGTCAGCACCTTGCCGTGCCCGAGAAGGCCCGACATGTACGCGGAAGCGATCATGCCGCCTGCCGGCCCGGACTGAAGGTTGGTGATCGGAATGCTCTGCTCTCGGCTCGTGAGCCCGCCGTTCCCCTGCATAACCAGAAACGGCCCGTGCAGGCCGCCGCCGCGCAGCTTCTTCTCAAGATCGTTCAAGTAGCGCTGCACCGTCGGGCCGACAAAGGCGTTGACGATCGCCGTGTTCGCGCGCGCGTACTCCCCGGCCACCTGGGCCAGATCGCTGCCGAAGCTCAAAAAGACCTTTCCATTCGGGTAGAGCTGGCTCAAACGCTCACGGATCGCGTTCTCGTGCGCGGGATTCGCCCAGGCATGGAGCAGGCTCACCGCGAGGGCGTTGCAGCCCTGCTTCTCGACCAGCTCGGCGACGGCGCTGTCCAGCTCCGGTTGACTCAGCGGGATGAGAACCTGCCCCTGATAATCGATGCGCTCCGAGACGCCGCGGATCAATCGCCGCGGGACCAGCGGTTCGGGCTTGGTGACGTGAGTCACATGGCGGACTTCCTCCTCCGGCAGGCCATCAACGCGCCCGACAGCGCGCATGATGAGCGTGGTGTCCTCGAAGCCGCGGGTGGTGATCAAGCCGACTTTGGCGCCGGTTCGGGTGATGAGCGCGTTGGTGGCCACGGTGGTTCCGTGCTTAAAGTACGCCATGCGGGTGAGCAGTTCCTCCAAAGGCAGCCCCATCTGGCGCGCGACCTCCGTAACGGCGTTGGTGACGCCCATGGAAAAGTCGGCGGGCGTGGTCGGCGCCTTTCCGGTTACAAACTCTCCGTTGGGTTTTAGTAGGACCACATCGGTGAACGTCCCACCGGTGTCAACTCCGATAATGTAGCCCTTCTCCTCGGTTTTCACGTCTCCCTCCTTTACGCAGATAAGATTTTGTCAGCGGAACTCTCAGTTCTCCTTGCACGCGGAATCGATAAAGCCGCTATCATCCAAGTCTTTCAGAAACTGCATGTTCACAAACCTCTGAGGATCGGCGGTTCGGGCCTTGGGCATTCTTTCCCCCAGCTCGTTGAGCAAATTCTGAACTCCCTCCTTCTCGATATACGGCTTACACTTCTGCGCTCTCACAAACGCGTTGTAAGTTTCTTCCATTTCTTCTGCTTTCGCCGGCATGTCGATCCTCATATATTTCGCCATAATCTTGATGCTCTCGGGCTTGTGGGCCTTGTAGAACTGGATGGCGGTTATGTACGCCTTGAGAAAGTTCCGGATCGTGTCAGGGTTTTGTTTGATGAAGGAGTCCTTTGCCGAGACCGTGCCATAAACGGTTTTCGGGCTCGACTCGATGAAATCGAAGAGAAAATGCAAGCCAAGTTTTTTCGCGGCTAGCGTATACGGGGGATCAATGACGATGGCCGACAACGCGCCTTTTTGAAGAGCCGAAAAGCGCGTTGCTTTTCCGCCCGCCTGGATGATCGTCACATCTTTCTCCGGGTTGAGGCCCAGTTTCAACAATGCAAAGCGCATCGCGGTATCGTCCAGGCCGCCAAACTGTGCCACCCCGACTTTCTTCCCCTTTAACTGCGACGGCTCTTTGATTTCCGGGGGCACCAAGAGCACGTAGGGCTGGCGATCGTTCATCGCGGAGAGGATCAGGATTCCCGAGCCCTCCACGTTGCTAGCCACAATACGTGTGGCGCCAACCCCTGCCAATTTGACGTCTCCCGCGATGAGTCCATGGACGATGGGGCTGCTCTCCATCAAGATCAGGTCCACATCGAGCCCAAACTTTTCAAAGAACCCGCCTCCTTTAGCGATATAGAGGGGAGAGTACCCGGCGCTGAGGGCAGAAATGCCGACGGCCAGCTTCCGAGACTCCGCTCGAACGGTCAACGGGCCCCCGCCCACAAAACACAAGGATAGGACTAGGGCTAAGATGGGCGGCAAAATTTTCCCCTGCATGATGTCCCCCCTTTCGCGTTAGGAACCTATGCCTGGAGCCTCGGGAAAAAAAGAAAAAGATCTGACAGGGGTTTATAAATTAGCGGTTCGGCGAAAGTCAATAGCCCAATTAGCCCACGACTCTGTGGCAGGCTCAGGTTAAGGACTTTCTGTCTTATGGGTCTTTTCATCTGCCCGTTGCCCGCCGTTAGTCGAATCGCCCGCCCCGCCATTCTGACCAAGGGGAGAAGTCCAATATTTTAGTCAGAACGGGACTGAGCAACGCTTCAATTCTAGTCGATAGGAATCGGGAACAGAAACTCAGGATAGATCGTCTAGGATCACCACTTCCAGGCCGGGGACCTTGCAAAACGCCGGATCATTGGAAACAAATCCTGTGGCCTGGGAGGGCCGCGTTGACTCGACCGCAGCGCGCTTGATATAAGCGAGGCTAATCCCTTTCCCGGAGGTTAGAGCCATGCGCGTTATCGATGCCGACGGGCATGTCGAAGAGAGCCAGGCAACTTTCAGCGACGAGTACTTGGACCCCGCCTTTCGCTCGCAGAGGCCGCAAGTCGCCGGGGTTGACGGGCTCGCCTACTGGATGATCGACGAGCAGCTCTTTCCCCGCCGCGTTGGCCGAGGCTGTCACAATCTCGGCACGCCGGTCAGCATCGACGGAAAGCCGGCGCGGCATTCCGTCGGCAAACCGGACAGCCCGGAGAGTATGGAGCTTGCGGATATCAAGGCGCGGCTTCAGTCCATGGACGAGGAAGGAATTGCGGTTCAGGTCATCTACCCGACACTCTTTCTTGCCTATCCCCTGACGGCCAATCCCGCATTCGCCACCGCGCTGACATCCGCATACAACCGCTTCATGGGGGACCGCCTGAGCGGTCAGGATCGGCTCCGGTGGGCCGCCGTCGTGAATCTCGATGACATGCCAGGCGCCGCGAGGCAGGTCCATGAGGCCAAACGGCTTGGCGCGTCCGCCGTGATGGTTCTGGGAACTGCCGGAGACCGACTGCTGGACGACGAGAGCCTTTTACCTTTCTACGAAGCCGTCGCCGAGGAGAATCTCCCCCTGGCCGTCCACGTCGGCTGGTCGTGCCCTCCTCTCAGCAATCTTTACACGCACATCTACCCGTCCGGAGTCATCCCCTTCTGCGCGCCGGTGCTGATGGGCTTCGCCTCGTTCATCAGCGGAGGCCTCCTCGACCGCTATCCAAATTTGCGGGTGGCTTTTCTCGAAGCCGGCTCGCTGTGGATTCACTTCATGCTCGATCGCCTGGAACACCGCTTCAAGAACAGCCTCGCCAAGATCCTCCCACAATTGGCCCCGAAGTCAGCCCACTCTCCGATCGAATACGTCCGGCGGGGAAATCTGTACTTCAGCGCCGAGATCGAGGACGCGCTGCTACCACAGGTCATTGATCTGGTGGGGGAAGGCCAGATCCTGTTCGGCTCCGACATGCCCCACGGAGATCGCGAGCGCTTTGCCGGACGCATGTTGCTGGAGCGTAAGGACCTGAGCCACTCGGCCAAACGGAGCATCCTGGAATCGAATCCGGCCCGTTTCTACGGCCTGTCCTGAGACTGGCGCGACCCGTTCGACAACGGAGCATCTCGAGAGCGCAAGACGCCGCGTTGCTCAGGAGAAAATCTTGGCTCGCGACTAACGTGGTCGAACGCTCGAAGCCAGAGCGCCGCCGAGAGACAGAATTCCCGCGGTCATGTAGGTATACCGATACCCCTGAAAGAACGCCGCCAGCGCAATCGAATCCCCCTTCACCGAAGCCGCGTCGCCCAGGCTCTGGAGGGAAATGTGACCGGTGGCCGCCAAAAGGCTCGCGCTGATAATCGCGGTTGCAAGCGCGGCCCCAACCGATACCCCCACGCTGCGCACGATCGACAGGAACGCCGAGCCGACTCCGAGCCGGTTTGAAGGAATGGAACTCATCAAGGAATTGTTGTTCGGCGTCTGAAAAAGACCGAGGCCGATCCCGAGAAGACTCATCCTCGAGACGATACCGAACGGCGTAGCGCCGGCCTGGAGAAACGCCAAGCTGAAGAACGCCGCGCCCATCACGGCCAACCCCGCCGAGCAGAGAAGCCTGGAGCCGATCCGGTCCGACGCCGACCCGCTAAAAGGAGAAAGCAGCGCGAGCGCGACGGTCGTCGGCGTCATCAAGAGACCCGCTCGCATAGGATCCAAGGCCAATCCGAGCTGAAGGAAAAAGGGCATGACCAGCTGATGCATACTGACCACGACAAAAGTAGCGAGACGCGCGACGTTGCCGGCGGCGAAAGCGCGGATGCGAAAGAGCTTCAAGTCGAGCAGCGGAAAACGGCTCCGCCCCTCCCACCAGACAAAAAAGCCAAAGCCGAGAACGGCGAGGAGAAACTCCAATCTCACCGTGGGAGTCGCCCACACCCCTCTCTGTCCCGTCGTCAACGCGAGAAGAAGAGCGAAGAGACCGATAGTGAAGGCAGCGGCGCCGCCCCAATCGAAAGGCTCTTTTTTGGCGGGACCCGGGAGAAGCTCCCTTTCCTCGCGCAGTATGAACCGGGCGGCGAGAAATCCCAGCGTCCCCAAAAGCGCCGTGACATAAAAGATGAAGCGCCAACCCAGCGTATAGGTAATCAATCCGCCGATCACGGGCCCGAGCGTGTAACCGATCGCCGAGATCGCGCCCCCGGAAAGGCCCATCGCGCGTCCTCGCTCCTCGGGCGGGAATAGTGCCGCCACCATAGCGAAGCTGTTCGCCATGATCAGCGCTCCGCCTACCCCCTGGAGCGCGCGAAAAAGAATCAGCTGGGGCGGTCCCTGGGAAAAGCCGGCCAGCAGGGCGGAGACACTGTAGACGAAAAAGCCTGCGCTGAACACTTTTTGCCGGCCGGCCAGATCCGCCAATCGTCCGCAGGGCAGATAAAGCGCGCCGGTGACCAGAGCGTAGATCAAAGCGATCCAGCCGGTCAGAGCCACGTCGGCGTTGAACTCCGTGATGATCGCCGGAAGGCTGATGCTGAGGAGGCCGGAGTCCACGGTCGTCATGAAGACGCCCACGCCGATCACGCCCAGGGACCACCAACGATAGTTCGGGCCGAAAATCGTCTTTTGGAGAAGATTCCTCATTGCCGTAACCACAATAAAATGGCATACAACTTACGCTAAAAAGCGCCGGATGTGAATCCGCAGGCTCGGAAAAATTCGCCGCCAGGTGGCGACCACTGCGACCGGCCGGCTATAATGACGTCGATGAGATTGCTTCTCACGGGTTTACCGGGCATCGGCAAAACCACCGTGATTCGCGCCACGCTCGAGAATTTAAGCGACATCCGCTGCGCCGGATTCTACACCGAAGAAAAACGCCACGGCAGGCAGAGAACTGGCTTTCGAATCATCACGCTGGACGGCCAGGAAGGGACACTCGCATCCCTCGACCTGGGGAAACCGCCGACAGTGGGCCAGTATACGGTGCACATCGAAGAGTTCGAGCGGCTCGCGCTACCGTCGATCGATCCCGAGATAACGCCGGCGGATCTTTACGTCGTCGACGAAATCGGCAAAATGGAGCTGCTATCACGGCGATTCCGCGACAAGCTCGTCGACCTTCTCGCGCGGCCGGTGAACCTGCTGGCCACGATCGCCAAAAAAGGAAAGGGCTTCATCGAACAGATCAAGGGACGGAATGACATCGAGCTGATCGAAGTAACGCGGGAAAACCGCGACAAGCTCCCGGGTCAGATCGCCGCGAGAATACTACAAGAGATCGGCTAGAATATGAGAAAGCGCCGGTCGTCTTCACTTTTGACTGGCGAAGATTTCAGTAGTGTCCTAATTTAAAAATGCCGCTTAAGCAAAGGCCAAATCCTCCCTTTGTAAGCCCGAGTATTCTTGC
>Ga0209640_10001775_pt1 | contig 18564 bp, 26 predicted proteins | sample RifCSP10_1_FD_184018 | JGI IMG/M metagenome (GOLD analysis project Ga0209640, IMG submission 184018) | Soil microbial communities from Rifle, Colorado - Rifle CSP2_sed 10_1 (SPAdes) (version 2) | ecosystem: Environmental > Terrestrial > Deep subsurface > Rock core/Sediment | place: Rifle... | reverse complement strand
ACGATGGTTAGGTAACGATGGTTAGGTAACGATGGTTAGGTAACGATGGTTAGGTAACGATGGTTAGGTAACGATGGCAAAATCCGACCGCTATGAATTAACGCAGGACCGCAAAGGCGTAATCTGGGATCTGCTGATGTATATTCCCACCGTGTCCGGTTTGGGTACCGGGGCGGCTATTTTCTGGTACCAGCCCAATCATGCGTTGGCCTACCTGTTGTTTTTTTTGGCGTGTTTTTTCTTCTATCAGGGGCTACACCGTATCCTGGGCCGGCTGATGTTGTTGCCGAATACTCCGGTGGCGCTGGATGTCAACAAGCAACGGGTTCAGCTTCAATTGCGCAATGGCGGGAGGATCGAACTGGTAAAAAATGTTCGATACTTCTCGGACCACGCGGGGAAATCGTTCGGCCTAACCGGGTTAGACACGTCAGGGACGAGGCGGCAATATGTGTTTCACAAAGGACAGTTTAACAACCAAACCGAGTACCAGAAGCTGGGCGGTACGTTAAAAGTGTTTGCCTAAGTATTTAGCCCGTTTATTTCAGCAGGATTTTGGCCGCCATTGAACAGCGCTGACTGAGATTGCCTTGGGTTAACTCTGTCTGAATGATGGATGTGAGCAGATGTGTGGCGATGGGGCGCGGGTAATCGCACTGCGCTTTCCTGCGACACGTTATCATACTAAATAAGTGTGGTATTAGGTGATTGTCAATTTGTTTTAGCCGCGCGTTACCGTTTCCGGCGTTGGCGGAGGATATCTAAACCTAAAAAAACAATTAGAACCGCGCCAATAACAACGGCCGTTATAATGGAAATTTTTTCAGTTTGCGGACTTACGAGGCCTCCAATCAACATATGGATGGAATAGCCAAGAATAAACAGTGAACTTAAAGCGACAACCACAAAAATAATTAATTCTTTCATTGTTGACCTGGCTCAATGTATTTCCGGGAACAAAATTCACTATATAGAGCGTAATGGGATATTGTCGATTTATAACACAAAACGTGTTGATTTTTGCAAATCAGTGATTGACTGCGTGGGAATAGGTTTAAAACGAAAAAGTGATTGAATCATTTTATAGCAACAATTTTAGGCTTGACCTGATGTATGACATATGACACGATTTCTAGCCAATATAACCCGCTTGTTTTGAGTGGGATAGCCGCGCGGGACAGCGGTAAGGCAAGACAGCAAGGCATGGCGGGTTACAAGTGGACATTGCGGAAGATGTGGCTGTCTTGGGGAGGTCTCTGCTAACAAGGAAAATCACAACAAGCTTATGTTAGCAGCGAATGTTAGCAGCGAACAAAATGGCGAGACGCCACAATCTATTTATTTTAAGTAAAACTATTTTAAGTAAACTTATTTTAAGTAAGCTATTTTAAGTAAAAAATCACAAGTAAAAAACTCAAGTGAAGATGGGCGGCCGGAGCGCCGCTGCTAGTGAATAAAAGCAGTTGCGGATCCAACAAATTTAATAACAATATTTTTATTTTTGGAATTGCTGAGGAGGTCAGGGGATGAAGAATCCATTTATACTTTGTTTTGTGTCCGGCATGCTCACCGGGATGGGTAATGGCAGTGTGTTTGGTGCCGCGCTAATGTGTTTCCTGGGGCGCGGCAAGTTTGCTGACTGGGGAGGATGGTTCGGAGACGCGTATAATCCCGTGACTTTCACCGGTTTTATTGATTGGGCGATGATTATTTTCGGTGTCGCGTTTTACATCACACTTCATGTAGCGGTTAATCGCCACAATGCGTTAGAGCGTCAGGCTGCCGGGTAAATGTTCGATGGGTAGAACTTTTTTTAAATTTAAAGATTCAATTTTAAGATAAAGAGGTTAACGCCATGTCAATGTTCGCAACCGTTATGTGTATCGCGCTGGCTTTTTCGAGTATGTGGTTTGGATGGTATCTGTTGATGCCTCGTGACAGCCTGAAAAACCAATCCTAATCGATTACTAGTAGATTGCGCGTATAGAAATTATTTTTGGAGAGGGGTTGTTAAATGATTAAATATTTATTTGCTAAAAACGAAGATATCCCGCCAGGTTCGGCGGCGATATTTTTCGGTTTTTCGTCCATTCTGTGGTTTATTGTGGGTACCGGTCTGGGTTCATTCAACGCGGCGAAGCTCGCGTTTCCTGATTTTGTCACCGGAATTGAAATGCTATCGTTCGGCCATATGCGCCAGGTTCACGTACTGGCGGTAATCCTGGGCTGGATTTCCATGGCGTTTGCGATGGCGATGATGTATATCACGCCGGCATTGGGAAATACCAGGCTCTGGTCTGAAAAGCTGGGCATTTGGAACTGCTTTATCTGGAACCTGGGTCTCGGCCTGGGATTGACACTGCTGTGGTTTGGCATGTCATCCGGCCGTGAATACTCAGACATGATCTGGCCGATCGACCTGGCGATTATTTTCGGTATTTTGACCCCCCTGTGCTTGAATGTCGTGATGACCATAAAAACCCGCCGCACCCAGGGTATTTACACCACCAACTGGTTCTTTGGCGCAGCGACATTCATGGTTATTGTTGTGTTCACCGTCGGTAACTCACCGGAGTTCTTCCAGTTAACCGGTTTGACCGAGGCCTACCTGACCTGGTGGTTTGCACACAACGTACTGGGCTTGTGGATTACCCCGGTTGCCGCTGCAATCTCGTATTACATCGTACCCAAAGTAACGGGCAATCCGCTCTATTCGCACCGAATTGGTCATTTGCATTTCTGGTCGGTTGTGGTGTTTTACTCAACACCCGCTGCCCATCATCTGATGTCAGCGCCACTGCCGGAATGGTTGAAATCTTTCGCGTCAGTAGAGGGCGTGTTGATACTGGTACCCGCGATCGCCTTCGTATCCAACCTGCTGCTGACGATGTCCGGCAAATGGAAAATGTTTGTTGAGAACGTGGAAATCAAATTCACCATAACCGGTGTGTTGATGGCTATTCCTTTAAACATGCAAGGCGGTTTCCAGCAAACCCGCGCGATTAACTGGTACATTCATGGTACTGGCTGGATTGTGGCCCATGCCCATCTGGCTTTGCTTGGATTCTCGACCTTCCTGGAAGCGGCCGCGGTTTACTACGGATTGCAAACCTTGTTGAGGCGCAAACTGTATTCACTGGCGCTGGCGAATTTCCATTTCTGGATGCTGCTGGTTGGTTTTACCACCTACTGGATTTCCATGACCATCGCCGGATTGATCCAAGGCGCCGGTAAAATCTACGAAGTGCCGTACATTGATGTCGTTATCGCCGAGCATCCGTACATGATTGCGCGTTGGGTTGGCGGCACCATGGTATTCCTGGGTAACTGTGTATGGCTGTTCAACATGTGGAAGACAATGCGTCAGGGTACGTTGATCCCTGCCGGACGTTTACCGCATGAATTGGCCTACGAACGTTGATAATTATAAAAATACTGGGAGGATTTAAACCATGGCATTTAGAGAATATACAATTGGAGCCCGCATGTTCGGGATCGCCTTTGGTACTTCGATGTTCATAACGCTGTACATGCCGGCTTCGGACATGCGTAATGTATCCGTGACTGAAACCGGATTACACCGTCAGTTGGGGTTTGGACGCGTCGGTGGATTCAGCTACGAAGACCCGTTTTTACAGGGTAAGGCAAAACCACTTACGGTGGGAATCACCAAAGACCCAAAAACCGGCGCGGGCATTGAGGTTACCCGTGCTTATGTGTATCACGCTGGGGTACCGTTTCCGAATGGTATCCGCCATCCGATCATTCTCGGTGACAAGCCAACAGCGAAAAGCCTGACCTTAGGCAAGATTGAGCAGGCGGATGACACGAAAGGCGCGGTATTCGTGGTTCGCGAGATTGACGAGGGCGGCGAGACTATTCCATACATCGAGAATGTAACCGCAACTCGTGGCTGGACACCGGACGCCGTCATGAAAGTGGCCTCGAACGAAAACACTTTCCAGATCGGTAAAGGCAAGATTATGTTTATCCGTGAGGGCTGCTGGTGGTGTCATACCTTGTTGCCGGAACAAACCCAGGACTGGCAATATTTCGGCGCGCCGCCGATGTTAGGTGACTTTAATGGTGAAAGTCCCACCGCGTTTGGTTCAGACCGCAAGGCTCCGGATTTAACCCATGTGGGTTCACGCAACTCATCTCGCGAGTGGATGATAATGCACTTTTTCAATCCTCGGTTAGTGCAGCCACACTCCATTATGCCCCGTTATGATTATTTATGGGGTGAGAAAGACGCCAATGGCAATGCGATTAACTTTGACCAATGGCGTACTGAATATAATCAATATGTCGCTAATGCGCGCGTTTATCCGCCTGAAGTGCCGGTGCCGGCTACCGACAGTGAAGCGCATGCATTAATCGACTTTGTATTGAATCTAAAATAATAGGGGATGTAGCACATGGCTTGGAGATTTGATAATCCACTTTATACATTATCCACCGATGACCAAAACCAGGGTGCGGTCAAGCTTTGGGAAGGCGAGAGTCTGGGTGGGATTACTGAAAATAACAATCGTTTGCCGCCGCCGGTAGTAGGTTTGCTGCTCCTGACAATTATTACAGCATTCTTGATTACCGCGCCACTGTGGGGTCAGCGCCCAACGGCGGCGATTTACGAAGAATATGTGAAATTGATGGACGATCCTGCGATCCAGGGCAAGAATGACCAAGACGCAATGAAATGGATCGAAGATACCGTTCGCGCGGGCGGCTCAAAATGGACGGCCCTGCAGGAAAGGCATCCCTTAACGATGGACGACTTGCGAATGATCAAAGGCCAGATCATCGAGCTGCAGCGCAAAGGGGCGCGCATGGACGAGTACACCGTCGTTGGTAACGAGCTGGTACTGGCTAATTTTGAAGGTGAGAAGCGTGAAGATGGCTCCACCATTCGCATACAACCTACGTGGGATAAAGGCTACACGATCGATATCATCTTTATCATTGTGTTTTGCGTTTCGGTCATTATTGCTGTAAAACGCTTGCCAAATTACAGCTATAAACCGGATCACAAGAAGCACCACTGAGAATTTGGGAGAGACGACAATGCTTGATTTAGATAATGGCCCGTTTGCAATGCTAATCTGGGTACTCATGGTATACGCCGTTCCGTTTATCTACAGCTTCTTTGTGGATAAATACGACAAGGGTAAAGAGGCGATCGACAGCTACTCCAAGTAAGTTAAGTTATGAATGTCGAAGCCATGCCACTCCCGAGGTGGCATGGCTTTTTGCTTACTACAGGATTTCAATTTTTATCCGTAGTGAACTTGTTGATATAATATACAATCCAATGTGGTTACCTAATTCTGCATTTCCCGGTTGGTAGCATGTACAGTATTTTTCATCAGCTTATACAAGTGGCCGAAGGCGATAAGGTGCGTCCCTTTGGCTTCGACATGAGTATCGAGGGCATGAGCAGCCAAAGCTTTAGCGCCGGCATGTTCTATTTTTTAATATTCGGGATTGTTGTTTTTCTGGTGATTGCATTTCTTTTTATGTTTAAAGGCAAATCACAAAAACTGAAAACAGGGGAAAAGGTGCTTTTTGTCATGATTCTACTCGGTGTCGTTTTCGCCATCGTTTTTGGCGCAGCGCAAATGATGCACGGGTTTTTAGTATAGGAGAGAGCGATGGAATTTTTAAATAATCTTGAAGACGGTTGGACAATCTATCTGTGGCTGGTCGCTGGCGCGGGAATCATTATCGCGTCGATAATCGCCATACGCTGGGCCGCCAAGAACGATCAATTTGATGAAGATATCAAATACGTGGTGTTTGATAAGGACGATGAAGACAAAATGTCGCCTGAAGAATTTAAAAAGGCGATGGAAGTCAATAAATCTCAGGAAGAATTGCGTGAAAAGTATTTGAAAGAAGCGCGCGAACAAAAAACGGCGGAAAAGAAAAAAGCATCGTAACTGAGACCAGGTATTGTTGCAGCATGCGAATACTTTATAAAGCATCATGAAAAAAGGTGAACTGGGCATTTTGGCGGTTATCGGTGTTGTTGTGGCAATCACCGCCGCGCTCAAGGCTTATAACCTCTCCAGCCAGGCAGAAGAAGATAAAGGTATCCCTTACTACAGCACAGCATCTCTGGAATTGTCTAAACAAGCGCGTGCACTTTTTGAAAAATATAATTGTCACGCCTGCCATAGTCTTTGGACCAAACGCAGCATCATGCAATCCGTTCCCGCGCCCGCCCTGGATGGTTTGGGTTCTTTAAAAGGTGAGGAATGGTTTTTACGGTATTTTTCCGCGGATAATCCTCAGAACATTGTGCCTACGCGACTGAAAAAAGAATATCAAATGCCATCACTGGCGCATGCGCCGGAACAAGATCGGATAATCCTGGCAGAATATATGGCGAGTCTGAAGGTTGAAGAGTGGTATCTGGAAGAAACCAAGAAACTCGAATATGAGAAATTAACCGGTAAAGAGTATAACCCATGACAAAAGCGCGGTTTGTATCCGGAACGTTTGCGATCATGGTGGGCTGTCTGGTTAACTATGCGGGCGACCGGTTGCTCGGTGTGCGCTTGGAATTGGTTCCTATTAACGATCCTCTGGCGATATTTAATGTAAAGTGGGCCGTTCTGGTTTTCATCATTCCCATCTTCGTGGGACTGGCTACCGCGTCGGTATTTGGCTTGGGCGGAAAATGGTTGTGTTATTTTCCCCCGGTCATCGTCAGGACGATCGCCTATATGGAGAGTGAATATCTCACGAACCTGCCGGACGGCATGACGTTAATGCCTTTTGGCTGGTGGATTTTTTTTGTAATTCTGGCGGTTGAGTGCGCGGCTATTGGCGGCGTTTTTGGCGAGATCATGATAAAGCGAATTTACGGCCGTACCACGCCGGAAGAAGCGGAAAAACTCTACGTTAAACCCGACGAAAAACCTAAAGAGTCGTCATTAAGTGAGTAGTTATGTCAGGGCATTCCACCCGTATGCAATTGACGGAGCAACAACGGTTAGTGCGCAAACGCTATCTGGTTGCGACTTTAATTACCTGTATCGCATTAGCCATGGTGTTTGGCGCTTTTCATGTCGTAAAGTTGGGCGCCAATCGAATGAATGACATGCGCGCCAGGGCTTCCTACGATCTCAAAGATGAACACAAGCGCATCCGGGCCGCCGGTGAAGACATCCAATTGCATAAGCAGCATAAATTAACAGAAAAAGCGGATGATACATTCTTGCTGACCGAGGTTACCGCCTTGCTGACTCCGGAACAGTGGGCCGAGGTGGATATGATCGTCGAGATACCCGAAGGCGAGTTTCTGATGGGGACCAACTCCGAACGGGCCGATGCCCAAAACCAGCCCGAACATAAGGTGGTATTGCAACGCTATTATATTGATAAATATCCTGTCACGATCGCGCAGTATGCCCGCTTTGTGGCCAGGACCAAGCACAGGCCGCCGCTGGACTGGCAAAATGGAAAAGTCCCGGAAAATAAACTGCTGCATCCCGTGGCCATGGTATCCTGGTTTGATGCGCAGGCGTATTGTACCTCGGTAAATAAGCGGTTACCAACGGAAGCTGAATGGGAAAAAGCCGCCAGGGGTCCCCAGGGAAACCGTTGGCCATGGGGAGATAACATGGACCCAACCCGGCTGAACACCTACTATAACGTCGGTGCAACGTCCGTGGTGACGCAATACGAATCGGGGAAAAGCCCGTATGGGGTATTCGACATGGCCGGAAATGTCAGCCAGTGGACCGCCAGTGATTTCGCGCCCTATGAAGGGTCCACGGCGCCCGCTGCCTTGTTTACCGCAAAAGCGCTGGTGGCCAACACACCCGAGGATAAGGCGATGAAAGTGGGTGAACTGGTTGAACTGGAAAACCGGGTGTTTAAAGTACGGCGCGGCGGTTCGTGGAAAAGCGATCCATTTTCCACCTCGAGTTATCACCGCAATTATTCAATGCCGCATTATGCGTCAGATTTTTTTGGATTCCGCTGCGTTCAAGACGTTCCGGCAGGCTAACGGTTAATTCGACGTTTAGTAAACACGATATCCCTTATGAATACAAAACTCACCATGGCAATACTGGCGATTTGGATGACGCTGTTTTGCCATGTTGCCTTTGCTGCTGACAGTTATCGTTACTTACGTGTATCGATTGATACTCCCTGGGCTATTTTTATTTTCCTGTTGTTGATTATACTGTTCCCGTTCGTGCTGAGCGCGGTTTTATATTGGCACTTTGCCATTAAAAAGCACCAGGCGGAACGGGAGAACAAAGCCGATACAGAGTCTTCCATCGAAGAGCGGCAATAAGCAATGCGCGGTGCCGATTCGATAACAAGCACGCTTCGCGATTTCGCAACTTTAAGCAGGCTGACTATTTTATTTTTTATTTTTTTTTCCTCTATCAGCGCCGGGGATGACAAGGATACAGGCGGCGGTAGCGCGGAAGCACCGCAAAAATCCAGTGAAACGCAGGTTATTCAGGCTTTTACCTCCCGGGACGTCATCGACAGTGAAATTATAAAAATAGACGATCAACGCAAGCGGCAAATCATGTTTGCGATGGGGGTGCCGCTACTTTTGTTTATATCCATTACAGTAGGACTCGGCATTGCAATGGGTGTTTTTGGCAAAGACGTGTACATAGCGCATATGGTTTTTGCCGGCCTTAGTCTTACCCTGGCGCTTGGCCATGCCATAGTCGGCATGGTATGGTTCTGGCCGTTTTAATCGCGCCGAAAGCCGCTATTTTACGTAACTACGCCTTGCATCGTGTCAAAACAACTAACTGATCACCCGTTGAAGCCGATCCTGCTGATGGTGCTGACGCTGTATTTTTTCTCCGGACTCTCGAGCCTGGCTTATGAAGTCCTGTGGGTCAGAATGCTGGCATTGCAATTCGGGGTCAGCATCTTCGGGGTGGTGATTACCGTTGCCGCGTTTATGCTGGGCCTGGGAGCGGGTAGTTTGCTGGGTACCCGGGTGTTACGGTATGCCTCGGATCCCCTGGCAATCTTTGCCGTTATCGAGTTGGTGATAGCCGGTACTTCGCTGGCTATTCCCTGGCTGTTTCAATGGGTCGAATCGTGGCAATTTAATCTGGCCGCGCAGTTCTCACTGGGTATATGGTACTTCTTGCAGTTCATTGCCACTGGATTTGTATTGCTACTACCGGCTTTGCTCATGGGTATGGGTTTTCCATTAATACTTTCCCTGTTTGAAAAAGTCCCGGCTTCGTTAGGTGTTGTTTACGCGGTTAACACCCTGGGTGCAGCTATCGGCGCGCTGCTACCCTTGGTGTTGTTGCCAGCGTTGGGCTGGACATCGGCGCTCCACATTGTGGTGAGTATCAGTGTGTGCGTTGCGGTGGCGGCGGGAATATTGTCTCGTCAATTACCGGCTGCCTTACCCCACGCAACAAAAGTGGATGACCGGCGGTTAAGCGCGGATCAAATACAACTGCTGGTGGCATACGCCGGTATAGGCGCGGTTTCGCTGATGCTGGAAATCGGCTGGACGCGCTTGTTTGGCATGGTTTTCCTGAGAACGGAATATGTTCTGGCAATCATATTGGCCGTGTTTCTGGTTGGCATAGCGGCCGGCAGTTATTTCGCGCGCTACCTGGTGAAAGCGGCGTGGTTTAACACCTTACCGGTTTGCGCCGGTAGTTTTATCGTGGCCGGTCTTTGGCTGTTGCCATCATTCACTCAGTTTTTCGATTTCCAGCAAATCACATCCCTGAACCAGGCCTTGTTATACCAGGGTACGCTCATTGCAATGCTGACCTTGCCGGTAACATTGATTTTTGGCGCGTGGCTGCCGTTGTTAAACCGGCGATTGGGTGACTCTGGCATCAGCGGCGCAAGATTATACGGAGCCAACTCCATTGGCGCCGCATTAGGCGCAATAGCCGCCGGTTTTTTGCTGACCCCGCTGATAGGTAGTTACGCGGTCATTGTGGTGTCCGCGCTGCTGATTATGCTGTTTAGTCTGGCCTGGGCCAATAAACGGGTTATTTGGATTTCGCTGCCTATCGTTACGCTGGCAGCGCTACCGGTCTTCCAGATGGTGCCGGTACATGTGCTGGCACCGGAAATTTATTCCAATACCAGCGATTTGTATCGTTATGAGGACGCGCTGAATATCACCCACGTCATTGCCAAACAGGATGGGCAAAGATTGTTACTGGCTGACTTGCAACGCATGGATGCTGCTTCGGATCCCGCTTCGGTGCATACACAAAGGAACCAGGCGCGGTTGCCGCTGTTGCTGCATCCGGAACCGCGCTCGGTATTGTTTCTTGGCTTAGGGACGGGAATTTCCGCTTCCAGTTCACTGGCATATCCAAAATTGGAACGAACTGCCGTGGAAATATCCGCGGGTGCAATTGAGGCCGCCGGCGAATGGTTTAATCAGGTCAACATGGATATTGTTGACCATACCATTATTATTCGCGACGATGCCAGGCGTTTTATCAAGACTGATCCCGGGAAACATGACGTGATCATCGGTGACTTGTTTCACCCTGACTTGGTCGGGCGCAGTGCGTTGCTTTCCCGGCAGCAATTCCAGCGAGTGAAGCAACGGCTGACGGATAACGGAATTTTTGTGCAGTGGATTGCCCTCAATCAATTTGAGCTGGAGTCTCTCAAGATTGTCCTGCGCACATTCAAAAACGTTTTTCCTGATGCGGTATTGTTCGTGGATGCATTTCGTATTGCACTGGTCGGCGTTAACGGAGCATTGGCTGGATTGCCCGCTCTGGAACAAAACCTCGCGGGACTGTCTCCAGAAGGGCGGCAGCTGATATTGGGCACTGAAAACCAGTTTGCCTGGCTGGGCCGTTATTGGGGCAGGATTAATGTCGACGAGTCTGGCCCCATTCAGGATGAATGGGCGCCGCAAATAGAATTCCGGCTGCCCGGCGCGCGCTACAGCGGGGAATTGGATTTGGCCAAATTACTCCATTATCTGCTGCAGCATCGGCTGCACGTATCTGCCGCGGCGGCAGAGCTTAATGTGGACAGCGCCAACTTTGCCGCCTTTGAAAGGGCTTATATTGCAACCGAACTCGCTCACCGCAGTTGGTTGGCGATGTTGCAGAACAATTCGAACGAAGCTCACCGGCTTCTGAAACTGGCCTATCAAGCCAATCCCAGCGATCACTGGATTAGTTACGCAGTGGCGGACGCGACCTTGGTGAACTATGAAATGACCCGTCCTGCCGGGATATCGGAAAAAGCCATACTAGAATCGGTTTTAAAAATCCGGCCGGATCATCCTGACGCATTAAAACGAATGTGGCGTTTGGAGGAAGAGGGTGGTAATGCAGAGTCAGCGCAACGTTACAAAATAAAATTCGCTGAACTTAGTCCTCTGGATAAAGCGCTGCAACATTGAAGGTGGATAACGTTATGTATTGTAAGGTCAGTTGTCAAATTAAGTGAGCGTTCAGTCACTGTATGGTATATTTCTGCGATGCAAAGTAATAATTCACTCAGCGGGATTCCCATCACGGCGGAAACACCCAAAGCGAGTATGCGTTTGCACTGGCAACGCCGTGCTTTGCAGTGGTTTACTATCGCCGTTGCCATATTGATTCCCGCAGCCGGCTTGTTTCGTATTGATCCAATGGCGGGAGCGTTCGTGGTCCTCGATCGCCAGATTTGGTGGTCCGATTTTTTTCTGGTATTTGGTTTTTGGCTGGTACTGGCCAGCGGCGCGGTGTTGCTCTATTCCACGGTCGGGACTGCGTTTTGCGGCTGGTCTTGTCCGCAAAACAGTTTATCGGAGTGGGCTAACTATCTTACGCAAAAATTATTAGGCAAACGCGCCGAACTCTCGCTTGATGGCGAGAAAATGAAAGTGGGAGCGAATAAAAACAAGTGGTCCAACTGGGCAATTCTCGGTATCAGTTTTTTGGCGGCAGCCATGTTGTTTGCGCTGATCCCATTGTTCTACTTTTATCCTCCGGCGGTTGTTTGGTCCTTTATTGCGTTTCAGCAGGACGCGCGTTTGGCCGGGTCGTTGCATTTTATCTACTTTGTTTTTGTTGCGGTGATATTTCTGGATATCGCGTTTATACGGCATTTCTGGTGCCGGTTCATGTGCATCTATAAAGTCTGGCAGCATGGCTTTAAAACCCAACATACCTTGCATATCGCCTATGATAGCTCACGCTCCGCTTTGTGTGAAAAATGCAACTATTGCGCGACCCAGTGTTTTCTGGAGCTCGATCCCAAAAGCACCGATATCTATGATACTTGCATTAATTGCGGGGAATGCATTACCGCCTGTAATAGCCTGCAGGCGAAGCAGGGTCAGCCCGGCCTGCTGAGGTTCAAAATCGGTGATCGGGATGCAACCCGCTTTGCATTGTTGAAAACACGGTTATCATCATTATCGTCCCGGGTTCATTGGACCATGCCGTTTGCACTACTGGGCATTTCCATGTTCGTGTGGGGGCTGGTCAGTTATGAACGCTTTCATCTGGCGGTCTATCGGGCTGATACCATGCATGGCCCGCAAATCTCCGACTACCGGGTTGCCGTGTCCAATAAAATCTATGATTCCGCGGTAGTGGATATTTCCGTCGACGGACTGGATTCATCCCTCTATCAGTTTGACCTGGCACAGGCGCGATTTAATGACGTGGGCCGTATCGATCTGCAATTACATATCAAGGACGGCTTGCCACCCGGCATACATTCGTTTCTGGTTATCGCATCAGCACCGGATGGCTGGCAAGACCGTTATCGTGTTCAACACTTTGTAGCGAGCAAATAGGCTGTTCGATTATGACTGAAATAAACAAAACGTCTGCGGCAGACAAAACACACACCCCGGAACTAAAAGAAGTCACAGAGAAAAACTGGGGTGAAATTCCCGATGATAATTTCGGCTATTCTTCCGATGAAGAACGCCGGCAAAAGCGCGGCTTGGAAGATTGGGAACTCGTGGAGAAAATACCTCAGTCCCAAAAAGGTGTGCCCAAGTGGTTTCTGGCGGTGATCGGCGCTGTGTTGTTGGTTGCAATCGGTCTCAGTTTCCCGTTCTGGGGTGATCGCCCCGGTTATGAACGGGCGTGGGTGGATTGGGGTTTTGGCGCCGCGCTATTGTATTTGCTGGTATTTGGCGCATTTGTGTATTTCATGGTAAATAAATACAGCTCCAGTGTGGACGGCACGGAGGATATGGATTTGCCGGATCGCCACGGCGACGGCCGGAAGAGCCGGGATCCCGCGGGTAAGGCAAAATCGTCAAAATGAAACTCATGTGAAACCAAAACTAGTGTGAAACCAAAACCACGCTCACAAAGCAATGAAAATACACAGTGCGCTGCGCTTTATATTTCTGGGTGTAATAATTCTCTCAATGGCGTTGCTGTTTGCCGGATGCGTCAACGACCCGGACTTCAAGCTGCTTCAGCCCAGTGATTATCCTGAACACGAATCCGGGGCGGCAGCGCTTTATCTCAGCCAGTGCGGTGGATGTCATGCCGCGCCATTACCCCGGATCCATACCGCCAAACACTGGCCGGGTGTGGTGCAGCGCATGGAAATGCGCATGAATAACAAGGCAGTCACGCCCCCAAATGCTGAAGAGACGGCCATTATCCTTGGGTATTTACAAAAACATGCAGGTGAATAAATTTCCAGGCAGCATTGCGGGTAAACTTGGCTGCCGGGTTGGCAGTGCGTTGATAATAACGTTGCTGTTAAGTTGCTGGCAGGGCAGTGCTTATATCCTGGTGCCACAACACTGGAATGATACTGAGTTCCTGGTGGAGATCCGTCCTGGCGCGCCGACCCGGGGTATGAATGAATTTGTAATAGTGGCAACGGATGTCAAAGGTGTGCCGGGTTATGAGTATGTTGTTTCCATCAGGATGAACGAGGAAGATAAATGGCAACAAATGATCCAGGACGGACACTCGGGTGTTTACCGCAGGGCCATCGCTGTCGATGATCCTGAAAACGGCGTATTATCGGTCCAGCTCAAGCATAAGCGGGATGCCGATAAACAAACCGGTCTGAACTTTCCACTGGCAAAGCACGTACAAAAACCATAAACGGAAAATCAAAAAACGCGTTATGTGGTTTTTTGCGCTTTGATACGCTTGGCTAGCGTCGGGCTTTCTTTCCAGCGGCGCAGCAATAAAATCTTGTCTCCGCCTTTTTGCCCGCTGCAAACGGGGCACGTAAGGTAACATAAATATAATTCCCTGGGCATGCGTCCAAGGTCGAACAACTGCATTTGCAGTGTGCGTATGCTTTGCTTGACGGTGCCAATGCCGCCATTATGCAAATAGCCGCGTAGCTGAAATATGCCTTCCAGGGTGCGCACAAAACGCGACGGTGAGTCACCGGATGTCAACAGGCTGATCAGCTCGCCACGTAAAAATCCCGTCCGGGTTAAGACAAAACCCGGCCATTCTTCTTCAAGCTCAAGCTGTTTTATATCATTACGCTGTTTTTGCACATACATTTCGTAGGAAAGCGGCATATACAGGAACGAGGGAATTTTTAGCGCGTGAACAGGTTTGCCGCTGAGATCGATATCCTGCTCATGCCACTGTGGGTAACGGTTAGGGCAGGCGCACCGGCTGGTCATTGCAGAGGGATTTTCTTTTTAATCGTCAGAAACACATTAATAAAATATACCCAAAAGCCCATGCCCATGACGGTTGAGGCGCCCCCGATGGCCGGTCCGTAATAACGGTGTATGGCTTGTACGGCAGCATCGGAATGCGGGTTGGCCAGCAGCGCATGCCCTTCCAGAATTCCAAAAATCATCAAGGTGGAATAAAACCCCGTAATTCCGCAGACCGTCCACCAGAAAGTATGGTCAACCAGCTTTTTGGAATAGATGGCGATACCGGCCATTTTGGGGATCAGGTAATACGATGCACCCATGATAAATACCACGACGCCACCCACCACATTGATGTGGGCATGGGCGAGGGGATCGATCATGTGGCCCGGGCCGCCGTAAGGACTGCCGATTGAATCCAGCCAGGCGCGAATTGGCGCCATGACTTGCAGTACACCATGCACCGTTCCAACAAAAAAGCAAACTGCGGAGGCAATGATAAATTTAACGAGGTGTTGGTTTTCGGACGATTGGTTTTTCATACTGCGGATTGTTGCGAATTCTTGTCGTTCGATTTGACTGCTTGATGACAACAAAGCCCGGATTACCGGGCTTTATGGATAACAAGCAGTTTCTGCAAATTCTTTAATGGTTATTTTCGGTAATTCTGTAGCGTTGCGTTATTGTTTTTTACGCGCGTTGGCTGCTGTATCACAGGCTGCGCCGCCGAGGTAAAGAGCCAAAAGGAATAAAGCGCCAAATAAAATAATGGGTGTTAAAGATGCCATGACATTCTCCTGCTGTGTTGTGCGTGTGAGTTGTGCCTGTGAGTTGTGCCTGTGAGTGGTTCCTGTGTGTTGTGCCTGTGAGTGGTTCCTGTGAGCGCCGCGAAATCGCCCTGCCGCCAATCCAGATCGACGGCTAAGTCTAACGAAACCGGCCTGTGCAGGCAAGTCTTGTGCTCGTGGTGTCGGAACCATCGGTTTTTAATACATTAATAACATCAGTAAGTTATTAGAGTGTAAATTATCTAACTTCGGCATGGCCAGCTACCCGCGGATCACTGGCCGCGGACAGGCTATTCTGCTGTTTATCCCACATCACGGCTTGCATGTTGCCGTAGCGCCAGGCTGTTTGTTGCAGCAAGTGACCACGGGCCTGCAGCTGCGCGAGTTCATCATCCGGTAACGCGTCTTCTTCGTACTGGATTTGGTCAGGTAAAAATTGATGATGAAAACGCGGCAGGCTGACTATGGATTGAGGATTTCCACCCTTGGCGAAGTCCAGTATCCCCAGTAATACCATGGTGATAATGCGGCTGCCGCCGGGTGTGCCCAACACCACCACGCCCCGTTCATTTTCTAAAAAAGTGGGCGTCATACTGGATAGCGGCCGTTTTCCCGCTTGAATGGCGTTGGCGTCCGCGCCCACCAGGCCGTAGGCATTGGGTGCGCCGGGTTTGGCGGAGAAGTCATCCATTTCGTCATTTAACAGAACGCCGGTGCCGGGCGGCATAAAACCGGAACCAAAGGGATAATTAATCGTGAGCGTGGCGGAGACGCGGTTACCCGCTTTATCAATCACGGAAAAATGGCTGGTGTGCTGGGCTTTGGCCGGTATCCTCACGCCGGGTAATAACTCGCTGGGCGTGGCTTTGCCAGGATTGATGCTGGCCCGCAGTCCATCCGCATAGTAAGGATGCAGCAGTTTGGCGGACGGCACTGTCACGAAGTCCGGATCGCCCAGATAGATCGCCCGGTCGCGATAGGCACGGCGCATGGCTTCGACAAGCAAATGTTTCTGGGTGACCGCATCGAATTGCGTGAAGTCAAACCCGGACAAAATGTTCAACATGGTTAACAGGGCGATGCCACCGGAAGAGGGCGGCGCCGCTGAGGTGATGGCGATGCCGCGGTAACTGCCGCGCACCGGTTGCCGTTCCACGATCTGGTAGGCTGCAAGATCGTAGAGCATCCAAATGCCTTTGGCGTCTCGAATCCCTTTAACTAATTTTTTTGCGAGTTCACCGCCATAAAAACCCGCATTGCCCTGCGTGGCGATCAGCTCCAGCGTGCGCGCCAGATCCGGCTGACGGATGAGGTAACCCATTTCCGGCACCTCATTATGCTGCAAAAACACCGCCGCTGCCGCCGGTGATGCGCGCAATTCCTCCAAACGAAACTGCGCCATGCGCTGGTAATGCTCATCGACTTTGAATCCTTGCCGTGCCTGCTCGATGGCGGGTTGCAAACTGATGCTTAACGGCAGTGCGCCATATTTTTTCGCCAGATGCACAATGCCGGCGGGCATGCCGGGAATCGCCGCGGACAAAGGACCGTTCATTGCCAATCCGGGAATGACATTGCCCGCTTGATCCAGGTACATGTCCCGCTGGGCGGCCTTGGGGGCTTTTTCCCGGCCGTCAATCATGGCTTGGTGTTTGTCGCGTTCGCGATGAATAAGCCAGAAACCGCCGCCGCCCAGACCCGAACTCATGGGTTCAACCACGGCCAGCGAGGCCGTTATGGCGGCCGCGGCGTCAAAGGCGTTGCCGCCCTGTTGTAAAATTTTATGGCCGGCTTCCGTCGCCTGGGGATGTGCGGTGGCAATCGCCGCTGCCGGCAAGTCCAGAGCGTGTGATGCTATGCTATAGGTAAATAAAAAAAAGTATGCAACGAAATAATAGCCGGCGGTTTTGCAACAATAACGGTTATTCATTTAACGCGTGCTCCCGGTTGGATCAATTTGTTGGGTGACGTTGAATATAGACCATCAGCATAAAAACAAAGTACGGCAAAACCAATTGCTATAAAAACCAGTTATTACAAAAACCAGTTATTACAAAAACCAAAGTATCGTAAAAAATAAAGGCCCGATCCGGGCCTTGGTTGTAATCGAAAATTGTAATCCCCTTGCTGCGTTAAACCGCGCGAACCAGGTTGTTGCTCAGTTACGCGGATTGCGCCATTAAGTGTTTATATTTTTCCAGCAGCTGGTCGCGTGTTTCCGGGTGATTGGGATCCAGCGGTATACAGTCGACTGGACATACATCCACGCATTGCGAGGTTTCATAGTGGCCTACGCATTCGGTACAAAGGTCGGGATTGATGACATAAATTTCATCGCCTTGGGATATCGCGCCATTGGGGCATTCAGGTTCGCAAACATCACAATTGATGCATTCGTCGGTAATCATTAATGCCATTAGGAGGTACTCGCTACTTTAAGTATTGCTGCTGTTGCTATTAACCGTTCAGCTTGTTGGCCTGAACAAAAATCCGCAGTGTGCTGGTTGGATCAGGCCGGATGCTGAAAGTTGCGACATTTTACCACAGGGGTCGGAAAAGGGGGGTTGCAAAATGGTAATTTTCAACCCGTTCTTGTCGATCACTTTATAGAGCCTGGCCGGATAAAATTCTAGCGCAGGCGCTTGACCAATTCAGCCATAACGTTTTTATGGACAAACGGCGACACGTCACCGCCTAATGCCGCAATTTCACGCACCAGGCTTGAGGAAATATACGCGTATTTTTCCGCGGGAGTTAAAAATAGGGTTTCGATTTCCGGCGCCAGTTTGCGGTTCATGCCGGCCAACTGAAATTCATATTCGAAATCCGATACCGCGCGCAGGCCACGCAGAATGGCTTTGGCCTGATGCTGTTTGGCAAATTCCACCAGTAATCCATGAAAAGGCAGGATTTCAACACCCGGCTGTTTTGCCAACGCAACCTTGGCCATACCCAGGCGCTCTTCCAGCGAAAATACCGGCTCTTTGGCGGTGTTTTCGGCGACCGCCACAATCACCTTATCGAACAGATGCAGGGCGCGTTCCACCAGATCGGTGTGGCCCTTGGTAATGGGATCAAAAGTACCCGGGTAGATCGCGATTAATGTATTCATGCATCACCTCGTTGATGATTCCACAGCATGTTCTCAGCGCTGTTGCTGTATTGCCAAATGATAGCGCACAT
>Ga0209640_10001774_pt1 | contig 18575 bp, 16 predicted proteins | sample RifCSP10_1_FD_184018 | JGI IMG/M metagenome (GOLD analysis project Ga0209640, IMG submission 184018) | Soil microbial communities from Rifle, Colorado - Rifle CSP2_sed 10_1 (SPAdes) (version 2) | ecosystem: Environmental > Terrestrial > Deep subsurface > Rock core/Sediment | place: Rifle... | reverse complement strand
TCACAGCAAGGTAGACGCTTGGAGTATTGGAGTAGTGGAGTGCAATGGATTCAAACCCGTTACTCCAACACTCCAACACTGCCATTTAAGAATCACCGCGGCTCATTCGTGACGATGACGTATTCCGAACTCACAAGCGCCGCTCCGCCACCGGAGAACGTTGCTCAGGTGGTGGAGCATTTTTTCCGGCACGAGTCCGGAAAGATGATTTCTACGCTCACCCGGGTCTTCGGCATCGAACATCTCAACCGCGCCGAGGATGTGGTGCAGGAGACCTTGATCCGAGCGTTACAGACGTGGCCCTACTACGGCATTCCGAAAAATCCTTCCGCCTGGATCACCCAAGTCGCAAAAAATTTGGCGCTCGATCTCATCCGCCGTGACAAGGTTTTTCGCCACAAGGAAGGCGAAATTGTCCATCTGATGGAACAGATCACTGGTGATTCGAGTGCCGTCACCGGGTCGGTGCAGAATGAGATCGGGGACGACCGTTTACGCATGATGTTTGTTTGCTGCCATCCGCTGGTGCCGCAAGAGGCGCACGTGGCGCTTGCCCTCAGAACGTTGTGCGGCTTTAGCCCCGGGGAAATCGCGAGAGCCTTTCTGACCTCCGAAGCGGCCATTGCCAAGCGCTTGACCCGAGCCAAACAAAGGATCCGCGACGCGTGCATTCCCTTCGAGATTCCCGCGGGGGAGGAACTCACTCGGCGCCTGGACGGCGTGCTGCAAACGCTTTACCTGCTTTTTAATGAAGGCTACAAGGCGTCCGAAGGCGAGCATTTGATCAGGGCAGAACTTTGTCACGAAGCCATCCGTCTCGGCGCCTTGCTGACCACGCATGCCGCGGGCAATCGTCCCCGGGCTCACGCGCTGCTCGCGCTGATGTTGCTGACCGGCGCGCGCTTGCCGGCACGAATGGACGCGCGCGGCAACATTCTTCGCCTCGAAGAGCAAAACCGCTCGCAATGGGATCAGCCGATGATCGCGCGCGGATTGTTTCACCTGGCGCAGTCGGCAACCGGCGATGAAGTAAGCGCTTATCATCTTCAAGCCGCCATTGCGGCCTGCCACTGCGCGGCACGAAACTATGAATCGACGGACTGGGCTCGTATCTTGTCGCTTTACGATCGGCTGATAGAGTTGGATGATTCTCCCGTGGTCGGCCTCAACCGCGCGGTTGCGGTCGCCAACGTTCACGGGCCAAGCGCGGGCATCGAGGCGCTGGAGGCGATTCACAATCGGGAGCAGTTGAATTCGTATCACCTGCTTTATGTGATTCTCGGCGAGTTCGAGTCGCAGTTGGGCAAGCCGGCTGCCGTCAAGAACTTTCGCAAAGCGCTTGAGCTCGCGACCCTGCAGTCGGAACGGACATTCATCTCGAAAAAAATTGCAGATATGACCGAGAAATCAGGCGGCGCAGCATGACGTTGTCAATAAGGCAAACTCCTATCGCACGAAAACACACCGAAAACCGCTAAGCAAAAGGGCACGTGTCACACCAGAGCAACGTTGGAGAGCAAACCGTAGCCGTCTAGAGACTGGGGAAGGATCCCTCTCAACATCCTAGAGCTTCGGCCCCGTTACGTGGAGGATTTTGACTTCCCCGACAGGCTTACTCCTAGACATAGCCCCACGGCCATCTTTATGAAAAACGAAGCTATCAGTAAACCAACAGGCTCTTGGAAGCACCATTGGGGGCGCGCTGTATTGCCGCACCGAGAATGCTTTGATCAATCCGACATACGAGAGGAAAGGCAGGTTCTAATTTCTTTGCTCGTCAGCGGCTCCTTGAACATCTCATTGCGCATGTAAACTCGTTGCAGGCTCACTTCACGCACGGCTTTTTTCATGCGCGCCAGATCCTGTGGGTTGCGAACCGCCCGTACCGCTTCCTGCGCGGCTTTCTTATAGTGGTTCTTCTCGTCTTGATAGATCACTTCCATTGCGTTCGCGATCATTCTTTCGAGTCGTCCGCCCGTTAGCTTTCTGCCTTCTCGAAACATCCGTGCGCCACCGCCTTCGGTGACGAGCACGGCCGCTTTATCGACGGGCGAGCCCGAGTTCGTATAGCCTCTGCGTAACTCGCCGAGTTTCTTCTCCTGGGCCAGTTGAAAAGTATCTTCGGCGGAAACCGGACGGCCCAGCAGATACTCGAGCACGTCAGCCATGAGCACGTAATGATTGAACTCTTGCGTAAGCTGTTCGAGCAGCGAGTGATAGTCGTGGCGTCCGATGGTTTTGTCGATCTCGGAGAAACTCGCCACGAGATTATTCAGTTCCTTCTGCAACCCGGTAAAATAGCCGTCCACCGGATGAAGTTCCTTCCATAGCTGCGCTTTGAGCCAGAAAATATGATCCTCGCCAGTCGGCTTGCTCTTGAAAAACCGTCTAACGATCGTCGCCTCGGTCTCCCAGTAAGGCAATGCAGTCGCGATAAGGTCTTGTTCGACGGCTTTCATTTGGATCGTACCCTCGTGTCATCTCCGCGGCTACCGATCGTCGGCGCACGAATCCGGCGGCCGTCAGCAAAAATTAAATATAAAAACCAACCCTATTGAGCTGTCGAATAGCTCAATCAGGAGAAAGTTTCCAGACCTGGCGCCGCGCCCCGTCGAGGAAAATTCGGCTCAAATCGGGTTCTCCGCCTTGCCGATCTCCGATACTTTGGTTATACGGATGTCGAGCAGTCTTAAGTCGGAGGATTCGATGATGGCACAGCAGCCATTCACTTGGCCGAACCAAGCGCGCGTCGCTTTTGTGCTCGGCATCGCATTTGAAGCTTGGGACCGAACCAAGCCGACGTCGGGTCGCGGATTGCAAGGGGGGTCCATACCTGCCAGCGCGGTCTGCCGGCGCGATTATTCCACCGAAACATTTCGCGAGTTCGGCGCCAAAGTCGGTTTGCGGCGCCTGCTGGGTATCTGCGACCAGTACGATTTAAAAGTCAGCATGCCGATCAATGGACTCACTTGCGAATATTATCCGGAGCTGGTTAAGGAAGCCCACCGGCGCGGGCATGAGATGATCGCCCATGGCTGGGATCAAGGCGAGTACCTCTACATGTTGACGCGCGATCAGGAACGGGAAAATATTCTGAAAACTGTGGAGGCAATCACCCAAGTTACCGGCGAGCGGCCATCAGGCTGGTCGTCGCCGGGGGTACGTTCCACGGATAATACCCTGGAGCTCAATGTCGAGGCCGGCCTGACGTACAACTGCGATTACCACGACGACGAAATGCCCTATCCTCGGAAAATCGGCGATAAAACGCTCATCATGATCCCGCATCAGTATACGATCAACGACCATCGCATGGCGGAGGAAGGCACACGCCACGAATTCTTCGAAAAATTCAAAGACGAATTCGACTATCGCTACAAAATCGGCGCGGACAATCCGACGATGATGAACGTCATCTCGCACGCCTATTTGAGTTCGCGCATTCCCGTGATCGATACTTTTGAGCAAATCATCGCTTACGCCAAGAGCCATAAAGACGTTTGGTTTGCCACGCGCGGCGATATCGCCGCCTGGGCGCGAAAGTATTACGAGCGCGACACCGACTAGCCGCCGAGGTTCCGACTTTACGCTAAACCTGCTCCTGCACGCCGAATCGTTTACCGATCGTCTGCCCCAGGAAAACGAGGAATATTAATAACGCAAAGATCAGCACGCCGAAAGCGCTGAGCTGCGGGAATGAGCCATTTTCCCAAAGGTCGTAGATCACCACCGACGCCGTGCGGTTTCGCGACCGCGCCAGCATCAGCGCAATCGTCAATTCGCGATAGGCGTGTACCATGACCCAGAACCAGCCGGCCATGAGTCCGGGGCGAAGCAGCGGCAAATAGATGCTGCGAAAGTTGCGCCACCATCCTCCGCCCGCCACCGCGGCGGCCTCTTCCAGCTCGCTATGAATTTGCAGCATCGACGTCGAAACGAAGCGCAGCGCCACAGCCATATATCGGGTGACGTAAGCCAGGCAGATGATCGTCAGGGTGCCGAGGACGGGTAACGGAACCAGGAGGTAGAACCATAAGAACGCCGTGCCCAACACGACGCTCGGCATCGCGATCGGTGCAAAGCCGAGAAAGTCGATAAGCTTGCGGCCGCGCATGCGCGTTTTGTGTACGAAATAGCTCATGACCGACACCAGCACCATAACCGCCGTCGCCGAACCGAGGCCGACCAACGTGCTGTTCCACATGGGGTCGAGCGAATAGACAGGATCGCGAAGAATCTCGTGATAATTGCTGAGAGTCATGCTCTGAAAAACCTCGACGGAGGGCGGCTGATAGCGCCGCAGCAGCGAAGCGTAAAGCATGACCAGAAAAGGCAGCCCGGTGATCAGAAAGACGAGCAACAGACTCAGCGTACAAGTAACGTAGCGCCAGCGCCCGAGATCTATGCGGCGCGGCCGGAAATCCTTGCCGGTGACGGTCTGGTAGCGCTCGCCGTGCCGCACCAGGCGAAAATAGACGGCCAGGCAAACGGCGCACAAGATCAGGATCGCAATGGAATAGGCGCCCGAGAGTCCCCAGTCCGTCGGCGTTCTGGCCGTGTTGAAATAAATCTCCGTCGTGTAAACTCTCACTCGGGCGCGGCCGCCGAGCAGCAGCGGCACTTCAAAAGTTTCTAGCGTATAGATCAGAAGCAACATGACCGCAGCGCCAACTGCGGGGAGAATCAACGGGAGAGAGATTCTTCTGAGGGTCGACCAGTGCCCCGCGCCGGCAACCGATGACGCTTCTTCGAGGCGCGGGTCCATAGACTGAAGCGCCGCCGAAAGAAGCAAATACGCGAGTGGCGTTATCTCGAGGGAATGAACCCAAACCATCCCCCAGAACGAATAAACGTTCAGCATTCGTTTGATCCCGGTTACGGCTTCCAAGGCGTTGTTAAGAACGCCGATGCTCGGGCTGGCCAGGAGGATCCACGAGACAGTGATCAAGATACCGGGAATAATGATGCGCCCGAGCGTGATGACGCCGATCAGCCGGGCGAAAGGCGTGTTGGTACGATGAACTACCCAGGCAAGAAATGTCCCGAGTCCGAAGGAAAGCGCCGTGGAAGCTAGGGCGAAGTAGAGCGTATTCCATGTCGCCTGCCAAAAATCTCGGGAGCCGAAGGCGCGCGTATAGTTGGCGAGAGAGAAGCTGAGATCGAAAAACCCCGCCTCGCCCGGTCTCTCAACCTTGAGGCTGGTCCATACGACCATCAACAGCGGGATGACGACCTGGTAAACGAGGATGAGAACAACGAGAGCCAGTGCGAGCTTGCCACCGTCCGGCGCAAGCCGCCGCCCCACGCTTGACACGCCGGCTCCCATGTCCATCGTCGGACCGGCTGGGCGAATTATTTCTTCTTCCCGATGTGCTGTTTCCAATAATTGTGCAATCGATCGACGACTTCCTCGCTGAGATAGCCAAAAGTGACGACCTTGATGGTGTCGGGCAGATAGGGATGTTTGCCGACGAGCGGGCCGCGAAATTCGTCGGCGACATATTTTTGGCTTTCTTCGGAAAGCGTCCAATCGCTGAACAGCGCGGCAGCATGGGGATTTTGAGTATTTTTGTTAATGATCATCGCGCCGGCGTATGCCAGAATCGGTGCAGAATACACGATGGCGTACGGTGTTTTGGGGTCCTTCTTCTTTTCCTGCGCTCCGACATAGAGAAAGTTATCGCCCTGGACCGCATGATCGCCTGAGAGCATGAGGTTCATCCGCTGTGTGTGACCCCGCTGGATGATCGGCTGATTCTCCCCCATGCATTTGAGCCAGGCTTGGAATTTCTCATCGCCCATCATCACATATAATCCGACCATGAAACGGGTCTCCGGTGGATCAAAAGAGACCTGTCCTTTGTAGGCCGGGTTGCACAGATCCTGCCAGCTCTTTGGCGCCTTGTCCGGAGGAATTAAATTGGTGTTGTAAGAGATGCCGTGCTCACTCCAATACCACGGCACCCACTGGTTTTGCTTGTCGAGAAAACCCTGGAACTGTTTCGGCACCCTCCGCGTTGCCGGCGTCGGGTACTTGGCGACAAGGTTTTGATTTAAGATGACCGGCATATCGGGGATCGCTAGACTGATGGTATCGGTGAGATGGCGTCCCGCGGTTTCTTCGGCGATGAAGCGCTCCGCTGCGTCTTGAGACCCCATGTCGGCCATTTCGACTTTGACAAACGGATACCGTTTTTCGAACAGGCGGACATGGCCGCGCGCCAGTTTGCCTCTGAAGGTGTGAATGAAATTGAGCTTTCCTTCCTTGCGGGAGCCTTCTTCGAGCCGCCTTTCTCGCTGCTCCGGCTTCAACTTGGCCAACTCGGCAAATAGGCGCTCAGGAGATTGAGCAGCGGCAGCGTATAAAAACCCGCTGGGATTTAGCGCCAGCATGACGCCCGCGATTACGACCAGTTTCAAGCAAGCAATGACCTGTTTCATAAATGTCTGCTCCCTTGTTCCCGAGTATTCCGCAGTCTCGTTTGCGTTGTTTAAGCAAACCCTCGCGATAAGCTCGCATCGCTGTCGAATAGCGCAATCGGCACAAACTTTCCAGCCCTGGCTGTTTACCATGGACGCGGCAATGAGTCGGCCGCCTGCCGCCATCAAGTGCATAGAGCCCGAGTCGTCCCACAAGCGGTAAAGGCTCCGACCGCCCACTGTCCTAAGATCGCTGCAGCCAATGGATCGGCGTTGTAATCCTTATCGCTCGTAATCAATTCTGCACGGCATTTTTGTCTAATGCGCGCGCGCAAGCCCACGACGCAAATGGCACGAGCCTTGCGGAAATTTTTTCGAGGGTCTAACCGGCGCGATAGTCGCTGTGCAGCAAATCGCTCAAAAGACGAAAATCATTCTTGAAACCGGAGGAAAAGTCATGCCGACGTCAGAGTTTCGACAGGGAGAAGACGATCGATCAGGTCAATCAATCCCGATCCCGGTTCGACGACAGAGTGAACCCTACGAGCGCTCGATGCGAAGCTCGACTCCCGGGTCACGGCGCGATCCATGGCAGCAAAACCGCGAAGACGCCGCTCAGGCTCAGCTGCTTGCGCGCGCGCTCGGCTGGTTTAGCATCGGCTTGGGCATGACCGAGTTAGTGGCTCCGGGAACTATAGCGCGAATCACCGGGATGAACGGCAACCGGGGACTGATTCGCGCCCTCGGTGTGCGTGAAATTGCCCAAGGGGTAGGCATTTTGAGCCGGCCGAAACCAGTTGGTTGGTTGTGGTCACGGGTGTTCGGTGACGTTATCGATCTGGCGGTCTTGGGCAAGGCGGCTGCTTCGCCACAGTCGAATAAATTCCGGGTTGCTGCGTCGGCCGCTGCGATAACCGGGATGACGGTCCTAGACTTCAAAAGCAGCCAACAACTGACGCGCGTCGCCGATTTGATCGAGGACGACGGTTCGATCCATGTTAAGAAGAGCATCATAATCAATCGACCCGTCGAGGAGATCTATAACTTCTGGCGCGACTTTAAGAATTTACCTCGCGTGATGGAGCATCTGGAGTCTGTCGAAGTAACGAGCGAGAAGCGTTCGCGCTGGGTGGCAAAAGGTCCCGCCGGCAAACGTGTCCGGTGGGAAGCCGAAATCATCGAAGATCGGCCAAACGAAAGGATCGCCTGGCGCTCCATTGAAGGCGCGACTGTGGAAAATTCCGGTTCGGTGCGGTTTGAGGCGGCTCCCGGCGCGCGCGGCACGCTCGTGCGCGTAGAGTTGGCCTACCGGCCGCCTGCCGGGCCCCTCGGCGCTACCGTCGCCAAGCTCATGGGAAGAGAGCCCGAGCTCCAGGTCGAAGAAGACTTGCGACGGTTGAAACAGCTCATGGAGGCCGGCGAGGTCATTACGACGGAAGGCCAGCCCGCCGGTCGCGCGAAGAGCGCGTCGTGGAAATACGATTATGCGGGACGGCGCCTCGCCGCGGCCTTTTGACCGGTTGACAAGGAGGAGCGATGAAAGCTGCATGTTGGTACGGCAAGCACGACGTCAGGGTTGAAGAAGTCGGCGATCCCAAAATACTCAACCGGCGCGACGCAGTGGTCAAGGTTACCAAGACGGCGATCTGCGGCTCGGATCTGCACTTGTACAATGGCCTCATTCCAACGATGGAGTCGGGCGACATTCTCGGCCACGAATTCATGGGCGAGGTCGTGGAGTGCGGACCCGACGTCAAGAAACTGAAGTCCGGCGACCGGGTCGTGGTGGCGTTCCCGATCGCGTGTGGCAGTTGCTTTTTCTGCGAGAAGGATTTGTTTTCACTATGCGAGAACTCCAATCCGAACGCGCCACTGGCGGAAAAAATGTTCGGCCAGTCGCCCGCCGGGCTTTACGGGTATTCGCACATGCTCGGCGGTTTTGCCGGCGGACAGGCGCAATACGCGCGGGTGCCGTTTGCCGATGTCGGCACGATCAAAATTCCCGAGGGAACGCCAGACGAAAAAGTGCTGTTTCTGTCCGATATTTTTCCGACGGGGTACATGGCGGCTGAGAACTGCAGCATCCAGAAAGGCGACACCGTCGCCGTCTGGGGGTGTGGACCCGTTGGTCAATTTGCGATCGCCAGCGCCAAGATGCTCGGCGCCGACCGCGTCATCGGCATCGACCGTTTCCCGGAACGGCTGCGCATGGCGACCGACAAAGCCAAGGCGACCGACGCCGTCAATTATGAAGAGAGGGATGTCTATGACGAGTTGATGGACATTACGGGCGGCATGGGTCCCGACGCGTGCATCGATGCGGTCGGCATGGAAGCCCATTTGTCCGGCCTTCAGGGCGCGTATGATCGCGCCAAGCAAGCTATGATGTTTGAGTCCGATCGGCCGCATGTCTTTCGTCAGGCGATCATGGCCTGCCGCAAAGGCGGCACCGTTTCCGTGGCGGGCGTGTACGGCGGCTTCGATGACAAAATCCCGCTGGGCTCTTTCATGAATAAAGGGCTGACACTTAAAACCGGACAAACACACGTGCAGCATTACATGCAACCGTTGCTTGAACGGATTCAGAACGACGAGATTGATCCGAGTTTTGTCATTACCCACAGAATGCCTCTCGAGGAGGCGCCGAAAGGCTACGATATTTTTCTCAACAAGCAGGAAGATTGCGTCAAAGTAGTCTTGACGCCCTAAATCAACAATTCGTCAGCTTGAGTTGATTCGAACAGCGCTCGGGGACACATGCCCTGCAACTGGCGATGATCTTGGTCGTTGTGATGCTCGTGAACGCGTGAAAGTCAGCCTGACGATCGAAGAGCCAGAGCCCACTCGATTCGAAGTATTCACAAAGTTCCATTCGTTCCATCCGATCAAAGCAATTGCGCGCGCATGACCGACGATTTCAGGCGCGCAGCAGCGGGCGCAGGCTGCGCAGATTACGCACCTTCTCGAGATTCCAGATAGCGTCGCAGAGCTTGCGCGCGCGCAAGCGGCCAATCACGGGAGCCGTCAGGTCATAGCATTTTTCGTCGACCTCGGCCCGCCTCATCGGATTTTCGGCGCTGCCGCGCACGGCCGCGGTATGATGCCTAAGCTCGCGACCGTCGCGCAGCGCGATTTCGATAATGCCCTGCCGGCTCGGCATTGCCGCCGATAGCGCGTCGTCGCCGCGCAATTCGATGCGGCTGCGCAATTCTAAGACGTCCCGCGCGCGCATGCGCTTTTCGTCGTGTGATGACGCAAATGTAACCTTGCCGTCGATTAACATGACCGCGCACATATGCTGCATGCAAATGTCGGGCATCGCGCGGTTGTCAACTGTATTCGCACCCTGGTGTGCCACGCGCACAACGACCCGCTCGACGTCTTGCGCTTTGATATTGTGCTCCTGGATGAGATCGCGCAGCGAATCGAGTGGGGCCTGGATCGGCGAGCCCACCGACCAGCGCTTGATATTCGTGTTCATAATTTCATAAACGTCGCCGAGGCCGCGCGTCAATTCGGCTGGATCCGGTTTGCGGCCGTAGGCGACGAAGAAGCTGCGCTCGCCGGCGAACACGTCATCGACGCCGGTGAAGCCGTGGCCGACCATAGTCGCCGCGGCGACGCCGTTGCGCGCCGGCATGCCGCCGAAGTCGAAGGCCTTTTCAATGTGTTCTCGGTCGCGCATCCAACATGAGATGCCCGAGGCTTGTTGGGCGGTAAATGAGAGCAGATGGCGCACCTGGCGCTCTCGGAAACCTGCCAGCGCGCCCGCCGCCGCGGCGGCACCGAACATCGGTCCGAAACTGTGCGTCGAATGGCCGTCCTCGCGGAACTGCTGCGCGTCGAGGGATTGCGTCAGGCGGCAGCCGACGTCGTAGCCGAGCGTGACCGCGCGGAGCAGCGCCGTGCCGTTGCACCGCTCACGCTCCGCCATGGCCAGAGCCGCAGGCACGATACCACAACCCGGATGGGTCTGTGACGGCGCATGGGAATCGTCGGTTTCGTCGGCGTGCGCGAGCATACCGTTGGCCAACGCGGCGTTCACCGCGGTGGTCGTGAGATTGCTGCCGATCACACAGGCTTCTTTGACCCCGCCGGCGGCTTGGACATAGCCGATCGCTTTCTGCCCGGGCGTGAGGCGAGACCCGGAGACCATTGCGGCGATCGTATCGAGGATATGATGTTTGGTCTTTTCGACGACCGCGGCAGGAAGGCGCTTGCGCAGCGCCGAGGCGATGTAAGCGCTCAGGTCGCGCATGACGGGTGAGATCGATGGCTGGAATTTTTTGCTCATGTCACGCGAAAACCAGGTTGCCTTGAGAGTCGCGAATCAGACCTCTTCCATCCGCCGACGATGGCATATTCTCGGGACCGATCTTAAGCTCGTTGATATTGACGTGGCCGTGGAAGGTGTCGACTTCAAGCATTCCGTTGTCCTCGCGAATGACCCCCTTTGGGTCCTTGCCGTGGGCGACATCGTCCATCGCTTTGTGCCAAATCCGCCGCATCATGATGACGCCGCGATCAGAGCTCGCCAGATGCTCGAGCCGGCGCTCGGGAATCTCGCCTTGGGATTCCTGCAAAACCAAGTCTTCCAGCGCCGGTATCCCCTCCCAGCCGGAATATTTTCGTTTGTCATAAGGCCTTTTCTCGACGGTGCCCTGCAACCCTTGCGGCAGGCCGAAAACCCAGGCGCCTTTAAAATTTCCTTTGCGCATCAAGTTATAGCGGAACAACTCGAAGTGCGTATCGTCAATGATCCGGATCATACCGCCGCCTTCCTGGCGCTCGTCGGTAAAATCGGGCGGAAAGCCGGAACGGATGCCTGAGAAGCGCCAGTGGATCGGCATGGCGAGGCTCCAGGTGTTGATGAATTTAGTTTCCGGGTCGCCGGTGTCGAGCACCGAGACGGTCTTCATGCCGTAATCGGTCTCAACGTGCTCGAGCGGCAACGGCGACCAGTTTTTGATGCTGGAGTCGTTATACGGCTTGAGCTCTGGCGGAATCTCCCGCACTTGCAGACCATGGAGGATCACGGCGTGGCCCATGTCGGCGAAGTTCTCCATCCAGTTGAGGTAGTTGTAGTTGCGCACGTCGCCATCCGAAACACTCACTTCGCCGTCCGTGCGCGCGAGCACATCGATCTTGGGCAAAGGCGGTGGATTGTCCTTCTCGGGTCCCATGTAGGTCCATACAACGCCTCCCCATTCTTGGACCGGATACCAGAGATGACGAATGTTGTTCTTGAGCTCGCTGTCGCGCGGCTCCAGGGGTTGCTCGATGCAGCGGCCTCGCACATCGTATTTCCAGCCGTGATAGGAACACATCAATCCGTCTTCACGCACCTGACCGTACTCAAGCGACGCGAGCCGATGCGGGCAGCGGATACCCAACAAACCGGGCCGTCCCTTGCCGTCGCGAAACACCACCAGGTCTTCGCACAGCATTCTTACCGCAATCGGAATATCCTTCAGGTTCGCCGAAAGACAGACGGGGTGCCAGTAGCGCCGGAGCATTGCCCCGCCTCTGGTTCCCGGACCCGTGCGCGGCAGCTCTTCAAGCAATCTCTGATACGCGCTCTGCGCCGAACTTCCAGCTTCCACCTTGGTCTCAGACATTTCTCTTAACCTCCCTCGCTGTGCGCTCAACTTTTACCACTTCAAGGGAATCTAACGAGCCAACCCATTTCCTGTCAATCGCTGGCGACCCGTTGACACTCTCCTCGCGCTGGCACTATAAAACAAACCACTAAACCAACGGGATCGCGTTATCGCTCACAGTGACACTTTGCAGTGCCATCCTGAGTGACACGAGGATCTCGAAGGTCTGGTGAAGGTCATGCTATTTTTTAACTACTTTTCCCGTGGGGGGAAATTTGCCGTCCTGGAGGAAACTCATTAATCATTCGGCGCGAGGAATATTTCATGGGACAAATACTCGGCCTCGGTATCACGCACTATCCCGGCCTCTCGGCGTTGGGGAACCTATCCCGGCGCATTAAGATATGTTTGGCGGATCCGGCGTTGCCGGAGCGTTTGCGGTCAATGGAAAATTGGCCGGAGCCCATGCGCCGTGAGTGGAGCACCGACGACGGCCAGGCACATTCCGACGCCCACCGCCAGGCGATGATCGAAGGTTTTCGCGGCGCCCGCTGTGCGCTCGATGAGTTCCAACCTGATCTTTGCGTAATCTGGGGCGATGATCAGTTCGAGAACCATCGCGAAGACTGCGTGCCGGCTTTTTCCATATTGGCCTACGATGAAGTGACGGTGCAGCCTTGGCTGCACAACCAGCGCGGCATAAACTCTTGGGGCGAGCCGAAGGAAAAGACTTTTACCGTGCGCGGGCATCGCGCCGGCGGCAAGCTTATGGCGGCGGCGTTGCTCAATGAAGGGTTCGACATCGCCTACGCGTATAAGCCGCTGCATAACAACTTGGGCCATGCGTTCTTAAACTCGGTGCTCTATCTCGACTGGGACCGACAAGGCTTTCACTATCCGATTGTGCCGTTTACCGTAAACTCCTACGGGCGTCATCTGACCGGTTCTCAAGGCGTGCCGCCGACACCGACGGTAGGACGGCGCCTGGAAGAGAGCGAGGATGATCCGCCCGGTCCGCAGCCCTGGCGCTGCTTTCAAATCGGCGCCGCCACCGCACGCGCTTTAACCGCAAGCCCGTGGAAAGTTGCGCTGATCGCCTCTTCCAGTTGGTCCCATTCGTTTTTGACGGCCAAGCATGGACGCATGTATCCCGACGTGGAGTCGGACAAGCGCTATTACCAGGCGCTTTGCGCGGGTGACTGGGAAACCTGGCGCAATACAACCCTCGAACAAGCGGAAAGCCGCGGCCATCATGAGTTGTTGAATTGGTTCTGTTTGGCGGGCGCCATGTGCGAGCTCAAACGAAAACCGGAGGAAGCCGTGTTTTTGGAATCCTGGATCACGAATTCGAATAAAGTCTTCGCCGTATTCCGGCCCGATCCGGCTAACATAGCGTAAGAAGACTGGTTCTCGGTCAGGAGGAACAGCCATGGTGGTCTTGCACGTCACGATACAGGTCAAGCCCGAACACGTCGCGGAGTTTTTGGAGATCGTCCGCCACGACGCCGAGCATTCGGAACAGGACGAGCCGGGTTGTCTGCGTTTTGATGTGCTCGCGGACCAGGACGATCCGGCGCGCTTCTATTTCTACGAGGTGTATCGCGATGAAGCCGCACTGGAAGCCCACCGCCAAACGTCGCACTTCAAACTCTACTTTGAAAAAAGCCAATCCTTGCTCGCCGCCCCGCCCGAGCGTCGCTTTTCCAGGAACGTGATTCCGGCCGACGCAAACTGGCGCTAATCAATTCGCCAACCGGCCAGGACTATTTCACAGGACGCGGCAAACTTCTGTCGACCGTGGCGCCCCTTGGAGCCGAATGCTTCATCGTCATCCTTGCCCTTGGACCCTATCCTTCATCGGAGCTTTCGTGAGTCGCTCCGTCGGCTGGCATCTTAGGGCACAAGCCCGTTGCCTTTGCTCCGGAGGGCTTGTACCTCGGTCGCGGCTTCATCGCGAACGATCCGGGATTGTCCCCCGTCTACGTTTATCCTTTTGGGGCTAGCCGTTGACGACGAAGACTCCGCATTGGTAAAGTGGCGAAAGCTCGATCGCGGACCTTCGCTTCAGGGAGTGCCCCAAACTCAAGGAGGATACGATGGCAATCGGACTGTCCCACGGCGGAACCAACGTTTACTCGGCGACGAGCCCCTCGCGCGAACTCTGGGTCGCAACTCAGGATGGATTGGTGCTGTTCGAGCGCGAAAATAACCAATGGCGCGAATCTCGGCGCGCCCTGCGCGGGAGTCATATCAGCGCGATCATCTTCGAACCCAATAGCGGTACCATTTTCGCCGGCGCATTTTTCGGCTCAGTGCACGCCAGCTCGGACGGTGGGAGAACCTGGGAGCGGCGCGATAACGGCATGACGATTCACGACGTTTATAGCCTGGCGTCAAACGTCGTTGACGGCAAAGTCCGAGTTTACGCCGGCACGCAGCCGGCGCATCTGTTCGTCAGTGAAGACCTGGGGCTTCACTGGAGCGAAAATCCCTCGCTTCGTTCGGTACCCTCGGCGGGCCAGTGGTCTTTTCCCGCTCCGCCGCATGTCGCTCATACCAAGTTCATTACCTTCGACCCGCACGATTCGCAGATCATTTATGCGTGCATCGAACAAGGCGCGTTCTTAAAAAGCACCGACGACGGGAAGAGCTGGACCGAGCTCAACACAGTCGGTTTATACCAAGACAAGAATCGCCCGGTGGAGCACTTTTACGACGTGCACCGCGCGCTGATCGATCCGCGCGATCCGCGAAAAATTTACGTCACCGGGGGCGCTGGTCTTTACGTCACGGACTCCGGCGGCGGCAGTTGGGAGCGCTGGACAGCGCCTGACTGGGCGGCAGATGTCTACCCCGATGGCTTCGTGTGGAATCCCAAGAATCCCGATCTCATGTTCGTGGCGGCCGCCGAGCACAATCCCGTCACTTGGCGCAAGGCGGGTCCGCAGGCGCGCGCCGAGGGGAAAATTTATCGCAGTGAAGACTGCGGCAAAAATTGGCAGCGGCTCGCCGGCGGACTGCCGGCAAGTTTGAAACACGAGTTCGGCGCGCTCTGCCTCGAAGAAGCGAACGGCAACTGTGCGATCTTCGGAGGAACTACCGGCGGTGAAGTCTTTTGCAGCGAGGATAACGGCGAGAGCTGGACATTGATCACGTCAGAGCTCGCGCCGATCTCAAAGAAAGGTCACGAAAAATTACTGGCGGCGAGCTAATAAAAATCGCGGGAGCCGATTTTTTCCCCCTCCTTTGAGATTGTGTCCAAATGCGAGCATGAGCCCTCACCCTCTCCGCAAGCGGGCGAGGCAAATCTCGCCGGTCGGATGCGTAGAAAATTTCGATGTCATCGACAGACAACCTAGGCAAAACAGTTGCCGACCAACTCCTCAAGCAAAGCGAGCACGATGCCGCGATCACGCCCATGGACGCGGTGCTCGACGCTGCGCGCGCGGGAAACTTCACCGACGACCGCTGCTTTCGTCTTCTTGCCCGTCTGTGGACACTCAAGCGCATGATGTACTACGTCTACGGCGGCTGGGCGCAGGGAATCAATCTGAACGATTATCCGCCGTCCGTCGCCTACCTTTTCGGCAAGCAGACTTACGACGAATCGACCCACGAGATGCAGTTTTGCGATGAAATTCTCCGACGCCGCTGGGCGCGCACGCAGCAGCAGTTATTCGCCCATGCCTACGGACAATTCGGCATCGCGACACGCGCCGGCGCTTATATTTTTTGCTTGCGCGCCTTGGCCAATTATCCGCAGAACGTGCGCATCGGCGCACTCAATCTCGGACCGAAAGTGATCGAGCTGGCCTGGACGGAAAAATTCGCCAGGCTTTTTCCCGACGAAGCCATGCACGCGATCTTCCAAAGCCAACTCGCCGAAACCCGCAGTCACGTACTGATGGGAAAATTTCAAACCGAACGTTTCATTCACAAGAAAATCGACGCCGAGCTGGCAAACCGATTGTGCGCCGAGACCAGGCGTGATTACTTGTTCTTTCTGGAGGAAACCGCTCGCTTTGTCTTGGGCATGGCAGAAGAAAAAGCGGGAGAAGTAAGCGTATCGGGCGACATTGACTAGCAAGCAACCCCGTTGGAGGGTTTAAGGTTCAAAAGTTCAACGTTTTTGACCTTGAACCTTTCACGATTTGAACGTCTTGAACGGTTTGCGCGATTTGAACCAAAGGAAATGATGCCTGGCCTAAAAATCGATCACGCAAAATGCACCGAGTGCCGCATGTGCTACGTGGTTTGCCGCGAGATCAACATTAATGCTGTTGTTGTCTCACCCACTTCCCAGCACTTTTTGGAAATAGACGAGCGCTGCACCTATCCGAAGTGCACGGTCTGTTTAATGTACTGTCCGGCCGAGGGCTCGATCGTTGAGGCGGACACCGGCCGGTCCATGGTGCCCCCGCCGCCGGAAGCCTGGACGGAAAATCAAAGATGGCCGCGTTAATCTTGAACTTTTGAACCTTGAACACCGGATGGGTTTGCGGCTTGAACGATTGAAACGACTGGAACTATTGGAACGTTTGGAACAGAGATATCATGCACCCCATTCTCAAAAATTTTTTAAATAGGTGGGTTTATCCGACCGGATTCGCCGGTTCGGGGGTCAAGTTCCGCCTCCGTCAAACCGAGCGCTGCCTGCCCCTGTGGGACAAGCTCGTCGGGCAAGCAATCGAGTTCGCCGAACGAGATCTTAAATCAGGCACCGCAGAGTACAAGGCCGTGCGCGCGCGCGCCGGCTATGCCGCCGAAGGGCCATTTATGTCGCTTAAGCAAATGTCAACTCAGATTCTCTCGGTGACCGTTGACGAGCAGTCGAAATATATCGATCTCCAGCGCATGCGCGCGAGGCAAATCTGGGACGAGGTGAAGCATGGCCAACTGCACGCCGACGTGCTCCTACGCGGCGGCTTTATCAAACGCGAAGAGGAATTGATGGACGACCCGCGCGCCAACACCCAACCCAAGCTCTCTTACTTCGGCATGACCGCGATGTTCCCGCACATTCACCCGTTGGCGCGCGCCGGCCAACACTATTACAATGAATCCATGGCTTGCCTCGGCATCGCCGCAACCCTCAGCGTCATCGACGATAACCTGGTGCGCCATCAACTGCGCAGCCAGGAAGCCGAAGAAATGATGCACTTCATGGAAGGTAAATATCAGATCGACGCCTACGCGCTCACGCCGGAGGATCAAAAGCCGATCGAGGAAGTTTTCGACTTTCTCCTGCGTCCCTGGGCGCCGGAGCCGAGCCGGGCGTTGGGCGGATCGCAGTGAGCAATCGAATAAGCCCGCGATCCGCGGAGTGCCAGATCTCGACAATAAAGTTTTTTCCAAGGCATCACCGCTGAAGGTTGGATCGGGGATCCCCCTTGGAACTTGCCTGGATTCCCACTTCAAGCAGGCGGGAATGCCGATTGCGGATAGGCAATCTAGTCTAGCAGCAATCTGCAGGAAGTCGCTCCACAGAGTGTATCTCATGATGAAAGTTAAGATCGTCGAAACTCTATGCATCGCCTGCGGCCTGTGCCGCGAAGTCTGTCCCGAGCGCGCGGTCCATCCGAAGATGCAAGATATCCATCACATGTACGAAGTGATCGAAGACGAGTGCACTGGCTGCGGCGACTGTCTGCCCTACTGCCCCGAGCCGGGCGCGCTCAAGGAATACGAGCTTACGGGGATTACCCGCTAATCTTCCTTGACTTCCCTCCCGCGGCCGCACTAAAGAAGGAACTCTCAAAGGTACGGGAGGATCTCGGCCATGAGTGACAGCGATCCGCGCACCCGCAGTTTGTCTGAAACCGCCGCCGCACGAGGCCCACATCGTCCGCTCTTTACCAAGGGCGGCCCGCCGAACTACGTGGAAAAATCTCTGGCCGCGGCAGCCGAGCCATTCAAGGGCATCACCACCGACGGCAAAGTCATTCCAGGCTTGTTCAGCATCCGCAAGACCGGCGTTTCAACGCGGTCGATTCGCGAGGCGGCGGAAGCATTCGTGGGTGCGCTCACAGCCGAGCAACGTAGCAAGACTCTTTTTCCCATCGACACGGATCAGTGGCGTCAGTGGAGCAACATCCACCCGACACTGATGCGCCACGGCACGGCTTTGTTCGAGATGACCGATCATCAGCGCGACCGCGCCTTTGCGCTTCTGAGCGAGAGCCTCAGCACGGAAGGCTTCGAGGAGGCACTCGACATCATGCACCTAAACGAGACGGTGCAGGAAATAACCGGCCGGCTAGATGAATACGGCGAAGATCTGTACTGGCTGAGCATCATGGGCACGCCCTCGGCGAGCGATCCGTGGGGCTGGCAATGGGACGGGCACCATTTGATCATCAATTATTTCGTCCTCGGCGATCAGGTCGTGATGACGCCGACGTTCTTAGGCGCCGAGCCCGTGCACGCCACGATCGGAAAGTACGCCGGCCTGAGAGTTTTTAAAGCCGATGAAGACCTCGGCCTTGCCCTGGCCCGCACACTGTCCGAAACCCAACGTGCCAAGACGGTTATCGCGCCTGAAACCTCGGGCGAGGA